>WNFU01004264.1_pt1 | contig 18379 bp, 13 predicted proteins | sample 5400121 | NCBI WGS metagenome assembly WNFU01 (sample SAMN13153360, study PRJNA577476) | soil metagenome | isolation source: 100 cm soil or saprolite under grassland replicate 1 | place: USA:California | collected 2016-06-15 | reverse complement strand
CGGCGGCCGCGGTGCAGGGGATGAAGCCGGGATCGGTGGTCGTCGATCTCGCCGCCGAAACCGGCGGCAACTGCGAGCTGACCCAGCCGGGCTCCGAGATCGTGCGCAGCGGCGTCGCGGTTCTCGGCCCCCTGAATCTGCCGAGTACCGTCCCGCTCCACGCGAGCCAGATGTATGCGAAAAACGTGGCGGCATTCCTTGGCCACATCGTGCAGGACGGCAAGCTGCGTCTCGACTTCGAGGACCAAATCATCCGCGACACCTGCGTGACCCACGCCGGCGAGGTACGCAAATCATGACCGACCTTGGATCGATGCTGTTCGTGTTCGTGCTGGCGACGTTCATCGGGCTCGGCGTCATCCGCCGGGTGTCCCGGTTGCTGTACACGCCGCTCATGTCGCTGACCAACGCCATATCCGCGATCGCCGTCGTCGGATCGATCGTGGTGACGGGCGCCGATCATCCCCTCACGATCCGCATTCTTGGCGCGGTCGCGCTGTTCGCCTCGATGACGAACATCGTCAGCGGCTTCATGATCACGGACCGCATGCTCAAGATGTTCAAGAAGCAGTGATGCATCTCCTCGGTGAGCTCTCCGCCGTCCTCGCGACGGCGCTGTTCATCTTCGCGCTGTATTGGATGAACGATCCCAAGACGGCGCGCCGCGGCGTGACCGCCGGCGTCACCGGCATGACCGTCGCCGTGCTCGCGACCTGGATTCAGCCCGAGATCGTGCATCATGGCTGGATCATCGCAGCGATCGCGGCGGGATTCCTGGTTGGCGTGCCGCTGTCGCGTGTCCCGCTCACGGCGGTTCCGCAGCGGACCGCGCTGTCGCATGCCTTCGGCGGCCTGGCGGCGGGACTCGTCGGGACGGCGGAATTCTTCCTGTGGCTCGGCGAGCCGGCGAAAGCGGCCATTCAGCTGACGCCGTTCCGGATGAGCGCACTGGTCGCCGAGGTGATCCTCGGGTTCTTGACGTTCACGGGGAGCCTGATGGCGGCGGGCAAGCTGCAGGAGGTGCGCTGGATCCCGCAGCGGCCCGTAACCTACCCTGGACAGAACCTTGTCAACATCGGGGTCCTGGCGATCGCCGTCGCGCTCGGCGTCCTGCTGGTGGTGAACCCGGGCGCGCCGTGGGCGGGGCAGGCGTTCGTCGCGATCGCCGTGCTCGCGCTCATCTTCGGGGTGCTGCTGATCATTCCGATCGGTGGCGCCGACATGCCGACGGTGATTTCGATCCTGAATGCCTACGCCGGGCTCGCCGCGGTCGCGATGGGTTTCGTGCTCAACAACAAGCTACTCGTCACCGCCGGAGCACTGGACGGCTCGAGCGGATTGATCCTCTCGATCATCATGTGCCGTGCCATGAATCGCTCGTTTACGAATGTGCTGTTCGGCGCGTTCGGGAAAGCGCAGCCGGCCGCGCTCAAGGGCGAGCAGAAGGAGTGGAAGCAGGAGAGCGTCGAAGGAGCGGCGCAGCTGCTCGAGCAGGCGCGCAGCGTCGTCATCATTCCGGGATACGGGATGGCGGTGGCGCAGGCGCAACACAAGGTGCGCGAGCTGTACGATGCGCTCACCAAACGCGGTGTCACGGTCAAGTTCGCGATTCATCCGGTGGCGGGCCGGATGCCGGGACACATGAACGTGCTGCTCGCCGAGGCGAATATTCCGTACTCTGCGCTCGTCGAGATGGACGAGATCAACCCCGAGATGCCGCAGACCGACGTCGCGCTCGTGCTCGGCGCCAACGACGTGGTGAACCCCGCGGCGCGCTACAACAAGGGCACGCCCATCTACGGCATGCCCATCATCGACGCCGACAAAGCGAAGACCGTCCTCGCCGTGAAGCGCAGCAAGAACCCCGGCTTCGCCGGCATCGACAACGAGCTGTACATGCTCGACAACACGTGGATGCTGTTCGGGGATGCCAAAGCTGTGCTCTCAGATCTCGTAAAACAGTTCGGGAGCGGCGGCATTCACTAGCGGCCGTCAGCCATCTGCCATCAGCAGTCACTGACGGCAGACGGCTGATAGCAGACGGCTATCGTCGCCACGTGTTGTTGTCCCGCGCGATATCGGGATAGATCGCGCGCGGATCGATCACCGCACTGGCCAGTCGCTTCCCGGTCGCCATCCGATATGTGAAACGACTTCCGAGGAGCCACATCTCGACCGGCAGGTTGCGCGTCTCGGTCGTCCCGTCGGCGTAGCGCAGCTCCAGGGTGACCGGGAGGACCATCTGCGCTCGGTTCGATAGATACAGGAAGGTCGAGTCGTCCCTGGCGCGGACCGAGTCCACGGCCTGATCCAACCGCGCCGTGGTGTAGATCCAGCTCTGCCAGAACCAGTCGAGGTCGCGCCCCGTGAGCGTGCCGAACGTCCGGAAGAAATCGGCCGGCTGCGGGTGCTTCCCCTTCCAGCGCCGTGCGTACTCGCGAAAGGCGCGATCGAATTCCGTGCGGCCCAAGACCGCTTCGCGCAAGATCGAAAGCATGAGCGCCGGCTTTTGGTACGCCGTCCAGTACAGCTGCCGTACCTCGTCGGGTTTGGTGATCATCGGCTGCTCGCTGCCCGGGATCGCGGTGGCGGCGTAGGCGCTGAGGAGCTCGCGCCGCACCGTATCACCGTACGCAGTCCCCTTGAAGAACGCTTCGGCGGCGTCGTAGTCGGCGAATGTATTGAAGCCTTCGTCCATCCACGGATAGCGCCGCTCGTCCGAGCCGACTTGCATCGGAAACCACTGATGGCCGAGCTCGTGCATGAGCACCCAGTACTGGTCTTCGCGCTTCTGGAGCGAGGGACAGTAGATCACCATCGGGTACTCCATCCCCTCGACCAGCCCTTCCACCGCCGAGATCTGCGGCCACGGATACTGGCCCAGCGCGCCCGAAAAATGTCTGAGCGCGAACCGCAGCATGGTGTTCGCTTCTTCCCACGGCGCCGCGTCGGCATGATAGAACGTCTGGATCAGGATCCCGTCCCACGTGCTCGCGTCCCAGCGCAGGCCCGATCCCGCGGCCCAGGCGAAATCGCGGACGTTGCTCGCCGTGAAGCGCCACGTCCGTGTGCCGGGGACCGGACGCGCGGCGCTTGCGATCGCTTCCTGCCGCGTGATCACCTGCACGACTTGTCCCGGAGACGTGAATGCGCGGGCCAGCCGAGCGCGCTCCTGCGGCGTGCGAATCGCGGTCGGGTTGGCGAGCGCGCCTGTCGCCGCGACCTGGAATCCGGCGGGGACCGTGAGACTGACGTCAAAATCGCCGAATTCGAGATAGAACTCGCCCGCGCCCAGGAAGGGCAGTGTGTTCCAGCCATGCACGTCGTCGTACACGGCCATGCGCGGGTACCATTGGCCGAGCTCGTAGAAGCGCGAGCCCACGCGCCCCATGCGGCCGCCGCCATAGGGGGGAATCGGGAAGTGCCACGCGATGTCGAACGTGATGCTGAGATTGGGCGCGAGCGGCCGGGGCAGCTCGACCCGCATCATCGTGCCGAACACCTTCGTCGTGAGCGGCCGGCCCGCCGTCGCAAAGCGATCCACCATGATCCCGCCGACGAATCCCTTCCCGCTGAAGTCAAAGACCACACCGCCGGCGAACCGCAGCGGCGGCTGATTCAACACCGCCGAGATCGAGCCGGGCGCGAACAGGTTCTGGTCGAGCTGCACCCACACGTGGTCGAGCACATCAGGCGAGCGGTTGACGTAGTAGATGCGCCCGCTGCCGCGCAGGATGTTCGTCGCGGTGTCGAGCGTCGCTTCGAGCGTGTAGTCGGCGCGCTGCTGCCAGTAGCCCCGTCCCGGCGCTCCCGCGGCACTGCGCACCGGCGTCGGTGCAGGCATCGGCAGGGCGCGGAACGGTGACGAGTCAGCGACTGCCTGTTGGAGCGCCAGCGATGCGACAATGAACAACCCGAACATTCGCTCTCCTGGTCTGATGCCATCAGCCATCTGCCGTCAGCACAGACGGCTGATGGCAGACGGCTAACGGCCCGCAATTATCCCCGCGGCGCGGTGTGCGATTGCCATGACGGTCAGCATCGGATTCACGCCCGAGGCGCTTGGAAAGACGCTCGCATCGGCGACGTACAGGCCTCGTATACCCCACACGCGATGTTCGGCGTCGACCACCGACGTGCGCGCGGTCGCGCCCATGCGGCACGACGCCATCTGATGGAAGGTGACGAGCAGGATCTGGTTCGGTCCCCAGCCCGCCGCGTCGACCTGCCTGAGCCACTCCTGGCGCACCTCCTTGGCTCCCGGCCGATAGCTCACGTCGCGGGCGAGCGGGAGCCAGATGTCGCGCGCGCCCGCGGCTTCGAGCACCTCCGCCGCTGCCGTGATGGCGCGCCGGAGATGGACGCGATCGTAGCGCGAGAGCCGGTAATCGACGACGGCGACCCCCTCGCGATCCACGCGCACGCGCCCGCCAAAGCGATCGCGCAACAAAATACCGACGAGCGCGGTTTGTGGCAGCCGCGCCATGCGGGCGCGGTGTCCGGCCGCCGACTCCCAGGGGGCGGCAAGCGCCTGCAGCGATGGATGGACCGGGGCGGTCTCGAACTTGAACCCATAGCCCGAGTCGAGATCGGCAAATTCATCGGAATAATGAGCCTGGACCGTTCCCGTCCAAGGCCGCACGTCCCGCTCCATGTCGGCGAGCACTGCGGTCGCGGGATGCAGCGCGAGATGCCGGCCGAGGGCAGGAAGCGTGACGCCTGAGCGCAGCAGCAACGCCGGCGAGTGCACGGACCCTCCAGCCACGACGACCGCCTTCGCGCGGACGCTCAACGCGTGTGGTCCGACCCGCGCCTCGATGCCCGTTGCCGCACCGCGCTCGATCACGACCCGGCGCACATCGCAATTCACCACGATGCGCGCACCGCGCTGTGCGGCATCCTTCAGGTAGGTGATCAACGTCGATTGTTTCGCGCCACGGCGGCATCCCATCCCGCAGTAGCCGCATTCCTCATCCTGAGGGCAGCCGCGCACATCGCGCGGCAGCAACCCGTGATGCCATTTCATCTGCTCGAGCCCCCTGATGAGCACCTGGTCGCGGCCCGAGGGCTTCGCGTGATCCGTGTTCACGCCGAGCCGGCGGGCGACGGCCTCGAGCGCCCGCGTGTATTCCACACTTTCGAAGTGCGGCAGATCGTGTTTTCGCGCCCACTCCCGCCGGACGGTTTCCGGTGTCGGGAAGCTCGTCGTGTAGTTGATTACGGTGCCGCCGCCGAGTGTCGCGCCTTGCAGCACGACCAATCCCAGATCGCTCGTGGCGAGCACGCCGCCGGCATCGTACATCGTTTCGAGCGCGTCCCCCTCCTGGTGTGTGAAGTCCGCTTCGTTGCGATACCCGCCCTTCTCCAGCACGATGACGTCCTTCCCTGCGGCGGCCAGCCCGGCCGCGACCACGCCACCGCCGGCGCCAGAGCCGACGACGACGACGTCGCAGCTGAGCGTGGTGTCCGCCGTAATGGGGACAGGACGGATCGGCTTCGGTGTGGCGGGTGGAGGACCAAGCGGGCCGGGATATCCGATGGCGCGCGCCGCTCCGGGCGTCGTGTAATGCGTGACCGTAGTCAGCCGCTTCAACGCTTGAAATGCCTTGCGGCGCTGCGGCACGCGGCTCGTTGCCCAGCCGCGCATGCACTGCTCGCGCTGATCTGCCGACATCTGTGTGAACGGGAGGGCAAGGCCGCTGAACAGGAGGTTAACCGCGCGAGAGTCGAGCAAACGCAGCAGCAAGTCGAGTTCTGCGCGATCTGCGGCCCGGGGCAGCGATGCGATCTTCCGCGCGACCTGCTCGTCGAGGTCCGCCGCGCCGTCCGGAACCAGCGTCGCTGCGACCGATCGCAGGACGTTCCGCGCGGCGGGTGAAAGACTCAACGCGTTTGCACGAACGTCAGCTTGAACCCGTCCGGATCGGTGATCATGAACTGGCGCTCACCCCACGGCATGTCCATCGGTTCCTGGTCGAGCGCGCCGCCGCGTGCCTTGACCTCAGCGGCGAACCGGTCGAGGTCTTGCGCGGTCGTGCAGCGCAGCCGCGAGCCGATCCCCTTCTTGCGATCCCGACCCTTGGCGAAATCGTCCTGATTGAGGTAGAACCTCACCGACCCGGCGAGCATCTCGCAGCCCTCCAGCGTGCCGTTTTCGCGCCACTCCTCGCCCACGACGAAGCCGAGCACGTCACGATAAAAGGCAATGCTTCTTTGGAGATCAGTCGCGGTGAACGTGGGTGTGATATCGCGCAGGCGCAGCGTTTCAGGCTGCCGCCTGGCGCCGGGGCGGGCGCTCGCCCCCTTCTTAGCCGCCGGCTTCTTTCTGGTCGCCATCAGGTGCGCTCCGTAGAGGTCTCGAAGCGTAGCGAACCGCCGCGTGTCTCGCCAGATTCCCCGTTCCCCTATAACCACCGGAGCGCTCGATCATGGCGACCAGCAACGCCGTCGCGGTTTGGGAAGGCAAGCTCAAAGACGGGAAAGGCAGCTTCAAAGCGCAAAGCGGGGCGTTCAGCGGCTCGTTCAGCTTCGGCACGCGCTTCGAGGGCAAGAAGGGATCGAACCCCGAAGAGCTGCTCGCGGCCGCGCACGCCGGGTGCTTCAGCATGGCGCTCTCGGCCGGTCTCGAGAAGGCGGGGCATCCCGCGGAGCGCATCGAAACGCGCGCGGCCGTCACACTCGAAACCGTGGACGGGGCGCCCAAAGTCACGCGCAGCGTCCTGGAAGTGCGGGGCAAGGTCCCCGGCATCGACGATGCCGCCTTCAGACAAGCTGCCGAGACGGCGAAGAAGAACTGTGCGCTGTCGAAGGCGATTCAGGGCAACGTCGAGATTTCGATGGATGCAAAGCTGGCCTGACGCGTTGGCGGCTGGCCGCGTGCCCTGGACCGTCTATCTCCTCCGCTGCTGCGACGGCACCCTGTACACCGGAATCACCAACGATCTGCCGCAGCGCCTCGAATCGCATCGCCGCGGCACGGCGAGCGCCTATACGCGGGCGCGCCGTCCGGTCGTGCTCGCCTATCAGGAAGTCGCGTCCGACCGTGGCAGCGCGCTGAAGCGCGAGGCTGCGATCCGTCGTCTCTCCCGCGTCGAAAAGTTGGCATTGTGCAGCGCAGGGACGTAACGCTCGCGGTCGTAGCGATCCTGGTGGCGACGGGGTGCGTGTTCATGGGGAAGTGGCAGCTCAACCGGCTCGCGCAGCGCCGCGCCCGCAACGCCGTGCTCGAGGCGCGCCTGGAGTTGCCGCCGCTGCCGGTGCGTCGCGACATCACAGCGGACAGTGCCCGCCAGCGCCGCGTGGTGGCCCAGGGGGTCTACGAGTTTTCCGCCGAGCGCACCTGGCCCGGACGAAGTTTTCAAGGAACGCCGGGTGTCGCGCTCGTCACGCCGCTCCGGTTGGCAGACGGGTCAGCGGTCCTGGTCGATCGTGGTTGGGTCCCCTCGCCTGACGCATTTCATGTGGATCACACGCTCTATCGGGAGCCGGACACGGCGACGGTGACCGGAATTGCGTTGATTCCACCACGCGGCCGTGGCGATGTTGCCGTGGCGGGTTTTCTCCCGTTCGTCGTTCAGCTCGAGTCGCCGGATCCCACCAGAGGACTGCCGCGCCGTTGGCCTCCGCCCACGTTCGACGACGGCCCGCATCTGTCCTATGCGATCCAGTGGTTCAGCTTCGCGCTCATCGCGCTGGTGGGGACGGCTGCACTGATTCGTAAAGGTCGTTGAGCAGCTCAGCGCCGCGCTCGATGCGCGCTTCGTCGCGCGCGTGGCGCTTGACGATCCCGGCGATCAACCGCTCGAATCCCGGCGTCTCGTCTCGTCCGAACTTCCCATCTTTCATGTCCACGTCGTGCACCATCTCGGCGATGGCGCGGAGCGCGCCGTCTTGCTCGAGCCCGAAGCGCTGGAGCAGCGTTTCGAACGTGCAGCGATCGCCCTCGTGCGTGTAGTCACCCTCGAACACGTCGAAGCTGACAGCTCCCTCCCGACTGTCGCCGAACACAAAGCGCGCTTTCGGATCGATGAACCGTTTGATCAGCCAGGCGCTCGCAATGCGGTCGACATGCACGTCGGGCCGCGTGATCCACGTTTGTTTCTTGGGCACCTTCGCGCGTGTTCCGCGGTCGGTCTTGAGAGTCTTCAGCTTGGCCATCGCCGCCTCCGCAGTCTTGCGTCCAACGGCTCCAAAATGGTCGAGTGCCGTGATGTCCCGCAGCCGGCGCTCGAGTCGCGCGATTTCGGCCGTCGACTCGACCTGTTCCGCAGCGCGCGTAAGATCCGCGTATTCGAGATCCCGCGCCGTCCGGAATAGCGCCTCGATCTGTGAATCGGTGAGTCCATCGACGAATGTCGCCCGGCACACCGACGCCTCTCCGCCGCCGGCCGTGATCTCCTTGCGTAGCCACTGGAAGTCTTCGCTCGCCTGGGCGCTGAAGGGCAGGGCGTAGACCGAATTCTTGATCGCGACGGCGCCGAGTCCCTGCAGGCGTCGCCAAATCTTGACCCGGAAGTAGTCGGGCTTTGGCGGAAGCTGATGAATCAGCAACAACCAGCGGCCTTCTTTCACAGCCAGAGACTCCGGATCGACGAGCCTACCGGCGCCCCCCACGGAGCCACATCGGCGCCGAGGGCGCCGGTGATCGGATTGAAGAAATGCTGCGGGGAAACTGCGACCGAATTGCGTGGAGCAGTGAGTGCACGCCAGAGCCCCGCGTTACGAGTGTATCCATACCGTGATACAATTGTATCACGGTATCACGCCACTCGGCAAGGCCTGCTTACTCGCTGGCCTGCAGAACTTCCGTTTTGGCCTGCATTTAGCTACATTGCCCGACCCCCAAAACGGCAACCAAGGAGCCTTACATGGCGGCAGCCCTCCCCCTGAAGCGCCCCGTCAAGGTCGGAGAACTCGTACGGCGCCGGTTGCGCGAGCTGAAGCGCACCCCGCGCGAGCTGGCGGATGCGGTTCAGGTGTCTGAGATCTACATCTCTGACCTCGTCGCCGGCCGGCGGCGTCCCCCGGCCCCGGGCCGGATGGACGTCTACGCGCCGATGACCAAGTTCCTCAAGCTGCACCGGAACGACCTGCCCACGTGCGCCAAGGCGGAGCGGGACGGCGAGACCAAGAGTAAGCGCCGCCCCCATCCTGAGATCCGGCGCCAGTTCCTGGCATTGGCCCTCGATCCTGCCCGGGCGCGCGTTCTCGCGCGGCGCCTCGGTCGCAAGGACGGCGTGATGCTGGAGCGCGTTATCGTCGGCCGGTTGCTCGAGGTTGCCCAGGGGTTCGTCCGCCGCCAGCTCGATGACGACGTGGGTATCCGCATCGCGGCGAGCCGCGACGGCTGCACCTATCTCGAGCATCGCATGAAGTTGATGGAATTCCTCGATGCCACGCCCGAAGGGCTCACGCCCGAGGACGGTGAGGAATTCGTCAGGCCGCGCATCGCGGGTTGGGAGATCGATTTCGATACCCATGCCATGCGGATTGTCCTGCGGTCGCAAGATCCTGCTCCCCGTCAGGTTAGGGCGTTGAGCATCTAACGAGACGGTAGAAAAAGCGACGGTAGATTGGACGACGGTAGATGATGCGACGGTAAGGGTTCTGCCCCTTACCGTCGCTTTTTTACCGTCGCATTTTCTACCGTCGATTTTTCCGCCGTCGCCCTTTCTACCGTCGGTTTTCGATCCGGAGCCTCCATGCTTTCTCTGCTTGTCGCCGTGACGTTGGCGGTTCAGCAACCGCCGCCGGCCCCGCAAGACACCACCAAACGCGATACCACCAAAGTCAAACTCGACTCGCTGCCGCTGAAGATGGATCGCACGGTGAGCTTCGAAACATCCGAAGGCACGTGGCTCTCGCTCGACGTGTCGCCGGACGGCAAGACGATCGTCTTCGAGTTGATGGGCGATCTCTACACGATGCCGGTGACGGGAGGCGCGGCGACCCGCATTTCCTCCGGGCCCAGCTTTGACTCACAGCCCCGTTGGTCTCCTGACGGCAAGCGGATCGTGTTCCTCTCGGACCGGAACGGCGCTGAGAATGTCTGGCTCTGCGACGCGGACGGCTCCCATGCCAAGGCGTTGACGAAGGGCGCCACGAACCTCTACGCCTCGCCTGACTGGACGCCCGATGGGAACTACATCGTTGTTTCCCGCACGGCGGGGTTTCTGGGCAGCGTCTATGAGTTGTGGCTGATTCACAAGGACGGCGGATCCGGTGCCGCGATGTTGCGGGTTCAGGCCGGGCCCAACCTGCCGCCCCCGATGAACACGCCGGGCGCCGCGTTCGGGAAAGATCCCCGGTACATCTGGGTGTCGAGACACCGCGGCGGCTTCGGGTACAACCTGGAGTACCCGCTCTGGCAGCTCGCCATTTACGACCGGCAGACCGGACGCCTGTTTACCCAGACCGACACGTATGGGAGCGGCATGCGGCCAGCCCTTTCGTCCGACGGCAAATGGCTCATCTACGCCACCCGCCACGACGCCGAGACCGGGCTGCGACTGCGCGACCTTGCGAGCGGCGATGAGAAGTGGCTCGTGTATCCAGTCACGCGCGACGACCAGGAATCGCGATTCACGCGTGACCTCTACCCCGGTTATGCCTTCACGCCCGACAACCAGGCCATCATCGTCTCGTATGGCGGAAAGATTCATCGCGTTGCCGTGCCGTCCGGACAGGTGACCGACATCCCGTTCTCCGCCAAAATCGACCAGCAGCTCGGACCGATCGTGCATCTGCCGTTTCGCATCGACACCGGCAGTGTGCTCGTGCGGCAGATTCGCGATGCGTCCACGTCACCAGACGGTCGCCGTTTGGCGTTCAGCGCGCTCGACCGGCTGTACGTCATGGATCTTCCGAACGGGCCACCGCGCCGGCTGACGAACGAATCGGTCAAAGAACAGGTACCGGCCTGGTCTCCGGACGGACTGTGGCTCGCCTATGTGACGTGGACCGATAACGGCGGCACCGTGAACAAGATCCGTGCGGATGGGCGCAGCCGTCCCGTGCAGCTGACCAGGGATTCGGCGTTCTACGACACGCCGGTCTGGTCCCCCGATGGGGCCAGGATCGTCGTTGTGAAGGGGCCGCGCGCACCGCGCACAGAGCTGCATTTTGCTCCCGGGTACGAGATCGACTGGATGCCTGCGGCGGGCGGCGCGCTCACGCGCATTTCCCCGATCAACAACTGGGGGCGCCCGCACTTCAGCCGCGATCCGAATCGCATCTACATCTATGAAGGACCCGAAGGGCTGGTCTCGATGCGCTACGACGGGACCGACCGCAGGGCGCACATTCGGGTCACCGGGTATGCGAATCCGAGCCCCGGCGCAGAACCCAGTCCCGCTGGTGAGATCATCATCAGTCCCGATTCCGATCGCGTACTCGCCCAAGCGGGGAATTACGTCTACATGGTGACGCTGCCCGTGATCGGGGGCCAGACGCCCGTCGTCAGCATCAACGACCCATCGTCGGCGGCGTTTCCCGTGAAGCGGCTGACGATGATTGGCGGGGAGTTCATCGGCTGGACGAACGACGGCAAACAGGCGTTTTGGTCCGCCGGACGCTCGTTCTTGCGGTGGGATCCGGTGGTCGCGGATTCGATGGACAAGCTCAAGGCACGGACCGATTCGATCCGGGCCGACTCCCTGAAGGGCGATGCCTTCAAAGCGCTCGCTGATTCCGTCCAGAAGCGGCTGAAGTCACGGTCCGACTCGCTCGCGAAGCAGCCGGCGTATGAGCCGCAGCGTGTCGATGTCACGATCAACGTCTCGCGCGATATCCCCCGCGGCACGGTCGTGCTCCGCGGCGCTCGCGTCATCACGATGAAGGGTGACGCAGTCGTCGAGAACGGCGATGTCGTCGTGAAGGACAATCGCATCGTGTCGGTGGGCCCGCAGGGCGCGGCGCCGGCCGGCGCGCGCGTCATCGACGTCAGCGGCAAGACGATCATCCCCGGTTTCGTGGACGTCCACGCCCATCCGTGGCCGCAAGGCGGGTTTGGCATTCATGAAACGCAGGTGTGGCCGTACCTGGCCAATCTTGCCTGGGGCGTCACGACGGTGCGCGATCCCCAGACGTCGACGACAGACGTCCTGACCTACTCGGATCTGGTCGAGGACGGTGAGATCCTCGGTCCCCGGGTCTATCACACCGGTCCCGGCGTGTTCTGGTCGGAAGACTTCAAGAGTCTCGAGGATACCCGGCAGGCGTTGCGCCGCTACAGCGAGTTCTACCGCATCAACACGATCAAGATGTACATGACGGGCAATCGCAAGCAGCGGCAGTGGGTCATCATGGCGGCGAAGGAGCTGGGGTTGATGCCCACGATCGAGGGCGGGCTCGATTTCAAGATGGACCTCACCGCCGTCATCGACGGGTACCCGGGAACCGAGCACGCCTATCCGATCATGCCGTTGTACAAGGACGCGGTCCAGCTCGTCGCGCAATCGGGCGTGACGTACACGCCCACGCTGCTCGTGTCGTACGGCGGCCCATTCAGCGAGAACTTCTTTTACGAGCGCTACGACATTCACGACAATGCCAAGGTGCGCCGCTTCGTGCCGCACGAAGAGATCGACCAGCGCGCCGAGCGCCGGCCGTGGTTCCGCGAGAATCAGTACGTCTTCGCGCGGATCGCGGCGGCGGCCAATGAGATCCTCAAAGCCGGTGGCTACATCGGCCTCGGCGGACACGGCCAGATGGATGGCCTGGGCGATCATTGGGAGCTGTGGGCCATGGCGGCCGGCGGCATGAAGCCGCTCGACGTGCTGCGCGTCGGCACACTCAACGGCGCGCACGCGCTCGGTATGGAACAGGACATCGGCTCGGTCGAGCCCGGCAAATTGGCGGACTTGATCGTGCTGGATGGCAATCCGTTGGAAGACATCCACAACACGAACACAGTCCGCTACGTGATGAAGAACGGCAGGCTGTACGAGGGCGAAACGCTGAACGAAGTGTGGCCACGCCAACGCACGTTACCCCGCTTGTGGTGGTGGGGCACTGAGCCCGTCGTTGGTGCGGGTTCGAATTAGGACCTGCAAAGACTAGCCCACAGACGCACCGCGGTGAACAGTCGTTGGCAACAGGACAACCCGTTGCCTCTGGACTGTTTACCGCGGCTGCGTCTGTGGCCCAGTAGTGTTTGGCCCTGTCTTTTCGGATCTCGTTCGATTAACTTGCGGGCGCAAGGAACCGCGAGCTGGCATCCTCTCTTGGACAGTCCCGCTCAGGGACTCCGTCGCTGAACACACGCACGGTTTCATCCCCCAGGTTCAAAAACTGAAGCGTCGCTGATGTCGAAGTGGCATTGGGCCATTTCGCAGCGAGTGTGTGTGTACCTAGGAGTAGTATGCCATTTGCAGCACTGGGCCTAGCGCCCGAACTCTTGCGCGCCGTCGCCGACGAGGGCTACGCGCAGCCAACCCCCATTCAAGCCGAAGCGATTCCGCTTGCCCTCGCGGGTCGTGATCTCATCGGATCCGCGCAGACCGGCACCGGCAAGACCGCCGCATTCGTGTTGCCCATCTTGCAGCGGTTGTCGAGCGGCAAGCGCGGCACGCTGCGCGCGCTGATCCTCGTGCCCACGCGCGAGCTGGCCGAGCAGGTTGCCGCGAGTATCCGGGCCTATGGGCGGCACACCCATCTGAAGGGCGCGGCCGTCTATGGCGGCGTCGGGATGGAGCCGCAGACCCGCGCGCTGAAGCACGGCGCCGACATCGTGGTCGCCACGCCGGGCCGCCTGCTCGACCACATGGAGCGCGGCCATGCGAATTTCTCTCAGCTCGAGGTGCTCGTCCTGGACGAGGCCGATCGCATGCTGGACATGGGATTCGCGCCCGACGTGAAGCGTATCCTGAACACGCTGCCCGACGAGCGGCAGACGTTGCTCTTCTCGGCGACCATATCGCCCGAAGTCGACGCGCTCGCGCGTCGCGCCCTGAACGGACACGCCTCGGTCGAAATCGGCCGGCGGGCGCAAGCCGCCGAGGGCATCGAGCACGTCATCGTCGCGGTGGACAAACTGCAAAAGCGCGGCGCGCTGGCCTCGATTCTCAAGGCCAAGCCGGCCGGTCAGACGCTGATTTTCACGCGGACCAAGTACGGCGCCGATAAGCTCGTCACGTTCCTCAAGCGCGAAGGCATCGCGGCCAACGCGTTGCACGGCGACAAGGCGCAGAGCCACCGAACCCGTACCCTCGACCAATTCCGCTCCGGCGCGGCCGAGATTCTCGTCGCGACGGACATCGCCGCGCGCGGGATCGACGTCGATGGAATCCGGATGGTGGTGAACTACGACGTCCCGCAGGACGCCGAGGTCTATGTGCATCGCGTGGGCCGCACTGCCCGCGCCGGCGCGCGCGGGCTGGCGTTGACCCTCATCTCGCCCGACGAATGGCTGTTGATGGCCGACGTCGAGCGGCTGATCGGGCAGAACTTCCCGCGGGAAGTGATTCCGGGATTCGAACCCTCGGTGCCGCCGCTGCAGCCGCGCCTGGCCATCGCCGAAGCTCCCCGGCCGGAGCGCTCGTTGAGGCCGCGGAGAGGTGGGAAGAAACGACGGTAGATAACCCGACGGTAGATGAAACGACGGTAGATGGGACGACGGTAGTATGAATCGTCTACCGTCGCAGTATCTACCGTCGCTTTTCTACCGTCGCCTCACCTACCGTCAGTCTCTCATTTTCAGCAGGTTCCCTGAATGTGACAGTTCGCCAGGATCTCGGTGTTCGTGATTGGGAACACCGTTCCTGGTTGCTGCACCGCTTCCGCATTCGCCGGCCACTTATCCGCCGGCACGCCAAAGCGATAGTGATCCGCCAGCCGGCGTCCCTGCAGGAATAGATTCACGCGCCGCTCGTGCTGGAGCATGGCGAGCGCGCGTGGATGAGCCGCGTTGAGCGGGTCGTAGGGCGTGAGCTTTGTCGTGTCCGTGGCGCTTTTCCTGTTCAGCGCGCGAATGTTGTTAATGAACGTGGCCGCCCCTACGGAGTCGTTCTGTGCCAGCCGCGACTCGGCGAGAATGAGATACATCTCCCGGGCCGAGACGACCGTGAGCGCGCCGAACTGCACGTCCGCGACGAAGTCCGTGATCGTCGTTCGCAGGACCGGGTCAGGGACAGCGTCGATCGGATCATTAATGCGGATCTGACAGCCAATCGTGCTGTCACACCCCAGCACACGCTTGTTATCTGATGTCGGCACGATGTACAGGTCGCCGAATCGACTTTCGAGGCGCTGATTCACCTCGAAGCCGATGGCCGTGCTGACCGTCTCCGAGCTGTAGTTGAATCGGTACTTCCAATCCGCTGTGGCTCCGGCGAGTGCGGCCGTAGCGTCCGCGACGGCGGCCGGCTCGTTCACGAGGGGACTCGCGAGCGTGGCCGGCGAGAACGGATTGAGCTTCTGCCATACCCCCTTTGCGTGGCGGGCACGAGCGCGCATTGCCGTGAGCTCCCGTTCGAGCTCCGCGTCGCTGCTCGCCTGCGCGATCGCGATGCCGCGCGTCGTATACGCAATGGCCGTGTCGTAGACCTGGGCCATGTTGGCCGGCCCCAGCGGCGGGGCAGCCACTTGGCGATCTGACCCGATCGGGAAATCGTTGAACATGTCCCCGATCGTGACGTAGGCGACCGCCCCGTAGAGATACGAGCGAGCCAGGTCGCCTCGATCTCGCAGGGTACCTGCAGAATCGAACCCTCGCAGGCGTTTGATCGCCTCGTCCGACAGCCAACGCGCCTGCGCCACCTGAGGGAACGCCGCGTCAACGAACTCGTTGGTGATTCCCGATAGGTAGCCCTGGTCGAGGTCGCTCCAGGCATCCCGCGAGCCGATCCACGTCAGCTCATCGGTCGCCTCGGAATAGGGCGTCAGCACGTTACCCCATGCTCGCGCCGTTGCCGACAGGGCGCCGTTCGCGAGCGCCCCCGCCACCGCAGGGTTATTCAGGTCGTCCTGATTGACGTTGTTCGGATTCTTAACGTCCAGCAGCGAGCTGCAGCCGGCCGCGAACACGACTAGCGACACCGTGCTCAGCAGACGATTCCAGCGTCCCCGACCGCGGGGAGCCGGCGATGTCCTGTTGGTGAACATGGCAATCCTCTCCTCTCGGTGCGGGTTAGAAGCCAAAGCGGACCGCGAACGTGAACCGGCGCGGCAACGCAAAGCCGAACGCATCAATCGCGTCGCCGAAGTTCTGATCGATACCCGTCCCGTCCGCGTTGGCCGCGCCGCGCCCAAACACGTTGAGCTCGGGATCGATGCCGCGATACTTCGTCCAGAGTGCCACATTCCGGATCGAGCCCCGGATCGATACGTCCCGCAGGCCGAACCGTTGCTGCGTCCAGCGCATCGGGAGGTTGTACGTCAGCGACAACTCCCGCCACCGCAGGAAGGCGCCGTTGTCCTGCTGATTGAGGCCATCATACGGCGTGAGGGCCCGCAAGTTCTCCCACTGCTTGGCGGCATCCAATCGCTCTTGCGGCGTGCTGGCGGGATTCAAGACCGTCGCTTCCACTTCAGCCGCGGCCCGAATGTTCCGGCCGATACCCGCGTTCGCCTGCCGGAATCCATCGGTCAGATTCGTGATGGTATAGTTGCCGAACTTGTACTCGAACACGGTGCCCAGCTCGAAGCTGCGCAGAAACGTCACGTTCGTCCCGAAGGAGCCCTGCCAGTCCGGGTAGGACTTTCCGAGATAGTGATCCAGGAAGTCGCCGTCACCGTCCTCGTCGACCCGCACCGGCGACAGGCTACTGAGCGACGTGAGGTCGCAGGGATTGGATGCGCCGAGCGGTGTCAAACACGCAAGCATGTCGGCGTCCGTGTCGAAGGTGCCGTCGCCGTTCAAGTCGTACGGATTCTGGCCCGCCGCCAGGCACGCATACGAAGCGCCCGTAGGCCGCTGGCTGCACGGCTGCACCAACTTTGCCCCGAACAGCGAATTCACCGGGTATCCTTCGATCACGAAGTTGCGATAGCGCGGATAGCTGCCGCCGACTTTGAGTGGCGGAGCGCCCCCCAGATCGGTGACAAAGGTCCAACCCCAGGCCGCGTTCGCGAACAGATTGACCGACAACCCGGGACGGTTGAACAGCAGCGCTCTCGCCGACAGCTCCCAGCCGCCACCGCGGAGCTCGCCGATGTTGTCGAGTTGGAGATTGATGAACCCCCCCGACACCGCGAACTGACGCGCATAGAGCGCGTCCGAGGTCTTGCGCCGATAGTACGTCGCCTCGATGCCGACCCGATCGTTCATCAACCCGATTTCCATCCCAACTTCCCGCTCGGTGCTGATTTCGGGTTTGAGGTTAGGGTTGCCAAGGTTGTCCGGCTGCAGGCCCGGTCCGAGCTCCGACGACAGCGACGAGAAGGTCGTGAATTTGTCGAACGCGCCCGGTTGTAATCCCGACTGGCCGACTGCGGCGCGGAGACGCAGCGTCGATACGTGCTGCATGAAGCCGGAGCGGGGCCAGCCGCGTAACGCGGTCGGGAGGAAAGACACTCCAGCCTTCGGATACAGGACGCCCCGGGACGTCCGACCAAACGCGCTGTTGCGATCGTACCGCGCCCCGACGGTGACGAACGCGAACTCTTTAAAGCCTATCTGTTCCTGCGCAAAGCCGCCGGCGTTCACGGTCTCCAGGATACGCTCATATATGCCCCTGTTTTGGCCCGCGCTCGTGACCTCGAGCCCCGGTCCGGGAAAGATCTCGCCGCCGATGCCTTCGTCGTCGAGGTGCGCAATAAAGCCCTGGCCACCCGCGACGAGTGTCGACTGAAAGTCCGGACCGAACCGATGGTTCCAGGTGCCCTTCAGCTCCCCCGTAATCTCCCGCCGTGTCCGGTTGTCGAGGAACTTGAAACCTGCCGGATCAAATCCGACCACGCCGTCGACGTCGTGGCCGAATGGCGCGAAGTCGGTGCTGATCTGGTTCACCATGTCCACACCGAACGTCGCTTCCATATTGAGCGACGACACGGGCTGATAGCCCACGTTGACGCTGCCGGTGAAATGCTTGACGTTTTGGCCGTACGTCTCCTGCATCGTCTCGCGCAGGGTGTTGAATGCGGGAGAGCCGTAGGGATTCCCGGGAGCAAGCGCGGCGTTCGCCACGCCGCCGACTCGGCAGTCGCCGTTTCCGGTGATGTCCGCGTCCGAGACGCAGGAGGCGGTTTCCGGCTTACCAAAAATCGCCGTCGGAATGGTGCCGAAAATGTTGTTGTTGTTCGCCGGGGTTTCGTGACGCCCATCCACGTACTGCGTATTGACTCGGATTCGTACGTTGCTCGACGGCACCATCACGATCGATGCCGAGCCTTGCACTTTTCTGTCCAGGTCGCTTGCCGGACCCAGCTGGCTGTTGCCAAA
>WNFU01005247.1_pt1 | contig 18387 bp, 17 predicted proteins | sample 5400121 | NCBI WGS metagenome assembly WNFU01 (sample SAMN13153360, study PRJNA577476) | soil metagenome | isolation source: 100 cm soil or saprolite under grassland replicate 1 | place: USA:California | collected 2016-06-15 | reverse complement strand
ACTTTCGGTGGCGTCAACCTCGTCCTCGGCGTCGACGATCTGGAGAAGGCCCGCGCAGCCGGCTAGCGCGAACAGCACCAAGTCGCCCCTCGTGGCGCCCGCCGCGCCGTCGGCGGCTATCCCTTCTCGGTCGGCTCGGCAGGACCCACCGCCCCCGCCGCGGGAGCGTAGATGCTCTCGTGCCCGTCATCCCAGCGAATGCGATAGCGAGGGGAAGGTGGCTCGCTTACCACCTCCTCTACGACGCCGGTCCGAGGCGACCGCTCGGTCGACTCTGCCTCAACCTTGATGTGATTCCCGACCTCCAGCTTCATCTCTTCACCTCCGATTTGCCCTCTCAGGGTGATACCACCAACCGCCGCGACAAGGCCCGCTCGCTTGGTCACTTCACAGCCGTCGGCCGCCCTCGATCCTAGGTCCCGCGTGACAGCCAGCGGCGCGCTGGCCCGGCAGCGTCGACCGGGCCAGCGCCCGTCGCCTACTTGCTGAGCTGGCCGCGCAGCGCCCCGCCGGTGAAAGCCGGGTCGCTGTGCACGTTCACGTAGTAGGCGGAGGGATGCTTGCGGATGGCCTTGATCAGGCCCGGATCGACATCCTGAACGCAGCCGCTGGTGGCGTCCGTGCCGGCAAACGAGCCGGTGAACAACGGCACCACGATTGGCCCTGGCACGCCCACTGGCGCGATGTGGATGTGGCCCGCAAACACCACTCCGTCGACATCAGCCCAGCTGACGTCGAAGCAGACCCGCCTCTGGCCCTGGTTGAGCCTGACGTCGGCCTCACCGGTGGCGTTCGGATCGCCCGGGCCCGGTGCCTCGTTCGCCCCGGTCATCGTGGTCGACAGCGGCCGCCCCCCATTTCCCGCGGTAGCCACGCCCGCCACAGCCAGCGCGACCGCGAGCCCGGCGATGAGGACTGCGAAACGGCTGCCCATATCTCCTCCTATCCCCGGGCTGAGCCCGGCTTTGATCGTCGACTAGGGACTACCCGGTTACACGAAAAGAAGCATCGCAACGCCACGGCGCACCTCAGTCTGGCCAGCCCTGCCAGTCCCTATCTGAGCACCAGTAGGCGGGTGACACTTTGATGGCCTTTAACATTTTCGAGGAACCAAGTCCGAAAGGGGCCGAAATGAGCGCCATCGACGAGTTCCTGAAGAACAACGAGGCCTTTTCCGATGGCTTCGACAAGGGCGACCTGCCGCTGCCGCCCGCCAAGAGGGTCGCGATCGTTGCCTGCATGGACGCCCGTCTGAATCCGTATCCGATCCTCGGGCTTTCGATCGGGGACGCCCACGTAATCCGCAACGCGGGCGGCGTGATCACCGATGACGAGATCCGCTCCCTGGCGATCTCCCAGCACCTACTCGGTACGGAGGAGATCATGCTGATCCATCACACGGACTGCGGGATGCTCACCTTCAGCGACGCGGAGTTCGAGCAGATGCTCGAGGAGGAGGCCGGGCGGCGGCCGGAGTGGAGCCCGCGATCATTTCCTGACCTAGAAGGTGATGTCCGCGACTCCATCCAGCGCATCAAGGAAAGCCCCTTCATCCCCAGGAAGGACGAGGTGCGGGGCTTCATCTACGACGTGAAGACCGGCCGGCTCGGCGAAGTCACCTGAGCACACCGTGATCAGGAAACTGGTCTACTCGTTCGGAGTGTCGCTGGACGGCTTTATCGCTGGGCCCGATGGAGACATCGACTGGTCGGCGCCCGACGAGGAGCTGCATCGGTTCCACAACAAGCAGGCGCGGGAGGTGGGCGCGTACCTCTTCGGACGGCGACTGTACGAGGTGATGCGCTACTGGGAGACGGCCGACGAGAACCCATCGGCCCCGGAGTATGAGGTCGAGTTCGCCCGGATCTGGAAGGCGACGCCGAAGATCGTGTTCTCGAAGACCCTCGAGAAGGTCGAGGGCAATGCCAGGCTGGTCGGGGACAGCGTTGCCGAAGAGGTCGCCAGGCTGAAGGAACAACCGGGAAAGGACCTGGCCGTCGGCGGCGCCGGCCTGGCCTCCACCTTCATGAAGCTGGGCCTCATCGACGAGTACCGGCTCTTCGTCAGTCCGGTCGTACTCGGCGGCGGGACGCCTTACTTCCCGGCCCTGGAGGAGAGGATCAACCTGGAGCTGGTCGAGACGCTGACGTTTGGCTCTCGGGTCATCTACGTTCGCTACCGGCGTGTGTAAGACGGCGGCCAGCAGCTATTGGCGAGGCGCTCTACTGATCCGTGAGGCGAAAGTGGGCGGTGTTCTCCTCGTCGTCGCGGACCTTCTCGAGGCGCCCCGCATGGCGGGCTTCCCTGAAGCCCGGCTTGATGTCGGGTTTCTCGACCCCCAGCTTGTCCGCGAGGTCGCCGCGCGTGAACTCCTCCTGGTCTAGTTCCCGCGCCGCTTCAACGACCTGATCCGCCGTGATTTTCTGAGCCATCGCTTCCTTTCTCTATCGCAGTTGTGAGCCTATGGGACGGCTAACGACTCTCGCCCTCAGCGTTTAGCGCGGCAAGCAGATGCGTCTCGCCCGACCTTGCCCGACGAAGTCGAGATTCCGCTCGTCGATGCGCCCGCTCGAGCTCGCGAAGACGACCTGGGCTGGTGGGTCGCGGGCTGGACACCCTTGCCCTGTAAAGGCGATAGCGGTCCCGTGCGTAGCCGGCCTCGGCCTCGAGCACCACCAAGCGGGCGCTGCGCCTCCCGGCCTCGCGGCGGGCCTCACCTGGCGTGATCACTCGGTTCCCCCTGACTCGCATCGCGCCCCACCGAAGCGCCGGCGCGGGCGTGCCGCACCCCGCCTGGGCGTCGGCTCTGCCGGCGGACGGGCGGCTCGAGGGTGAAGATCTCGGTTGCGACGTCCGTCTCCCGGTCGTGACTGCTCACGAACGAGCTCACGCGCTGGCGCGTCAGCCTCCCAACCGTCTTGACAGCCTCCGCCTTGTAGCGGGCGAGTGCCCGGCTTCCGTCGCCTTGGCCCTCCCGGACCGACGCGGCCAGCCGCTTGTCGAACGCATCGACCGCGTCGACGAGCACGCATGTGACGACGTCGCCGCGAAGCTCCGTTCGCACGTCTGACGGAGGATCGCCCGCGTACCGCGTCCACAGGGACGCGAGGGACCTCGTGATCTCGACCGGCAGCCCAATGGGCGCTTGAGCTCTTCTAGGGTCGGCCATGGCCGACCTCTCTTCTCGTCCCCCTCGGCGGATAAGTGCCGCTCGGCGGGCGGAGAGGGGCGGATAGAACCCAGCGCGCAGCTATTCGAGTCTAGCGGGGCCATCGCGGCCACTGACGACGGAAGCCCCCCGATCCGAGCGAGCGATCGTGTCGGGCCGTAACGAGACCAACGTCCGCGGCGTCCGCTGAGCGGCACTGCAAACGGGACTAGAGTTGCGAGAGCAAGCGTCGCCCTTTGTTGGTTGGAGGTGATTGAGATGTCGGAGTGGGTGACAGTAGCGACGGCGGGCGAGCTGACCGAGGGGGAAAAGACCGGGGGTACCGTCGCCGGCGAGGAGGTGCTGGTGGCCAACGTCGGCGGCCAGTACCGGGCCGTGGGCGCGACCTGCACGCACGCGGGCTGCTCGCTGGCCGACGACGGAGAGCTCGAGGACGGGACCGTGATGTGCGGCTGCCACGGCAGCATCTTCGACCTCGAGACCGGCGAGGCGGTGGGCCCGCCGGCGGACGAGCCGGTGCCGGTCTACCAGGTGCGGGTCGAGGAGGGCGAGGTCCAGGTCGCCGCCCCTGGTGGCTAGGCATCGTGGGAAATAGCGAGCGAGACGGGGGCCCGCCAGACCCGATCGACGCTCGCATCCGGGAGATCGCGCACGAGATCAGGGTCGCCGAGCCGCGCCTTCCGTTTCGGGACCGCCTCAGCGACGCCGCGCTCACCCACCTCGAGGGCCGCCGCGAGCTGCGCGCAGCGCTGCTGCGCTTCGTCGACGCCGCGCCGGCGTGCCACGGTCCGCGGGAGCGCGGCGCCCACCTTCGCGCCTACCTGCGCCAGGCGCCCCGGGAGCAGCTCCCGCTTCCCCTCCGCGCGCTCGCGGCCGACCCCCTCGGTCCCGCGCTCGTCCCGCTCGGCGGCGCCGCCACCCGGCCCGCGATCCGGCTGCTCGCCCACCGCTTCATCGCCGGACGCGATGCCCCAGCCGCACGCAGCGTGCTGCGCCGCGCCTGGGACCGGGGCGAGGCCTTCACCCTGGACCTGCTCGGCGAGGCCACGGTGACGGCCGGCGAGTGCGACGCCTATCGTGATCGCTGCCTGGCCGCGCTCGACTACCTCACCGAGCTCAGCGCCGGCTGGCCGGCGCACCCCCTGCTAGCCGAGGCCGACCGCCATGGCCCGCTGGCGCGCGTCAACCTCTCCGTGAAGCTGACGGCGCTGACGCCACTGCTTCGCGCCGAGGCCCCGGAGCGCGGGGCGTCCGAGGCCGCTGCCCGGCTGCGACCCTTGCTGCGCCGCGCGCGCGACCTCGGCGCCCACCTGCACCTCGACATGGAGTGGGTGGACACGCGCGAGACGCTGCTGTCCGCAGTCGAGGCACTGCTCGCCGAGGAGGAGTTTCGATCCGGCCCCTCGGCGGGGATCGTCGTGCAGGCCTATCTCAGAGACGCCGGGGAGACGCTCGAGCGCGTCATCGACTCCCCGGTGTGCGCCCGCCAGGTGCCGCTCACCGTGCGACTGGTCAAGGGGGCCTACTGGGAGCACGAGAGCGCCGAGGCCGGCCAGGTGGGCTGGGAGCCGCCGGTGTGGGCGACCAAGGGCGACACCGACCGCTGCTTCGAGGCCCTGACCCGCCGGCTGATCGAGCTCGGCGACCGCGTCCGCCCCGCGATCGCGAGCCACAACCTCCGCTCCCTCTCGCACGCGATCGCCTACCACGAGTCTCGCGGCGGGCACCGAGCGGACATAGAGCTTCAGGTGCTGCGCGGCCTGGGCGACTCGCTCGCCCGCGCCCTCGCCGCCACCGCCCACCGGGTGCGCGTCTACACCCCGGTCGGCGACCTCGTCGCGGGCATGGCGTACCTGGTGCGACGGCTGCTCGAGAACTCCTCCAGCCAGGGTTTCCTCCTCCAGGAGCGCAGCCGCCCGCTGGAGGAGCTGCTCGAGCCACCGCGGTGACGTGGGATGAGCGGCTTTCGCAATCACCCCCTGCTCGAGCTCCGCCGCGCCGATGAGCGCGAGGAGCTGCGCGCCGCCATGGCGGGGCTCGATCGCGAGCTACCGCTCCGTGTCCCGGTGGTCGTCTCCGGGCGGCGCACCGGCGGCGAGGGTCAGACCTCCATCGATCCCTGCGCTCCCGAGCGAATCGTCGCCCGCTGGCGGGCGGCGACGGAGGAGGAGATCGGGCGGGCGCTGGCCGCCGCGGAGGCCTCGGCCTGGCCCCGGACGGCGATCGCCGAGCGCGCCGCCGCGCTGGAGCGGACTGCGGGGCTCCTCGACCGCGACCGGCGCCGCCTCGCCGCGCTCATCGTGCGCGAAGCCGGCAAGCCCTGGGCGGAGAGCGACGCGGAGGTCTGCGAGGCGATCGACTTCCTGCGGCTCTACGCGGAGGCGGCGCGCGAGCTCGACGAGGACCTGCTTCAGGCGCCGGGGGAGCGAAACGAGCTGCGGCTCGTTCCCCGTGGTCCGGCGGCGGTGATCAGCCCCTGGAACTTCCCGCTCTCGATCCCCGCCGGGATGGTCTCCGCCGCGCTGGTCATGGGCAGCCCGGTGGTCTTCAAGCCCGCCGAGCAGACGCCCGCCACGGGGGCCGCCTTCGTCGAGGCGCTGCTCGGGTCGGGCGTGCCCACGGATGCTCTGCACCTGCTCCCGGGCGACGCCGCGGTGGGCCGGCGGCTGGTCGGCGCGCCCGAGGTGGCGACGATCGCCTTCACCGGCTCGCTCGCCGTCGGACTCGAGATCCACCGCCGAGCCTACGAGCGCACCGAGGGGGTCCACTATCTGAAGCGGATCGTCGCGGAGCTGGGGGGCAAGAACTGCGTGATCGTGGACTCAGACGCCGATCTCGACGAGACCGTGCCCGAGATCGTTCGCTCCGCCTATGGATACGCGGGTCAGAAATGCTCGGCCGCGGCACGCCTCCTCGCCCACCGGCGCATCCACGCACGCCTCTGCGAGCGGCTCGCCGGCGCGGTGGAGCTGTTGCGGGTCGGCCCGGCGGAGGACTTCACAACCGACGTGCCGGCGCTGATCGACGCCGACGCCGTGACCAAGGTGCGCGGCTACGCCGGTCTCTGCCAAGGGCGCGAGTTGGCCCGCGCCGATGCCCCCACCGGGGGGCAGTACTTCGTGCCGACGCTCGCGGGGGACCTTCCCGAAGACTCGCCGGTCCTGCGCGAGGAGGTCTTCGGCCCGCTGCTCACCGTGGAGGCGGTGCGCGACCTCGACGAGGCCGTGCGCCGCATCCGATCCCTCCCCCAGGCACTCACCGGGGGCATCTTCTCCCGCCACCCGGAGCACGTCGAGCGGCTGGTCCGAGAGCTTACGGCCGGCAACCTCTATGTCAATCGCCACATCACCGGCGCCGTCGTCGGCCGCCAGCCCTTCGGCGGCAACGGGCTATCCGGGACCGGCGCCCGCACCGGCTCGCGCCGCTACCTGTGGCGCTTCACCGACGACCAGGTGATCTGCGAGAACACCCTGCGGCACGGGCTGGAGCTGAGCTGAGGAGCGGGCTGCGCAGGCAGCGTCCGGCTGCCCTAGCCGCGCGCAGCCGCGGGCACGCCTGCGGGGCGCCGGATCGCCTCGATCTCATCCAGCGCCTCGCCCATGTAGATCGTCAGGCGCTGGAGGTTCGGGAGCGTTTCGCGGGCGCCGGTGAAGCCGAAGCCGAGCGTGCCCGCGTAGCTCACGCAGCTGATGTTGAGCGCACTGCCGTGGAGAAGCAGCGAAAGCGGAAAGACGGCGTTGAGTCGCGAGCCATTGAAGTAGACGGGCTGGGAGGGACCGGGGACGTTGGAGATCGCAACGCTGAACGGGATCGGGGCACGGGCGCCAAGCCCGGCGATAAGCCCTACGAGGTAGGGGCCGTTGATGAGAATGGTGTGGGGCTTGCGCGCTTCGGGCGGCAGCTCGCGCAGGTGTCGCTTCGCGTCGGCAGTCGAGCGCTTGATCGCCTCCAGGCGCTCGCTCGGGTCGGCGACGTTGGTCGCGAGCTGGGCGACCATCATCCCTATCGCGGTGCCGGTCGACTCGTCGTCGGCCTCGTGCAGGTTGACGGGAATCCCGACGGTCAGCGGGCGATCGGGCACTTGCGCGTACTCGGACAGATAGCGGCGCAGGGCCGTGCTGCTGAGATAGAGCACGACGTCGTTGAGCGTGCAGTCCGCCGTCTTGGCCAGGGCTCTCAACCGCTCCAACTCGTACTGCTGAGTCGCAAAGCGCCGCTGACCGGTGAGATCGCCTCCCAGCGCCGAGGCGGGCGCCGTGTAGGGAGCCTGGAGCGGACGGTCGTCGATCGCCGCGCGGCCGAGATCGAGAGCGGCGCGACCGAGACCGGCGAGCGCATCCGCAGCGCTGCGCGCGGCGCCGATTGCGTTCCCGAGCGGGGTGGCGCTACCGCCCTCCTGTGCGTCCCGCCGCGGGTGCTTTCCCGCTCCAACGGTCCAGAATGCGGGCATTCCGCGCTCGGCTGGGTCGGCAGAGAGCGCGCGTAGGATCATGCGCAGGCCGCTCACGCCGTCGACCAGCGAGTGGTGCATCTTGATGTAGAGGGCGAAGCGGTCTGCCCCGAGCCCCTCGATCAGATGCACCTCCCAGAGCGGGCGGTGAAGGTCTAGCTGCTGGCTGTGCAGGCGGGAAACGAGGATCCCCAGCTCGCGCTGGCCGCCGGGGTGCGGTAGCGCGGAGTGGCAAACGTGGTAACCGAGGTCGATGTCGCGCTCCTCCCGCATCAGCGGAAGCCGCGGACCGATCCGGCCCCCTCCGACAAGCTTCAGGTTCCACGGAGGCGGGATCGGGTGCGCCTCGCGCATGCGCTCGAACTGGTCCTTGAGGTACACGGGGGAAGCACCCTCGGGGAGGGTGAACTCAAACAGCGCACCGACGTGCATCGGCGTGTCCCGTGACTCCAGCACGAGCCACGCCGCATCCTGTGGGGAGACCTGCTTGATCGCCAGCGTCGCGGGCTCCTCCGGTCGCGCTATTCAGCATCTAGCCTAAGCGATAGAACGCCAGATCGGCTTGAGTCCGGCTGGGCTACCGGTGTGCCGTCCAGTGGAAGGCCGCGGGCGTCGGGTCGGTGTTGCCGGCCGCGTCGATCGAGACGACGCGGAAGGTGTGCGGGCCGTCCGCGACCCGCAGCGCCTTGGGAGACTCGCACGACCGGTAAGGCCTGGCGTCCAGGCGGCACATGAAGCTCGCGCCCTCGGGTTCGTTGGTGCCGAACTTGAGCTTCGCATTGCGCCCGTGGGTGGTGGCCTTTCGGATCTTCGTGTCGGGCGGAGCGGTGTCGACCACGCAGCCGCCCGACACCTCGGGGTCCTGGGTCTCGTCGCCGAGCTTGTCGCCGTCGCAGTCGACCTCCAGGCTGGCGGAGACGTCGAGCTTTGAGTTCTGGAAGGGGCCCGCGAACGGCAGCGTGGTCCCCGGCCCCGCATTGGGGGCCCCGAGGTGATACGCGTAACCGGGAGCACCGGCAGCGAGGTACGCGCCGGGGCCCGTGTAGAGGCCGATCAGATCGCCGGACCGAACCGCAATCCGGGCGGGAAACGTGTTGAGGGCGTTGGGGACGGTCCCTTCCAAACCGGTGTCCCCGACGATCGTGAACTGATTACCTCCTGCGCGCCGGACGACCTTGAGCTGGAGCTGTGCCGCTTCCGCCCCGCCCTGGACGTTCCACGCGGTGATGATCCCGCCGAACGGGGCCGCATACCGGTCCATGGGCGAGGTCGACTGGATCGCCATCGACCCGGGGGGCACCGCGTCCGCCGGGGTGAAGACCTGCCCGAGCTGCGTCGCAGCGTCGGCAGGGCCCGCGATCGAAAGACAAGCGATCGCCGCGCCCGCCACCGCGACCATTGCACGCTGCTGCCCCACCTTGCGCCGGACGCTACCACGGCGCAGCGCGGAGCTATGCCGGCGCCTTTTGAAAGACTGCCTAGCCATGGCACGGCGACGGTTCTTCGGTCGCGGTCGCAAGGAGGAGGAGCCGCAGACACCGCCCGAGGGGGTGCCCGTCGCACCTGGCCCGGAAGCGGGTGAGGGCTCGGACACCGAGATCCGCGAGCAGGTCGGTTACGGGTCCGGCCCTGGCTCCTCGGGCGCAGCGCCTACCGCCGCTCCACCCGCCCCGGCCCCACCGGGCGAGCGCCGCGGCGACACCTCGGAGCGAATCCGCGTCGCCGCCATGAACGCCGCGCAGCACGCCGAGCAGCGCGCGATCGACGAGATCATGGCCCTCGAGCAGGATCTCGAGCGCGCAAAGGAGGAGTCGGCGAGCAAGCTCAGCGAGATCGAAGGCCGGCTGCGCTCCGCCGAGGCGCGAGCCCAGAGCGCCGAGCAGCGCGCCCGGGAGGCGACGGCGGGAGCGCAGCAGCTCGAGGCCCGCCTGCGCGAAGCCGAGGAGGCCAGCAAGGGCTCGCCGGACGCCGTGCGGGAGCTCGAGCAGAGACTTCACGAGGCCGAGGCCCGGGCCGCTGTCGCACAACGCGAGGCGGCCGGCGCGCAGGAGATCGAGCAGCGACTGCGTGAGGCGACCGAGCGCGGACGCCTCGAGGCGGTCGGCGCGATGCGGGACGTGGAGCGCCGCCTGCACGAAGCCGAGGAGCGCGCCAACAAGGCCGAAGAACGCGCCCTCGCCGCGGAGCAGAAGGCCGAGCAGGCGCCCGCCGATGGAGACCAGCGCCTGCGCGAGGCCGAGGAGCGCGCCCGCAAGGCCGAGGAGGAGGCGAGACGGCTCGCCGAGGAGCGCGAGAAGACCGTTGTCGAGGCCCGCGATGCGGCCGCCGAGTGGTTGCGCGAGCAGATGCGCTCCGTCAAGCGCGACGCCGAGAGGCGCGCGCAGGAGCGAACCCGAGAGCTGCGCCACGAGGTCGAGGAACGGATGCGCGAGGAGGCCGAGCAACGGCTGCGCGCGCAGGCGGACAAACTCGAGCGCGAGGCCGACCGGCGCGTCCGCGAAGAGCTCGAGGCCGGAAAGCGCGAGCCAGGCCCCACCGCGGCGGGCTCACCCGAGCTGACCGCCCAGCTCGAGCAGGAGCAGGCCGCCGCCACCGAGGCGCTGCGCAAGGCGCTCGACGAGCTCCAGCAGGCGGAGGAACGGGCGACCCAGGCCAAGCGGGAACAGGCCGAGGCCGAGCGGAGGGCGCGCGAGGACGCAGATCGGCGCGTCGAAGAGGAGACCGCCGAGCTGACGCGGGAGCTGAAGCTGCTCCAGGGAGACTTCGAAGAGCAGGTCCGCGAGGCGGAGGCCCGCGGCCGCCGCCAGGCCGAGGACCGGAGCCGCGCGGAGGCCGAGCGGCGGGCGCGCGAGGCGACGGAGGCGGCCCGCCGCGAGCTCGAGGATCGGGCGCTTCAGTCGGCAGAGACGACGCGCCGCGAGGTCGAGGAGCGCGCCCGCGCCGCGGCGAAGGAGGCGGCTCGCATCGAGCTCATCCGGATCCGCGACGAGGCCGACGAACGCGCGGCGCGAGAAGTCGACGTGGCGCGCAAGGCCGCCGAGGAGCGCTTCTCCGCCGAGCTTGTCGCAAGGGAGCGCGAGATCGAGGAGCTGCGTGCCGAGAAGACCCAGATCATCGAGAGCTCCGATCGCCGCCTCGAGGAGATCGAGGCGCGCGCCAACGCCGCGGCGCAGCGCGTCGCGGAGGCCGAGCAGCAGTTTGCCAAGGAGACCGAGCGCCTCCAGGAGCACGCGCAGAAGCGAATCGGCGAGGAGACCGAGCGCGCCCGGGCCGCCGCCAAGCAGGTGGCGCAGACCCGGATCGCCGAGCGCGAGCAGGAGCTGGAGCGAGCGCGCAAGGAGATCGACGACCGCCTGACCTCCGCTGTCGAGCAGGCGCGCGCCGAGACCGAGAAGCGGGTGCACGCCGAGGCCGACGAGCGCCTGCGGTCCGAGACCGAGCGCTTGCGCACCGAGGCCGAGCAGGAGCGCACCCGCACGGTGGAGGAGGCGCGCAAGGAGGTCGAGGAGCAGTCCGCGGGGGAGATCACCGCTCTCGAGGAACGGCTCAACCGCCACGGCGCCGAGCAGGCCCAGGTCCTCGCGGAGGCCGAGCGCAAGGTGCAGGACGCCGAGGAGCGCGCGCGGCAGGCCGAGAGCGCCGCCGCGGAGCACGAGCTCGGCGTCAGAAGCGCGGCGACGCAATGGCTGCGCGGGCAGACCAACGCGCTGCGGCGAGAGGGCGAGCGCGAGGTCAAGGGGAAGATCGACGAGACGGTCGCGGCCGCGGAGGAGCGCGTGGCGGCGCGGTGGGACGAGCGGCTGCGCGCCGAGGCGGAGAGGCTCGAGAAGGAGGGCGCCCTCAACGCGGATCGAGCCGCATCAGAGGCCCGGCAGCAGGCCGAGCAGGAATCCCAGCGGGCCCTGGAGGCCAAGGAGGCCGAGCACGGCGAGGAGGTCGCGCGACTCGAGAACGAGCTCCACATGACGAGCCGCCAGCTCGAGGAGGCCCAGGATCGCGCCGCGGCGTCCGAGCAGCGCGCCAAGCAGACCGAGGCCGAGACGCGCCGCCAGCTCGAGCGCGGGCGCGACGCCCGCATCCAGGAGCTAGACACGCAACTCGGCGCCGTGACCGAGCAGGCGAGCGGCGCCGAGGAGCGCGCCCGCGTCGCGAAGGTGACGACCGGCTTCACGCCCCCGGAGGGAACGCCGCTTATCTCCGTGCCCGACGAGGAGCCCGAGGAGGTCCCGGCCGAGGAGCGTCTCGAACGGGCGCGCGTCGAGCAGGCGCCCGCCGAGGAGCCGCCCGCCGAGGAGCCGCCCGCCGAGGAGACGACGCCGCCGGAGGAGCAGCCGGCGGAGCCCGAGGCCGCGCCCTCAGCCGAAGACCCGGCGGCCGAGACGGAGGAGCGTGAGCAGGCGCAGGCCCGGCGGCCACGGCGCGAGCGACGCTGGACGTTCGGCCTCGTCGGTCGCCGCCGCCAGGAGCCCCCGCCGGAGGCGGAGGAGGCCGAGAGCGAGGCGCCCGAGGCCGAAGCGGAGCTGGCCGAGACTGAGGCGGATGCGGCCGAGGCCGTCGAGGCGGAGGCGCCCGAACCGGAAGCGCCGCCCGAGCCCGAGCCGCCGGCCCCAGAGCCAGAGCAACCCGAGCCCGAGCCCGAGCCCGAGCCGGTCGCTGCCGCGCCGGCCGAGGATGGCGACCGCCTCGATCTGAACCGCGGCAGCTTCGAGCAGTTCCGCGAGCTGGGAATGTCGGTCACCCAGGCCAAGCGGGTCCTCACCTACCGCGACCGCGAGGACGGCTTCGACTCGGTCGAGGAGCTCGACAACGTGCCCGGCTTCCCGCGCGCCTTCCTCGCCGATCTGAAGCTCCGCCTGAAGGTCTAGGTCGGGGCTAGGTAGCGCGCAGGACCTGGATGGCGCGGACCAGCGCGGCGATTGCGAGCGCCGCGCCGGCCACGAACAGCGCGACCTTGGGTATCGCGACGGCGTGCGCGGCATCGACGGCGCCGGACGAAGCCGAATCGGTCGCGGAGAGCAGCAGCGTGTTCTCGATCGCGTCGAAGACGCCCGCCGCGGCGAGACAGAGCGGCGCGAGCCTGATCCACAGCGGCGGCGAACCGTCGCCGAGCGTGGTGCCAAAGCGCCAGATCGCAATCGGCGACAGGATCGCGTAGAGGACGATGAACAGGTAGTCGGCTGCCAGGAAGGCGCGCGCGTCGTCGCTTCGCGCCACCAGCTCGTCGGCGTCGATGTCCTGGATGTCGGGCTCGAACGCGATAAGGAGCACGATCCCCAGGACGAGCGTCGCCGCGAACAGCCCGACGAACGCCAGGGCGCGCGATCGCATCACGTCACCCGTCACGCCGGGACTCCGCCGTGGCCCGCAGGGCCGGCCAATGCGAGGCAACCCGATCGATGTAGGGATCGGCGGGCCCGGCCGGGGCGTTGCGTGGGACGTCGGAGCCGGCCAATGCCCCGATCGTCGCCACGACCGACGCCGCGAGCGCGTCGAGGTCGTAGCCGCCCTCGAGACAGACCAGCACAGGGGCCTCGAGCTCGGCCGCGAGGTCGCGCATCGAGGCCGCCATGTCCGCGTATGCCTCCTCGTCGAGGCGGCATTGCGCCAGCGGATCGGCGCGATGGGCGTCATAGCCGGCCGAGATCGCCACGAGCCCCGGACGGTACTCGCGCGCGACGGGCAAGACGACGTGCTGGACGAGGGCGAGGAACTCGTCGGGCCCGGCCCCCGGAGGCACCGGCAGGTTGAGCGTGTAGCCCTCCCCGGCTCCGCTTCCGACCTCGGACGCGGCGCCGGTGCCGGGAAACAGCGGGCTCTGGTGGATGCTCGCGTAGAGGACGTCGGGGGACTCGTAGAAGATCGCCGCCGTCCCGTTGCCGTGGTGAACGTCCCAATCGAGGATCAGGACGCGCTCGACGCCGTGCTCGGCAAGCGCGTGCGCCGCGGCGACCGCGATGTTGTTGAACAGGCAGAAGCCCATCGCCGTGGCGGGCTCGGCATGGTGGCCGGGGGGCCGCAGGCCGCAAAACGACAGGCGCTCGCCGTCGGCGAGCATCCGGTCGGCGGCGTGCACGGCGCCGCCGGCGGCGTGCAGCGCTGCCTTCCAGGATCCGGCGCTGGCGATCGTGTCGAGGTCGATCCAGCCGCCGCCGCCCTCACACAGCTCACGTATCGCGTCCACGTGCTGCTCCGAATGGACGCGCAGCAGCTGGTCGCGCGTCGCTTGTGGTGCCTCGACGCGCTCGAGCCCGAGCCAGTCCTGGCGCTTGAGCGCCGCCTCGATCGCGCGCAGGCGGTCGCTGTTCTCGGGATGACCGCCGGTGTCGTGGTCGAACGAGGAGGGGTGGTGCAGGTAGAGGGGCATCGCCCACTACCGTAACCGCGCCCTGGCACGCGAAGCCTCGACATCGAGGGCCACTGACTGCGACGTCGCGGTCGTCGGCGCGGGCGCGGCCGGCCTCTTCGCCGCCTGGTCGGCCGCCGAGCGCGGCGCGCGGGTCCGCCTCGTGTCGCGAAAGCCGCTCGCCGAGAGCGCGAGCTTCTGGGCCCAGGGGGGCCTCGCCGCGGCCCTGGCCGCCGACGACTCCCCGGATCGCCACGCCGAGGACACGCTGATCGCCGGCCGGGGCGCCTGCCGCGCCTCGGCGGTCGAGGTGCTCGCGCGAGAGGCGCCCGGAGCGGTCGCCGAGCTGCGGCGGCTCGGGGTCCGCTTCGACACCGAGCCCGGGGGCAGCCTCGCCCTGGGGCTGGAGGGAGGCCACTCGGCGCGGCGCATCGTCCACGCCGGAGGCAGCGAGACCGGCCGCGCGTTGACCGGCCGCCTCGCCGAGCTCGTCTCAGCGCACCCGGGGATCGAGGTCATGGAGGGGGCCTCGGCCGAGGCGCTGTGGAGCGACGGCGAGCGCTGCGCCGGAGTGGTGACCGACCGGGGACCGCTGGCCGCTGCCGCGACGGTCGTCGCGACCGGCGGGGCCGCGGCGCTCTGGGAGCGCAGCACGAATCCATGGGGCGCGATCGGCGCCGGGATCGTCCTGGCGCACGCCGCGGGCGCCGACGTCGCCGACCTCGAGCTGTGCCAGTTTCACCCCACCGCGCTGGCGCTACCGGGTCACGCGCTCGACGGGTCGCTGCTCACCGAGGCGATCCGAGGCGAGGGCGCGACGCTGCTCGACGCGCAGGGCCGGCGATTTACCGATGAGCTCGCGCCGCGCGACCAGGTCACGGAGGCGATCCTCGATCGAATGGCGGCCGACGGGCGCGACTCGGTGTGGCTCGACATGCGCGCGATCGATCCGGGTGGATTTCCGAACGTCGTGGCGATGCTGGGCGAGGCGGGGTTCGACGCCGCCGCCGAGCTGGTCCCAGTCGCCCCGGCCGCCCATTACCTGATGGGTGGGGTGGCGACCGACCTCGAGGGCCGCTCTACTCTGCCCGGGCTGTACGCGGTCGGCGAGTGCGCTTGCACCGGCCTGCACGGCGCCAACCGGCTGGCTTCCAACTCGCTCAGCGAGTGCTTCGTGTTCGGGGCGCGTGCGGCTCGGGCCGCGGTCGCGGAGCGCCCCGCGGGCGAGCCGGCGATTCCCCACTGGCGGTTCGAGCCCCCGACGAGCGAGACGCGGCGCGCGATGTGGACCTGCGCCGGACCCCGCCGCGAGCCGCTCAGGCTCGAGCAGCTGCTCGCCGACGCCTACCCGCTTGCCCGCCTGATCGCCGCCAGCGCGCAGGCGCGCGCCGAGTCCCGCGGCGCCCATCGACGCCCGGATCACCCCCATCCCGATCCCGCCCTCGACGGCGTTCACTTCGTCTGCGGCACGGACGGGGCCCCGCGTGCCGAGCGCTGGATCTAGTTGTTTTGCAGGCTTAACATGGCCTTAACACACCGCTCTTTTTCCTTCACGGGCGTGTTGAGACACTCGCACGGCATATCCCCGGAGGCAGGACGCTCCCGGGGCAGGAAAGGGGTAGCAGGAGACATGTACAGGTTCAGCCGCTCGATCTACCGGGACTTGGCGCCGTACGTGATCGCCGATCCCGTGAACGGGAACGGGCGCGGAAACGGGAATGGCCACGTCTCGCTGAACGGGAACCGCCACGTCGACACGAGCGCAAACGGCCACGCCCACAGCAACGGCCACGCCAACGGAAGCCATGCCAACGGCGACGTCCCGGCGGACGGGAGCGCCTCCACCAACCGCCAGCGCCTGCTCGAGGCCTGTGAGGCCGCGATGCGCAGGCTGGCCTACGACCGCCGCTACTTCGCGCACCCGGCGCGCTCGCTGTTCGGCGAGGTGCGGATGCTCTTCCCGATCCAGGAGCAGGATCGGGTCTTCAGGGTCATCGACCGCAACATCAATCTCGCGATCGAGCACCTCGCCCAGCTTCCCGGGGACGGAGTCGGCCTCGACGGGCAGCCGAGCGAGTGCCGCGCGCACACCCGCAAGGGAACGCCCTGCCGGCGCCAACCGCTTCCCGGTAGGGACTATTGCCCGTCGCACAAGCACCTCGAGGAGCCGCTCGAGCAGCTCGACGAGCAAGACGAGCAACCGGCGGAGCAGCTCGACGCCGTGAGCGCCCCCGCCTAGATCCAGCTTTGCCGCTATCGCGGCAGGGGACGGCCCCCGCCCTGCGGGGGCCTCGACCCTGCCGGTAGCTTGGACTCATGCTGCTCGGCGTCGACGTGGGCGGGACGTTCACCGACGCCGTCCTGTTCGACGGTCGCGAGCTTCACACCGCAAAGGCCCCGACGACGCCCGACGACCAGTCGCGCGGGGTCGTGGCGGCGGTCGAATCGGTGCTCGAGCGTGGCGGCGGCGATGCGGGCGACGTCGAGGGCTTCGCCCACGGGATGACGGTCGGCACCAACGCGCTGCTCGAGGAGCGCGGCGCGCGAACGGCCCTGATCGCCACCGAGGGATTCACGGACGTGCTGGAGGTCGGGCGCCAGAGCCGCCCCAGCCTCTACCGGCTGTGCGCGCCCAAGCCCGCCCCCCTCGTAGCGCCCGAATTGAAGCTCGCCGTCCGCGAGCGGGTCGGGCCCGAGGGCGTCGTCGAGCCGCTTGGCGACGACTCGCTCGACGAGCTGATCGCGGCGCTGCGCGGCACGGACGCGGAGTCGGTCGCGATCTGCCTGCTGTTCGCGTACCTCGAACCCGACCACGAGGCGCGGATCGCGGAGCGAATTCGCGACGCGCATCCCGACATCCACGTCTCGGCGTCGCACGAGGTGCTGCCGCAGTTCCGCGAGTACGAGCGCTGCTCGACGACGGTGATCGACGCCTATCTCAGCCCGCTGCTTGGGCGCTACCTGTCGCGCCTCACCGAGAGCGCCGGCGAGCGCGGACTCCCGGAGCCGCTCGTCATGCAGTCCTCCGGCGGCGTCGCGCCGGCCGGCGAGGCCGCCCGCGCGGGGGCTTGGAGCGTGCTATCGGGCCCGGCCGGCGGCGCCGTCGGCGCCGGCCACCTCGCTCGGCTCTCGGGGGACGGCAACGCGCTCGGGCTCGACATGGGCGGCACGTCGTGCGACGTCTGCGTCGTCGACGACGGAACGGTGCGGCGCACCGACTCGCGCGAGATCGGCGGGCGCGTGCTCCAGCTCCCGATGGTCGACGTGCACACGGTCGGAGCCGGTGGCGGCTCCGTCGGGTGGCGCGACTCCGGCGGCGCGCTGCGCGTCGGACCGCGCTCGGCCGGGTCCGAGCCGGGACCGGCCTGCTATGGGCGCGGCGGCACCGAGTCGACGGTGACCGACGCCAACCTGATGCTCGGCTACCTGGCGCCGGACTCGACGCTGGCCGGCGGCGTCGAGCTCGACAGCTCCGCGGCCGAGCGCGCGATCGCAGAGCTCGGCTCCCAGCTCGGGCTCGATGCGCTCGAGACGGCCGAGGGCATCGTCCGGGTCGCCAACCAGGAGATGGCGCGAGCGCTGCGCGTCGTCACCGTCGAGCGTGGCGTCGATCCGCGCGATTACGCGCTGATGCCGTTCGGCGGCGCCGGCCCGATGCACGCCGCGGCGCTCGCCGACGAGCTCGAGATCGACCGCATCCTGTGTCCGCGGGCCAGCGGGGTGCTGTCGGCGCTGGGGCTGATCGTCTCCGATCGGCGCCGCGACACCGCGCGCACCGTGCTGCTGAGCGGCGCGGAGTTGAGCGCCGATCGCGTCACGCGTGAGGTCGCCGAGCTGCGCGCCGCCGCGGGGTCGGGGCTCGACGGCGCCGAGCCCGAGGTGGTCTACGAGCTGCGCTACCGCGGTCAGGCCTTCGAGCTTGCGATCCCGGGGCCCGAGGATCCCGACCCCGACGATCTCGCGGAGCGCTTCGCCAGGGCGCACGAGCGGGCCTACGGCTACCGCGACAGCGAAGCCGGCGTCGAGCTGGTCAACATCCGCGTCGGGATGGTGGTGGCGGGCCCCGACCCCGAGCCGGTCGCGGCACCGCCGGGCCGGCTCGAGCGCAGCTCCCGCCGAGCTCGGTTCGGCGACGAGTGGGCCGAGGTAGAGGTGCTGCGAGGCGAGCCCGAGGAGGGGCTGCGGGCGAGCGGCCCGTGCGTGTTCGAGCTTCCCGAGGCGACCCTGGTGCTGCCGTCCGGGTGGGACGCGGAGGTCGATCCGGCGGGCACGATCGTCGCGACGAGGGAGGCGGCATGAGACTCCCTGTGTCAACCCTCCACCGTTTCGAGACGGCGCAAATTGCCGTGTTTGGAGGGGTCGTAGGGGACTCCGTCCTGCCAGCAGCGCCAGAGCACCCGCAGCCAGGCCCTGCCGAGGACCCTG
>WNFU01004256.1_pt1 | contig 18394 bp, 18 predicted proteins | sample 5400121 | NCBI WGS metagenome assembly WNFU01 (sample SAMN13153360, study PRJNA577476) | soil metagenome | isolation source: 100 cm soil or saprolite under grassland replicate 1 | place: USA:California | collected 2016-06-15 | reverse complement strand
CGATCGCGAAGTTCACCGGGGTGAGCCGGTTCGAACAGCCATTTGGGACGATCATGGCGGCCGGCGTGCTCGTCACGATCCCGCTCGTGATCATGGTCCTGTTATTCCAGCGCCGGATCGTTGCCGGCCTGACCGCCGGTGGCGTGAAGGGATAGGAGACGAGGCGACACGACGCGAGGGGCCGGCGCCGCCGGCCCCTCGGCGTTGTTCCGCTCAGGTTGCCCGCCAGATGCGGCCACTGAGGGTGAGCAGTCCGGCTTGCGCGAGCGGCTCGCTTGGCTCCATGCACGTCGTGGCGCGGCGGTACCGTCCGGGCGGCTGGCCGTAGACGTGATGGAAGCGGCGTGAGAAGTGGTACGGGTTGGCAAACCCGCAATCGTGCGCGACGGCGGCGACGCTGAGATTGCTGCGGGTGAGGAGCGTGGCGGCGCGGGCAAGGCGCAGCAACTCGAAGGCCGCGACCGGCCCGATCCCATAGTGGTGGCGGAACAATCGGCTGAGGTAGCCGGCGGAGATGCACGCGGCGGCCGCCAGCTCCGTCAGCGACAGTGGCCGGGTGGGTGCGGGTGGAGACCATGCACGGCGTACGCCCTCCAGCATCGTGTCGAGGTGGAGGGGCGGCGGCTCGTCGTCACGGTCGGGGAGGGGTCCCTGCACGAACAGGGTGAGCAGGAGCCGGAGGGCCTCTTGGACGGTCTGGTGGTGGGTGCGGGAGCGGTCCTCGCTGAGGTTGAGCAGGTAGCGCAGCAGGATGCTCCCGCCCGCGGGCGTCACGATGGGCCGAGCCGACCACCGCGACATCGTGCTGGTCGCCGGGACCGACCCCTACGCCTACAAGGGCACGGTGGACGTGGTGCCGCCGCACGTCCGGCCCGATGGGCAAGGCGGCTGCCTTCGCTGACCGCCGTCTGGTCTATTGCCTGGAGGAGCGGCCTTCGGGCCGCTCCTCGAGCCTTGGCGCCATGCTGGCCAAGTAGGTGGCGACGGCGGCGTAGTCCTGGTCGGCGAGGCCCTGGCCTTTGGCGCCGGCGAACAGGTCGGCGACCCGCTCGGCGCCTGGCAGGGCGGCCCTGGCGGCCCTGGCGGCGTCCAGGGCCAGGCGCAGGTCCTTGTGCATGAGCGCCAAGCGGAAGCCGGCGTTCTCGTAGTCGCCGCTCAGCAGCCTGTCCCGCTTGCCGCGGACCGTCTGGGTGGCGACCGATGCGCCTTCCAGCACCTCGAGCGCCGTCTCGGGGTCGAGCCCGAGCACGCGGCCGAGCGTGAAGCCCTCGGCCACCGCCGCCATCACGCCGCCGAGCACGAGATTGACCATGAGCTTGGCGGCCTGGCCGCTGCCGACCGGGCCGGCGTACCAGGTCCGTGCCGGATCGCCGAGCGTGGCGAGCAGCGGCCGGACGCGCTCCACCGCGCCGGGGTCACCGCCCACCATGATCGCCAGTTTCCCCTCGGCCGCCGGGCCGACCGAGCCGGCGACCGGCGCGTCCACGAAGCCGACGCCCTTGGGCTCCAGCGCCTTGGCCACCTTCCGCGACGGGCCCGGACCGGTGGTCGACATGTCCATCAGCAGGCTGCCGGCCGGAAGACCGTCGACCAGCCCGTCGCGTCCCAGGACGACCTCCTCCAGCACGCCGCCGTCCGCCAGCATGGTGATGGCGACCTCGGCCTTGGCCCCAGCCTCGGCGGGGGAGCCGGCAACCGTGGCACGCTCGGCGAGCGCCTCGGCGTGCGCACGGTTGCGCGACCAGACGGTGATCTCGTGACCGGCGTCCGCCAGGCGCCCCACCATCGGGGCGCCCATGCGTCCGACGCCGAGAAAGGCGATGTGGGTCATCAGTTTGTGCTTGGAGCGCCCTCAGCCGTTGGGATGGCCTGGCCGGTGTCGGGGTCGAAGTAGTGCAGTGAGTGATGGTCGACGGCCAGCTCGACGGTGCGGCCGGGCCGTGCGTGGGTCTTGGGATTGACCCGGGCGGTCCACAAGGTCTGCCCCTCGGAGGCCACGATCGCATCGCTCTCGTCGGCCTCGCGGGCCTGCTTGTCGAACTTGGCCAGCATCACATCATGGGCTACCGGCGGGGCGTCCACCCCGAACATCACGTTGACCTCGCTGCCGAGCTCCTCAGCGATCGCCACCTCCGCCTTCATGACCGGCCAGCCCTGCTCCCTGGCCAGCGCCGCATCCTCAAAGTCCGAGGGGCGCACCCCCAGGATCACGCTCTTGCCGACATAGCCCGAAAGCGTCGGCCGCGCCGCCAGCACCTCAGCGGGCACCGGCAGCTTGTAGCTGCCGAACACCAGCTTCGGCCCATCGTCTTGCACCAGCTTGGCCTGCACCAGATTCATCGACGGCGAGCCGATGAAGGTGGCCACAAACAGGTTGGCCGGCGCGTCAAACAGCGACTGCGGGGTGTTGACCTGCTGCAGCTGCCCGTCTTTGAGCACCGCCACCCGCGACCCAAGCGTCATCGCCTCGATCTGATCATGCGTCACATAAATCGTCGTCACCCCGAGCCGCTCATGCAACGCCGCCAGGTTGGCGCGCATACTCACCCGCAACTTGGCATCCAAGTTACTCAACGGCTCATCCATCAAAAACGCCTGCGGCTCCCGCACAATCGCCCGCCCCATCGCCACCCGCTGACGCTGCCCACCCGACAACGCCGCCGGCTTGCGCCGCAGATACGGCTCCAGGCCCAGCATCCGCGCGACCTCACCCACCCGCCGCTGCTGCTCGGCCTTGGGCGTCTTGCGCAACTGCAGCCCAAACGCCAGGTTCTCCTCCACCGTCATATGCGGATACAACGCATAGTTCTGAAACACCATCGCGATATCGCGGTCCTTGGGTGGCAGGTCGTTGACGACCCGCTCCCCGATCGCGATCGTGCCCTGGGTGATGTCCTCCAGCCCCGCGATCATCCGCAGCGCCGTCGACTTGCCACACCCCGACGGCCCCACAAACACCATGAAGTCCCCGTCAGGGATGTCCAGCGACAGCGAGTCCACCGCCCGGGTCGGACTCCCCCCGTACACCTTGGTGACCTCATCCAGCACAATCTGCGCCATCGTAGCCTCCCTCGCACGGGCCCCATGGGCATCTACCGTCGCATCAAGGAGCCAGCAAACCGCCGGGACGCTAGCGTAGCCGGCTCCACAGCCATCCTTCCAGCCAGAACGACTGTTGACCAGAGTCGAAACCGCCGTGAACGACATCGCTCCGGTAGAAATGGGTGCCTTGGCTGAGATCGCCCAGTTCCTTTTCCGAATCGATCCCGCTTTCTCCGGCACTGAACCCCGCCTCACCCTCCCATACCGAGCCCGCCGTGAGGGGCCATTCGGGCGCTGCCGCTACACTGCCTGCTCATGACCACGGAACGGCGGGTCGGCATCATGGGCGGGACCTTCGACCCGATACACCACGGGCACCTGGTGGCCGCCGAGGAGGCGCGCTGGCAGTTCCACCTCGACCAGGTGCTATTCATCCCCACCGGCCAGCCCTGGCAGAAGCCGGTCGGGGTGAGCGGGGCGGAGGACCGATACCGCATGACGGTGATCGCCACCGCGTCCAACCCGGCGTTCGCGGTCAGTCGCATCGAGATCGACCACCCCGGCCCGACCTACACGGTCGACACCCTGCGCCGGCTGCGGGCCGAGCTGGAGCCGGGCACGCGGCTGTACTTCATCACCGGCGCGGACGCGGTCCTGCACATCCTGACCTGGAAGGACGGCGAGGAGGTCATGGAGATGGCCGAGCTGATCGCCGCCACCAGGCCCGGCTTCGACCTGTCGAAGCTGGAGGAGTGGCTGCCGAGCGCCAAGGACCGAGTGCGCCAGATGGAGATCCCGATGCTGGCGATCTCCTCGACGGAGATCCGCGCGCGTGTCGCCCGCGGCGCGCCGATCCGGTACCTGGTCCCCGAGGGCGTCGTCCACTACGTGGACAAGCGCGGTCTGTATCGGACAGGTCCGGACGGCCGGGCGGCGGCGCCCTCCGCGCCGTGAGCCGGATCCTGGCCCGGGCAGCGCGGGATGGGTTGGACCGCTGCAGGCTGGTAGTTGGCTCGCTACCGTACAAATGGCAAACTCACCCAGGTCGGTCGTCATCGCAACGCGGCGACCGGACTGCCCCAGCGTCGTAGCGAAGGAGTTGAATCGCTGCACACCGTTCTCGACTTGGCCATGACCGCCGCCGCGGCGGCCTCTTCCAAGCAGGCTCGCGACGTTGTCGTCCTCGACGTCTCGGAGCCGCTGGTCATCTGCGACTACTTCGTCATCTGCTCGGGATCCAACGATCGCCAGGTCCGCGCGATCGCCGATGAGGTCGAGCGCGCCTGCCGAGAGGAGGGCGTCCGGCCCATGCGGCGAGAGGGCGAGCGTGAGGCTCGCTGGATCCTGCTGGATTTCATCGATTTCGTGGTCCACGTCTTCCACGAGGAAGAGCGCGAGTACTACGACCTGGAGCGGCTCTGGCGGGACGCGCCCGTGGTCGCGCGCAGCGACGAGCTCGGGAGCCTCGTCACCGCCTGAGGCGCTCGCACTCAAGGGCCGGCCCCCGGCCCCCGCACTGCCGTGCGCACTCCTGCTTCGTTTGCACCTCGAACCCGCCGGGCACAACCTTCGCCGATTGACCCAAATGCGGCCAAGGGGGGAGTGAAGGAGCCGACCTACCGTGCGACGCGTGAGTTCGCTGATCGTCCTGATCTACCTCGTCGTGGGGGTCTACATCGCCTGGGATCGGGGTTACCTGACGGTGTCGCTGCTCAAGGGCGTGCTCCAGGCGCTCCTGGCGATCTTCCTGTGGTTCCTTATCCTGCTCGGTGTCGACCTCCACGTCCGCTGAGACCGGTCCAGGCCCGTGCGGTCCCGATCTCCGCCCACCTTTGCAGCATCCACCGCTGCTCGCTATATTCAGCGAGCCTCAGGGGCTGTAGCTCAGTTGGAAGAGCGCTTGCATGGCATGCAAGGGGTCAGGGGTTCGAGTCCCCTCAGCTCCACTTCGCTGGACAGCGTACGAACACCCCCTGAGCTGGGGGTGTTCGTGTCTGCGGGGATGTTGGGCACGCGGAACCAGGGCTTGACCTGGTGGCGGCCCTGCACGCGGATCTCGGCGACCAGCGCCTGCAGCAGGGCCTTCTTGGTAGTGGCGGTGCCATGGCGCATGGCCTCGCGGACGCGGTCGCGCAGCTCGGCCAGGGCGCGCTCGTCGGGCGCGGTGATGTTGGTCGTGGCGAGCAGGTCGCGCAGCTCGTCTTGGCGCTCGCGTAGCTCGTCGCGGCGGATGCATAGGCGCTGGACGCGGGGGCCGCACTCGTCCTCGGGCAGGGTGTTGTGCTCGAAGGCGGTCAAGTAGCGGTCGATGGCGTCCTCGGTCGCGTGCAGGTCGGCGGTGACCTTGTCCAGCTCGGCCTGGTGGTCGTTGCGCTGGGTGCCGGCCTGTTGGCGGGTGTTGGCGACGGCCTGCTCGATGAGGTCGGCGCGTTCGTAGGTGGCGATCAGCGCTTCGATGAGGGCGGCTTCGAGCTGGTCGGCGGGTAGCCGCTCGGCGGGGCAGGTGCTGGTGCCGTAGCGCTGGCGGGAGAAGCAGGTGTAGTAGCGGTAGCGCTGGGTCTTGCCGGTGGCGGCGGTGCCGATGAAGCGCTTGCGGCAGTGGTCGCAGTGGACCAGCCCGGCCAGCAGGTAGTCGGAGGCGTTGGCGGCGCGCTTGGCGTAGTCCTCGCCGCGCTCGTCCAGCAGTGCCTGGGCGGCGTCGAACAGGGCGCGCTCGACCAGTGGGGCGTGTGGTGCCTGGTGGTACTGGTCGCGGAACCAGACCTCGCCGATGTAGGCGCGGTTGGTGAGGACCTTGAGCACGGCCTTGTGATTCCAGGGCTTGTTGTTGCGGGTTCGGTGGCCGCGCTCGTTGAGGTGGTTGGCGACGGCGTGGGCGCCGAGGCGCTTGTGGACGTACAGGTCGAAAATCACCGGCACCAGCGGCGCGTCGGCGTTGGGCACCAGGAAGCCGGTGGCCGGGTCGGTGGTGTAGCCGAATGGGCGGGTGCCGGCGGTCCAGCCGCCGCGGGCGGCCTTGCGTTCCATGCCGGCGACGACGCGGTCGATGATGATGGCCCGCTCGAACTCGGCGAACACGGCCAGGATCTGCATGACCATGCGGCCGACGGGGGTGTGGGTGTCGAAGTGCTCGGAGGCTGAGACCAGCGCGACGCCGGCTTCTTCGAGGTCGTCGACGATGTCCAGCAGTCCGCGGATGGAGCGGGTGAGCCGGTCCAGCCGGTAGACCAGCAACACGTTGTAGCGGCCCGCCTTGGCGTCGCGGAGCGCCTTCTGCAGGCCGTCGCGGTCCAGGGTGGCGCCGCTGGCGTCATCGGCGTACTGGCCGGTCAAGGTCCAGCCATCCTGGCTGGCGATGTAGGGGCCGAGCCGGGCGTCCTGGGCCTCGATGGAGTAGGGCTGGTTCTCCTCGTTGGTCGAGCGGCGCCGGTAGGTGCGGACGCGGAGCCCGGCAGGCGAGCCCGTCTGGCCGTTGCGAGGGATGCTGCTGCGGGTCGTTCTGGGCTTGCGGGCAGCCACGGGCGTTCACTCCTCGGGGGACGATTCGTGACGAATAGCGGCGGGTGTGGCTTGGCCGGAGAAGCGGCGCCAGGCGGCCTGCTGGGTGACGCCGAGGTCGCGGCCGATCCGGGTCCATGACCAGCCAGCCTGCCGGGCGCTGTGGACGGCGGCGCGGATGCCTTGGTCGGCGAGGCGTTCCAGCTCGGCGAAGGCGCCGAGGGCGTGCTCCCAGTCCTCGGCGGCGGCGAGCCTGGTCGCGCGGCGGGCGACCTTGGCCAGTTCCTCGGCGTGGGTGGCCGGTGTCCCGGCGTCCGCCATGTCATCTCCTCTGAGCGGCAACAACACTTGTTGTAGCCATTGTGTCTGGTCACAACATATGTTGTCAATATGTGCTGTGAGTCGGGTGGTGCGTCGGCGACCATGTGCCGGCGTCGGCAAGCTCGATCAGGCGGCGGCGCGGATGCTGAAGGCCGAGCGGGAGCCAGACGGCCTCGGCGGGATTGCGGCCGACCTGGGCGTAGGCGGTCGCCACCGGCAGCTCCGGCCGACCCAGCGTCCGGCGCACGCTCGCCTCGCGGCCGGGCGTCGGGAACCAGAACAGGACGGGGGTGAACAGGTCCTTGGCGCGGGCCAGCTCGGCGTAGCTATCGAGCTTGGCGGCCACCCGCTGGGTCGGCTCGGTGGCGTTGTCGTACTCCAGGAAGAAGTCGAGCAGCCGGTCATGCTGGCGCAAGCGGCCGAAGCCGTCCGGCTGCACGATCTCGCCCCAGGTCGCCCGGCAGCGCCGCTCCGACCACCACTCGGCCAGCTCGACACCGCGGCGGGGGTGACGGCGGGCGTAGCCGGCCAGCGAGGTGAAGAACCCGTTGGTGCCGACGATGTGACCCAGGCGCTGGCTGTAGGCGATGGCCAGGGCCTTGTCCCGGCGCCAGCCAAGCTCGCGCGGCTCGATGCCACGCTCGGCGGCCAGCAGGGCGGCGCCGAGCCCGCCGAGGACGTAATGGTACGGCGCGCTGCCGGTGTCGCGGCGGGGACGGAAGCGGTCGAGCAGGTCCAGCCGGTACAGCCTGACCAGGCGGCATTCGGCGGTGACCAGGTTGTCGAAGGCGAGGTGGGCGAGTTGTGGGGTGGTGAGCACGCGGTGCTCGAAGACCAGCCGGCACAGCTCGCGGTCGCGGTCGGTGAGCCGACCGGCCAGCCCGGCAAGCTGCCGGGCGAGCCGGTCGGCTGCGGTCCGCGTGCTGCGGTGGGGTCCACGACTGGAGCTATTCATCATGAATCGGTCGGGGAGTCGGGGGCGGTGACAGTCTGCCGGATGGCGCCGTGACCAGCATGTTCCCCGGCTGGTGGCCTGCTGGATGATGGGGCAAGGGGCGATCCAAGGGGCCATGCAGCGGGCCATCCAAGGGGGGAGCCAATCCTCGTCCTCCTCCCACCGGTCGGCGCTCGCATCGTGGTGGACGTGTGGTTGCCGGTCGCACTTGGCCTGGCCGTGGCCGAGGTCGACCGCGCGGGACCCGCGGCGCCCAGGCGCGTCCGCGGTGCGTGCTTCTCGGCTGACCTGTTGGTGGCGGCGTACATCGGCGGCGCGGCCGTGGCGGGCGCGGGCAGCGGCGCGTAGCCGCTCAGCCTGGCCAGGAACCGGTGCCGGAGCGGGGCGGGTGCGCAGGGTGCAGGCAGCCAGCTCGCGACCGCCGACCAGCAAGCGCGCGGCGGCCTGGTAGGCGTCCAGGTGGGCCAGGTCGTGCTCTGAAAGCTCGGGCGCGACGTGCCGCTCGAGGGTGCGGGCGTCCTCGGGCGACATGGTGAACCACAGCTTGTTGCGGGCGTTGGCGCTGATCGCCTCGCGCAGCTCGCGGGGGAGCTGGGCAAGGTGCTGGTGGGCCAGCACCAGCGACAGCCGGTAGCCGCGTGCCTCGGCGAACATCTCCTCGAAGCCCACCGGCAGGGTCAGGTAGTTGTGGCACTCGTCGATCAGCAGGCTGGCGTCGGTGCGGGCGTCCTCGGGGCGTTGGGCGCGAGCGAGGGCGGCCTGCCAGGTCTTGGCGACAACAAACGAGCCCAGCAGCCGTGAGGTTTCGGTGCCGAGCTGGCCCTTGGGCAGCCGAGCCAGCAATAGCCCGCCGTCCAGCACCTTGGCCATGTCGAAGCTGGAGGTTGCCGAGCCGACCACGTCGGCGACGAACGAGCGCAGCAGGAACGCGCGCAGGCGGCTGAGGACCGGCCCGACCATCACCGCTTGCCCGTGCGCGCTGAGCCGGTCGTAGGACGCCCAGAACGTCGCCAGCGCGCTACGCGGTGGGACGGCGTTGGTGAACCGCTGCCGGAACGCCGGGTCGCTGAGCAGGCGAGGCACGTCCGCGAGCGTCGCCCCGGCCTGCGGGACACCGAGCAGGGTCAGGCAGGCGGCGCGCAGGGTGTCGTCGGTGCGTGGCCCCCACCAGGCGGCGAAGACGTTGCGGAAGATGCCGACCAGGTGGTCGACGGCCAGCTCGGGGTCTGGGCCGTCGAGCATGCTCAACGCCGGCGGTGCGGCGCGGTCGTCGGGGTCCAGCAGCACCAGCCGCCCGGCGGCCCGGTCAGGAAGCCGCTCCAGCAGGTCACGGACCAGGTCGCCCTTGGGATCGATGACGACCGCACCGCGCCCGGCGGCCACGTCGTCGAGGACGAGGTTGGCCAGCAGGGTGGACTTGCCCGAGCCGGTCGCGCCCAGCAGATGCAGGTGATAGCGCGCATCGGCCACGACCAGCGCGACCGGCCGCCGCCCGCCAGCCTCGGCGTCGCCGAGCACCTTGCCGCGGGTGGGGATCTCCGGGCGTGGCGCGACCGCTCGGGCGCGAGCGCGGGTCAGGCCCGGCACGGATGCATCAGCGGGCAGGTGCGCGAGGGCGGCCAGCTCCGGCAGCGAGACCAGGTCCCCACGGCGCATGCGGCGGGCGGCGAGCACGGCGGCCGGGCGGGCCAGGCGGTGGCGGCGCAGATGGTTTCTGCCGGCGTAGACGCCGAACGCCGACGCCAGCGCATGCGCGCGGCCACGCAGGCGCCGTCGCGTCTTGCTGATCGTGGGCAGGGTGCTCGCCCAGGACGCCTGCTCGACCGGCGGAAGCGGCGCCGCCACGCCATAGCGGATGGCGATCTCCCAGCAGGGCCGCGCTGCCGTCTTCCCAAGGATCGCGGCGACGTCCTTCGACAGCGTGGGGTCGTAGGAGTAGGCGCGAGGATTGGTGGCCGGGCCGGGCCGCACCAGGTCCAGCAGCCGACCCACCCTGCTGGTCGCTCGGCCGGTCCGCAGCATCCGCGCGGCCTGCTCAGCACGGCGCAGCCGCCGCACGCCGACCGGCCGCACCAGGAACTGCACCACGGCGGCCTCGCCCGCGCGCAACTCCCCGCCCGTTGCCAGCAGCAGCCGGTAGGGGTCGGCGGCATGGTCGCTGGCCAGCGGGTACCACTCGGCGAGTCCGAGCCGCAGTGTCCCTCCGGCGGCCAAGCAGCCGTCCGGCAGCGGTGGGCGTGGCGCGGTGGTGGTGACGTGGGCGCCCGGCCAGACTCCCTCGACGGCCTGCTCGACGACGCCAGGCGGGACCGTGCCAGCGACCCACACGCCGATACGCAGCCTGCCACCCTGCGACCACACCAGCTCAAACGTCAGATGGGCGCAGCCGGTCAAGGCGGCATGCCAGCGCGGCCGCAGCGCGTCATGCAGGCCTTTCCAGAGCTGGGCCGCTCCGGCGGGGTCGACCTCGGGTGGGGCGAATACCTCGACGTAGCGGGCGCCGCGACTCAGCCGCGCAGCCTGCCAGCGGCGCACCACCCAGCCAGCCGCACTCGCCAGCAGCGCGGCAGCCAACAGCCACGGCCCGTACTGGTGCGCAGCGCTGAGGGCAACGGCGACAACGTGGCGCCACAGGTCGGCCAGGAACTGTCCGGGATTGGTCAGGAAGCGGCCCAACGGGCTCTTGGTGAGGTCGGGCAGGGTCGTTGTCGGTGGTCGGGGAGTCCGTGGCGCGAATCGCAGTCCGGTCAGCGCAACCCCTCCTTCGGGTGGCCGAGCAGGTGCCACCACGGCCGCCACCCAGGGCGGGCTGGCGGCCGTGGCGGACAGGAGGATCGGGCGAAGGTCAGGACTCAGCGTCTTCGGCCTCGTCGCGGGCGAGGAGCTGCAGGAACAGCTCGGTGAGGGCGTCGATCGCCTGGCGCTCGTGGTCGGGGTCCAGTGGCACGTACTCGGCTGGCAGCACGATCAGGGCGGGCGGACGGGCACGCTTGGGACGGCGCTGATCCGAGCGGCCGGGTGGGCGGTCCGGCGGGCGGCGGCGTGATGGAGCCAGCGGCAACCTCCTGGTCGGCGGACGGGAACAGGACTGTTGGCATTCGTCAGGGCGGCCCACGCGGGCACCCTGGCAGGCTCCCTTCTGATGACAACTGGCCGTTGGCGGGGCGCTCTTGCGACAGCCGCAGCGAAACAACGGTGGTGATCTCCCTGCCCGCCGCTCTGGCGACGGGTCCCGGCAGGCGGACCGGCAAGGCCGGCGTGATGGTCGAGTGGTCGGTGATGAACACGAGCGCGGTACCTCCTTGACAGCCCGGACGGGCGGCGTTGGGTGAGCCGGAGAAAAACTCCCCCCATACCCGAAACCCGGGTTTCGGCCCTGTTTTGCGACAAACCGCAGCTCAGAAGGGGTGAAGGCATGCCCGCTTTGGCATGGTTTGCGGCACAGGAATCGAACCTGTCACCCACAAAGCGCGCTCCGGAGGGCCTGTTAGGACAAGCTATTTGCGTGGCTACGTAGAAGTACTGGCCGTGATGTCCGGTATCTCCCTCGCTCAAGACCTCCTCTCTGGAAACTTCCGGCGAGCACCCCGTTTGGGGACATCACCAGGTCACCGCAGGCAGTACCGCTGCCGGCGGATGTCCTGTCGTCCGGGCGACCGACAACGGCTCCGCTCGGCGTTGGCTGCGAATCCTCGCCACCCCAAATATCCACAGACCCCCTCCGATTCGACATGGATTCTCAAAGTCGCAGGCCAAGGCTGCCCGGATGGTGAGGTCGGTAGGGCCGAGCGCGGACGGGGAGAGGGCCAGATGCCGGCCGTTGAAGCGCGGCAGCAACACAACGCCGGCCTCCGCAACCACGGAGACCGGCGAACCTGGAACTGCTCGGTGAGTTACTGGCTGAGCGTGGCGAGCCTGTCATCAAGCTCGCGCACGAACAGCTCGCCATCCCACGGTTGAAGGGTAGCCCGCGCGTTCCGGATGGCCTGTGCCCGCAGGACGCTCTTGGACGTGCTCACGGTCGGGATGGCTTCGTGCAGCAGACTGACGGCGTGCTCTGGCTCTTTGAGCTTGGCGGACGCCTCCGCCGCGTACGCGAGCAGCAACGCTGCATGCAGCCGGTTGGAACCGATGGCGTCCAGCGCCCCCTCCAGCTCATCGGCGGCCCTTCCCGCGTCGCCAAGCCGCAGATGCGAAATCCCCGAGGTCGCCTTCACCTGCGCGGAGTGGATGTCTGGAAGCCACGCCAGCGAGTCGCCTGCCCTGACGGACTCGACCGCCTGCGCCGCCTGCACCAGGGCCTCGTTCGCGCCGTGCCCGTTTCCGAGCGACGCGCAAACCAGCGCCCTGGTGTTGTGCAAGTCCGCCAGTACAAGCGGGTTGCCATCTGCGAACTTGAACCCGGAATTCACCACCCAGAGCGCATCGAACAGGCTCGTCCGCGCATCGTCGGTCGGGTCGTGCAATCTACGGCGGGCAAGCTCGACGCACAGCGCCGCCCGAAGTCGCGGATCGCTTGACTGTCTGGCGGCCTGCATCCCAGCTCGAAAATGCTCCTCGGCCATAGCGTGGTTGCCAAGATGCGCGAACGCCGTATGCCCAACGGTGGCCAGTGTCCACGCCTGAACCGTGCGCAATTCGCGCTCCACATCCGAGCCCTTGAACCGACCGGCCAACCTGTCAAGGTCGCTCGCGTGGCGCGACAGCAGAACGTAAACGGGCTCTGCCGGCTCGCCGGCATGCTGCAGGCCCGCCAGGTACTGGAGCCGTCCAACAGCGTGCGGGAGCGGGTCATCGTCGAACAACTCCAGGATCGAGCGGTCCTCTTGGAGCGCTGGCACCAAGGTCACGCCAGCAGCAAGGGCCGCCGAATTGAGCAAGAATTTCCTGCGGTCCATCGGGACCCCCATCAGCTCCACCGCGGTCATCAGACGGTCGAGGTCGGAATTTGGCTCGGGCGCCCGTGCCGCAAGCTCATCAGCGCTGGCGTAGACGAGAACGAACAAGACGTAGTAGTCACGCGGTCGATGCGTGCCAGCCTCCCACTCGTACACACGGCGGATCAAGGTCGTGCGCCCAGGCACCGTACGGTTGGTAGCTCTGGCCTGCCGCTCCAGTTCGACCGCCAGGCGCGCATGGGTCCAGCCACGACCCTCCCGCAGCTCCCTGAGGATACGTCCCGCTTGGCTCCAGGAACCCACCGCCGCCTCCGGTCCTGACCTCGTCAGACACAATCGCGTCAAGTCGCATGAAAGCGCATCTAGCAGACAGCAAGCCTAATCCGCGAGGCTGAGGCACGCCAAGCAGCATCCCCGCATCGAGGATCACCGCCCATGGCATCACCCGCTCGGTCAGGCACGCGCGTCCCCTCCCTGACCGGCGGCAACCGGGGCCGCATCACCGAAACGGTCCCGGCGCCGGGAAGCGTCCGAGTACCCCACGCTGGCCCACGACAAGGCGAGTCTCGGCGCTTCCCGGCACTACGTCCAGGCGCTCGCGCCGCGGACTCTGGGAGGTCGAAGCCACGCGAGCCCACCTGGACGGTGCGACCGTCCGGCGCCCGCTGTTGTCCCAGCGCGGCGCCGGGCGTCCACCCAACCCAACAGGAGTGAGGCTAATGCGCAACCGACCGCACGAACCACAGCCGCCGGTCGGCAGCTCCGCATGGGACACCGCCCGCCTGGCCGCCCAGATCGCCCTCGAAGACCCCGATCTGTGCAGCGACCTGCGCCGCACCGCCAAGCAGGCCATCGAGCTGGCCAAGCGCCTTGAAGGCGTCCTCGGCCGCTTCGCCGTCCTGGAGGCACGCTTCGAACACACCATCCGTAAGGTTGAAACCACCACCGGCCAGGTCGTCGAGGAAGAGTTGTTCGCCCAACTCACCGAGCGACTCGGCGTCGCTCAGGTCCGCCCGGCCCTGGAGATGCTGCAAGAGGCGCATCCGGACACCGACAACGTCACCATCTGAACCAGGTAACGCACGGTGGACTGTAGCCTCGTGGCATGCACCCATAATGCGGGTCCCCGGCGGTGCCGTGCGCTGTGATCGATCTCTGCCAGGCAGCGCTGGTTGCTAGTGTCTCCCTCCGAGCTGGCCTGGACGATCATGATCCGAGGCTGATGGCAAAGGGCTCGACAAGGGCTGTTGCCGCAAGTGATGCTAAATGCTCAACTGTGAGACACCGAGTACGGGCAGGGCGTCCAATGGCGACAACAGCGCAGAGGGATTGGGAGCGAGAGCAGAAGCGGCGCCGTGAGCAGGCCGGGGAGTCCGAAGCTGCCAGGCTGAACGCTGGGATTGCGCGGCGCATTGAGACACTTGAGCGGCTTCTTGAGTGGTCACTGAGCCATCCCATCGGGGTCGACTTCGAAGCGATGAAGGTACCGATTCCCCAGTTTCTGCCAACTCCAGACCTAAGTTCGCCGTTGCCGCAACCGAATCCGGACACGTTCAAGCCGAGGCCGCTGAACTTCCTAACCAGGAAGATCCCCGGCGCCGAAGAGCGGTTCCAGAAGAGGTGGGAACGGGGTCGAGTCGCCTACGAGCAGGCACGTACTCAATGGCAGCAGGCCGAGGACCAGCGTCAGGAGCAGTTCGCACGAGCTAAGAAGGACCATGAACTGGTAGTCGCCGCCGCGCGTGAGCAGCATCGACGAGTCGATGAGTTGAAGGCCGACTTCCGTACCGGACGACGTGCTGCAGTCGAGCAAGGCCTGGCAACGGCCCTTCAGGCCAGTAAATATCCGAATGCATTCCCTCACCAATTCGCTCTGATCTACCGAAGAAGAGATCAGGAGCTGCTGGTTGAATACGAGTTCCCTCTCGCCCGAGTCATCATCCCGGACGAAGCGAGCTACCGCTACATCAAGACCAAGGAACGTGTCGAAGCAAAACCGAGGACGGCCGCTGACAAGCAGAAAATCTATAAGTCCGTGCTCGCCCAGATCACGCTCCGTGTTTCACGCGAATTGCTCACCGCTGACGTGCACGAACATGTGCAGAGGATCGCGTTCAATGGCGTCGTGGAGGACATCGATCCATCAACGGGCAGACCTACGCGTCCAAAACTAGTTTCGCTGCGAGTAGGTCGAGCCGAGTTTCTTGATCGAGATTTCTCACGGATCGAGCCGCAATCGGCACTCCGGAGCCTCAAGGCAAACTTCTCACCAGCGCCAACCGAATTGCGTGCCGTTCCACCGATTCTTGAGTTTGACGTCAACGATCCACGCTTCATTGACGAGGAAGAGATACTTTCCTCGCTCGATGAGCGGACTAACCTCATCGACCTGACCCCTCAGGCCTTCGAGACCGTGATCCGGGACCTGTTTCAAGCGATGGGGTTTGACACCTACCAGACCACGCCATCACGAGATGGCGGGGTCGACTGCGTCGCCCACTTACACGAAATCGGTAGTCGGTGGAAAGTACATCATCCAAGCGAAACGCTATACGCACAGAGTGCCAGTCGAGGCCGTTCGAGACCTCGCGGGTGCCCTGGATCATGAGCGAGCATCGAAGGGCATCCTCGTGACGACTTCCGACTTCACCGCCGCTGGGTATGAGTTCGCAAGGGGGAAGCCGATCGAGCTAATCAACGGCAGCGGTCTGCTCGCACTCATCAAAGAGCACACCAAGCTAGAGGTAAAGATCGTGATGCCAGGAAAGAGCTAGTACGGCGGCGGTCATCGAAGCACTCTTTTGATTGCCGTGCGAAAAGCGGACTCGTTGGAACTCAAGACCACTTCGCTGAGCAACCGCTGAGGCGTCAGGCCAGCAGTCTCTTCAGTGTGTTCCAGTCCCAGCGGTACGTTCGGCCTGCGCCCGGAACTGCCCATCGCTCGGTCCCATCGCGGTAGCCCACGATCTGGAATTTTGGCTTCCCCAATTCGTTGGCGATGGCGACCTCCTTGAGGACACCGGACGCTCTTGCTGTCCTTGGTCCGAGCATCACAATGAAAACATCCGCTCGGGCTATTGCCAGCCTCGCACGGGCTACCCATTGAGGCTCCGGTGCGGCTTCTTTCAGAGACCCATCACTCACCTCGAAAGGCGAGTCAGGTAGCCTGGCCTGCCCGATAATGAACTCCTTTAGGGTCCTATCATTATCGAAGTCGAAACTGACGAAGACTCTCTTCTTGGGCATTAACCTTGCAGCCTCCAAATGAAGTGCGATTAGCCGGAGGCTACGCTGACACCGTCAGCAAGTCAAGGGTGGCATGGTAGTGGCGGTACAGCTACCCTTGGTCTATGGAAGAGGAGCAGCGCTTCACTGAGCCAGTACTAAGACATCTCGACTTCCTGCAGGCCGTGATAGCCCGCCAGGCGAACAACTCCTTCCTCATCAAGGGGTGGAGTCTGACAGTCGCGGGCGCCTTCTATGGCTTCGCGGCGAAGGAACTCAACTGGCGGATCGCGTCTATAGGATTACTCCCAGCCTTCACGTTCTGGGGTCTCGACTCCCTCTTCCTTCGCCAGGAGCGGCTGTTTCGGTGCCTTTACGACGCCGTGAGGTTGGGTGAACATCCGGTCGACGCCTTCTGCATGAACCCCAATGAGCATCCCCACGATGTGAAAGCCTGGCACCGCGTTCTGATGTCGAGAACCCTATATCCGTTCCACGGGATGATCGTAGCGGCAGGACTTGCTCTCGTCGTCATAGGACTTGTCCGTTAGGAACCCGGTTCGCATGCTCTACGGACTGCCTCAGCCACGTCCTCCTTCACGGCCTCATTCCAAGGTTCCTTCGGAGGCCAGATTCTTCCAATCGGATCGTCGATCCAGCGCGGAACCACATGAAGGTGAAGATGGAAGACCGTCTGTTCAGCAGCTTGACCTGCCGAACTGATAAGGTTCATGCCATCAGGTCCTAGTACTTCCTTTAGTGCATGACCGACTCGAATGACCATTCTCATCAGGTCTGCTTCGATCTCCCGCGGGGTCATCCATAAGTCGCGAATGTGGTCTTTCGAGATGACCAAGGTATGGCCTAGCGTTGCAGGCGTGGTTGGGAAGAAGGCGAGACAGTTGAGGGTTCTACAGACAACCAGCGCTGACTCCTCGCCGCGAACCACCCGACAGAACGGGCAGTCTGCAGACGGGGAGTTAGCGTAAGTGAGAGGCATCGCCTGATACGTCCATGATCCTACGAACACGCAGAGTTGTACTTCTTACGGCTTCTAGAATTGTCGATCAGATGAGCCTTGGAGGTGCGAGCTTTAAACGCGGTTTCTATACAAGTCCGTAGCGATGCGGATGTGGAGGGATACTTCCACCATCGAGCATACCCCCTGTCGCCATCGACGTTATCGACAAGCCTCGGCGGAAGCTGCCGGCGCGGATCATCGGCCATTGATGGGAGCGTGATGCCCATCAGACCGCTTACCCCGTAGTCCTTGTACTCGCGGAGGCTTGAGTAGATTTCCCAATCGACGAACCTCCTCGACCAGGTGCATTCACCAATGAGCACTATTGTCACGGTCGTGTTGCCGAGGTGCTCCTCCCGAATGCGGTCCATGATATAGTCGGTGTCATCACTATCAACGAAGTCGTCATCTTCGGTCACCCCGACGACTGTGGGGATAAACACGCTGCCGAAGTCGTCAATGAATGTCTCGACCTCGTCTTGGTCGGCAACGTGATACGACACGAAGCACTTGTGCCGAGTGGGATCACTGCTCCGGCGGGCTGCGCTCTCCGCCAAGCGTTGGAGTCGTAGCTGTGAGGCTCTGTTCAACTCTCGCCTTCTCCGTGAGCGGCAAACTTCCAGATGGGGCTCGCTGATGACCCTTCAGCAACCTATGAGGGCGGCAGGAGGATACCGTACGGGCTCGACAGCCGGAGTCCAACATCGAAGGCCCCGTCCGGCCTCTATGCATGCTGCTGCGGCCCGATCCACCGACCGAGAGGCAATGGCGATCGGTGGCGAGGATCTGGCCGCCACTGGTTGGACGAGCGCGACTATGGGGCGTCGGATTCGACGGAGTCCGGTAGGCCCTGACCGCCGGCCAGGGCGATCGTTGGCCCTTCGACCAGCGGCGTGGTGTTCGTATTGTGGGAACTCAAGACCACCACGGCCTCTGACCTGCGCGTTTGCCGCAGTCGTCTGGACAGCAGACGAACACTTGGGCTCTACCGGCGGCACACGAAGCCGATACCGCCTCTCGACGGCCTGGGCTGTTCCAGCCGGACAGTCTCGCTCCTATGGGTTCAAGCGCCGATGAGTTCGCCTGCGCCGATGGACAACTCGTCGAACAGTGGCCAGTCTGGCGTGGCCGCGCCGGCGGCGTGGAACGCCGCTCGAATGGCGCTCATGCCGATGGCCGCGGCTCCCTCCGGAGATGGCGCGTCGATGGTCACCATGATGGTGACGGTCTTCTTGGCCAGCGATGCTGAGATTGTGGAGTCCTCGACGGCGTCCAGCCGAAGCAGTTCTTCCAACACTCGGTCGAAGAAGCCCTCGAGGTCACCGGGAACACCATGGCCATCGTCTGCGACGTTGAAACGAACTGCCATCGTCAGCTTCACGGCCGCGCCTCCCAGCATGTGTCCCGCCGAAGCAGCCCGCGGAGGTTCCGCTC
>WNFU01004255.1_pt1 | contig 18397 bp, 18 predicted proteins | sample 5400121 | NCBI WGS metagenome assembly WNFU01 (sample SAMN13153360, study PRJNA577476) | soil metagenome | isolation source: 100 cm soil or saprolite under grassland replicate 1 | place: USA:California | collected 2016-06-15 | reverse complement strand
GCCCGGTGATGAAGGCCGCCAGGCGCGAGCTGGGGTTCCAGCCCATCCATCCCACGGAGGCCGCGGCCGACGACCGATTGCTCTCGCCCTTCGCCGACGGCGACCGGGTCTTCCAATGGCACCAGGACACCTTCGAACTGCCGGAGGGGGCGACGCTGCTGGCAATCGGTGACGACGTGCCTCACCAGGCTTTTCGGGTGGGCGACCTCGCCTGGGGGATCCAGTTCCACTTCGAGGTGGACGCCACCGAGCTCGAAGCGTGGTTGGACGAGGCCGACGCGCTCATGGACCTCGAGGCCACGTGGGGGAAGTCCTCCGAGGACATCCGCCTGGAGGCCAAGGAACACATGACAGCCCACGAGCAGCGGGGCGATGAGGTGTTCCGGCGTTTCGCCGACGTCGTCCGACGGGCGGCGCGGTAGCGGGGAAGGGCGATGGACACCCGTCAGGTCGCGGTGGTGGCCTACCATCTGCGGCCCGGCCGGGTCTCGTTCTGGAACGTCGGTGGGTACGGGGTCCCGGAGAACTACATCGATGCCGTCCGGCGGGCGGGAGGGCGTCCGGTCCTCCTCCTGCCGGGGGACGACACTCCGGTCGAGGAGATGCTCGAACCCTTCGACGCCCTGCTCCTGGTGGGCGGAGGAGACGTCGAGCCATCCCGATACGGCCGGGAACCACACGCCGAGGTCTACAGTCTCGAGCCCGATCGCGACGGTTTCGAGATCGCGCTCCTCCGAGACGCCGACCGAAGGGAGATGCCGACGCTTGCCATCTGCCGAGGCATGCAGGTGATGAACGTGGCCTACGGCGGGACGTTGATCCAGCACCTCCCCGACCACCCCGAGTATCTGGAGCACGGCACCCCCAGCGGTCAGGATCTGGCTCGTCACGAGGTGAAGCTCGCCCCCGGCAGCCGGATCGCGGAGGCAGCCGGGGCGGAGGTGCTGTCCTGCTCGACGCATCACCATCAGGGGGTGGACGGCGTGGGCGACGGTTTGTTCGCCACCGGCTGGTCCGAGGACGGATTGATCGAGGCCGTCGAGCGCGACGAGGGATGGATGCTCGGCGTCCAGTGGCACCCGGAGGACAACGCCGAACACGACCCCGCGCAACAAGCCGTGTTCGACGCGCTGATCGCCAGGGCGGCGCGAGGGTGAGCGAGCTCCGGATCGTGCGGGCCGAGGGCGACCCCGTCCAACGGGGACAACGGATCGGCCGTGAGCTTCGTGACCTGGTGAACGAGTCGATCGACTTCTACGAACGGTACATGTCCCGCCGTGGGGTATCGACGCACCAGCTACAAGAGCTACTCACGCCCTACCTCGCGTCGGCCGAGTCGAGCTTTCCCCAGTTCATGGCCACGCTGAAGGGGATGTCGGCGGGGGCGACCGTCCCGTTCCTGGAGCTGTTCGCGGTGAATGCGTTCGAGGAGCTCGAGCCGCTGCTGGAGGCACCCGAAGGGGGCACGCTGTTCCTCCGGCGCAAAGAGGGGGGCTTTCCGCCGAAGGAGCCGGAGGATCCTAGGCCGGCCAGAGGGCCCAGGATCGAGCGGTGCTCCAGCTTCGCCGTCACCGCGCCGGGGGTAACCCTCCTCGGGCACAACGAGCAATGGGTGGCCGGCGACCTCGGCAACGTCGCTGTGGTGATCGACGTTCCCGACGACGGCTCCGTGGCCGTGGCGTCCCCGACGATCGTGTCCTGCCTTCCGGCGGTGGGCGTGAACGGCCACGGCGCGGCCCAAGGGATCGGCTCCCTGACCGCCGTGGACGACCACGTCGGAGTGCCGCGCGTGCTCGTGTCCCGGCACTCGCTGGAAGCGGCCGATCGCGACGACGCCGTCCGGCGAGCCGGAACAGCGTCGCGCGCGGGCGGCTACGGCCACGTGATGGCGTTCCGAGGGGGAGACTCGATCACGATCGAGACGACCGGGAAGGAGCTGGCCGTCCTCGCCGGCCCCGGCGCCCACACCAACCACTACCTCGACGGCCGGCTGGCCTCTCTGGGGGTCGAGCCCTCCGAAGGCAGCAGGTCCCGCCTGGCTCGCCTGGACCAGCTGATGGCCGAGCGCCGCCCGGCGACTCCGGAAGCCGTGATGGACGTCCTCCGCGATCATGGCCCCGGGCCCGAGGCCATCTGCTTGCATCCGGACCCGGCCGAGGGCGACGAGGCCTCGGCAGTGATGTTCTCCATGGTGGCCGACCTGGAGGCACAACGGCTGTGGGTCGCCCCGGGGAACCCGTGCCGGAATGACTACGTGGAGATCGACCTGACGGGCCTGGCGTGACGAGGCGGGGATCTGGGTGACGTGGACCACGCCGCTCCTGTACGAGCGACTGACGTGGCCCGAGGTCCGGCGGGCGGCGGCCGAGGACCGCGTGTGCCTGATCCCTGCCGGAACGCTCGAGGATCACGGGCCGCACCTGCCCCTCGACACCGATACCAGGATCGCCACCGAGATCTGCGGGCGGGCCGCCGCGGAGATCCCGGAACAGGTCGTGCTGCTGCCGCCGATCATCCACGGGTACACGCCGCATCACATGGACTTCCCTGGTCCCATCACGATCGGATGGGACACGTTCGTCCGGTACTGCACCGACATCGGAACCTCGCTCGCGCGACATGGGTTCAAGCGGATCCTGTACCTGAACGGCCACGGCTCGAACATCCCGCTCGTGGAGATGGCCGCCCGCCTGGTCGCCCTGGAGCATCCCGACGTGCTGGCGGCGGCGGCCTTCTACCTCACCAGCCGAGAGTCCATCGAGGTCATCGGTGAGGTCCGGGAATCCGAGCCCGGAGGCATGGGCCATGCGTGCGAACTCGAAACCTTGATCTACCTCCACCTGGACCCCACGGCTGTCGACATGGACAAGGCCGTCGACGAGAACTCGTTCCCGGAAGGCCAGAACGCCTGGATGGACTGGTCGGACGGGCCGCTCAAGCTCATGCCCTGGTGGAACGCGATCAGCCACACGGGGGTCCACGGGGACGCGACGAAGGCGACCGCAGAGAAGGGCAAGTCGTTGTTCGAGGCCGCCGTCTTCGAGTGCGTCTCGTTCGTGCAGGAGCTTCGGGACAAACCCTTGCCGGTGCGATGGGATCCCTCGGAACGTCCCTGAGTGACCGCCGGTCACCCGTCGGGCCCGACCGTGTAGCCCGCCCCTGCCTGGAGCTTCCGAGGCGAACCGTGCTATACACGCCCGACGAGGCGGGCGCCCTCAGACCCAACGATGAAACGATGCTGGCAGGTCGTCCGGAGCCTGGGGGAACCCGAGGGCCTCGGCCACTCGTACACAGGTAGGGCAGCGGCCAAAGACGGGAGGGCGAACAATGGGCCTCATGAGAGTGGGCAGACGGTTCCGGGTCATCGCGTTCCTGGCCACGGTAGGCGTGATCGTCACGGGGAGCTTCGCGTCTGGAGCACTGGCGCAGACCGCGACCTCTTCACCCAGTAGCTCGGTCGGTCGCACGTTCACGATCGGGGTCCTAGAGGACTTGAACTCGATCAACCCGTTCCGGGCGTTATCCGCCACCGAGTACGAATTCCTCAATCTCAACTACGACCTTGCCATCCAGTTTTCAGACAAGGATCTCACGCCGACCGCCGGCCTGGTCACGAAGTGGGAGCACAGCCCGGACGGACTCACATGGACCTACACGATCCGCACCGGCGCAACTTGGCAGGATGGGCAGCCACTGACAGCCAGTGATGTCGCCTTCACTTACGATTTCATAGTCAAGAACAAGATCAGCGCGTTCAGTAACTATTTTCCCTTCACCCAGAGCGTGACGGCTCCGAACGACACCACCGTTGTCTGGAAGACGTCGAAGCCCACGATGGCGCCGGAATTCCCCCCGTGGGTCTACATCCTGCCCGAGCACATATGGGGAGGATTCAGCAAGACCGAGGCCAAGAACTACGAACATATCCCGGTGGTTGGTTCAGGCCCATTCCAGCTGATCGAGTGGAAGAAGGGTCAGTTCTGGAAGTTCCGATACAACTCGCATTACTGGAAGGGGACCCCATACGTTCACACGGTCATCTTCCGCAAGTTCGATAACGCCGAGGCTATGGTTCAGGCCTTGAAGAAAGGCGAGATCGACTTCGCCGACCAGATCCCGGCCGACTTGTTCCAGACGCTGCAAGGCCAGCCAGGCATCACGGCCAACGTCCCTGCCCCCACGGAGTTCGACCAGATGAGCTTCAATATGGTGCCGAACGGCCAGCCAGCGCCGACCTGTAAGAACTGCGGCGACAGCACGGCCCACCCGGCAATCCAAGACCAGCAACTGCGGCTGGCCATTGCAATGGCCATCGACAAGCAGGCCCTAGTGGACAAGGTGATGCGCGGATACGCTGTGCCCGGCACAACCATCGTCCCAAGCGGGTTCCCGCAATGGCACTGGCAGCCCCCGTCGGACCAGATCATCCCCTTCGACATCGAGGGGGCCAATCAGATCCTTGATCAGGCCGGCTACATGGACACCGACGGCGACGGGATCCGGAACATGCCCGATGGAGAAGAGAACCTGAGCTTCCGGTTCTCCGTGATGCCCAGCGAGCCCCAAGAGGTCAAGGCTGCGCCGTTCATTAGGGGCTGGCTCAAGCAGATCGGAGTGGAGATCAAGCCAGAGGCGATCTCGCAGGGCAAGTTGGTCGACAACTGGTACGCCAACGACTACGACATGTACATGTGGGGATGGGGGCCCGATCCCGACCCCGACTTCATCCTATCTACCTTCACGACCGGCCAATGTGAGTCGTGGAGTGACACGTGCTTCTCCGACCCTCAGTACGACGATCTGTACCAGCAGCAGCGGAATGCGATCGATCCATCGGTCCGTAAGCCAATCATCGACCAGATGCAGCAGATGGTCTACGAGAAGGTCCCGGAGGTCGTGCTCTATTACAGCGGGCGCCTTCAGGCCTACCGGAGCGACCGATGGACTGGCTTCGTCCCGCAGCCCCAACCAAATGGCTTCCTACTCTTTGCCTACGGCAATAACTCCTACGTGCACGTCAGGCCGGTGAGCGGCGAGGTTACTTCGCCGGGCGGCGGAGTTTCAGGTCTCATATGGCTGGGAATCGCGCTCGGCGTCGTTGTCGTGATCGGCGGCATCCTGCTTGCCCGTCGACGGAGTGAGGAGGGGCGGGCATAGGACAGCCGCCTTCGGAGCACGGGACAAACGAGCGGGCTGAATGAAGACGAGGACGTACCTGCTTCAGAAGATCGGGCAGGTTGTCCTCACGATGTTCTTCATCTTGTTGTTCAACTTTCTGCTGTTCCGCGTTATGCCAGGGAACCCAGCCGTCCTCCTTGCCCGGGCAGCCGGAGCACGCCTGACCAAGGCAGACCAACTGCAGCTGATCCGCGATCTGGGACTCGACAAGCCGTTGATCGGTCAGTTCTTCACGTATATCGGAGACACGTTGCGCGGAAACCTGGGGAAGTCAACGATCGTGTACCCGGGCCAGTCGGTCATGAGCATCTTCAGTGAGTTTCTGCGCCCCACATTGATCCTCGTTGGGATCTCCACGATCCTTTCTACGATCTTCGGCGTTCTGATGGGTATCCACGCCGGGTGGCGGCGTGGAAGCAGATTCGATCTCTCCTCGATGGGGTTCTCCCTGGTCCTGTACGCCATGCCGGAATGGTGGCTGGGGATCCTGCTGCTGATCTTCTTTGCGGTCACGCTTGGCCTGTTTCCGACGGGCGGTCTGGTTTCGGTCACGCAGACCTATACGGGCTTTGGGCACTTCGTCGATCTACTGAACCATCTGTTCTTACCATGCCTAACCCTCACACTGGCGTACCTCGGGGAGTACTACCTCCTGATGCGGTCCTCTCTTCTTGACGTTCTGGGCGAGGAGTACATCACGTTGGCACGGGCTAAGGGTCTTCGCGAGAAGCTCGTGCTGTGGCGGCACGCTGTCCGCAACGCACTGCTGCCCACGGTCACCTTGGTGGCGTTGAACTTCGGGTACGTGCTCGCCGGCGCCATCACCGTGGAGACTGTCTACTCCTATCCTGGCTTGGGGAAGCTCACATTCGATGCACTCTCGGCCAAGGACTTTCCACTCCTCCAAGGGATGTTCCTCTTCTTCAGCCTCGCGGTGATCATCGCCAACCTGATCGCAGACCTTCTGTACGCCTACCTCGACCCGAGGGTACGGGAGGCCTGATGGCGAGGATTCCGGTCCTCCCAACTGGCACTGAGCCAGGCCCGGAGTTCAGAGGCCCGGTGGGCGAGGACCGAGTCCCCCACACGCCGCGGGCCATCACGTGGAAGCGCCGTCGCCGGGCGGTCACTCAGTTCTGGAGTATCTACCGCACGAACGGGATGGGCATGGTGGGCCTGTATGTCCTCGTGATCTTCGGAGCGATCGCCTTGCTCGCTCCCGTTATCTCGAGCTCTCGGGGCCTCGACCCCACACTGGCTAACGGCCCGATCCTCGCCGGCCCAAGCTTGAAGTACCCACTCGGTACCGACGATCTCGGTCGGTCCGTCCTCACCATGACCATCTGGGGATCCAGGATCTCGCTCATGGTTGGACTCATGGCCACGGTCCTGACGATGATCATCGGCGCATCGATCGGCATGATCGCTGGCTACCGGGGCCGATGGGTCGACGCCGTCCTGATGCGGATAACAGACTGGTTCCTCGTTATCCCGTGGCTCGCTCTGGCGATCGTGCTCGCGTCAATCTTGGGCCAATCGCTATTCATCATCGTCGTGGTGATCGCCGTTACCTCTTGGCCGTCTACTGCGCGAGTGGTGCGCGCCCAAGTCCTCTCAGTCAAGCAGCGGCCGTACGTCGAGCGGGCGAGGGCCCTTGGGGCCAGCGACTGGCACCTCGTGACTCGCCACGTCTTGCCGAATGTCTTCCCCGTGATCTTCGCGAACACGATCCTCGTGGTGGCCATCGCGATCCTGTCGGAGACGACTCTGTCGTTCTTGGGCCTGGGAGACCCCCTTCACGTATCGTGGGGCACGATTCTCGAGTTCGCTTATGACGCTGGAGCTACCTCCCTCGGCGCGTGGTGGTGGCTCGTGGCCCCGGGGGTATGCATCGTGCTGGTGGTGCTGGCGTTCACGATGTGCGGGTACGCTTTTGACGAGATCCTGAACCCTCGGATCCGGGAGCGATGAGCCTCCTCTCGGTTCGAGACCTCTTCGTGAACTACCACACGCAAGGAGGGCCGGTCCCGGCCGTGCGCGGAGTGGACGTCGAGATCGGGAAGGGCGAGGTCCTGGGACTCGCCGGCGAGTCCGGCTGCGGTAAGTCGACGATCGCCGGGGCGCTGCTGCGGCTCCTCCCGACCGGGACCGAGGTCACCGGCTCCATCCTGCTGAACGGCGAGGACGTGCTGGGCATGAAGCCGGGACGCCTCCGAGCGGTGCGATGGACGGAGACCTCGATCGTGTTCCAGGGGGCCATGCACGCGCTCAACCCGGTGCAACGGGTAGGCGAGCAGATCGAGGAGGCCATCCTCATCCATCAACAGGCCGGGGAGAGGGAAGCTCGCGTTCGAGTGGGTAGCCTGCTCGAGCATGTCGGCCTGCCGGAGCGCCGGATCAGAGATTACCCTCACGAGCTCTCGGGTGGTCAGAAGCAGCGGGTGATGATCGCCATGGCCCTGGCCTGCAACCCCAGCCTGATCATCGCGGACGAGCCGACCACCGCCCTCGACGTGATGGTGCAGGCGCAGGTACTGAAGCTGCTGAAGGAACTCCAGCGCGAGTTTGGGCTGGCCATGCTGTTCATCACCCACGACCTGTCGGTCTTGATCGAGGTGTGCGATCGCCTGGCCATCATGTACGCCGGGAGGATCGTCGAGGAGGGCCCGGCCCAGTCGGTGTTCTACGAGTCCGCCCACCCATACACGCGGGCCCTGGCCGCCGCGTTCCCCGCCATCGGCGAGGGGAGATTCCGGCGAGCACCCTCGGGCCTGCCGGGGGACCCGCCGTATCCTCAAGATCTTCCCGACGGATGCACGTTCCATCCGCGTTGTCCCGTCGCCTTCGAGGCCTGCCCCCATATCGACCCACGGCTGTTCGACGTGACCCCGGCGTGGCGCGCCGCGTGCCTCCTGGTCGATTCGGCCAAGTCCGAGCTGGAGGGCGCACGAACCCGCGGGTCCGGTCGATGAGCGAGCCGGCCCGCCCCGCGGAGCAGGCCAGCGACCAACAGGTGGCCCCACCGTTGCTCGAGGTCCGCGACCTCAAGGTCACGTTCGCCGGACGGGTCGGCCTGGGGGCCGGCATCCTCGGCCGGAAGGCGACGCAGTCCAGGGCCGTGGACGGCGTGAGCCTTCAGCTTCGCCAGGGCGAGGTGCTCGCCCTGGCTGGTGAGTCGGGGTGCGGAAAGACCACGACCGCGAGGGCCATCATGGGCCTCGAGCCACCGAGGGAAGGCCAGATCCTGTTCCGGGGCAAGAGGATCTCGAAAGGCCTTCGGGCCTATCGGCGGAAGGTGCAGATGATCTTCCAGGACCCCACCGGCGCGCTCAACCCTCGTCAGACGATCTACGAGTCGGTAGCCGAAGGCCTGCGAATCCACCGGATCCACCAGGGCCCGCACGGCGAGACCGAGCAAGAGCTCGTGGCCCGCGCGCTCTCACGGGCCGGGATGCGACCCCCCGAACGGTTCTTCTTGAACTACCCGCACGAGCTCTCCGGAGGCCAGCGTCAGCGGGTGGTGATCGCCGGAGCCCTCGTGCTCGACCCGGTGATGCTGGTCGCCGACGAGCCCGTGTCGAACCTCGACGCGTCGGTGCGCGGTGAGATCCTTCGCTTACTTCTTCAGGTCCGGGACGACCTCGGCCTGGCCATCCTGGTGGTCACGCACGACCTGGGATTGGCCTGGACCATCGCCGACCGGGTGGCGGTGATGTATCTCGGACGCATCGTCGAGATCGGCCCGGCCGAGGGCGTGCTGACCCGACCGCTCCATCCCTACACCAAGGCGTTGCTCAACGTCGTCCCCGAGGCCGGTGGACTGGACCGGCCTATCCTCAAGGGGGAGCCACCGGACCCCACGAGGATCCCGCCGGGGTGCCGGTTCCACCCCAGGTGCCCCGAGGTGGCGACGGGCGCGGCCCGAGCGGCCGGGGTCGAGGAAAAGTGCAGGGGAGAAGACCTCGGGCTCATGGAGCTTCGCCCCGGGCACTTCGCCGCGTGCCACCTCGCCGCCGTCACGGTCGGCGAGAGCAGGGAGATTTCCACGTCGCAACCTCAGGGCTGAACGGTCAACGACGCGTCGTCGAGGGTCAGTCTAGGCGTTCGCCGAGCGCTCCCGTTCCTGGTCGCCCTTCAGGACGCCGAGGATGGCCTCCATCTCGGTGTCGCCCACCGGTATCTCGCGACCGGACGCCCGGGCCGCCGCGAGGATCGTCCGAAGGTTCGACTCGGCCATCTCGGCCCGGGCCTCGAGATCCCTGACCCGGCTGGCCAGCGCATGAGCCCGGCGCTCCGCATCGTCCCGAGCCTCGCGAGACTCGCGAGCTTCCTCTCTAGCGGTGCGCAGGCCGGCTCGGAGGGAGGCGACCTCCCGGCCGAGCTCGATCATCCGCTCGATGGCCTCGCGGCCGATCTCCGAATAGGTTGGCCGGGAGGGTGGCCCCGGTTCGGCCGCCGGTTGCCGGGTGGACCTCGGCCTGCGCGGCCGGGGCACCTGTTCCCGCTCGCCGGGCTCGATGGGTCTGGGGTCCACCAGCCGGTACTTGCCATCTACCATCTCCAGGCGACGCCGCGCCAGCAACGCCCTGACCGCGCGGGCCGCGGCGAGCGGCTCGGGGAGGCCCATGTCCCGCCCGATGTCTGCGGGGCTCACCTCCAGCGGCTCGCCCGGCCCGACCCTGGACGCCACCGCGGCAAGGAATGCGTTGGCCCGCTCCAGGCTCTCCTGGTTCACGCGGCTATCGTGGCAAGTTCCGAGCCGGACCGCCAGCCGGTCGCCCGCCTCGGGATCATCTCGCCGCCGCCAGGATTTGACCCCATCGCCGGGAGCGGTGTATACATCGCGATGGAGCCGCTGGAACCTTCGGGTTCCGGCGGCTCCATCGTTGCCCTCGTAACCCTCGTTGGTGGAGATCCGTGTCAGGCCACCACGACGAGCCCACCGGTCGGACGACCATCGATGCGCCCCTCTCCGGGGTGCGTGTGGTGGATTTCTCCCGGGTCCTCGCGGGGCCACTCGCCACCATGACCCTGGCCGACCTGGGCGCCGACGTGGTGAAGGTCGAGCGCCCGGGCACCGGCGACGACACCAGGCGGTGGGGACCGCCGTTCGTCGGCGAGGACGCCGCGTACTTCCTCTCGCTCAACCGGAACAAACGGTCGGTCGTCCTCGACCTGTCGACGACCGGCGGAAGACAGGCCGCCCTCGACCTGGCCATCCGGGCGGACGTCGTGGTCGAGAACTTCCGACCCGGGCTCATGGCGAGCTTCGGCCTTGACTACGAATCCCTCGCCTCCCTCGATCCGAGTCTCGTGTATTGCTCGTTGGTCGCGTTCTCCGATGAGGGCGAGGGAGCGTCGAAGCCGGGTTACGACATCATCGTCCAGGCCCTCTCGGGGCTGATGAGCTTCACCGGCCACCCGGGCGGGGAGCCCACCAAGGTCGGGGTCGCGCTCTTGGACGTGATCGCAGGGCTGTACGCCGCGAACGGCATCCAGGCCGCGCTCCTCGGCCGGGCTCGGACGGGTAGGGGACGGAAGGTCACCGTCTCGCTGTTCGAGGCGAGCCTCGCCGCGCTGGTGAACCAGGCGGCGAACTACCTGCTGGGCGGCGTCGTCCCCGGCCCCATGGGCAACGAGCACCCGAACATCGTTCCCTACCAACTGTTCGAGTCCGCCGACCGCCCATTCATCCTGGCGGCCGGAAACGACAAGCTCTTCCGGCACACGTGCGAGGTGATCGCGCGGCCCGAGCTGGCCGAGGATCCTCGGTTCGCCTCGAACGACGCCCGCGTTCGGAACCGCTCCGAGCTGATCCCACTGCTGCAGGATGCCTTCCGAGCACGCCCGGTCGACGCATGGCTGCGCGCCCTCGAGCGCGCGGGCGTGCCGTGCGCTCTCGTCAGGGGTCTGGACGAAGTGTTCGCTTCGCCGGAAGGCCGGGCCATGGTGCAGGACGTGGCGGATCGGGTCCGAGGTCCGCTGCGGCTGGTTGCCAACCCCATCCGGCTCTCCGGCGGGCTCCTGCCGGTCCGCCGCCCACCACCCCTTCTCGGGGAAGACACGGATCAGGTCATGACCGAGCTGGACTGAGCGCCCGGATGAGCCCGTGAACGCCTCGGAGCGCTGGGGTGTCGCCCTGGCGAGTTGGGCCATACCGGACGAGATCATCTCGCGGGCCCCAGAGTCCCCGTGGACCTTCCCACCCGAGCTGTTCCGATCCCGTGCGGGACGAGCGACGATCGGCCTATCCTCACCCACGACCGCTCGGGCCGCTGAGGGGCTGCCGGATGGCGGCACGGTCTTGGACGTCGGCGTAGGCGCGGGGGCCGCGTCGGTTCGACTGTGGCCGCAGGCGTCTCGCGTCTCAGGCGTCGACAGCTCCGAGGCCATGTTGGAGGAGTTCCGTCGGGCCGCGGCGGCCGCGGGCGTCGACGCGGTCCCGATCCTCGGCCGGTGGCCCGACGTCCGTGATGAGGTCGAGCCCTCCGACGTCGTGGTGTGCGCGCATGTCCTGTACAACGTTCAGGACCTCGAGCCCTTCGTGCGGGCGCTCGACGGCCACGCTCGCCGTCGCGTGGTGATCGAGATCACGTCCACGCACCCGCTGGCATGGATGAGCGACCTGTGGCTTCGGTTCCACCGCCTCGAACGGCCTACCGAACCCACGGCCGACGACGCCGAGGACGCGCTCCGCGATTTCGGATTCGACGTCGGACGCAAGGACATCGAGCGCCCACCAACACCGAGCGGGTTCCAGCGGCGCGAGGATGCCGTTGGGCTCATCCGCCGAAGGTTGTGCCTGACGCGCGATCGCGACGACGAGGTGGCGGAGGCCTTGGGAACGCGCCTGGCGCAGCACGAGGGACTCTGGTCGGCGGGCCCGGACACGCAGCGGCTGGTGACGATGTGGTGGGACGCGGCCGCGCGAACATGAGCGAACCGGATCGAACTACTGAGTCCGCCGCGACACGTAGTCCCGGACGATGAAGTCGCCGATCTCCCGGTCGTCCATCAGGAAGACGCGCCCCGCGGTCAGCTTGGCCAGGCGTTCCATGAACCGGATCAACCCCGGCGAGTCCTCCAGCATGAACACGTTCACCGTCACGCCGGCACGCGACAGCCGGAGCGCCTCGGTCAGCGTCAACTGGATGGTCCTGGGGACGGGCGGCCAGGAGAAGAACACCTCCTCGCCCTCCAGATGAGCCGTGGGCTCGCCGTCGGTGACCATGATCACCTGCCGCGTGGCTCGGGGGTGCTGCGCCAGCAGCCGCCCGGCCAGGTTGAACGCGTGCTGCATGTTCGTTCCGTAGACGCGTTCCCATCCCGCGGCGGTGAGGTCCTGGGGCTCCATCCTCCTCGCGTAATCGGAGAACCCGATCATGTACAGCCGGTCGTGCGGATATCGGCCCTCGATCAGCGCGTGAAGGGCCAGGGCCATCCGCTTCGCGTGCACGAAGTGGCCCCGGAGCGGCATGGAGAAGGACAGGTCGAGCAGCAGGGCCGTGGCGGCCTCGGTCCGCTGCTCCGCGTCGACCAACTCGAAGTCGTCGGGCCGGAGATGAACGTCGGCACCGGGTCCGCCTCGCACAACGGCGTTGAACACGGTGCGCTGCACCGCGATCTGGCCGGTATCGCCGAATGTCCAGGGTCGGGTGGAACCGGTCGGCTCGGCCGGGCCACCAACTTCCCGGGCATCGTGGGTCCCCTCCCGGTCCCGGCGCAGGCGCTCGAACACCTTGACCAGGGCCCGCTCGCCGAGCTTGCGAGCCCCCTTCGGCGTGACCTCCAACCGTCCCTCACGCCGGGAGACCAGGCCCGCCTGCTCCAGGGTCCGTTCGATCTGCTTGAGCCTCCGGAGATCGCGCGCGGCAGCCTCACCCAAGGTACGACGGAGGGCTTCCTCGTCGACGTCCTCCAGTGATGCCCCCGCGTACTCCCCGCGCATCGAACGGTCCAGATCCTCGAAATCGTGCAGCCGCTCCATGGCGTCCACCGTCGCCGAAAGCGGCATGGCTTCGTCTCCGGCCGCCAGCGCCGGATCGCCCCACGGCATGTCGGGGAACATCGATGCGAGGTTCGCTCCCAGCCGATCGACCTCGAAGGCGAGATCCATGTCGGCCATCACCTGCTCGGCGAGGGCCTGCAGCTCGGCACGCTGCTCAGCCGAGAGCGAGGCGAGCAGTCTCGACAGCGCTGCCATCCTCCGGGCCATGTTCTCGAGCAGCTCGTCCAGCGTTCTCGGGTTGTCGGGGAACATGTCCCCATACCTCTGCATGAACCCGTCGAAGTCGTCGTCCTCGCCCCGATCCCGCCGTTCGATCATCTGGTTCAGCTCGGCGAACATGTCCTTGAACCGCTGGATCTGCTCCGGGGAGATGTTGCGCATCCCCTCTGCCATGTTGCGGAAATACGCGCCGAGCACCTGATCCCTCAGGTGGTCCATCAGCTCGTCGAATTCCCGCTGGGCCTGCTGATCGACGAACCGGTAGTCCGACAGCTCGCGGATCTGGCCGGGGACGTCCGGCGGAAGCGAATCGAGAACCGCCTCGCGCATCCGCGCGTCCTCCTCGGCCTTGAACGAGAGCGTCGAGCGCTCGCGTTCCACGATCTCCCCCAGCCGCTCCCGGATCTCTTCAATCGGGCCCTGGAGGTTCAGGCGGGCCTGCTCGCGGGCTCGCGCCTCACGCAGCCGGGCCCGAAGCGCGTCGAGGCCGCCGAACCGCCCCCGCATCCCCCGCCGCAACAGGCCGGACATGGCGCCCTGCGCCCCGGCTCCCGACAGGAGGTCCTCCGACATCTCCTCGAGGAGCTCGGCGGCCGGGACGTCCGGCCCCAACGGGTCCTGGCTCCCGTCCCACTGCGAGTACCGCGAGCGCATCCACCCAGGGTACGCCGGGTCCGCCGGAACGTGGGGCCGCCGCTAGGCGAAGCCGAGTCCAGTGGTGAGCGCGCGCAGGGCCAGGCCGAAGCAGAAGAACGCAGCCCAAGCGAACGGGATCCACGGGCGGGCTCGGAACGGCTCCTCCCGGGCGAATGCGTGGGCGATGACCAGAAGCACGAGCGGCCCGAACCCGTAGACGTAGTGGAGCCAGGTCTCCGGCCGATACCCCAGGACGAGGAGCACGACCCCGATGAGCGCCTGTACGACGGCGACCACCTGGACCGCCGCCAGCCACCGCCAGAACCACTCGCCGGCCTGGCGCTTTGCGAACCAGATCACGAGTCCCCACAGCCAGCCCACCGCGAACAGGGCGACGACGACGTACCCGACGAACTCGTGGACCCGACGCACGCCGGCAGATCCTACGAGGCCGAGGGTCCCTCGTAGCGGTAGGCCCCCAGCCTTCCGGACTGCTCCTTGTTCAATCGGCGGGAGAGATGCAGCCCCTCCAGGGCGAACTCGACGGCGGAGGCGGCCACGCCGGGACTCTCCTCCTCCACGCCCAGCCGCTCGAGCAGCTTGGCCAGACCCGGGAGATCGCCGAACTGGCCGAGCAGCTCCGAGGCCGGCGTGAGGTCCGAGGTCTCGGCCACGAAGCCGGCGCCGAACTTCGACAGGATCGGGGCGAAGTCGAACCCGGACAGCCGGCGGCGGAACACCTCCAGCTCGGCGGTGCGGAGGGCTCGCAGCAGGATCTCCTCCTCCCGTCCCTCCTCGATGGTGTCGAACTCGACCCGCCCGAGCGAGGCCTCCAGCACGGCCGGAAGGTCGCACACGCGAGGCACGGCCTCCGGCTCACCCGTTCGGGCCGCGCGGCGGACCGCAGCCGCCGACATCGTCTCGAGGTTGCCGATCGAATACCGAACCGACACGCCCGAGCGATGGTTCACGTGGGGCGACCGCCTCAGCTCGGCGGTCAGGGCCGCCAGGACCTCCTCCATGTACCGGGGAACGCGGATCGGCGCGTCGCCGGCCGGCGGGCGGGCCTCCTGGTCCATGATTCGGATCTCGTCGGCGAGCGACTCGGGGTAGTGCGTCCGAACCTGGGTGCCGAACCGATCCTTGAGGGGCGAGACGATCCGGCCGCGGTGCGTGTAGTCCTCCGGGTTCGCCGTCACCACCAGGAGCAGGTCGAGCGGGAGTCGGATGCGGTACCCGCGGATCTGGACGTCGCGCTCCTCCAGGATGTTGAACAGGGCGACCTGGATGCGTTCGGGGAGGTCGGGCAGCTCGTTGATGGCCACGATGCCGCGATTGGTCCGGGGGATGAGCCCGTAGTGGATCGTGAGCTCGTCGGCCAGGTACCGGCCCTCCGCCACCCGGATCGGATCGACATCGCCGATCAGGTCGGCCACCGAGGTGTCGGGGGTGGCCAGCTTCTCGGCGTACCGCTGGTCTCGTCCGATCCAAGAGAGGGGGACGGCGTCACCCTCGCTCATCACAATCGCTCGGCACCGGGCGCAGATCGGCCGATACGGATGGTCGTTCACCTCGCAGCCGGCGATGGCCGGCGCTTCGTCGTCGAGGAGCCCGACCACGTTTCTGATCAGCCGGGTCTTGGCCTGGCCGCGCTCGCCGAGCAGGATCAGGTCGTGGCCGGCGAGGATGCCGCGCTCCAGCGCCGGGAGCACCGACGCATCGAACCCGACGATCGAGGGGAACAGCTGCTCCCCCAAGCCCAGTCTGGCCAGGAGGTTGGCCCGGAGCTCCTCCTTCACCGTGCGGTCGGGATAGCCGCCGGCGCGAAGCTCCCCGATGGTGGCCGGTCGATTCATCGGGTCCAGCCTACCGGCTTGGGAAAATAGCGATGAACGGCGCTTCGGTCAGAGGGCCGATCCATGTCCTGGATGGGATCGCCTGGTGCGGATCAAGTGAATCGCACGGTCACGAGCCCCGCCGCCAGCAGGACCATCGCCAGAGAGAGGTACCTGAGCGCCATTTCGGGAGTTCGGCGGAGCGCAGAGGCGTCGAGCGCCTCCGCGCTCCCGTCCGCCAACGTGAGCTCACCCGAGACGGACATGACGTGTCGCCGCAACCGCCTGACCGGGGTCGAGAGCGTGCGCTGCGCTGCGGAGAGCGCAGCGCACGCCCCCCCGACGACCACCGAAGGCGCCGAGACCCGGCCGGTCTGCGCGAAGAACCCGGTCAGCGCCGGGAACGCGCCCCAGGCGAGCGCGAACCACAGGTCGGAATGGAACCATCCCCCGAACAGCTCCAGGTTGTAGGCGACCACGATGAACCCGCCGAAGGCGATGAAGACGGACAGCCACGGGCTCACCTCGATCACGCCGTCGATCCCGAGCGCGATGGCGCCGCCGAGCCCGACGATCGCGATCGTCCACAGCACCCCGTCGGGGATCCGGGTCGAGAGGGGCCGGCCATGGAGCTCGTCCATCGCGTGCGCGGCCAACCCCATCCCCAGGAGGAACGCGACGACGCTCTCCGCGAGCCACCGGCCGTTCACCTCGGACGCGAGCGATGCCCCGATCGCCACATACGACAGGTGCCACAGCGTGTACGGCGGGTGCAGAAGGGTCCAGTAATCCCGCCATCCCCCGGGCGCGAGCGCGTAGAAGGCGGGACCCTCGTGACGTTCAGGCACCGGTCACCGCCGTGCGCTTCACGCCCCAGATGACGATGCCGGCCCCCAGTCCCATGGCTCTGCTCCGAACCCTGTGGATCCCGGACTCCTGCCACATCCGGACCTGGACCGGCAGGGGGTATCGCTCGTAGAAGCGCTCGATGCTGGGGCCCAGGAATCGGCCGGTCCGACGCCATGCGTCCGATGCCACCCACCCCACCGCGGGCATCACGGTGCGCGTATACACCCTCCACCCCAGGTGGGCGTACGGGTTCTGCGGGATGTGGAACTCGAGCCCGGCAAGGACGCCGCCCGGCCGAAGCACCCGCGCCAGCTCCGCAAGCGTGGTCCGTGGGTCGTCCACGTAGCGCAGCAGATAGGTGAAGGTCACCGAGTCGAAGGCCTCGTCCGTGAACGGCAACCGCTCGGCCTGTCCCAGGACGAACGAGATGTGGCCCTCCAGACCCTCGTCCTTCAGGGCCTGGACCCCCCGCCGAAGCATGGGCTCGCTCTGATCGACCCCCACGATGCGGACGTTGCGCCGCCCGGCCAGCTCCCGAGCGACGAGCCCCGTCCCGGTGGCCACGTCCAGGACCCACGCCCCGGGGATGGCGTTCACCTTCGAGACCAGGAACCGCCGCCATCGAGGGTCCTGCCCGAACGACAGGACCACCCCCATCCGGTCGTACTGCGGAGCGATAGCGCCGAAGAGCTGCCTGGCGAACCGGGTGCGTTCGGATGCCATCAGGTGGTGAGACTACGCCGGGACGCGGACGGCCACAGGCCCACGGCCGGCGTCAGGAAGGGCGAAACAACCCGGGGAGATCGGCGATGGAGTCGATCACGTGATCAGGCTTGTTCGAAGGCGATTCCAGATCCGTTGGCATGAACTTCCCGGTCCGGACCAGGATCCCCACGAGCCCGGCCGCCTGCGCACCGAGCACGTCGTTCACGATGTCGTCGCCGACCATCGCCGTCCGCTCGAGCGGCGTCCCCACCATCCTCACGGCTTCGTGGAAGAACATCGGAGACGGCTTTCCGCATATCACGGCCTTCCGGCCCGTCGCCTCCTCCAGCCCCACGATGAACGCGCCGCCGTCGAGCTGTAGGCCTTCCTTCGTCCGCCAATACATGTTGCGGTGCATCCCGATGAGGGCCGCGCCGTCCATCAGCATCCCGAAGGCCCGGTTCAGACGCTCATAGCTGAAGTCGGTCCCCGCACCTCCGATGACCACCACGTCGGCGCCGTCCTCGACCAGCTGCACCTCCGGAAGGTCGGCCGTCGGATCGCCGTCCGAGAGCAGGAACACTTTCGCCCCGGGATGATGGGATCCAAGGTACGAGCCCGTCATCACCACCGCTGTCACAACGTCATCCCCGACGACGTCGACGCCGGCATCCCGAAGGGTCCTGGCCAGCTCGTGGCGGCTGTGCGAGGTCGTGTTCGTGATGAGCCGGAAGGGGATCCCTCGTGCTCGCAGCCACCCCACTGTCTGGGCCGCCCCGGGGATCTGCTCCCACGACATGACCAGGACGCCGTCGATGTCGAGCAGGACGCCGTTGATCTCGTCCATCGCGGCAGTCTATTCAGCCGTCGCGGACGACCTCGGCGCAGCCGGGTGCCCGACATCCCTGGCCCGGGCCCGGCGCCATTCCTGATAGGGCGCGATGTATCGGTACCGCGGAGGGAGCAG
>WNFU01013616.1_pt1 | contig 18408 bp, 15 predicted proteins | sample 5400121 | NCBI WGS metagenome assembly WNFU01 (sample SAMN13153360, study PRJNA577476) | soil metagenome | isolation source: 100 cm soil or saprolite under grassland replicate 1 | place: USA:California | collected 2016-06-15 | reverse complement strand
CCAGCATGCCACCGCCCATTGGAGGTGGACGACGGTCGCGGAGGACAGAAACCGCTGGTCAGGGATGTGCACCCAGCCGGACACAATACGAACCCAAACCCGCTGGTCACCGGCCCGACGATCAGTCTGGCAGCCCGCCCCAAGCCAGGGTTACCAGGCACGGCCGCGGCAAGTTGCAGGTGGTGTGACGTTGAGGCCCGCGTTCGGGTCGTGGGCGCGACCCGGACCAGAACCACACACTCCACGCGGTCCATCTAGCTGCGGAAATGCCAATCCCGACCACGCCAAAGCGCGGCCCGGACCACTGAAGAGCTAGCCCTGAGCTAGCCCGTGGACCGTCCCGGCGGCAAGGGGGAGAGGAGTGGACCTGGCTCCAGGCCGCTCGGACCTGAAGGCTTGGCGGGGCTGGTGTTTCGCGACCCGACCCGCGGCATCCCCTCACCAAGGTCGAGCGGCTGCCGGCGCCGCTGCGTTCTTACTCGCCGGCGATTCCCTCCGGGAGTGACGCGGGCTCTCCGGACTGGGTATCGAGGCAGACATACCGAGAGCTGGCCTCGGCGACCCGAGCGTCTCCGACGAAGGCGTCGTAGTGAACCTGGATCGAGCGCTCCGTGAGTCGGTCCAGGGTGACCTCGATGCGCAGCTCATCATCGGAGCGAACCGGGGCGAGGTAGCGGACCTGCACCGCGGCGACCGTCAGCGTCCGGTCGGGCGCCAGGCTCGCATGCGGTTGGCCGAAGCGGTCGCGCCAGCACTCGATGAACGCGGCCTCGAAGAACTCCAGGAAGCGGGGGTGGCCGAGCATGGTGCTCGCCGCGCACTCCTGCGGGCGCACGCGCTGGATGTAGACGAATGGCGCCGGGCGGGTCGCGCCCCAGACCCGATCGAAGTGCTCCTGATCGAGCGGCACCAGCCATGCCTCCGCGATCCTGCCGTCGGCGACGCGGTAGACGCCGGCGGTGCGCCACATGACCTCCTGGGCGCCGAGCGGGGCGCGGCCGTCGGCGAGCTGGACGAGTGCCTCCTCGTGATGCGCCTCGCCCCCTTTGGTGACCCGGATCGCCCCTCCGGCGAGTTCTCGCCGGAGTCGGAAATACCTGGTGACCGCCTGGTGGCCGTGGTAGTCCCCGGCGATCGGGCTGGTCCCGGGCACGTGCCAGACGACGTCCGGGGCGAGCAGCTCGTCGACCGCCGCGAGATCCCCGCCGGCGTACATCTCGCGCTGCCGCGCGAGGAACTCCTCGACGACCGCCTTTGCCTCGAGGGCCTCAGCTGTGCCGTGCACGCGCGGAGCGCGTGCCGGTGTCGGATCGCTGGCGTGGATCACAAATCCCGCCCCTCTCGCATCAACGCCGGGTAGACGATTAGATGGCGGAACGGCCGGATCGCGGCCATGTAGGCGGTTCCGAGCATTCCGTTTGGCTTGACCAATACGGCCATCTGGGCGTGGTAGCCGCCTGCCTGGTCCGGGACCAGGCCCAGGTGCATGACCCCGTGCATGGTCCGGTTGGCGATCTCCGCGGCGAACTCGTCGTCGAGCAGATACAGCGGGGTGAAGGGGAGCGCGTCGAAGTCCGGGCCGCATGGGATGTCGCGCAGGTCCGCCGGCAACCGGTCGCGGAGCGTCGGCACCCTGGAGCCCAGGCCGGCGTCCGGGCCGTCCCAACCCAGCAGCCCCCCGATCCTCCACCGGATCGCGAAGAGCATGCGGACCGCGCCGAAGGAACCTCGCGACGGGTCAGCTGATGCAAACCGGTGCACCAGCCGAGGGAAGTCGTCCGGGCCACCCCGACCCGGCAGCTCCCACACGTCCTCGAGCCGGAAGTCGGGGGTGAGCTCGTGGATCCGCCAGGGCCGGGAGGTGTGCGCGCTGTTCGGGAGCTTCATCATCGACCGAGGTCCTTCAAGAACGAACGGGAGTGGCGTTGGGCGCTCCCGGCCACAGGCGGCCGAAAGCGTCCGCCCGCAGCTTCAGGCCAGTGCTGACGGCTTCGCCTGGGCGGCCTCGAGCAGCGCGTGCGCCTGCTCGCGACGCCGCTCGGCGAGGCGCTCCTCGCCGTAGCGGCGACCAGCCTCCCCGACGACGTGCTCGGCGATGTCCGGCAGGGTGACCACGCGCCCGCCGAGACCGCCCCAGGTGCCGTCCGGCACCTCGAAGGTGAAGACCCACACGCGTGCCTCCGGGTCGGGCCACCTGCCGCCCTCGGCCTCCACCAAGGCCCCGGTCATCGCCTTGGTGACGGCCGCGCGGCGCTTGTCGTCGTACTGGCCTTCGGGGACCTGGCAGACGAACTTGTAGTGCGGCGCCTCGGCCGGGGCACCGGCGACGTAGGTCCCGTGGCGGTGCACGAACACCCACGCCAGCGAGCGGGCCCTCTGGTTGGTCGGATAGGCGCCCTCGTGCTCGAGCAGCAGGTCGGTGCAGATACCGAGCAGCTTGCGCTCGGCCTCCGGCGTGAGAGCTCCCTCGGGGATGTATGCGTCCAGCATCGGCATCAGCTGTCCTCCTTCGCGCGGGCCGCAAGGCGCAGTCGGAGCTTCGAACTGCAGTATCATACATGCATGCATGTACGTGATGCACCCCACTCGAGGCGGCAGGCGCCGGCGGTTGGCCGGCGTTCGACCCAGGCTGAGCGGAGCGCCCGCACCCGCAGCGCCTTGCTCGAGTCGGCCGCCAGGGGCCTGTCCCGCTACGGCTACAGCAACCTGGTGCTCGAGGAGGTGGCGCGCGAGGCGGGATACACGCGCGGCGCCCTGTATCACCAGTTCAAGGACAAGGAGGACCTGGCGCTGGCGGTCCTCCACTGGGCCGACGAGACATGGCGGCGCGAGGTGGGCGAGCTGGCCGACCGGGAGTCCGATCCGGTCGCCGCGCTGCTGGCGATGGCGCGCGGTCACGCCGTCCTGTGCCGGCGAGACATCGCCCGGGTCGCGATGGCGCTCAGGGTCGAGTTCAGCGGTCAGGACCATCCGATTGGGCGGGAGCTCGACCGGGTGCAGGCGGGGCTGGTCAAGCGCCTGGTCCGCTTGATCGACGCGGGACGCAACAACGGGTCGATCCCACCCGGCCCGCCCACCAGGGCGGTCGCGCTGGCGTTCGTGGGAGCGCTCGAGGGCGCCGTGATCGCGCTCGCCGGGCAAGCCCCGCATGACTCGGCGTCCCGGTCCCGGGTGAGTCGCCGCCGCCAGCCAGGTTCGGAATGCATAGCCGCGAGGGGACTGTCACAGCACCATCACCCGAGGGTTGGCTTGGTCTGTCACGCCTGCCAGGGCTGGGGGAGGGCACTGACACTCGCAAGCCTCGACGAGATGTTCACGCTGCCGCCAATACGGCTGAGCTGCGGTGATGGTGGCGTGATAGCGCACCCGTTCGAGTGCTCGGCAGGAGCCGGACCACAACCACGCACTCCACACGGTCCGTGTGGCTGCGGAAATGCCGATACCCGCCACGCCGCGTCGCGGCCTGGGTCACTGAAGGGGCTGTCGGAGGGTTCGCATCGTGGCAGGGTGCGTCCCAGACCTGCCAACCACGATTCGCCTAAAATGCGCAGGTCAGCATGGCTAGGACCATGTGGCGGGCCGCCAAGCAGCAGGGTCGATAGCGGGCGGTTGCGTGTCAGTGCCGGAAGGGCGGCCAGGCCGAGAGCATCCGACTACTTCCGAGGCTCCAGCGCCGTCACCACTACCGCAAGGTTCCCGTTGGCGGCCGCACCGTGTCGGGTGATCAGTGCCCAGCCGGGCCTCGCGGATGGTCAAGGCGCGGTCGCGCGCACACGAGTCGCTCCGAGACGTGGGTCACTCGACCTCGGGTAGGGAGGAGAGGCCGGTCGCGCTTGGAGCCAGACCGGCGCTGATACCGATCAAGCCGATCGCTGAGACCGTTGCGAGCATCAACGCGAGCGTGTTCTGGACCGCGGTGTGGCCGCTAAGGCGAACGAGGAACTCTTCCGACTCAGCAGAGCTCGTGCTCTGAGCGTTCGGGTGCCGTACGGATCGGCCGAGTTCGGCTATCCGCGACGGCAGGGTACCGATCCGGTCTGCTGATGAGCTGGCGTCGGAGAGTTGAGCGAGAACCCCTGCGGCGGGGATCCGTTTGATACGCCGCTGTCGCTCGACGTGGGTGTCGTTGTTCTCCAGGATCCACAGGAACGCCGGGCCAAATAGCAAGAGGAAGCCCGCCAGGATGGTGCCGATGGCCGCCCACCGTTCCGAGGCCGACGCTGGGACGTTTGCGAGCACGAACTGTGGCAACCAGCCGAGGACGAACCACAAGAGGAGGAGATGGAACAGGTCCTGGATGACATTGTTCGCGGGCGGATAGTCCGTCAGGTAGGGACGGCCACCGGCGACGTAGACAGCAGCCGCCGTCAGTTCCACGAGGACGGCCACAAGGAGCGCCGCCATGAGCCAGCCAAGGATCGTGGCGCCGGAGGGCGCCGGTCCACCGCCTGGTCGTATCGCGCCGGTCACGGACCAGTAGACGGCCATCAGAACGGCAAGGGTCACGGCGGCGACAGCAGCACGGCAGGGCCACCGGATGCGTCCCAGGTTGAGCCAGGCGGCGTTACCGAGGATGCCATTTAGGGCGAAGGCGGTGATCAGCACCGCCTGGATGATGGCCAGCGGTTGCACGCTGCGATCCCGCAGCAGCCCAGCCGAAAGCGCGACGCATGCTCCGAGTCCAGCTAGAAGGCACCACCATGCCGGACCCGATGCGCCTGTTGGGAATCGCCGGGGACCGACGGGCGGATGACGCTTGACCGCCTGCGGGAGAGCTCCGATCGCCGGAGCGAGAAGGATGACGACCGCGATCGCGGCAAGCCGGACTGGCGCCCAATCCAGCGGCGCATGGCCGGCCTTCCAGCCCAGCGAGGGGGCAAGCGCGATCGTAAGCACGAGCATCGACGCAAATGCCGAGACGGCATACCCGCCCACACGCGGCCAAGCCGCCGCCGCGGCCCTGGCCTGTTCTTGGCCTGGGCGGCCATTCGACTGACGTATCGCAGGGTCACCCTCGACCCGCATGAGCTGCTCGAAATCCGCCTTGAAATAGGGCAGGAACAGGCCGCCCAACACGGCGCCGACGATGGTCAGGAGGAACCCGCCGGTGATATAGGCACGGTTCCCATGCTCGCTCAGCCAGAGTCCGAACACGCACGCGGCCAACAACGATGCGCTGATTCCCGCCGATGCAAGGTAGTCCACCGTGAGGTCGCGCGGAGCGTCCGATCCCGCTCGCCGCAGGAAAAGGCGCAGGAGGGCCGAGCAGAACACGGCGGCGAAGGGCACGAGCACCACGACGACCAGATCGACGTTGCTGCCTACCACCAGGAGCGTCAGACCGGCGAATAGCGCGAGAACCGAAACCATCTCGTGGCGCGAGAACCTGCCGGGGTGGCCCGACGAGCTCGCAAGCGCGAGCCCCGCCCCTACGGACCCGACCAACGCCCAGTAGACCAAGGCGTCAGCGTGGCCGTGGATCGTGGCGAACATGACGATCACCACTGCGACGAGGAGCCCGGTCACGGCTGTGCTCACACCGGCCCGCAATGCTCTCCGCCCCGCCCATACCAGACTTCCCATGAACACCAAGGTGGCCAAACCCAGAGCGACGAGCGAGCCGCGTCCGGCGGTGGTACCAGCCGCACGCCCCGAATCGACCGCCGAGAGCCAGGCATACCCTGTCGTCGATGCTATCGCCCCGACCGCCGCGGTCGACCGAAGGGATGTGCCCGCCTGGTCCCTGCGCGCGGACCTCAGCCGACGCAGGAGTTCGACCCACATGCCTGCGAACAGGGCGGCTGCCATGACGAGAAAGATGGCGTGCCACACACCTGGCAGGTTCAGTCGGTGGGGACGTGGCATCGTCCAGTTCACCGAGGGCGCCGGATCGGTGAGCCAAGTGACGATGACCAGGCCACCGGCGCCAGCGCCCATGATGACGGCGATGATGGTGGGCCAGCGTGTGGAAACCTTCGGCAGGTCCACCATCAGACGACCTAGGCACAACGCGAGCAGCGGCAACAGAAGGCCGTCCCCCCACGTCGCACTACGGTAATCGAAGAGCCCTGGAAGACCCGCGGGGTGGCTGCCATAGCCCCAGAGCAGCAGCAGCGGAACGTATCCGCCCAGGAGCAGCGCGGCGGCACCAGCCAATGGCAAGAGCGCCCTCGGTGATCTCATTGTCGGCTTCAACCCTTGGTCACGGCATAGACGGTTACCGTAAAGCTCCGGTCAGTCCCCCCGCGGGGGTTCGCTACGTACAACGACCGAGAGCCGTGGAACTCGGTCGTCGACCCGTCGGTGAGGTTGTCGAATACTACCGGGTCGAACCCTAGCGATTTGTCTTCCATGATGTCGACGGCCACCTCTTGGCCGTTGGCGCCGGTGATCCGCCAGAGCAGTCTAGTCGTCCCCGGTGGAGCCTCCTCTGTCGAGAAGTTGCCGCTCGAGCGGTGTTGCTGGCCGGGCTGAGGCGCCCAGCTTGAGGTCGCGGAGGCAAGCCGCAGCGGCCCACTGGATGGCTCGCTGCTCAATGGCGGGCCAGCCTGGCCACCATCCGTGTTCCCAGGTGGCGGCGCCAGCATGCGGGGAATCTCGAAGGCGGCGGCTGGTGTGACGATCGCCAGGACCACGCTGATGATGAGCTGCGCCAGGTGCTCCCTCCACCACGGCGGCTTGTCGTCGAAGCGTTGCGTCGGAACCATTTCCTGCTCCCGGTCAGCTTCCCGCAAATACGTCGCCCTTCGTCAGCATCGCACAGGATCGCGGTATTCCACAGGCGCATGACAGGACATATCGGCGTTACGAGCAGAGCATTGGGAGTTGATTCACGTTTCCTGATAGCGGTCGCCACTCTGAGCATCGGCTGATCACATTTCTTAAGAAGATTACGTCAAACGTACTGCAGGCGTTGCGTTGTTTGGCCGTTCAAGGTACGTGACCGGGAGGTAGGATTTCCGGCTACCAGCTCTCTCGGTCGCTAGGGGTCAGACGTGGAAGCGAGCAATGTCGTGCCGTTGCTGGCCCTTGCCAGCCAGGATGTTTCGTTGCCGGCCATCATGCTGCCCGTCGGCGCTGCCGTTGTCGTCTTCATGATCGGTCTAGCACTGGTCAGTGGTATCGTCCAGCGGACCTGGGCTGGGCAGACGCTCGGCCGGTACGGCCCCGTCAAGTGGCTCTTTCTGTTCGCCTCGGGCGCGAAGCTGGACCTCCTTCGCAAGTGCCCCAGCGAGGAGACCAACTACGTCGGTCTCGGCAGCGCGGTGGTCATCACCTCGTCCGCGGCCGTCTTCTCGAGTATCGTGGCGCTGACGGTGGCACTCGGGCCGACTGGCAGCGCGTGGCCACGGTACGTTCCGTTCGGGCTGGCCTACGGGACCGCCATCTTCCTGCTCGATCGGTTCCTGGTCTCGGCGCAGTTGAACCCCTTCCGGCTTCCGGGTGTCACGGGGATTCCTGCAGGGAAGCGAGACGCCAAGGCGGCGTTGCGCGAAGTTGGCCGGACCCTCCTCGCGGCGTTTCCCCGTTTCCTGTTCGCCGTGGTCATCGCGTTCCTGATCGCGGAGCCACCGCTGCTCGTCGTCTTCAACGACGAGATCGAAGGGCGCGTGGGATTGATCCGCACCGACCTCCAGAACCAGGCTGAAACCAAGGTCCGTGCGAGTCATCAGCAGGCCCTCGACAAGCTGGAGAAGACCACCCCCATCGATCTGGACGGCGACGGGGTAAACGACATTGATTCGACCGAGCGGGACCTCAGCTCAGTGCAGGACCAGCTCACCAAGGTCGACCAGGACATCGATCGGAAGAGCGCGCTCCTTGACGAGGAGACCAGACAAGGAGTCGTCAAGGTCGGAGGACAACAGACGACCGGCATCGCGGGATGCGGGCCGCGCTGCCGGGAATTGCAGACAGCAATCAAGCTCGATCGCGAGCAGCGATCAGACTTGGAGCAGCGCCAGCAGGAGCTCGACACGAAGTTGAAGGGGCAGCGCCGCAGCGTCGGCGGGCAGGAGACCACCCGCCGCCGAGACCTGGGGACCCTGAACCGGCAGATCGACGGGGAGGTCACGGTGGCTCGGCAGCGGGCGGGGCGCACCTCCGGCCTGCTGATACGGATCGACGCTCTGGAACAGCTCGCCAGAGACCGGACGCCGTTCGGCGACGAGACGAAGACGCCGCAATCCGGGCTGTTGGGCCTGACCACCCTCGGGATCGTCGTGTGGACCGTTCGGCTCTGGCTCGTGCTGCTCGATGTCATGCCCGTGACCTTCAAGCTCATCCTCTCGCTGCGCAGACGCCGGCCATACGACGCGCTCGTCGCCGAGAACGAGGAACTGGTGGTCACTGAAGTTGCCGAGCACGTCGACGAGGCCTACCAGAATCTGGAAGCGGCAATGGAGCGGCATGCCGCGAACCGCGAGTTGGCGCAGGAGAGCCTCCGGATCGAGGTCGGGGTGCCGGTCGCGGAACGGCGCTCGCTTGCGGTCGTCGGTCCGTCTGGGAGCCGCTTCCTGGAGGCCGGTCAGCGTGGCAGCGTGGGCCGCCACCCGGAGTGCACGCTGGTCCTCGACGACGAGCGCATCGGACTGGTGCACCTGACCATCAGCTACCAGCCGACGGTCGGTTGGGCCGTCGAGGACCAGTCTCGCGGGCGGACCTACTGTGACGGCGTCCCAGTCGACCACGTCGAGGTGGACGGCAACGGTCCGGTGGAGCTGCGCCTGGCCGAGGCTGATGGGCCAGCGGTCAGCGTCGGGCTCGCCACCGGAGACTGGTACAAGCAGCCCTCGGGCCTGCGGCGCGATCGGCACCGTCCTCCGGCACCAGGCTCGTTCCAGCGCTTCTGGCCGCTCGCCAATGTCCTCACGATCGGTCGGGCACCCGACAACGACATCGTGTTGGACGAGGATCCCAAGGTCTCGCGACACCACGCCGAGTTGCGTCGCGCCGACGGTGGTGTGGAGATCAAGGATCTCCGCAGCCGCCACGGAGTCTACGTGGATGGGATGCAGGTCGCCACCGCGCCCCTCAGCGAGGGCGCGATCATCGGCATCGGCCGGCACCAGTTCGTCGTACGACGCGACAAGCTCGAGGAATACGTCGACGATGCGGTGGTGCTTGCAGCCGAGAACCTCGCTGTGGTTGTAGGTGCCGCACAGATGACCCGCTTGGAGCGACTGTGGCACCGAACCGCCGGCGCGCTGCGCCACGCGCCCATCGCCGACGGCGGCCCGAAGACCCTTCTGGAAGGCATCAGCTTCACGGTCGAGCCCGGCCAGCTCCTCGCCATCGTCGGCTCGTCCGGAGCCGGCAAAACCACCCTGCTCCGAGCACTGCTGGGGGCGCTGCCGGCGACCGAGGGCCGGATCACCTACAACGGTCGCGACCTCCAGGAGTCCCTCGACGAGCTACGTGACCGGATCGGCTACGTCCCTCAGGACAACATCCTCCACAGCCAACTGCGGCTCAGAACCGCACTGGCTTATTCAGCCGAGCTTCGCTTCGGGGAGACCATCAGCCCGGCCGAGCGCGACAAGCTGATCGACGACGTCCTCGAAGACCTCGACCTGCGGGAGCAGGCGCGCACACCGATCCACCAGCTCTCCGGCGGTGAGCGCAAGCGGACCTCGGTCGCCCCCGAGCTGCTCAGCCGCCCCGCTCTGCTGTTCCTTGACGAGCCGACCTCCGGGCTTGACCCCGACGTCGAGCGCGAGGTGATGGAACTGCTGCGCCGCATGGCCGACCAGGGAAGCACGATCGTCGTCATCACTCACGCGACCTCGGTCCTGAAGCTGTGCGACCGAGTTCTCGTCGTCGGTCGTCATGGCCGGATGGCGTTCTACGGCGACCCCGACGAGGCGCATGCATTCTTCGAAGCGGCCAACTGGGCCGACGTCTACGAGAAGCTCAAGGACCGGCCGGAAGACAGCGATGTCGACTGGCCGGCCCGTTTCAAAGGGAGCCGTGCCTACCGCACCTACGTGGCCGAGCCTGCGCGCCGGCACCGTCCGTCATCCAGGATCCGCAGCCTGACGCGACCCGGCAGGACCCGACGGCTTCTCGCCATCAGCCGGCAGGTCACCACCCTGACGCGCCGGAGCTTCGCGGTGATCGTTGCGACACCCGGGTCACGCGGCTATGCTGCCCTCCTCGTCGCGCAGGCTCCCGTCATGGCCGGACTGCTCGCCCTCGCTCTGGGCGGGTCGAACCTCTCCGGCCACCTGGGCCGCCATCCACGGATCCTGCTCGTGCTGCTGGTGGTCGCCGCACTCGCGATGGGGCTGGTCAATGCCTGCCGAGAGATCGTCCGGGAGCTGCCGATCTACCGGAGGGAACGAACCGTCGGGTTGTCACGCGGTGCCTACCTGACATCCAAATTCCTCTGTCTCGGAACGCTGGCCGTCGGGCAGACCGCAGTCTTGACAGTTGGAGTCATCGCGTGGCAGCGGGGGCCAGCCGACGCGCTCGAGCTCGGATCACCGCCCGTCGAGCTCGGCACGATCCTGTTCGGCGCCACGCTCGCAGCGGTGGCGCTCGGCCTGGCCGTGTCGGCCCTGGCAAAGACCGACGCCGCCGCGCAGGTGATGATCCCCGTCCTTCTGGTCGCTCAGATCGTGCTGTGCAACGCGCTGCTCGACATCGCCGATCGTCCCGTGCTCGCCCAGACCGCCTGGGCCGCCCCGGCGTACTGGGCGTTCAGCGCGACCGCCGCATCGGCCGACCTGCTCACCTTGGAACCGCAATGCACCCCCGGCAAAACGGCGGTCCCACCCCCTCCCCCCGGGTCCGCCGATGTCGTCTGCAGCTCCCGCTGGAAGCACACTCCCAGCAGGCTCTTCGACGCGTTAGCATGGCTGGCAGCGCTCACCGCCGGCTACGCCGCCGTTGCCGCGCTCGCCCTCCGCCGACGAGACAGCGTGCCAATCTGATTGACGGGGCCGACCGGGAACCGCAGCCGAGGATTCGAGATTGTCGTGGGGCTGGCCACCATCATCGCCGCAGTGGCCACCATCATCGCACTGTTCAGGCCATCGGGTTCCAGTGGACCGCCTCCTCAACCCTCGACACCGCGCGTCACCGCTCCCGCCCCCACCGCCCCGGGGTCCACCGCACCGGTGCCGTCTGTAACCGAGCCTCCTGAAGGCCCGACCTCGAGCGGACAGCGCCCAGTCGAGACGTCGGTCACACCCGCCAAGATGTTCCTGACGGACCTGGAGAGCCATGGCTTCGGCAAAGTCGCGATATGACCGTTGCGTCCGAGTAGACGGGACTGGGATCTCTGCCCTCCGAGCTGCGACTTTCGCTGGGAGGTTGGTCCAGAGGCTGCTCGCGGCATGTGATATTTGCGACAAAGCGCGACTTTGCCGAGGCCCTGCCTGGAGAGCGTCGCCGAGTCGTCGGATATGAGCTCCGAGGCCGCACAGTTCAACGGACGCACCTACATCCACAGCCTCGACGGCGTCCGGAAACGACGGGAGCAGATCTCGTTCCGCCATCCCAAGAAGATCACCGTCGACGTCGCCGGCGGCGTGCGCCTCCGGCTGCTCGCCAGCATCGGCTACGTCGAAAGCCCTCTCCAGGCCGGAGCCAACATCGCAGGCGGCGTGCCCAACCACCTTCCTCACGTCGGCTGGGGCAGTGCTCAGATAAGCAAGTAAGTCAAGCCTACGTCTCCACCGGCCTGGTCGAGGGCGGCGACCCTCAACGGTCATTGCACGCCGGTGGGGTCCCACGCACGTGAGCGCCACGATGGTCGCCAGCAGGAGGTGGCGCCGGGGACGGCGATGCTCTTGCCGACGCCGTTGCCGCGGGTACTACCTCGGTCGGTGAGGATGGCGGAGCCGGCCGCGGTCGAACCCGCTCCAAGGCGGCCGTCGGACTCCGGCAGCCAGGTCCGGTTCGGACTATGAGCAGCCGGGAGCGGACTATCACATCGCCATCACGGGCCAGCTGGTTTGGTCTGTCACCTCCCACGAGCCGGGGGAGGGCACTGACACCTGATATCAGTCGACATGGCGTTCGCTCCGCAGGCACTAGGGCTGAGCTGCGGTGATGGTGGCGTGATGGTGCACCCGTTCGAGTGCTCGGCGCGACCCGGACCAGAACCACGCACTCCACGCGGTCCGTCTAGCTGCAGAAATGCCGATCCCCACCACGCCGCGGCGCTGCCCAGATCGCTGAACGACCCAGTGCCTCAGTCGTTCCTGCGGCTCGCAGGTTCAGATCCTGGGCAGGCACATCCCAGACCTGCGAACCGCCTACGCCTGAACACGCAGGTCAGCCTGGGAGTGACTAGCCGAGCGGAGCCTGAAGATGGCGCAACGCCAAGTGTCGGATGAGTAACAGCGACATCGTGCTGACCCTCACACACTTCCAATCTGGCGGCAGGTTAGCCTGCCAGTGTCCGAACGAGCCGCTTCACCTTCGAGTCTCGTGACATTGCGTAGAGCGGCCCATTGAAGTCGCGGACGGCGTCAGCGATCTCCCGGTAGCGTCGCCGTGCCAGCTTCGGCTCGATGATATCGAGAAGTTCGCGGAACTTGTCGTGTGCGAGGGTGTGCTGGAGCCGGCTGGCGATCTTCGTGTCGGTGAATGACAGCAACGCGATCTCGGCTTCACGCGCACCGAAGTTCTCGATCATCCGTCTATAGCTGGGCTCAGCGTTCCAGGCCACGCCATGACCGTTCGTCAAGAAGACTTCCACCAGGGCGAGCACGTAAGGATGACGCACATCCTCAGGAACGTCACGGTCACCAACAACGCTCTCCAGGAGCCGGGCGCGCGACGGCTCGGTATAGAAGTTGTCCATTCCACGGTGTGCCGTGAGCAGGTCGTCGATCGCGGCGGCGATCTCGGCGATGTGCACTGGTTCGGGAAGATAGGCCACCGCGTCGACGGAGTCGAGCAGCTCACGGGCGAGTTCGGCTTGGTCCTGGTCGCCGTTGGCCACAAAGCGCCCGTACCTTACGCCGAACTGCTGGCGTTGGGTCTCGCTCAAGAAGTCCCACAGATGGGGCAATAGAAGCCGCACGTTATCGCGGGCATGGGTGTTTGGGTCGAGTTGGGTATAGATGCCGAACAACCCCGCACCGAGGTTGTCCGCCTCGTCCTGGGTGAGATCGGCGAAGAAGTTGGCGACCTCCCTGGCCTTCTGAGATGTGAGCTTTCTTGTCTTGATATTCACCAGGAGTCGCTTTGTCTCTGCGACGACGGTCGACTCAGGGAGGGTGATGACCTCCTTGATGCAGGTCTCCACCCAGCCGAGCAATTGCATCGCCCCCAGCTCGTTCTGATTAGGGTGGGCGGCGCTGGCGAAGTTGCGCATGTACCGGATCAGGTCGAGCTGTCGGAAGCCAACATCAGACACCAGCCCGATCTCGTTGGCGGCACGAATGAGGTCGAAATCATCGACCTTGACCAAGTCCTCTTCAGTCTTCAACTGCTTGCGCCGGTCGGGGGCTTGCACGGCGATGTCGAAGAAATAGGAAAGGTCATAGCCGGCGACGCGGCGTCGGAGTTCGGAGATCGTCTCATCCCACAGGTAGTTCAGGGCCGCATCGAACAGGCCGGCGCCGACGGCGACCATGAACTTCGATAAGTACATCGCTCGCCCCCGATGGTCGTCGTCGAGGCGGTCGATGGCGCCCTCGAAGTTCTGCAGGACCATCTGCCGTTGCCTGAACTCAACGAAAACGGCCTCGGAGGGTAACCCGAGAGCATCCATGCCCGTGGTGAGAAGGGCCTCGAATTGCTGCAGTTCGGTGGAAGCAGGCCGCTGAACGGACGTATCAATCGTTTTGACGATATCAACCATAATGGCCCTTCTGCTCCATCATCCACCGGACTGAAAGACAAGCATGGTGCTGGCGGTCATATTACGCGAATCAGAGACTGCCGCCATGACGTATAGATCGGTTTGATCGCTCCTCCCTGACACCCGAAGAGGATCTGCACGCGGCTACCTTGGCGAGCGGATAGGATCTGCACGCGGCTACCTTGGCGAGCGGATGCAGCGGTTCGACTCTCTGCACTGGTCAGGGCGGACTTCAGCCGCGCTGCCTTTGGCGGTCTGAATCTGCTCTGCTAACCGGCTTGGACACGGATGCGGCGGCCGAGACGCCTCGCCCGACGCTCCGTCACCATGACGAAGAGGTTGTGCTGGTTGAAGAAGGCCTCTGCTACGAACTGACGACGTTCGCCTCGCAGGTCGGGAACGATGACCTCCTTGACGGCGACTTCCACCTGGGTCATTGCGATGTCGCCGAGTGGTGGGGCCTGGCCGCCCGCGATCTGCAGTCAGCCCTGCAGCATCCGCTCCGCGAGGCGCCCAAACTGCACCCGAAAGCTGGGCGACTCGATGCTGTCCCAGACTGGCACGCTGGTCGCTGGCGTGTACCGGGCGCCGATGAGGACGGCCACCGGGTCCGGCATATGCATTGCGTAGTAGCGGATCGTCGCATGCATCGAGGCCTCGTAGTCGGCCGCTAATTAATTACGTAGTGGCCATGGGTCTGGTGGCCCACCCTGGCGCATGAAAGTGTGGTCGGGTCGCCTGGCGACGTCGGCTCGGCTTGGTGCCAGCGAGCCCGTGAATTAGCCCGAGCCTGATTGCGTTGGCCGAATAGACGATGGCACGGCGTCGACTTCCGGCAGGTCCAAGAGGTCACGGCACACCGTGTCGAGTTCCTGCAAGGCACGGTTCGTCTCGATTAGCCGCTTCCATCGGCAGTCGTCGTCCGGATGGACCCGCTCCAGCAACTGTTGGAGGGAAGCGAAGTAATCTGAGACTACTGCCTTCTTCATGCCATCGACGAACTCGGGATAGGTCCAACACCGATCCTTGTCGTTCTCGCGGCGGATGATGAGTTCGCCGAGCGCGTGCTGCTGCAGCCGGAAGATCTGGATATCGAGCCCCGAACAAGTGTATTTGGGTGGATACGAGCCTAGCGCCTTGGAGACGCTTCGCAGCGCACCAAACAGCCGGTCCTTCTCAGCCTGGGAGTTGAACAACTCGAAGCTCAACGTCTCCTCAAGCATACGGGTACGCGCGAAGTAGTTGGCGAACAGGTAGAGGCTGGAGCACATGAAGTAGTCGTACGAGATCGACCAGCTCGGGTTGCTCCTCGGATCCCAGCGAGGATCGAGCGCCACATACGCCCCGTCGTTGATGATATTGCTGAGCCGAGCACGAAGGTCGCCGACCGCACCAAGGATGGGATTCGCCCACCGGATGATCTCCTGTCGTACCCGACGCTCTCTGTCCCGCTCCTCTTCGAGACGGAGGACCTCGCGCGCTCTCTGAAGCTCGTTCTGCAGCGCCTGCGCGAGCTCTGGCTTCTTGATGAGATCGAGCTTGGCGACCTCTATCCGGAGGGACTCGGCCAACTCCCGCCTCTTCACGAGCTGAAACGTCAACCAGGCAGTGAGCGTGCTCACCACCACTGACACCACGGCTCCAGCGATCAGCGTGCCCGCTGAGACCGAGCCACTGCGCGATGCCTGGAGCAATGCATGAACCACTTCACCCTCCGGTGCTCGAAGCCGACAAGTCCCAGAGCGCGGAACGCGGCGACGGTGCCAGGATGGCACGGTTACTCGGGGCCGACGGCGAGCTCCATCGCGACCTCGATTGGGGTTCTCGCGAGCGGGCTCAGCCGTTGGTCGACGCCACGCAGGACAGTACCCATGCGGTCCGCCCCAAAGCGCGACACCGCGAGCGCCACGATACCCGCGATGTCGATGTCGCCCGCGTCGACGGGCGCCGCGGCGTGATCCCAGAGATAGTCATTCACCCTCGCCAGCTCGATCGACTCGGCGTAGCGCTCACTCATCGCGGCCACGTGGCTTGCGACGATCCGTGGTCCCGACTGCGCATTACCGCCGAGTAACTGCATCGCGATGTTCCAGAAGCGCCTGATGGGTGTGCCCAGCGCACCGACGGGCGCGACGCCCACGCGATTGGGGGAGCGCTGTGCGAGCCCGCGGAGAGTCTCGCCGTACTCGGTGGCGACCTCCGGAGTTCCTCCGCAGGCCAGCAACAGGTACGCCTGCTGCTGCGGGTGCTGCAGCGCAGGAGGAATGTCACCGGGCTCACCAAATGGTGGAGGCGCGCCATGCAGCACAGCCAGACGGTCGATGCCTTGCCTGAACGTGCTAAGGGAAGGGCGCTCGCCCACCGCGGTCATCAGAAACAAGCCGAAGGCGTGATCTTCCTCCAGGAAGTAGGAGGCCGAGGTAACCAGCAGCCGCCGCGCCCGGGCTCGGTCGAAGAACATGGCCCACTGGGCCGCCTCTCGCAACGCAGAAGCGGCATCCGCCCGCAGAACCCACCGCAGATCCTCGGGACTGGGAATCTGTTCCGGCGCCGGTCGACCCGAGACCTCATATGCCTCGAGCTCGCGGATCGTTGTGTTGGCGTACGCCTCCAGGAAATCGATCGTCACTTGCACCTGTTGAACGTCGAGACCCATCTGCTGAAGGTGGCGGGTAGCCATATCAGATCAGCTCACGAACGTTGGAGAGCTGCTCTGGACGCGTGAACCGAGGATTCCGGTACTCCCATTTCAGCAAGAACTCACAAACCACTCGATCCCAGACCCACTTCTCACAGCTCCTGATGTGATTGTCCGGGACGATGACTTTCACGGTCACCTCACCCTCGGTCTGGACATCGGAGTAGCGGCGATAGGCGTTCAGGTCCCGAACCTCCTCCGCGACTCCCTCGATCGGGACCGATGGTCTGGGCGCGAGGATCGTCCAGCAGGTAAAAAGATACGCCGTGTCCTGTGCCCCGAAGCCCGTGCCGAACCAGAGCGCGGTCTTCCGAGCGCGATGGACCAGATTCGTCTTGGCGGCAGTGTCTCGTTCGACCGTACCAGCGGACAGGGAGATGAACGGAGTCTGCTCGAAGAAGGGACGGCCGGTCGACGGGTCGGTCACCCTGAAGTGGTTGACATGGTAGTTCAAATTCGTGTCGTTGAGCTTCGCTCGTCGCTCAGATGGGCTGATGGTGCCGACGACACGCCACCAGTTGCAGATAATTCCGCTCTGGCTATCGATGATCCCCCTCGCGGCGTCGTCGTCTGGAAGCGCTAGGCCTTTGATGCACCACTGAACGATCACCGTCTCGCCCCCTTTGCAATGAGGGCCCATGGTGGGGCCACTGCTCAAGTTGCCCGACCGGCGCTATCGCGGGGTGCAAAGCGAGCGCGATCTACCCTAGGCGGACAACGGTGCATCATCTGACCGCAGCGGTCAAGATCGACGGTCGCAAACCCTACTACACGCTGGACTGGACCTGCTGCCGATTTGGTCCCTAACAGGGTGAGGCTGCTATGTGCTGTCAAGCTGCCCGAAGGATTTCGACGCCGGGTTGGTCGTAGCGTTCGAGCAGCCGAAACAGCTGCCGGGCGATGACGCGCCGTAGGCACCGCTTGGCGTCGCGGCGGCTCTTGCCCTCGGCGGTGCGGCGGGCCATGTAGGCGCGGGTGTCCGGATCGGTGCGCAGGCGCACCAGCAAGATGGTGTGCAGCGCGCGGTTGAGTTGGCGGTCGCCACCGCGGTTGAGCCGGTGGCGGGTCACCTGTCCAGAGGAGGCGGGGATCGGGTTGGTGCCGGCCAGGGCGGCAAAGGCGGCCTCGGAGCGGAACCGGCCGGCATGCGACCAGCTGACCAGCACCTGCGCGGCGCTCAGGGGGCCGACGCCGGGGACCTCCAGCAGCCAGGGCGCGACCGCCCGACCAGCACGGCCAGCTCGGCCTGGAGCTGGTCGGTGGGATGTAGGTGGAGCGGCTGACCAGCGGCAACATCTTTAAGCAGCCGTTGTAGCTGCCGGGGCGTGGGCGCTGGCGACCACGACCGCCAGCAACGTTGTAGCACGCTCCAGGGGGCCAGCCAGGCCCGCACCGCCCCTGCGGCCACCGGCCAGGAGTTCCTGACGGCCGGTTCTGCCCCGATGTCTGGTCGCCTCTGCCCCCCGCGCGGCCGTTGGGACGGCCGTCGGTCGGGCCCTGCCGGTTGAGCAGGGTGGTCGGCAAACCAGGCCTGCCAGCGGATCCGGTAGAGCGGGTCGTCCTCGCGCTCGCTCAGACGGGGTTTCCCGATTGAGCATGGGTCTTGATTATTGGCGGTAGGCCCCGGCTACCGTTGGCGGCGAGGAGTTGCGGAGTAGGCAGTACTCGAACTGTCAGAAGCCGTAAGCAAGGCGTCGGACATTCTCGGCGAGTAGATTCATAAGTCGAGCTCTATTGAGTTTTCAGAGTTGAAGTGACGCTCGTTGTCTAGCGGAGCCGCAGGTCATGGCGCTGAGGTTCTGTCACTTGGGTTCCGTAGCTGATGGGGCGCGCTAGTCCATGAATCTTGGGGTTGACGTGCGGAAACGCGTGATCGGCCAGGTGCACGGCG
>WNFU01007122.1_pt1 | contig 18409 bp, 19 predicted proteins | sample 5400121 | NCBI WGS metagenome assembly WNFU01 (sample SAMN13153360, study PRJNA577476) | soil metagenome | isolation source: 100 cm soil or saprolite under grassland replicate 1 | place: USA:California | collected 2016-06-15 | reverse complement strand
CGGAGCGGGACGCCGAGATCGTCGAGCGCTGTCTGGACAACGCGGCGCACCTCGTCGGGCTCGTCGAGTCCGCGCCGGACTTCGAGCTGCTGGCTCCCGCGCCGCTCAACATCGTCTTCTTCCGCTACCGGCCGGAGGGGATCGCAGAGGAGGATCTCGACGAGCTGAACCTCACGATCGGCGAGCGCGTGCTGAAGGACGGTCGCATCTACGTCGGCACGACCCGCTGGGCAGGGAAGGCCGGCTTCCGGCCGGCGTTCGTCAACTTCCGCACGACGACGGACGACGTCGAGCTCCTCGTTGAGGTCATTCGCGACCTCGGGCAGAGGGTCTAGAGCCGGAACGCGTCCTCGGACAGGGTGCAATCGCTCGCGCCGAGGCGCGCGAGGATGTGGTTCTCGGCCTTGCCGGCGGCAATGAGAGCCGGCGCGAGCCGGCCGAGCCGCTCGACTTGCCGCCGTTCCGCGGCCGTCAGGACGGCCTTGATCAGAGTGTCCTCCTGCTCGAAGAGGCGAAGCAGGCGGCGAACGCTCTGCGGGTCCGGCCCGGAGCCGCGCTGGAGCAGCGCGCCTGCACGGCGGTTCCAGCGCTTGCTCACGTGCGTGAGCTGCCGGATGTAGTCCACGTTCCCCGCGGGCGTGATCGGCGTCGGTATCGCCGCCACCTCGTCCTGCGCGCTGCGACAGAGAGCGTTCAGCTGCACGAGCCAGGCCGGCTTACGGGTGACCCTGCGAGGCTGAGATCGTCGACGAACGACCCTCGCCGGCTTCGCTTTCGTCTTCGCGGCTTTTCGCGGCGCACGGGCGCTGTGGGCCTGCGAAGGCGAGGCGGCCTTCGGGGACTCCCAGGCGTTCAGGTAATCGCCGCTGGCGTAGAGAACGCCTCCGAAGAGGAGTGCGACTCCTGCAATGACGAGAAGGGTGCGGAACATCGCCATATCTCTCGGCCGAGCAGGCTCTGCGCTGATCGCCAGAACGGGGCACTCGGCTCGGCCAACCGGGTTCGGGGGATCGGGTCGTCGGGCATACTTCGACCCCGGGTGACGACGTTCGCGTCCCGGGGTCGTCCGGCGAGCCGGTCTCTGAGTCCCGGCATCGTGCTCGCCGTTCTTGCGCTCGGATTCGCGCTCGTGGCTGCCGTCTTCATCTGGCAACGCGCGGCGGATGCTGGCCCTGCGCCACTCGACGATGCCGGCGGTTCATCTGTTCCGGACTCCGAGTCTCCGCTCTTCTACCGAGGGGTCGATGCCCCGTTCGGCAACGGAAAGATGACGTACATCCTGCGCTTCCGCGCGCACTCGCGGTTCCGTTGGGGATTCGACGTCCACAACCGGGGTAGCTCGGCGGTCCGCATCGAGGGCATCGAGACCACGCCCGCGTACTGGCGCGGCCCCTTCCGGATCACGGGCTTGCAGCTGCAGCACAGGCCGCGCTATGCGGGGCTCGCCGGCGCCACCTCGGAACCGCTCACGATTCCGCCGGACGGCTTCGGACTGGTCATCCCCGTGCTCGAGACGCAGGCCCGCTGCAACCTGGTTCCGGGCGGCGCGCAGACCTTCGACTCCGTCACTCTCAGGTACTCCTACCGCGGCCGGCACAAGACGCAGGTGTATCCGATGCCGATGGTCGTCGGGATGGTCTGCGGCGAGACGAGGCAGGTCGTGGATCAAATGCTCGGACCGTGACCGCGCGCGACCGGCTGCTGGGCCTTTTGGACTGGGCGTTCTGGCTCTGGGCTCTCGTGGGCGCCGGCCTCGCGTTCGGGATGCTCTCGTTCGCCGGTCTCTTCGTCGGCCTCGGATGCATCGTCTTCGTCGTGCTCCTGGTCCGCGACCCGCGAACCAGACCGGCCTGGCTCGGCGTTCTCGTCGGCGCGGGCTCGCTCTTGCTCCTCATCGCGTACATCAATCGCGAGGGGCCGGGCACGGTTTGCCACACGTTCCGCAACGGATCGGAGTGCGCGCACGGCCTCCCCGATCCGCGCAAGTGGTTTGCCGCGGGCCTCGTCCTGATCGCGGCCGGCCTGATCGGCCACGCGTGGAGGTCGCAGCGGCTCAGACCGCGAGCGGGCGGCTAGCTCGATCCACCTACTAGTAGGACGGGAGGATCTCGCGCGTGAGCTGGGCGACGGCGTCCATCTCGATCTCCTGGCCAGCCACCTCGTTCAGGAGCTCGTCGGCGGTCATGCTCGAGCCGGTCTCCCACAGCTCACGGAGCAGCGAGCCCGCCTCCCGCTTTGTGAACCAGTCGCTGCCGAAGCGCTCCTTGAGGTGGGTCCGGAGCTGTCCCTCGAACGCCCATGAGCGCAGATACCCCGTGACGTAGAAGCTGGAGTCGATGTCGGCCAGGAAGTCGGCCGGGGAAGGCTCGATCTTGAGCGCGTCACCGAGAAGCTCGACGTAGCGATTCGAGAGCCTCGTCGGGTCCTCCGCCTGGTGAAACTCGAGCTCGTACAGGAGCTTCGCGGAGTACCGGCGCACCATGTACAGAAGCTGCGTCGTCCCCTCGATCTCGAACTCCTTGGGCCGGGGGAAGTCCAGGCGCCTCGAGAGCCACGCCGGATCGTCGGTGAGATGCTGCATCAGCATCGCCCAGCCCTCGGTGACCGCGACGTCGCCGAGCCGCCTCTCCTCCATCGAGAGGCCGGCTGAGGTGTTCGCGAAGTGTTCGGTATGACCGGCTTCGTGGAAGAGAGCGCGCCAGTCGTCGGCCCCGCCCATCGGCTGGATGACGAGCACGACGCGGCCGGGCACCTCGATGGGAGCGCAGAAGGCGCGCGGGCTCTTCTGCGGGCGCTGCTCGACGTCGATCTCGACGTTCTCCTGCGACCTGAGGTCGATCCCGAGATCGGCGAGCGTGGCCTCGAGCGCGGGCATCATCCGGTCCGGCGGGAACTGAGGGTCCCATTCGGTGGCGCGGAACGTGCGAATCACGTCCCAGCGCTGGGCCTCGCCGAGGCCGACGCCGACACGCGCGCGGAAGAGCCTGTCCATCGACTCCTCGAACAGCTTCTCCGTCGAGTCGAGAACAGCGCGGCACTGGTCGGCGAGCTCTTCGAGGCGAAAGCCGAAGCGGCGATAGAGCTCGGCGTAGTTCGGCGCCTCGAGCTTCTCGACGCCCTCGGCGACGATTCCCACGCCGTCCGCGTAGAGCGGATTCAGGTGCTCCTCGGTCAGCTCGACCCGGACCTTGTCCAGGAGCTCGCGCCGGTCGCGGTCGGGCTCGTTCGCGATCGCGGGCCGCAGCATGCGGAACGGAATGGTGTCGCCGTTGACCGACGCCTCGAGGCTCGTCTCGAGGGCCGCGATCCGCTCGGCGTGCTCTCGCGTCAGCTCGCTGAGGTAGCCCTCCACCGCGAAGCGCCAGAGCTCGCGGACTCCGCGGTCGCCGTCGACCGAGCGGCCGATTGCCTTTGCCTGCTCGAGGTCGGTGAGCTCGGCGTAGCGCTCGTAGATCGGGTTCAGGTCGAGGGTCTCCTTGAGGCCGCCGTAATGGAGGTAGAACTCCTCGTCGAGGTCGGCGAGGAAACGGTCGGCTCGGTCTCGAAAGCGGTCGACCTCGGCGGCGGTCAGAGGGGCGGCTCCGCTCGGCACGGCCCTAGGATAACGACGTGCACGAGATCGGCCTCAGCACTGAGCGCAAGACGCAGCTCGTGGAGATCACGCGGCAGGTCGAGGAGGCGCTCGATGGCGCCGACGGCGCCACGGCGGCTCTCGTCTTCGTCCCGCACACGACGGCGGGGCTGACGATCAACGAGCACGCCGATCCTGCGGTCGCCCGCGACCTCGAGGCGGCGCTCGAGCGCATCGTCGGGGACGACTGGGGCTGGGAGCACATCGAGGCGGGGGAGGAGAACGCCCCAGCGCATGTGCGCGCGTCTCTTGCCGGCCCGCAGCTGCTCGTGCCGGTTGCGAACGGACGGCTCGCGCTCGGCACCTGGCAGGGCATCTTCTTCTGCGAGTTCGACGGCCCCCGGCAGCGCAAGGTCTACGTGACGCCGCTCACTTGATCGAGGTCGAGCGGCTCAGCAAGCGGTTCCGGAAGACGCTCGCGGTCGACGACCTCGGCTTCCGGGTCCGCGAGGGGACGATCACCGGCTTTCTCGGCCCGAACGGCGCCGGGAAGACGACGACGCTCCGCATCGCGCTCGGGCTCGTGCGGCCGACCTCGGGCAAGGCGACCATCATGGGCCGCCTCTACCGTCAGCTGGACTCGCCGACGCGGCAGGTCGGCGCCGTGCTCGAGGCGGCGAGCTTCCACCCCGGGCGGACGGGCCGAAACCATTTGCGCGTGCTGGCCACCTGCTCCGGCTTTCCCGTCTCCCGAGTCGACGAGGTTCTGGAGCTCGTCGGTCTCTCCGGGGTCGATGCGCGGAGGCGCGTGGGCGGCTACTCACTGGGGATGAGGCAGCGCCTGAGCCTGGGGGCCGCGCTCCTCGGGGATCCGAAGGTCTTCGTGCTCGACGAGCCGGCGAACGGCCTCGATCCGCAAGGAATCCGTTGGCTTCGCGAGCTGCTGCGCGCGCTCGCCGCGCGGGGGCGCACGATCCTGATCTCCAGCCACGTTCTCGCCGAGATCGAGCAGATCGCGGACGAGGTCGTGATCATTCACCGCGGCAAGTTCGTCGCGCAGGCGACCACAGCCGAGCTCGCCGCACGCGCGGCCGGCGGAATTCGAGTGCGGAGCCCGGAGGTCGAGCGGCTGCGAGCGGTTCTCGAGGAGGCGGGCATCCGAGTCGCCGCAGCCGACGGCGACCTGCTGTCGGTCGCCGACACGACGGCGGCTCAGGTGGGCGAGCTCGCCGCCGCGAGCCGCATCGTGCTGCACGAGCTCGTCGCCGAGGCTTCGAGCCTCGAGCAGGCATTCCTCGAGCTCACATCGCAGGAGGCTCCCTGATGCGGCTGGTCGGCTCGGAGCTGCTGAAGGTCTGGACGGCCCCGAGGACGCTGATAGGGATCGTGCTCGCCGAGCTGGCGATCGTCGGGTTTGCCACGGCTTCGGTGATCGACTCCTGGCAGAGCGAGTCGGACTTCGGTCCTCGTCCGGACCTCGAGCGCGGCCTCGTCGGAGACGCGTTGGCCCTCCTGCTCATGCTGATCATCGCCGAGCTGTGGGTGGGGGAGGACTTCAATTTCGGCGGACAGGAATGGCGTTTCGTCGCGCGGCTCGCGCTCGCAACGGCGGTCGTGGCCGTGCTCGGCTTCGAGGTCGGGGCCTGCACGCGCAGGCAACTCGGTGCGATCATCGTCTTCTTCGTCTGGTTCGCCTTCGTCGAGCCGGCAGCCGAGCATCTCTGGAGCTCGGGCCGCGAATACCTGCCGCTGCACGCGGTCGGCGGCCTACTCGGCACGACCGGATCGACGTTTCCGTCGTTCGGCAGGGCGGCCCTGGAGACGGCCGTCTACCTGGTGGCGCTCGGAGCCGCCGCGGTCGCGATAACACGACGGCGCGACATCACCTAGCGAGCGGCCCGTTAACGACGATCTTGACCGGCGCCGGCTTGTAGCCGAGCCGCTCGTTGACGCCGCGCATGCCGACGTTCGACTCGTCGTTCGACGTGAAGATGCGCTCGATGCCGAGCGAGCGGGCACGTGCGATCTGCTCTCGCTTGAGCGCGGTGGCGATGCCCCGGCGGCGCCACGGCCGGCGCACGGCGGTGAGGAGGTTGCCCGCGTCGCGGGAGGCCGAGCCGTGCCGCCGCAAGCCCGTGTACCCGACCACCTCGCCGTCCACGAGCGCTATGGCACACGCGGCAGGGAGCGCGCCCGGCCCCTCGAGGTACATCGCGTGCCAGCGCTCGAAGCTCATCGGGTCGTGGCCCCCTTCGTGGCTGGGGACATCGGGCGCCACCTCCACGTCGACCGCGAACACCTCGCGCTCGAGATCGGGCCGCTCGGCCAGGTCGACGAGCTCGATCCCGGGCGGCGGCTTCACCGAGAGGTCCGCCTGGGCAACGTCCAGCACCACGTCGGAGTCCCGTCCGACCTCGCGGAACCCGCGGTGCTCGGCGAAGCGGAGCGACTCGGCGTCGTCTTCGGTGATTCGCCCTAGGAGCGAGGTGAGAGCCAGTTTGCGAGCGTGCTCGGAGACCGCGGCGTAGATCGCACTGCCGATCCCCTGACGCCGATGCTCGGGCAGCACGCGCGCCATCGCGAAGAGGGTGCCGGCGATCGAGCTCGGCCGCCCGACGCCCGAGCCGGCCGGCTTGTCGTCGCGGTAGGCGAGAAACCAGGCGCTCCTGACGTCGGTCCTGATGATGTGCTCGAGCTCGTCGACGTCGAAGAGGTCTCCTGAGACCCGCTCGATGATCATCGCCCACTCCTCGTACTGGCGCGGCGACGAGGGAGTTTCGAGCCGGACGCCCATGCGGTAACCCTATGCTGGGCAGATGGCCGCTCCCGTCTCGGTCGACGACGAGCTCGAGCTCGAGATCGACTCGCTCGCCTACGGCGGCAACGGCGTCGCGCGCCTGAACGGGTTCGTCGTCTTCGTCCGCAGCGGCCTGCCCGGCGACCGGGTGCGAGCGCGCGTGACGAAGGTGAAGCGCAACCACGCCGAGGCGCTCGCCGTCGAGGTCGTCGAGGCCGGTGCGCCGAGGGTCGACGCCCCGTGCGAGCACTACCCCGCCTGCGGCGGCTGCCGCTTCCAGGATCTCGCCTACGAGGCGCAGATCGAGGCAAAGGCCGAGCAGGTCGCAGACGCTCTACGCCGGATCGGTGGACTCGAGGAGCCGCCGCTGGAGCCGATCGTCCCCGCCGAGTCGGTCTTCCATTACCGCAACAAGCTCGAGTACTCGTTCACGGCTACTCCCGAAGGCCCCGCGCTCGGCTTCCACCGAGCCGGCCGGTGGGACGAGGTGCTCGACATCCGTCGCTGCTGGCTGACGACCGCGCTCGGCAACGCGATCCGCGAGGCGACGCGGGAGTGGGCGCGCGCCGAAGGCCTGGAGGCCTACGACCAGGCCGAGCACAGAGGATTCCTGCGCCACCTCGTCGTCCGCGAGGGCCGGAACACGGGTCAGGCGCTGGTCCAGCTCGTGACCGCGCCGGGCCGCCTCGACGTCGAGAGCTTCGTCGCGATGCTCAGCCGCTTCCCGGAGGTGCGTTCGATCCACTGGTCGGTCAACGAGCGGCCCGCGGAGGTGACGAATCTCCCGACGATGCTCCTCTCGGGCGAGGACGCGATCGAGGAGCAGCTCTGCGGCCTCCGCTTCCGTGTGCGGCCGAACGCGTTTCTCCAGACGAACACGGCCATGGCGGAGCGGCTCTACGGGCTGGCCCGCGACTACGCACAGCTGGCCGGCGAGGAGAGCGTCTACGACCTCTATTGCGGGATCGGCACGATCGGGCTGACGCTTGCGCGCGACGCCCTGACGGTCTGGGGGGTCGAGGTCTCCGAAGAGTCGATCGCGTGCGCGCTCGAGAACGCCGAGCTGAACGGGATCGCGAACGCGGCGTTCTTCGCGGGCGAGGTCGGCGCCGCGCTGGACGAGCTGCCGGGCCGGGCCGGGCCGCCCGACGTCGTCGTCGTCGACCCGCCCCGCGCCGGCCTCTCGGGCAAGGCCCTGCGCCGTGTCGCGCGACTCGAGCCGAAGCGGATCGTCTACGTCTCGTGCAACCCGACGACGCTCGCCGGGAACGTCAAGGAGCTCGCCCGCGATTGGGGCTATCGCCTGGAGCGCGCCCGCCCGGTGGACATGTTCCCGCACACGCCGCACATCGAGACCGTCGCGCTGCTCGCGGCTCCCTAGCTGGGCAGGTTGGAACTTGGCCCTACGTTTGGACGTATTGATGTTGAACGCGGATTTCTTTTCGTGAAGGAGAATTGGTGAACGAGACTTCGCCAAGGCGCCTCTCCATCTATGTTCCGAACCTTCTGAAGCGGCGAGGCGCCCTCATTGCGATGCTCGGGCTGAGTGCCCTTGCGGCCTTCATCGCGGTCGCGGTTGCAGCTACCGGTCGACAATCGGCTGAGGGCGCGCCGGCTTCTGTGATCACCGGCTTCGGCCTCGAGTTGGGATTGCCCGCGGGTTGGCACGGGCGTGTGTACCAGCGCGGAGCCGAAGGAGCAATCACTCTCGAAGCAGCGAGCGTCCCGCTGGCGCCCATCGGAGACAACTCGTCCCAGGAGACCGAGGCGAGGATGGGTACAGATGATGCGTATATCCAGCTATCCGACATTGGCTCCCCTCCGCCCTATCTTGGGAGCGAGCCGGGTTGGGAGAGATTGACGCTTCCCCTTGCGATTGATGAAGCTGACCTCCACCGCTTCGTCGAGGGGAACGCGCTGCCGGCGAATGTCACACGCGCCGTGGTGATCAACAACCGCGCGATCATGCTCTACTGCGGGTTTGGGTCCTGGCCCAGCGAATCGAGCATCGCCAACTTGAATCGTGTGCTCAGCTCCCTCTCCGTCGCACCTCGCTAGGAGCGGGCGGCCTTTTCCTTCTCCGAGCGCAGCTTGCCCCACGCTCCCTGCATCCGTAGCTTCTTCCAGGCCAGGTCAGCGTTCGGGGCGAGGAAGCCCAGGGCGAGCAACGGCAAGGCTGGCAGGCCGTTGATGTCGCGGGCGACCGTGAGCGCCATCGTGGCGCCGAAGGAGAGCGTCATCGCGATCCAGGTCAGGCGCGTGCGCAGCCCGAAGCGCACGGTGGCCGCGAGGAAGAGCGCAAAGAAGAGCACGTCCGGGAGGCCGAGCTGCGCGGTGGTCTCTTCGCCGGGAACGGGGAAGGCGATCGAGAACGTCGTGAAGACCTCACGCTGGTGCGTGACGATGTGCTTCGTCGGGCCGCGCCAGACCGAGATTGCGTCCACCCAGGGCACGATCAGCGCAACGAGGAGGACCCAGGCGGCCGTCTCGAAGTAGCTCAGGAACCAGAACGCCAGCATCGTGACGGCTGCGAGCTTCGCGAAGTTCGCGAGCACGTCGAGGTCGGCCGCCTGAAGCCCGGCCGCGAGGACACCGATCGCGAAGCCGACCGCGAGCAGGCCGCGTGCCCGCCACAGGGGCAGCGCGAGGTAGATGAGCCCGAAGACGGCCGGGATGACGAGGAAGGTGAGGATGGCGACCTCCCACCAGACCGTGAAGTCGTGCAGCGAGCGCGCGACGGCGTAGTAGGCGCCGAGCGCGGCCGAGAGCGCGACGAGCGCCGCGCTTCGCCGCGTTAGTAGGGGGGAAGCTCGGCCCACCAGCTGCCGAGCGCTTTGAAGGAGTTCCAAAATCGTGTCTTCGCGGGCTGCTCGTCGAGCGAGCCGTCGATGTCGGGGACGTAGAGCGCCTGCACGGTCGGAGTCCAGTTCTGGATCTTGCCCAGCTCCGGCTCGAGCGCCTCCGCGAGCGGGAACTCGAGCGCGTTCAGGAACGCGAGCGGCTCCTCGCCCATGACGACGACGAGCTTCGGCTGGACGATGTGCAGCTCCCGGGCAAGGAATGGCCGCGCGTGCTCCTCGTCCTGGTCGGCGAACTTGAGGCAGTTCGTGCCGTAGACGGAGAGCAGGTCGACGTTCAGCCTCTGCAGTGACCGCCGCAGGGCGTCGCCGGCGCGTCCGAAGAAGGCAACGCCCTCGTTCACCTCGGAGGGCTGCGGACGGAACTTGAGGAGGAAGACGTCGGCGCGGGGGTGGCCGGAGCCGAGCACGGGCGCGCGCTCGCTTCCGCCCGCGCGCGCGATCTCGTCGGCGAGCTCGTTGATCTCGCCGATCGCCTTCTTCAGGTACTTCTCGTAGATCTCGTCGGTGGACACAGGGGTCACGGAGGCCAAGTCCTCATTTCTCCCCTACCGAACTCTTTCCTTGACCTGGGCCATCCACTTCAGAGACTGGAGATAGGCGAGCGACCTCGGTCGCCGGAGGACTTCGGCGGAGCGGAGGCTGAGCAGGAACTCCTCCGGGCCCTCGAAAGCGCGCATGCGCAGGCCGCCCGTGCCGAGCCCCTGGGGCACGTGCGCGTCGGAGCCGGCGCCCATGGTCAGGTTGTACTTGCGCGCAAAGCGCAGCGCCTCGTCGTTGTAGGCCTCGAACAGGAGGCGCGCGTTGTAGACCTCGAGGACGTCGATGGCGGCCAGGTGGCGATGGAGCGTGGCCGGGTCGGGAATCGCGTGCAAGCGGTCGAAGGGGTGGGGGAGGTAGACGACGCCGCCCTGGTCTTTGATCGCCGCGATCGTGTTCGCGAAGGACAGCCCGCGGGGGATCTCCTCGCTGAGGAAGAGCCCGATCACCTCGCCCTGGCCGTCCGTCTTCACCTCCTCGCCGGGGATCACGGTCAGCGACCGCCCGCGCGCCAGCTCGACGGCCTCGAGGGCGCCGCCGAAGGCGTTATGGTCGGTGACGGCGATCGCGCCGAGCCCTTGCTCCTCGGCGTGGTCGACCAGCTCCTCGACGTCGACCGCGCAGTCGTTCGACCAGGACGTGTGGAGATGGAGGTCGGCGAGGATCCACTCTCGGTCTGCGAGAGGCGCTTTCGACTTTGCAACAGACTGTTGCAAAGTTCCCCGGCGGCGTTGGGCGACTTCGTCGTAGAGCTGCTCGAGGTCGGCCGCGACGTCGCGGAAGGTCTTGCCCTCGATGCTCCGCCTCGCTTCGGTTGAGAGCTCGGCTCGCAGCGGCTCGTTCTCGGCCAGGCGGGCGAGTGCGGCCGCGGCGAGCTCGGGCTGCTCCTGGACCCCGGGCGGCGAGGCGATCGCGGCGCCCGCGGCGGCGGCTTCGAGCGAGACCCGGCGGATGCCCTCGAGCGCCGGCACGAAGATCGCCGCCTCGTTCAGGATCGGCGCGCGGGCTCGCCCGTCGCGGGCGGTGCGCACACGTGCGCGCCCTCGCAGCTTGGCCGGAATCGAGGGGCGGCCCGCAAGCGGCTTCGTCCGCAGAAACACGAGCTCCCAGTCGGGCAGCTCGCGGAGGGCGCGCAGGACGGCCCGCCTGAGCGGACGCTCGCCGGGACGCCACTCGAGCACCACGAGCTGTCGCTTCGGGCCGGGCGCGAACAGCTCCGGGTCGACGCCCTCTTCGACGATCCGGTAATCGCCCGGAAAGCGCTGCGCGGCGGCGTGGGCGGCCTCGGGAGAGGAGGCGACCAGCGCGTCGATGCGTCCCAGAAGCCGCTCGCGCTGTGCCCGGCCGGGCGGGTAGCCGAGCCGCTCGGGCGAGAAGAAGCTCGCCACAGTGAGCGCGCGCGCATCGCGGAGCGCCAGGTACGAGATGCTCGGCAACCCGGGCTCGAAGCCGTGGACGACGTCGTATCCGCCTCGCGCGAGGGCCGTCGAGAGGTTCGCCCGGACGCCGACCGGAAGGCCGATGCGGCTCCGGCGCGAGATCGGCACCGCAGGCCCGACGGCGATCAGCGGCGCATCGGAGCCGTCTCGGAGCGCGCGGCGGCCGGCCGCGAGGTCGGCGGCGCGGTTCGAGGGAGCGAGCACGGTCACGGAATGCCCGCGGGCGCGAAGCCCCTCAGCCGCCCCCGCGACGTGCTCGTTGACGTTGTGCGGCAGCGTCCACGCGAACGGCGTCACGAGACAGATTCGGAGACCCACGAGGGGCGAGTCTAGCTCCGGGTCCCTAGGCGCCGACTCGGCGGCGCCGCCTTCAGGACGCGCGCTGCGCGCTTGCGCTGCCGCCTTCAAGGGGTTGCGCGCTTTGCCCGCGGCCCCCCTGCTTCTGCGCGTCCGTCTGACACGCCGGTCGAGCCAATGGCCGCGTTTTCCCAAAAGGGCTCTAGAGTTAGACCGTGCCTGCGGTGACACAGCAAGACAAGCGGCGTCAGATCCTCGAGGCGGCTGTGCGCGCGTTCGCGCGCCGCGGCTACCACGCGTGCCGCGTCGGCGAGATCGCCGAGGAGGCAGGTGTCGCCTACGGGCTCGTCTATCACTACTTCGGGTCGAAGGAAGAGGTGCTCGAGTCGATCTTCCGCGACACGTGGACGCAGATGCTGGCGCGGATCCGCGAGGTCGCCGAATCGGGCGAGCCCGTCCGCGAGCAGGTGCGCAAGGTGACCGCGCTCCTCCTGCGCACGTGGCGCCGCGATCCCGATCTCGTGCGCGTGCTTGTGAGCGAGGTCACGCGCAGCCCGGAGCAGCTGCGCCGCCAGATCGACGAGATCGGGCATGCGTACCAGGCGCTCGAGCAGATCGTGGTCAACGGGCAGCGCAGCGGCGAGTTCCGCTCGGACGTCGATCCGCAGATCGCGGCGACGATCTTCTACGGCGCGCTCGAGGAGGTCCTGACCGGGTGGGTCATGGGCCAGCTCCCCGATGGTGACGAGGACATCGCCAGAGCCGAGCGTGACCTGACGGGCCTCGTCTGCGACGGGCTCGCGAACCGCAACTAGAAGGACTGCCTAGGCTTTCGCGGCTGCCTTCGCGCCCTTCCGCGCGTTCTGCTTGATGAAGCGCTCGACGGCGTCGTGCGCCTGGTCGTCGGGCATCTGCTTCGGCGGCGACTTCATCAGGTAAGCGCTCGGCCCCTCGAGCGCGCCGGCCACGCCGTTGTCGAGCGCGAGCTTGGCGAGGCGGACGGCGTCGATGACGATCCCGGCCGAGTTCGGCGAGTCCCAGACCTCCATCTTCAGCTCGATGTTCAGCGGCACGTCGCCGAAGGACGAGCCCTCCATGCGGATGTACGCCCACTTCCGGTCTGTCAGCCACGGCACGTGGTCGGAGGGGCCGACGTGCACGTTGCCCTCGCCGAGGTCGTAGTCGAGCATCGACGTGACCGCGTTCGTCTTCGAGATCTTCTTCGACTCCAGGCGCTCGCGCTCCAGCATGTTCAGGAAGTCGGAGTTGCCGCCGACGTTGAGCTGCATCGTCCGGTCGAGCTTGACGCCGCGCTCCCGGAAGAGCGTCGTCAGGACGCGGTGCGTGATCGTGGCGCCGACCTGCGACTTGATGTCGTCACCGATGATCGGCAGCACGCGCTCCTCGAACTGGCGCCCGAAGTAGCCCCCCTTGGCGATGAACACCGGCATGCAGTTCACCATCGCGCAGCCCGCGTTCAGGATCTGCTCCGTGTACCACTTCGTCGCTTCCTCGGAGCCGACGGGCAGGTAGTTGACGACGACGTCGGTCTCCGTCTCCTGGAGGATCCGGACGACGTCGTCGGTGTCGCCGGGCGCCTTCTCGACGACCTCGGAGAGGTACTTGCCGAGGCCGTCGTGCGTCATCCCGCGCGAGACGGTGATGCCGGTCTTGGGCACATTGGCGAACTTGATCGTGTCGTTCGGCTTGGCCCAGATCGCATCGGCGAGGTCCTTGCCGACCTTGGTCGTCGTGACGTCGAACGCGGCCGTGAACTCGATGTCACGGACGTGATAGCCGCCGAGATCGACGTGCATGAGGCCGGGGACGAACTCGTCGGGAGGGGCATCCTTGTAGTACTCGACCCCCTGGAGCAGGGAGTTGGCGCAGTTGCCGACGCCGATGATCGCGACGCGGACGCTGCCGTCTCGCCGTGCCTTGCCGTTCTTGCTGCCGTTTCGTCGAGGCATTGCTTCCTTTCTCGAAGGGGAGAGGTCGAGCCGCTCGGACAGCGACCCGACGATGACCTTGTTCGTGCTGCTTCCGCGCTCGCGCGCGGCGGCGTCGAGCTGCCGCTTGAGCTCGGGAGGGACGCGCAGGAGGACGGCGCCCGTATCGCCTGGCACCGGGCCGCGACGGCCGCTGGGCGTGAACTCGACCCCGAACTCCGTCGCCAGGAGATTGACGGCGACGTCGTTGAGCGTGCTCTCCCGGCGCGCGACCTCGCGCGCGAGGCGCCGCTTCAGGGGCCTTGGCATCCGGACGAGGATGCTCTTTTGGTCTCTTCTCGGCATAGTGCTAGCAGCGAGGCTGCTGCTAGCAGATTATCACCGGCGGCGCAGCTGTGCCCGAACTGCTAGCACTCGCTGCAGGACGGTGATCCACGCCGTTGCCGTCAGGAGGTAGATCGCCCAGGGCAGGACTCCCCAGGGCGCCAGGACGAGGCCGGAGACGATGACGACGACCCGCTCCGCCCGGCTCCCGATCCCGACGTCACCCTTGAGCCCCAGCGCCTCGGCCCGGGCGCGCGTGTAGCTGACGAGAAAGGAGCCGGCCACGGCGGCGAACGCGAAGGCGAGGGCGATCTGGTCGCCGTCCCGCGAGAAGACCAGCGCGATCGCGCCGAGCATGAAGCCCTCGCTGATGCGATCAGTCGTCGAGTCGAGGAAGGCGCCGAACGGCGTCCCCTTGCCGCTACTGCGGGCGAGCGCGCCGTCGAGGATGTCGAGCACCGAGCCGGCGACGAACAGCACCGAGCCAAGCCAGAAGCAGAGCAACTCGGAGCGATACTCGAAGTAGACGACGACCGCCGCGACGGCGCAGAGGAAAACGCCCGCGGCGGTCAGCGCGTTCGGCGACACGCGCGTGCGCGCGAGCCCTTCGATCGAGCGGGCCGCGAGCCGGCGGACGCCGCCCGTGTACCCAGCCTTGACGCGGCCGAGCGGCCGGCTCACTACGCAGGGGCCGGGGCCAGGCGGCTGCGCAGGTACCTGAAGTTGACGACCGCCGCCGCGATCCCGGCGACGACGATGCCGGCGAGGATGTCGAGCCAGAAGTGGTTGCCCGTGGCGATGACCGAGAACCAGACCCACACCGGCCAGAGCAGCCAGAGCGCCTTCAGCCAGCGCGCGCGCACGATCAGCGCGAGCGCGATGCCGATGATCAGCGCGTCCGCCGCATGCAGGCTGGGCATGGCGGCGTAGGGATTGGCGTCGGCCCGGACGATTCCGCTCTCGTGGTTGATGCCGAAGCCCGCCAGCGTGTCCACGAATCCGAGCTCCGGGAACATGCGCGGCGGCGCGGTCGGGACGAGCACGAAACCGACGAGGCCGATCAGGTTCGCGAGCAGGAGCGTGTTGCGGACGCGAACGAAGCGCTCGTTCCGGCGAAGGTAGATCCAGAGCAGGGCCAGCCCGAGCACGGTGAACTGCGAATGCCAGTAGGTCCACGAGGTGAGCCCGCGCAGCAGCCCGGAGGAGGCCACGAAGCTCTGCAGCGAGAGCTCCCAGAGCCCGGTCAGACGGTGCTCGACGTCGGCGACCCGGAGACCGTTCTGGAACGCCTCGTACGGGTTGCGGTCGGCGACGCCGCGCGTATAGCGGTACGCGTAGAGGAACCCGAACCAGATCGCGAGCTGGCGAAGGAGGTCGAGAAGCCCGTTCGGAAGAATGCGAACGCGGGCGGCCGAGGCGGCAGCGGACACGGGTCGGATTCTAGACTGGCGGCCGGAGTGAGCGAGTCCTCGCCAGATCTGATCGGGCATGACACCGAACGGATTCTGCGGAGCTCCGGCTACAGGCGCGAGGAATTCGCGGTCGGCTACGACGCCTACCGGCCCTCGCCGCCGGACGCGCTGCTCGACATGCTCTGCCTGGAGGCGCAGGTCGAGCGGCCCCGACTCGTCGTCGATTTCGGCAGCGGCACCGGCCTCTCGGCGCGGCCCTGGGCAGAGCGGGCGGACGAGGTGGTCGGCGTCGAGGCGAGCCCGGAGATGCGCGAGCGAGCCGAGAAGGCGACGTCCGCCGCCAATGTCCGCTTCGTCCGGGCAAATGCGCGCGAGACGGGCCTGCCTCCCGGGGCGGCCGACGTTGTCACCTGCTCGCAGTCGTTCCACTGGATGGAGCCGGAGCCGACGCTCGCCGAGGCGGCGCGGATCCTGCGGCCGGGAGGCGTCTTCGCCGCGTACGACTACGACTGGCCGCCGATCGTGCGCTGGGAGGTCGAGGCTGCGTTCGAAGAGCTGCTCCGGCGCTTGTGGCGCTTGCGTGCCGATCGCCGAAGCGCCCGCCGGGACAAGAGCGGACACCTCGACCACATCCGCGCGAGCGGGCAGTTCCGCTACTCGCGCGAGCTCGTCCTCCATTCCCGGGAGCCGGGAAGCGCCGACCGGATCGTCGGCATGGCGCTCAGCCTCGGTCCGCTGACGGTGCTGTTGCAAGAAGGGGTGAGTGAGGAGGAGGTCGGGCTAAGGGCGCTGCGCGAGACCGCGACGCAGGCGCTCGGCGAGCGTGAGGCCGACATCTTCCTCGGCTATCGCGTCCGGCTGGGAGTGCGGTGAGGCTCGTGGTTCTCGGTCCGGGATCGGATTCGTTCCCCGCCTAGCCGGGTACGTCGCCTTGAGATGAGAGCGTGTGCCGTGCTGTTGCTCGTCGGTGCGCTGGCCGCGGGGTGCTCGGAGGACGAGACCACCCGCGAAGGGAACGCGGCGGCTGCGGGGGGCGCGCCGACCACAACTTCGACCACCGCCCCGACGACACCATCTCCCTCGCTGGAACGGCGCAATCAAGGCCGCGACCTGGTGTGGCTCGCGCGCCTTCACCGCTGGGAGACAAACCTCAGCCAGGATGCTCTGAAGGTCGAGTCCCTGGGGCGTCACCGGGGTCATGGCCGGCGATCCCGCCGGGAGCTGCGACGATCCCTGCTCGACCTCGCGGGCTGCGAGCGAAGACTTCTCCGACAGGTCGGGGAGCCGGCCGCTGCCAGATACCGGCCCGGTTATGACCTCCTCCTCAAGGGGTGCCAGGCCACCGAGCACATCGCATTACGGCTGAAGAGGGCGATCTCCACTGGCAAGTCGCTCCCGATCAACGCCGTACGAGCAGAAAGCGACAAGAGCACGCGCTTCTTCCGCCGAGGCAGCCTCAGTCTCGAGCACTCCCTGCGTGCGAACCGGGAGCTCCCGATGACGAGCGGAAGCCGCGCCGAGAGCAAGATCGAGCCGCGGCTCAGCCGCTTCGCTTCACGGCTGGTGGTTCACAAGCCCACGGGCATCGAGGTGCGCTGCTGGTCGGTCCGAGAATGGCCGTTCGTGAGGAAGGAGTGGGGGGCGTACATCGGAACGGCCGACCTCCTCGGCTTCGTGCACGGCGTGCGCCCGCGGACGAGCCTTGCACCGAAGGTCTGCAGAGAGCTTGCGCGCCTCGTCTACCGTCGCGATCGCCCGACGGCGGGGCTCGACCTCCTGAAGATGGCCGACGCCGTCCGGGTTCTCGCGCACGAGTCCGAGCACATCCGGAACATCCAGGGCAGCGAAGCGACGACGGAGTGCCACGGCATTCAGCACATGCGGCAGCTCGCGCGCCTCATGGGCGCCGGCAAGTCCTACGCCGATCTTCTCGCCACGACGTACTGGACGGATCTCTACTCGCTGAACCTGCCCGACTACCGAACGAAGGCGTGTCGCGACGGAGGACCGCTCGACCTCCGTCCTGGAAGCGGGACCTGGCCCTAGTGCCCCATCCAGCAATAGAAACCGGCCGTACCGGCAAAGCCGGCACGGCCTCCCATGGTCGGCATCGCAAGCGATGCCTTGGTGCCGGCCTCTGGCCCGCGACCCAGAAGCTCGGCGGCATTACCGGACGGGGCCCTAACCTCCGATCTGCGACATCGACCTTGACGCGCGCACGAAGCCCGGCTCGCTGATCTTGTGCTTGAGCTCCTTGTGGCGGACGGCGAAGCGGATCAGTCCGGCAAGCTCGTCGTCTGTCGAGCCGTCGCGGAGCGGCGTCTTCAGATCCCACTCACGGCGCGAGAAGAGGCAGGTGCGAAGCTGTCCGTCCGCAGTCAGCCGGATCCGGTCGCAGCTCGAGCAGAACGGCTCGGAGACGGGGTTCACGAAGCCGATCTCCCCGGCACCGTCGGCGAAGCGGAAGCGCCGCGCCGTGGACGACGGCTTGGCGGGGATCTCCTCGAGCGGCCAGCGTTCCTCGATCAGGGCGCGGATCTCGGCTCCGGTCAGGACCTCGTCCTCTCGCCACGCCTCGTCGGCGTCGAGTGGCATGAACTCGATGAAGCGGACGACGTACGGCTTGCGGCGCGCGAGCCCGGCGAGGGCCGGCACCTCCTGCTCGGTGAAGCCGCGAATCGCGACGCAGTTGACCTTGATCGGCCGCAGCTCCGGATAGCGCTCGGCCTCCTCGAGCCCGGCCAGGACGCGGTCGAGCGCGTCTCGCCGCGTGATCTCGGCAAAGCGCACGTGCGAGAGCGAGTCGAGCGAGACGTTGAGACGCGTGAGGCCGGCCTCGACGAGCGGGGCGGCCAGCCTGTCGAGCAGGACGCCGTTCGTCGTCAACGAGAGGTCGCGCACCCCCGGCGTCCGCGCGAGGAGCGAGACGAGCACGGGAAGTTCGCGGCGGACGAGCGGCTCCCCGCCGGTCAGGCGGACCTCGTCCACGCCCATTGCCGCCAGCACGCGGACGAGCCGCGCGATCTCCTCGTAGCTCAGGATCTCGTCCCGCCCGAGCCATTCGAGACCCTCCGCGGGCATGCAATAGCGACAGCGGAAGTTGCACTTGTCGGTGACCGAGACACGCAGGCTCCGGATCTCGCGGCCCCAGGAATCGACGAGCGGCTCCATGCGGCGCAGACTACCGAGTCCTTCTCTCGCCGCGGAATCGGCGCGAGGAGG
>WNFU01010348.1_pt1 | contig 18430 bp, 15 predicted proteins | sample 5400121 | NCBI WGS metagenome assembly WNFU01 (sample SAMN13153360, study PRJNA577476) | soil metagenome | isolation source: 100 cm soil or saprolite under grassland replicate 1 | place: USA:California | collected 2016-06-15 | reverse complement strand
CCGCGTCGTTGAGCGGCTTCTCGACGGTGGCGATGTACGCCGCAACGGAAGCTTCGGCGACGCGGCGAATCGAGCTCCCGATGACTCGGAGGAGCCGCACCGCCGCCTCCTCGTCGCGGAAGAGCTTGAACGTCTCGGCGCCGGCCGTCACGAGCACGACGTCCTCGGTGGAGAACGACTCGTCGTGCAGGCCGAAGGCTCGAAGGACACGGCCGACCTGGTCGGGCGTCAGGCCGGCACGCGTGCCGAGCTCGTCGAGCGTCAGGTCGTCGCGGGTGGCCAGGAGCGATCCGGTGGTGACCTCCCACAGCGAATCGTCGCGGAGGGCATCGGCGATGTCGTCGGGGTCCACGCCCCTGTTCGCCAGGAACTCGATGAGCGCGCGCTGCGTCTCCGGGTCGACCGGCGGCCATTCGAGCGGTGATTCGCTCACAGCCCTCGATTGTCCCGGGCCCGATCACCGAGCGCAACGTGGCGTCGGGCACCCGTTAGGGTCGTGCGATGCTCGACGACGGCGGCTTTGCCGACCGTCGTCGCAGGGCCGGAGCTTGCGACGGCGCAAGGGGAGAGATGCTCGACGACGACCAGGTGGAGCGGGCGCTGGTGATCGTGGCGCACCCGGACGACGTCGACTTCGGCGCCGCCGGGACGGTATCGACGTGGACCGGCGGCGGCATCGACGTCACCTATTGCATCGTCACCGACGGCGACGCCGGCGGGTTCGACCCGAGCGTGCCGCGCGCCGAGATCCCGGGGATCCGCCGTGCGGAGCAGACGGCAGCCGCGAAGGAAGTGGGTGTCGCGGACATCTCGTTCCTCGGCTACCCCGACGGCCGGCTCACGGCGACGCTCGAGCTGCGGCGCGACCTGGCGCGGGTGATCCGACAGGTGCGCCCGCAACGCGTGTTGTGCCCGTCGCCGGAGCGAAACTGGCAGCGCATCTTCGCCAGCCACCCGGATCATCTCGCGGCGGGCGAGGCATCGCTCGCCGCCGTCTATCCCGACGCCCGCAACCCATTCGCGCATCCCGAGCTGCTCGACGAGGGCTTCGAGGCGTGGACGGTGGCGGAGGTCTGGATGATGGCCTCGCCGGTGCGGAACAGGTGGGTCGACATCACCGACGCGCTCCCGCGCAAGCTCGACGCGCTTCGCAGCCACATCAGCCAGCACACCGACGCCGACGGCGAGCTCGAGGAGCGCATGCGCGGTTGGGGCGCGATGGTGGCCCGGGAAGCCGGGTTGCCCGAGGGTCGCTTGGCCGAAGGCTTCTTCGCGATCGACAGCGCGGGCTGACGGCGACCGTCAGCCCAGACGTCAGACGATCACGCTCCGGATCACCTCGCCCGCCTTCATGGCGGTGAAGGCGTCGTTCACCTCGTCGAGCTTGATGTGGCGTGACACCATGGAGCCGAGGTCGAGCCGGCCGTGCTCGACCAGGCTGATGAAGCGGGGGAAGTCCCGCCGCACCTGCGCCGACCCGTATACGCACCCGAGCAGCCGCTTCTCCTCGTAGAACATCGCGAAGCCCGGCAGCGTCACCATCGAGTCCATGCGCGGCATCCCGACGACCACGGCCGTGCCGCCGCGGCGCGCCGACGAGAAGGCCTGCGTGATCGTCTCGGGCAGGCCGATGACCTCGAACGCGTAGTCGGCGCCTCGACCGCCGGTGAGCGCCTGGACCCGCGCCACCGGGTCGCCCTTGGCCGGGTCGACGGTGTCGGTGGCGCCGAGCTTCTTCGCCGCGTCGCGTTTCAGCTCGACGGGGTCGACCGCGATGATTTTCGCCGCGCCCGCGATTCGCGCCCCCTGGATCACGGCCTGGCCGACGCCGCCGCAGCCGATCACCGCCACGCTCGATCCGGGCTCGATCTCCGCCGTGTTGAGCGCCGCCCCGACGCCGGTGGTGACGCCGCAGCCGATGAGGGCGAGCTGGTCGTCGGGCAGGTCGGTCTCGACCTTGACCGCCTGCGACTCGGCGATCGTCATCGTGTCGGAGAACGTCCCGAGGCCGGTGAAGCCGGGGACCGGTGTCCCGTCGGCCCGCTTCGCCCGGGGCACCATCATCACGGCGCCGGTGTCCTCGCACAGGTTCGACCGGCCGTGCAAGCAGTACCAGCAGGCGCCACACGCCGGCACGAACGTGGCGACCACCCGGTCGCCCTTCTTCACCCGCGTGACCTCGGCCCCGACCCACTCGACCGTTCCGGCGCCTTCGTGGCCGAGGATCGTGGGCGGCGGGAGCGGCAGCGTGCCGTTCGTGGCCGACAGGTCCGAGTGGCAGACGCCGCTCGCACCGATCTCGACGACCACGTCGCCGGGCCCGGGATCGAGGGGCGTCATCTCCTCGACGATCAGGGGCTGATCCTGCTCGACGTACACCGCTGCTCTCATGACGTCCCCCTCCTCGGCGTTCCCAGACGCAACCTACACGCGGAGCTCGCGTGCCTCCTCGTCCCGCAGCCGGTTGAACCATTCGCGGACCTCGCCCCGGCGCCCCCGGTCGTTGGCCAGGTTCACGAGCTCGTACGGATCCTCATGGAGGTCGTACAGCTCGTGGTCGTGGTCCTCGAAGTCGGCGTCGACGTCGACTTGCTTGGGTCGCTTCGAGGGACGGCCGATCCGGTCGAAGCTGCCGCCGACGCCGTAGTACCGGGCGTACTTGTGCCGGCCGTCGAACATGCCGCGCATCGCGTACCGCAGCGGGATGCAGCTGTCGTACCAGGCCGTGTCCTGGGCGAGTAGCACGGCGTCGCGCCCGGGTGTCGACGGGTCGCGCAGCGTCGGCGTCAGGTCCTTACCGACGAGCGACGGATCGTCGGCGCCGCCCAGCGCCGCGACCGTGCGGGCGAGATCGACGTGCGTGCCGAGCGCGTCGGTCGTCGTGCCTGGGGTTGTCACCCCGGGCACGCGCACGTACAGCGGCACCCGCATGATCTCCTCGTACACGAACGGACCCTTGCTCCGCAGGCCGTGGGAGCCGCACATGTCGCCGTGGTCGGAGGTGAAGATGACTGCGGTGTCGTCGGCGCGCCCCGATGCGTCGAGGGCGTCGAGGATCGCGCCGAGGTTGCGGTCGCCCTCCTGGTGGAGTCGCCAGTAGTAGTCGAGGTGCCGGAGCCAGGCGCGCTTGTCGTCGCGGTCGATCTGTCCGTACAGCGTGTGCTGTTGCTCGTAGAGCCACTGGCGCTGGACGGCGGGCTTCGTGAACAGGTCGTCGTCGAAGTTGGGCGGGAGCTCGTCGAACACCTCGTCGTAGGCCTCGGTGAACGCAGGGAGCGGGTCGTCCTCCTTCCATGCCGCGGCGGCGAGGAAGCTCCGGCACTCCTCGAACTCCTCGCGGTGCGCCTGCTGGTACCAGGGCTGGTCGATCGGGAACCACATCACGTCGTGGGGGTTGACGAGCGCGACGACGAGGAACCACGGGCGGTCGCCGCCGTTCGCGCTCTCGCGCAGCCATTCGACGCCCTGGTCGGCGATGATCGGGTCGTACTCCCAGCCCGTGCCCGCCCACCCCATGAAGTGGCGATCGTTGCCGCGCCAGTCGGAGAACCCGTACGCCTCGAGGTCGGGCTCGACCGCGTGCGAGAGATGCCACTTGCCGACATACGACGTGCGGTACCCCGCAGCGCGCAGGATCGAGCCGAGCGTCGAGATGGCGGGATCGAGCTCGGGATGGGCCGGGAAGATCACGTTGTCGGTGACGCCATGCTGCGGGACGTACCGCCCCGTGAGGAGGCTCGCCCGCGACGGCGAGCACGGGGACGAGTGCGTGTAGTGCCGCGTGAACTCGACGCCGCCGTCGATCAGCCGCTGCCGGTGGGGGAGCGTGAGGTCGGCGGGAAGCCAGCCGCGCTGGCGCTCCTGATCCGAGACGACGAGCAAGATATTCGGGCGGTCGGCCATCGCTCGGCGAGCCTAGGCCGGTAGCGTCATTGATCGTGCCCCGCCGCCTGCTGCTCGTCCGCCACGGAGAGTCGACGTGGAACGCGCAGTCGCGCTGGCAGGGCCAGGCCGACCCGCCCCTGTCGCCGTTCGGCGAGCGCCAAGCCGAGGACGCCGCCGAACGCGTTGCCGAGATCGCGACGATCACCGCCGTCTGGACCTCGGACCTCGCCCGGGCCCGTCGCACCGCCGAGCTCATCGCCGCGCGCGTCGGCATCGGTGACGTCCGCACCGAGGCGCGCCTGCGCGAGCGGGACGTCGGATCGTGGAGCGGCCTCACGCGCGCGGAGATCGAGGAGCGCTGGCCGGGCTACCTCGCCGCGCGGCGCTCGCCGCCCGACTTCGAGGGCGACGACTCACTTCTCGCGCGCACACGAGCCGGGCTCGCGGCCGCGGTGGACGGCGGAGGACACGGCGACATCCTCGTCGTCACCCACGGCGGCGTGGTGCGCACCATCGAACGGTCGCTGGGTGCCGAACCTGGCAAGCTGCCGAACCTCGGCGGCCGCTGGCTCGTCGCCGACACGGCGACCGACCTGTCGCTCGGCGAACGCGTCGTGCTCCTCGAGCCCGACGAGGTGACCGTCCCGCGGGAGCCGTCGGAGCAGGATCCGGTCAGCCGGGAGGCAGGAGCACCGGGACGCCCGACGGATCGAACGCCACCGGCATGAGGTGGAGGCGGCGGCTGTTCGGGTAGCCCGCGTTCGGGTCGGTGTAGGCGTGATACGCCATCCAGAGCTGGCCGCCCCCGTCCGTGAAGAACTCCTGGCCCCCCGGTGCCACGATCGTCCCCGACGTGCCGAGGATCGCCGCCGGCGACGGCTTGGCGCACGGCCCCGTCGGCGATTCGCACACCGCATAGCCGACGGCGTAGTTCGCCGTGTCCCAGTGACTGCCCGAGTAGAAGAGGTAGTAGCGCTCGCCCACGCGCACCATCGACGGTCCTTCGACGACGTTGCCCTCCCACGGCTGATCGGCGCCGATGAGCGAGTGGTCGTCGCCCGCGAATCGCAAACCGTCGGACTCCAGCCGCTGTGACCAGATCTTGTCGTCGGCCCCCCGCCACGTGAGGTACACGGTCCCGTCGGAGTCCACGAAGGGGCTGGGATCGATCGCATCGCCGCGACGGGGGCAGATCATCGCGTGAGGGGTGTCGTCCACGAACGGCCCCTCTGGCGAGGTCGCGACGGCGCGCGTGATGCACTGCGCGTCCCGGCCCTGGTCCTTCGCCGTGTAATAGGCGACGTAGATCGTCCCCGAGTCGGTCGCCCGGGGAAGCACCGCGGGCGCCCACGTCGCGTTCGGCGCCGCCCAGCCCGGCAGCCCGGCGAGCGCGTTGCCGACGAAGACCCAGTTGCGAAGGTCGGTCGACTTGGCGACCTGGATGTCCCCGGCGCCGGCGTTCGTCGCGTACGCGTAGTACGTGTCGCCGACGCGCAGCACGTACGGATCGGGGAAGTCGAACGCGAACACCGGGTGAGTGCCTCCGGTGGCGCCGACGGCCGCGTTGCAGGCGAGCGACACGTTCTGGAGGGTGGTGACCGCGCTAACTCGGTTGCCGCCACCCAAGAAACCGAGCGACGTCTGCACTCCGTCGATGCACGTTCCGAGCGCGTCGATCTGACCCTGCTGAAACAACGCAGTCCCCTGGGCGGCATTCGTCGTGCCCTGTGTCGCGAGCAATGTCTCCGCTGTGAGGCCGGCCGAGTCGCGCACCTGGTCGCGTTCCGCACCGCGCGTTGTGGCCGCGGTCGCCGTCTCGGCGAGGACGTCGTGGGTTCTGCCCGTCTCACGGTGCGCCGTCTCGATGCCGTGCCTGGTCGAAGCCAGCTCGTTGCGCTGGTGACGCAGATCGAGGAAGGCGATGGCGTTCGAGAACACGAGATAGCCGACCGCCAGGCCGACGAGCGGGAGCGCAAGGGGAAGACGCCAGTCGCGAGGCACCGACGGGCGCGTCGGTCGCGCCGGTGACGGACGCGGGCGGGCTCGCGGCGGGGCGGTGAGTCCGTCGGCCGCTCGCCGGCCGTCGATGACGGGACGCGGGTTGAACGAATCACTCATCCCGGCGGCGCCCCGCTCAGCACGCTCTGCGCTTCGGCGCACAGGAGCTGGGCCGACTGGAACGTCGGGACCGCGCCCAGATCGGCGACGGACGCCTGGTTGAGCGCTGACGACACGCCGTTCAGGCACCGGCCCAACGCCTCGATCTGGGGGCCCTGGAGCGCGACGACCTGGCTGGTCGCCCCGAGCTGCGCCTGGACGGCCTGGAGCTGCTGCTGGAGCGCGGTCAGTTGCCGGCGCAGCTCGTCTCGCTGCGCGGTCGCGCTCGCCTCCTCGCCCCGCGTCGCGGTGAGCTCACCCCGGGCCGTCCCCAGGGCGACGCGCGCACTCGCCAGCTGGTCGCGGGTCTGGCCGACGTCGATGCGCGTGTCGTCCGCGGCCCGCCGAAGGACGATGTTCAGACCGAGCCCCGCTAGGAGGAACAGCACGAGCACGGCGATGCTGGCGCGGCGGTGACGACGGATGAGTTCGACGAGGCGACGGGCCAGTTCGGGCATCGTCCAATGAGGCCGGAGGATCGCCCAACATACCGGCCGGCCCGCCGTCCGACGGGGTCGCCCCCCGACGGCCCCGCCGCGGCCGCGGAGTAAACTGCAAGGTCCCCCCGCAGGAGCCGCGCGTGCCCGAGCAGTCCGATGGCGGTGTCGACGACCGCCCCGCCCACCCCGAGCTTGCCGCCGAGCAGCGGTACCTCGACCGGGCGTACGACCGCCTCGACGACATGCGCAAGGCCGCCAGTCGGGTGGCGGAGGGGTACTCCGAGGTCCGCCGGGGCGGCACCCACCAGGCCCGCCTCGAGCGGGACGCGGCGGCCGCGAACACGCGCCGCCGGCTCGCGGCGCTGAACATCGGGAATGCGCCGCTGTGCTTCGGCCGCATCGACCTCGAGCCGGAACCCGGCGACGAGCAGCAGGATGACCACCGGTTCTACATCGGCCGCATCTCGGTGGCCGAGGCCGACCAGACCCCGCTGATCGTCGACTGGCGCGCACCCGTGGCGGAGCCCTTCTACCGGGCCACCGGCGTCGAGACCATGGGCGTCGTGCGCCGGCGGCACTTCCAGACGCGCGGCCGCCAGCTGCTCGGGATCGACGACGAGGTGTTCGACGCCGACGCCGCCGACGAAGCCGGGTTCACGATCGTCGGCGAGGCGGCGCTTCTCTCGGCGCTCGAGCGTCATCGCACGGGACGCATGGGCGACATCGTGGCCACGATCCAGGCCGAGCAGGACGAGGCGGTGCGCGCCGCGCTGTCCGGCATCCTGGTGGTGGCCGGTGGTCCCGGGACCGGCAAGACGGCCGTCGCGCTGCACCGGGCCGCATACCTGCTGTACACGCACCGTCAGCGGTTGGCGTCCCGGGGCGTGCTGCTCGTGGGGCCGAGCCCGATCTTCCTGCGCTACATCGACGAGGTGTTGCCCTCGCTCGGTGAGGACGACGTACAGCTCAGCACGGTCTCGGGCTTGAAGCCCCAGTTGCGGGCGCGGACGCCGGAGCCGGCGGAGCTCGCCGCTCTGAAGGGCGACGCTCGCATGGCGCAGGTGATCGCACGTGCGTTGCGCGACCGCGAGCGACCGCTCCGTCACGATCTCGTCGTCACGCTCGACGGTCATGCCCTTCGCCTCCGCCGGGCGGACTCGGCCCGGATCGTCGAACGGGTACGGCGGCGGCGCGGCACGCACAACGAGCGACGGCCGGCTGTGACCAGGCTCGTGCTGGACCACCTGCGCGAGCAGTACGTGCGATCGCTCGTCGCGGCGTACGAGCGCGACGCGAGCCGGATCGATCCTGAAGCGTCCACACTGCCGCTCCCCGCGCCCGACGACGAGCTCCTCGACCTCCCCGTCGCGGCGGCGTTGGCTCGCGGCGAGCGCGCGCCCGACGACTGGGAGACCGAGCTCACCGCGCGCATCCGGCGCCTCCCTGAAGTGCGCGCCGCGCTGGAGCGCGTGTGGCCGGTGCTCACCGGCGCCGAGCTTGTCCACGACTTGTTCAGCTTCCCGGCGCTCGTCCGGTCGGCTGCCGCGCGCGTCCTCCCACGCGACGAATACCAGCTGCTCTCGCGACCCCGGGCGCCGAACGTGCGCGACGTCCCGTGGACCCCGGGCGCCGAGCGTGCGCGACGTCCCGTGGACGGAGGCGGACGTCGCACTCGTCGACGAAGCGGACGCGCTTCTCGGCCCACCGGAAGCGGCGCGCCCGCGCCGTCGCCGCCGCCGTCGCACAGCCCCGGACAGCGTGCTCGAGGATGCGGCTCGCGTCGTCGAAGAGCTGGGACTCGGGGCGTACACGACGGCGGCCGAAGTCGTGGAGCGTTACGGGGGCGGGGCGGCGCGCAGCGAGGACGGCGCGGGTGAGGCGCGCACGTTCGGCCACGTGCTGGTGGACGAGGCGCAGGACCTGACCGCGATGCAGTGGCGCATGGTGGGTCGGCGGTGTCCGTCCGGCTCGATGACACTCGTGGGCGACTTCGGGCAGTCGAGTCGACCGGGTGCGTTGGGCGACTGGAAGGCAGTGGCGGACGAGCTGCCGGGGGCGGACCCGGCGCGCGTGGTGACGCTGTCCGTGAACTACCGGACGCCGGCCGAGATCATGGCCGTGGCCGACCGGGTCGTCGCCGCTGCCGCACCGGGGATCGAGCCCGCCCGGTCGGTTCGCCAGACGGGGCAGGCGCCGCGATTCGTGGCCGTCGACCCAGCCGACCTCGTGGCCGCCGCTGCCGAAGCCGCACGCGCCGACCACGCCGACGGTGGGATGACGGCGGTGATCGCGCCCCGCGACCTCCACGACGACCTCGTGACGCAGCTGACGAGCCTCGGCGCCGCCGCCGGGTCGGCCGAAGCGATCGACGCCCCGGTCGCGGTCATCGACGCGCCGGACGCCAAGGGCCTCGAGTTCGATCACGTGGTCGTGGTCGAGCCGGCCCGACTGGTCACCGCGGACGCCTCTGGGCTCCGCCTCCTCTACACCGTGCTGACGCGTGCCACGCGGACGCTGACGGTCACGCACGCCGCTCCGCTGCCGGAGGCTCTGCAACCCCTCACCACCTCATAGGCTCGCCGACGTGGCCACCACGACCGACTCCGATCTGAGCGCCGCCGACGTCGAGTGGGATCTCGAGCCTCTCGTCGACGGCAAGGACGAACCCGGTGTCGACGAGCTCCTCGACGAGGCCGACCGCGTGGCGGTTTCCGTGGCCGAGCGACGTGGCGCCATCGCGGGGCTCGACGCCGGCGCGCTCGCGGCGCTCATGCACCAGGTGGGCGACATCGCGGAGATCGTCGGGCGAGCCGCGTCCTACGCAGGCCTCCGATTCGCGGTCGACACCACCGATCCCACCCGCGGCGCGTTGCTCCAGCACGTCGAGGAGCGGGCAACCGCAGTCAACACCAAGATCCTCTTCTTCGACCTCGAATGGGCCGCGCTGCCTGACGAGCGGGTGGCGGAGCTCCTCGCCGACGAGCACCTGGCGTTCTGCCGCCACCACCTGACTTCGCTGCGCCGCTACCGGCCGCACCTGCTCACCGAGCCCGAAGAGCTCGTGCTGACCGAGAAGGCGGTGACGGGGCGCAGCGCGTGGAGCCGGCTGTTCAGCGAGCTCACTTCGACGATCACTGTCGACCTCGACGGCGCGAGCGTGAGCCTCGAGGAGGCGCTGTCCCGGCTGAGCTCGCCCGACCGCGATCAGCGCCGCGCCGCCGCCGAGGGCGTGACAACCGCGCTGGCGCCGGGTCTCCGCACGCGGGCGTTCGTGTTCAACACGCTGCTCGCCGACAAAGCCACCGACGACCGCCTGCGCCACTATCCGGACTGGCTCGCGAGCAGGAACCTCGACAACGAAGCCAGTGACGACTCGGTACGAGCCTTGGTGACCGCGGTGCAAGGCCGCTACGACATCCCGCAACGGTGGTACACGCTCAAGGCGCGCCTGCTCGGGATCGACCGGGTCGCCGACTACGACCGTGTGGCGTCGGTGGCGAGCGAGGAGTCCGAGTTCGGCTGGCGCGAGTCGCGCGAGCTGGTGCTCGACGCGTACTCGTCTTTCTCGTCCGAGCTCGCGGGAGTCGGCCGGAGATTCTTCGACGAAGGCTGGATCGACGCCCCCGTGCGGCCGGGCAAGCGGCCCGGAGCGTTCTGCGCGTACACGGTCCCGTCGCAGCACCCGTACCTGCTGCTGAACTGGACCGGGCGCCGCCGTGACGTCCTGACCCTCGCCCACGAGCTCGGCCACGGTTTGCACGCGTACCTCGCGCGCGATCAGGGCATCTTCCACCAGTCCACGCCTCTGACGCTGGCCGAGACCGCCTCGGTGTTCGGCGAGACCGTGACGTTCGGTCGGCTGCTCGACGCGACCAGCGAGCCCGCTGCGCGCCTCGCGCTGCTCGCCGAGAGCATCGAAGGTCAGATCGCGACCGTGTTCCGGCAGACGGCGATGAACCGGTTCGAGGATCGGGTCCACAACGAGCGACGGGAGCACGGGGAGCTCAGCGTCGATCGGTTCGGCGAGCTGTGGCACGAGACGCAGACCGACATGCTCGGGGACTCGGTCGAGCTCACCGACGGGTACCGCACGTGGTGGTCGTACATCCCGCACTTCATCGGCACGCCCGGGTACGTCTACGCCTACGCGTACGGGCAGCTGCTGGCATTGTCGGTGTACCGCGCGTACGAGGAGCGCGGCGCCGACTTCGTGCCGCAGTACCTCGACCTGTTGCGCAGCGGCGGGTCGCGTTCGCCCGACGAGCTCGGCCGCATCGTCGACGTCGACCTCGGCGATCCCGCGTTCTGGGACGGCGGCCTCGCCATCGTCGAGGAGCAGCTGCGGGCGGCGGAAGCGGCGGCGGTCGAGGCCGGCCGGGTGCCGTCCTCGTAACCCAGACCGTGCTGACGCCCGACGCTTCGCTGCTCACCGGCAAGGTGGCGGTGGTGACCGGCGGCGGAGGGGGCATCGGGCGGGGCATCTCCGAGACGTTCGCGGCGTACGGCGCCAAGGTCGTGGTCGCCGAGATCGACGCCGACCGCGCCCGCAACACCGTCGAGGCCATCCGCGCCGATCGTGGTGACGCGCTGGCACAGGTCGTCGACGTGTCGCAGCCCGATCAGGTGGGCGCGCTGGCGGAGACGACGCTCGCCGAGTACGGCCGCGTCGACGTGCTCGTCAACAACGTCGGCCACTACCTCTACCGGGCGGCGCGGTTCCTCGACAGCGACGAAGAACAGTGGGACGCGCTCTACGGCGCGAACCTGCGCCACGTGCTGCTGTGCACGAAGGCGCTCGTGCCGTCCATGGTCGACCAAGGTGACGGCGGCAGCATCGTGAACGTCTCCACCGTCGAGGCGTTCCGCGGCATCCCGATGATGGCCGTGTACTCGGCTTTCAAGGCCGGGGTCGTGCAGTTCACCAAGAGCCTGGCGCTCGAGCTCGGCGGCGACGGCATCCGCGTGAACGGCATCGCGCCCGACCTCACCCAGACGATCCAAGTGCCCTACGACCGGTGGGTGCCCGACGAGCAGCAGGACCTGATCCCGCGGTGGGTGCCCGTCGGCCGGTTCGGGATGCCCGACGACATCGCCGGGGTAGCGCTGTTCCTCGCGTCGGACCTGTCGGCGTTCGTGACCGGCACGACCGTGCACGCCGACGGCGGAAGCCTCGCCGCGGGCGGCTGGTACCGCACCGAGCGCGGCAACTGGACCAACCGCCCGATCAACCCGTAGCCGATGCGTATCTGAACGACACCAGACGTCGCTCAGATACGCCTCAGGCGATTCCGGCCATCGCGGCGAAGGCGCGCAGCTCGCGCGGGATGTCGGGGCCCATCGGCGCGTAGAGGATCTCCGTGCCGCCGCTCGCTTCGAGCTGGTCGAGCCGCTCGCGCAGCTGCTCCGGCGGACCGGTCCACGTGAACCCGGCCAGCGTGTCGCCATCGAGAAGCGGCGCGTCCCGCTCGGTGACGCGCACGAGGTGGTCCTCGTGCACGGTGAGATGCCGGACGCTCGCCGGCAGCTTCTCCAGCGCGGTCCGCCACTCGAGGCCGCCGGGGAGCGAGTCGACTACGGCCGGGTTCGCCTCGTACATGCCGTGGTACACGACGGTCAGTGCGGGGCCGGCGGCTGCGAGCGCGCGTTCCGACGACGGGGGTTCGCCGTCGTCGAGGACGGTCCCGAACGCCAGCACGGCGCACCAGTCGAAGTCCGGCTGGCCGGATCCGATGGTCATGACACCGTCACCGAGCTCGCCTGCGACGCGCAGGCCCTTCGGGCCGTTGGCAGCCACGAGGATCGGCACGCCGACGGGAGGCGCCGGCAGGAAGCCGGCGGGCGGGATCAGCTGGACCACCGCGCCGTCGACCTCGACCTGCTCGCCCCGGAGCAGGGCGCGCAGGCTCCGCACGTACCACTCGACCTCCGCCCACGGCAGTGGCTTCTGGCCGAGGGCCATGCGCCCGGTGAAGCCGGTGCCGATCGCGGCGACGGTGCGCCCGGGAGCCAGGCCCTCGAGCGTCGCGATCGCGGCCGCCTGCGCGAGCACGTGCCGGAGGCTCGGGACGAGGACCGCGGGCCCCAGTCCGATGCGGTCGGTGCGCTCGGCGACGCGTGCGAGTGAGACCCACACGTCGGGGTACAGCGCGGGGGAGTCGTACAACCAGGCGCGCTCGTACCCGAGCGACTCGGCGAGCACCGCGTGCTCGACCACATCAGGGCCGGGCGGGAACGCGCAGGAGACGTCCATCGTGTCAGGCGCGTGCGAGCTCGCGCTGGAGCTGAGCGAGCCCCATCGGACCGAGGTTCAGCGCGCGGGCGTGGAACGCCTTCAGGTCGAACGTGCCGCCGCCTCGCCGCCGCGCCTCGTCGCGCGCCGTCAGCCACACGCGCTCGCCGATCTTGTAGCTGATGGCTTGGCCCGGCCAGCCGAGGTACCGGTCGACCTCGCTGCGCATGAAGTCCTCCGGCATCCGACCGCTGCGCTCCATCGCGAACGGCAGGGCGAGGTCGGGGGTCCACGTCTCGCCGGGGTGATACCGCTCGTCGCCGGGGATGGCCAGCTCGAGGTGCAGGCCGATGTCGACGACGACGCGCATCGCGCGCAGCGCCTGCGCCCGCAGCATGCCGAGCTCGTACGCGGGGTCGTCGAGGTAGCCGAGCTCACCCATGAGGCGCTCGGCGTACAACGCCCATCCTTCTGCGTGCCCGGACCAGCCCGCGAGCGTCCGCTGGAAGCGACTGAGCTCCTCGGCCAGATAGCGGACCTGCGCGATCTGGAGATGATGGCCGGGGACGCCCTCGTGGTAGCAGATGGACACCTCGCCCCAGAGTGGGAAACGTGTCTTCCCGAGTGTCGGGTACCACGTACGGCCGGGGCGGCTGAAGTCCTCGGACGGGCCCGAGTAGTACATCGCCGCCGCGCCGCCCGGCGGGGCGATCATCGCCTCGACCCGCTTGACGGGGTTCGGGATGTCGAAGTGCACGCCGTCGAGCTCGGCGATCGTCGTGTCGAGCAGGTTCTGCAACCACTGGCGGAACTCGTCGACACCTTCGATGGCGCGGTTGGGATCCGTCTCGAGGTGCTCGATCACGGCGTCGAGCGGCTCCCCGGGCAGGACGCGCTCGGCCACCTCGCCCATCGCGCGTTCGATGCGGTGGAGCTCCTCCCAACCCCACGCGTAGGCCTCGGCGAGGTCGAGCTCCATCCCGTTGAAGACGCGGGCGAGCAGCCCATACCGGTCGGCGCCGACCGCGTCGCGTGCGACGGCGTGCGGCGCGTACTCGTCGGCGAGGAACCGGCCGAGCGCGGCGTACGCCTCGGTGGCGCGGCTCGCCCGGTCGACCAGCGTGTCGCGCAACACCTGGTTCTCGATGCCGCCCTCGTCGTACCGGTCGACCAGCGTCAGGAAGAACGGACGCGCCTCGCCGTTCACTCCACTCCACGTCTCGGCCTGGCGCGTGCACTCGACGGCTTGACGACGCGCCGCCACGAGCCCCTGGCGAACGCCCTCGGTGAGGCTCTGCTGGTACGACTCGAGGCCTTCGGGCACGAGGGCCATGCGGGCCGCGATCACGTCCCAGTCCGCTTCGGTCTCCGTGGGCATCATGTCGAAGCACATACGTACGGCTTGAACGGGGCTGGCGATGACGTTCAGCTCTCGGAGGTGCTCGCCGGTGTCGTAGAGCTCGATGCCGGTCTCGAGGTCCTCGCGCAGCACGTCGGCGGCGATGCGATCACGGTCGCTCTCCGGCTCGGCGGCCTTCAACGCTCGGAGCGTCGCCCGGTTGTGCTCGTTTCGCTCCTCATAGCCGTCGGGCGAGAAGTCGGTCATCTCGTCGTCGTGGCCGGCGAGGCCCTCGAGCGTGGCCGCGACAGGGTCAAGGGCGGCGAACCGCTCGACGAACCGGTCCGACAGGTCGTAGATCTCCGACACGCGTCGGTCTGTCTACTAGATGCGCAACCCGGATCAGTCCTCGCTGGGGTGCGCGGCGGTAGCGTCGTGGCATGAGCAGCGAGCCGACGCGCCGGGAGACCGACAGCCTCGGCGAGGTCGAGGTCCCGGCCGATCGATACTGGGGTGCCCAGACCCAGAGGTCGCTGCACCACTTCTCCATCGGCCACGACCGCATGCCGAGCGCCGTGATCCGGGGTATGGCCATCCTCAAGAAGGCTGCCGCGCTCGTGAACCAGGACCTCGGCAAGCTCCCGGCCGAGGAAGCGAAGCTGATCGCGCAGGCGGCCGACGAGATCATCGACGGCCAGCATTCCGGCGAGTTCCCGCTCTACGTCTGGCAGACCGGCAGCGGTACCCAGACGAACATGAACCTCAACGAGGTCATCTCGAACCGCGCCATCGAGCTCGCCGGCGGCGCGCGAGGGAGCAAGACGCCGATCCATCCCAACGACGACGTCAACATGTCGCAGTCGTCGAACGACACCTTCCCCACGGCCATGCACATCGCCGCCGCCGAAGAGGTCGTGCACCGGCTGATCCCGTCGGTCACGGCTCTCCGTGACGCGCTGGCGGTGAAGGCCGAGGAGTTCCGCGACATCGTGAAGACGGGTCGCACCCACCTCCAGGACGCGGTACCGCTCACACTCGGCCAGGAGTTCGGCGGCTACGTCGCCCAGCTCGACGACGACATCGAGCGCATCCGTGTCGCGCTCCCCGGGCTGTACGAGCTCGCCATCGGCGGCACGGCGGTCGGGACCGGACTCAACGCGCCCGCGAAGTTCGCGGAGCGCTGTACGGCCAAGATCGCCGAGCTCACCGGCCTGCCGTTCGTTACGGCGCCCAACAAGTTCGCCGCCCTCGCGACCCATGACGGCCTCGTGTTCGCGAGCGGCGCGCTCAAGACGCTCGCCGCCTCGCTCATGAAGATCGCCAACGACATCCGCTGGCTCGCATCGGGCCCGCGCTCGGGCCTCGGCGAGCTGATCCTGCCCGAGAACGAGCCGGGCTCGTCGATCATGCCCGGGAAGGTCAACCCCACGCAGAGCGAGGCGGTGACGATGATCTGCGCGCAGGTGATGGGCAACGACGCCACGATCGGCTTCGCAGGCTCGCAGGGCAACCTCGAGCTCAACGTGTTCAAGCCGGTGATGATCTTCAACTTCCTGCACTCGGTCGACCTGCTGACCGACGTGTGCCGCACGTTCCGCGAGTTCGCCATCGAAGGCGTGCAGGCGAACCGCGAGCGCATCGCCGAGAACCTCAACAACTCGCTGATGCTCGTCACGGCCCTCACCCCGCACATCGGTTACGACAACGCCGCTGCGATCGCCAAGCATGCGCACAAACACCGCAAGACGCTGCGGGAGGCGGCGGTGGAGCTCGGCCACCTGACCAACGAGGAGTTCGAGCGGCTGGTCCGGCCCGAGAAGATGACCAAGCCCGAGGGCTAGCCCGGCTCAGCGAGGCTTGTGCGCAACGAAGACGCTGTGCCGGTACGTCGCGTCGAAGGGCACCGGAACCTCACCGAGTTGCGAGCCGAGGTCGAGCTCCGAGAACTCACCCCAGGAGGCGAGGAACGGGACGATGGCGTCCCTGGTCGGGAAGCGCGCCTGGCCGGAGAGGCGCCGATGCTCGACGGGGTCGAACTGCTTTCGGAGCGGACGGGCGCCGTTTTCCGCTGAGAACTGCGACGGCGGGTGAGGCGCGCGTCCCACGACGTCCCAGAGCTCCCGCAGGTGGTCCTCCGAATATGTAGCCGCAACCAGGACGCCGCCGGGCTGCAGCACACGCACGATCTCGGCGAGCCCGGCATCCAGGTGCGGCAGGTGGTACAGGACGCGGTTCGCGAGCACGCAACCGAATGCACCGTCGTCGAACGGGAGCGCTTCGATATCGCCCGTGACTGCTTCGAGGCCACGCGCGCGAGTCAGCGCGGTCATACGCGACGAGCTGTCGAGCGCAACGAGATCCGCGCCGGCCTCGTTCGCGAGCCGCTCCGTGAAGTCGCCGGTGCCGCAACCGACGTCGACGGCGCGGTCGGGCATGCCTTCGCGCACGGCGTCGATCATTGCGTCCTCGACGAGCGGGCCGCGCATCTCGGCCGCGGTGGCGAGCCGGCGCGCGAGGAACCGTTCTTCGGTCGCGTACTCGCGGCGGACGATCGCGGGGTCGTTCACCCGAGACGCTCGCTGTTCTGCCACGCCGTCCCGAGCGTAAGCTAGGCGGCCACTCGACGAGGAGGGGATCAATGGCGATCTACGACGCGAAGGTCGACGCGCTCGACGGCAGCCCGGCGGAGCTCGGCGACTACGAGGGCAAAGCACTTCTGATCGTCAACGTGGCCTCGCAGTGCGGGCTCACACCCCAGTACGCCGGCCTGCAGCAACTGCACGAGGAGTACGCCGACAAGGGCTTCGCCGTCCTCGGCTTCCCGTGCAACCAGTTCGGGGCCCAGGAGCCCGGCAGTCCCGACGAGATCGCCACCTTCTGCGAGACGAGCTACGGCGTCACGTTCCCGCTGTTCTCGAAGATCGAGGTGAATGGCGAGGGTCGGCACGCGCTCTACGAGGAGCTCACGGCGCACACCGACGACGAGGGCGAGGCCGGAGACATCCAGTGGAATTTCGAGAAGTTCCTCGTGTCACGCGATGGCGAGGTCGTGCGGCGCTTCCGGCCCCTCACCACACCCGAGGACCCCGCGCTGGTCTCGGCGATCCAGGACCAGCTCGAAGGGGAGTGACCCGTTAGCCCGCGGCAGGGGCCGGCGCGACGGCGTCGGTGCGGGCCGTGAAGTCGAGCTCCTCGCCCTCGGCCAGCGGGAAGTGGCACGCGGCGAAATGGCCGGGCCGGACCTCCTCGATCACCGGCTCTTCCTCGGCGCATTTCTGCTGCGCCTTCGGGCAGCGGGTCCGGAACCGGCAGCCGCTCGGCGGCGACACCGGCGACGGGATCTCCCCGCTGAGCGCGTCGCGCTCGCTCGGCCGGACCTCGGGATCGGGCTCGGGGATGGCGGCGAGCAACGCCGCCGTGTACGGATGCACCGGGTGCTCGTACAGCTCGTCCGGCTGCGCCACCTCGCAGATCTTGCCGAGGTACATGACCGCGACGCGGTCGCTCACGTTCTTCACCACCGCGAGGTCGTGGGCGATGAACACCAGCGTGAGGCCGAAACGCGCCTTCATCTCCTGGAGCAGGTTGAGGATCTGCGCCTGCACCGAGACGTCGAGTGCCGAAACGGGCTCGTCGCACAGGATGAGCTTGGGCTCGGTGATGACAGCCCGGGCGATCGAGATGCGCTGGCACTGTCCGCCCGAGAACTCGTGGGGCCGGCGTCCCCGCGCCTGCTCCGGATCCAGGCCGACGGCGTCGAGCACGTCATCGGCGCGCTTCTGGTACTCCGTTCGCCGGAAATCACGATCTCGGGTTGGGCGCGTGAACATCAGGAGTCCGAGGGCAATTCCGAGGGGCCAGGCGACGAGCAGGCCGAGAACCGACGAGACGATCGATGCGAACCGAGCCCAGGGTTCCCGCGCGAGCAAGGCAACTCCCAGCCGTATGAACCACGCCCCCATCGCGGCAGATAGCAACGAGAAGAGCACGTAGACGATCAGCGCTACAAGGCTGAAAGACCTGAGTGGTTGTGCCAGGAACAGCATTGCCGCAAGAAAGCTCATTCCGGCGAGGATGAACGACATCACAGCGGCAGCCGTCGTCGTCCAGGCGCGCCGTTGTGGTTGTTGGGCGCCAATGCCCCAGATCTCGAGCCCTTCGGTGACGAGGTCGCCGATCTTGCGCCGCGGGTTCAGCGACGAGATCGGGTCCTGGAAGATCATCTGCATCCGGGGCCGGATCCTGCGCAGCGTCTCACCCTTGAGCTTGGTGAGGTCCTGGCCTTCGAACACGACGCTTCCCGACGTCGGCGGGGGCAGCTGGATCATGGCTCGGGCGGTCGTCGACTTGCCGCATCCCGACTCGCCCACCAGGCCGAGC
>WNFU01004232.1_pt1 | contig 18447 bp, 13 predicted proteins | sample 5400121 | NCBI WGS metagenome assembly WNFU01 (sample SAMN13153360, study PRJNA577476) | soil metagenome | isolation source: 100 cm soil or saprolite under grassland replicate 1 | place: USA:California | collected 2016-06-15 | reverse complement strand
AGGTTCGGACGCCTGTTCAAGTTCGTGGAAAAGAAGGAGGTGGAAACAGTTACACTTGAAGAGATGCTCTCGACCTATGGCCGGCCATTTTATATCAAGATCGACGTCGAGGGGCACGAGTTCAACGTTTTAAAGGGGCTCCAAACTGCCGTGCCTTATCTTTCGTTCGAAGTGAACTTGCCGGACTTTCGTTCGGAAGGAGTGCAGTGCATTACCAGGCTGCGTGAGATTGCCGCAGATGGCCTGTTTAATTGTGCGGTCGGCTGTCGGCTGATGTTTCCGGACTGGATGCCTCACGACAACTTTGTCAGGGCGTTCGCCGAGATCAGAGAAACAGCAGTCGAGGTCTTTTGGCGAACCCCATGTTTGAAACACTAATCTGGGCGAGGTGACAAGCAGCGAGATTGGAAGGCGCAAGGCGTTGCTTTCAGCCCTTCCATCTAGCGCAACCTATGATGGCCTTTGAGCAAGAGTCGAGTATAACCACCGCAGCATTGAAGCAATCGTGCGCGAACCTCACCAGCGATCGCCCAGGGGAAAGAGCGGCTGGCGGCTCTGCAGCTTCGGCCCGCGTCTGCCTACTTACCGGCGGCGACGACCGGCCTTACGCACTCGGCATGGCCTCCGCTCTAGTCGCTCAGGGAATAACTACTGATTTCGTTGGCAGCGATAAACTGGACGCACCTGAGTTGCACGACTCCTCGCTCCTAAACTTCCTGAATCTGCGCGGCGATCAGAGCGAGGACGCTCCCTTACGCCGCAAAGTCGTTCGTATCATTGCCTACTATGCGCGTCTGGCGAAGTACGCCGCACGGTCGCGAGCGCGGATCTTTCATATCCTCTGGAATAACAAATTCGAGCACTTCGATCGAACGCTGTTGATGCTCTACTATCGCCTTTTGAGGAAGCGAATCATCCTTACCGCGCACAACGTCAACATGCGCAAGCGGGACGGCCGTGACAATTGGCTCAACCGCCTTTCGTTAGGCGTCCAGTATCGGCTTTGTCATCACATTCTGGTGCATACCGTCGCGATGAAAGACGAACTAGTTGGTGACTTTGGCATTGCCCCGCAGGGAGTTAGCGTCATCCCTTTCGGGATCAATAACACGAGCCCGGCGACCGCGCTCGGACGCCGTGAAGCGCGAGAGCGAATCGGTCTCGGTCCGGGCGAGAAGACGCTTCTTTTCTTCGGTCAAATTGCTCCCTATAAGGGCCTTGATTATTTGATCGCTGCGATCTCGGAATTGGCAAAGGAGGAGGAAAATCTTCGCCTTGTTATAGCGGGAAGAGTCAAGCCTGGATACGCCAGTTACTGGAACGTAATCCGGCGTGAAATCTCACTTGAAGGATTAGAGAATCGCATCATTCCGCATGTCCGATTCATTCCGGAAACCGAGGTGGAAGTTTATTTCAAGGCCGCCGACGTTGCGGTGATCCCTTACGTCGAAATCTTCCAGAGCGGCGTTCCTTTCTTGAGTTACAGTTTCGGACTGCCTGTTATCGCAACCGATGTGGGGTCCTTAAGAGACGATATTGTCGAAGGTGGAACGGGATTTCTTTGCCGGCCGAAGGATCCGGCGGATCTGGCGAGGGCGATCAGGACTTATTTTGCGAGTGATCTCTATCAGAATCTGGAGACGCGCCGCAACCAGATTCGAGAGTTTGCAAACGATCGCTACTCGTGGGTGAGAGTCGGGAAGATTCTGGATGAGGTTTATCAGCGAGTGTTAGCGAAATGAAATTGCCGGACAGAGAAATTTGCTTGCCATGACAATCGATTCCGATGCTAGCGCCAGCGCGGCGCATCCCGAGGATCGATAAGCCATAATTGTGAAAACGCTGGGAGACGTTCTGCTTATCCTTATTTCAAGCGGCGTTTCTGCGTTCGCCACGGTTTACCATTCTGACGGATCAGCGGCCAGCGTGCAGGCTTTGCATAACAAGGCATTAAACGGCGATACAATCACCCTCCCTCCCGGAACTCTTACGTGGTCACGGCCTGTGCGAATCTCTAAGGCGATCAAACTACAAGGTGCCGGCTCGGGACGCATCATCGACAATACGAAGTCTTCTATCACCGTAGGAACAGGGCAAAAGACGTTCACTACTACGAGAAGTGGGTTGCCCATAAAAGCGGGTCAAACTTTAAGGATTGCCAAGATGCCCCATCCGCCCGGCGGGAGCGGGAGCGAATCAAACCCTCCAGCGCGCGGCACCTACATGGAGGGGACAGTGATAAGTTATTCTGGAAACACCCTAGTTATCAATGTCACAAACACGGCCGGATCAGGCACGTGGACGTCTTGGTGGATTGCAACGCAATCTGCGACGACGATTTTGAACAATTACAACAACGGCGCAGGAAACAATAACGCGGCAACGCCACTTATCAACGTCTCCCAAAGCCAGGCTGGTTCGACTGAAGTCGTGGGCATCCATTTCGTAGCGAATCCCGCCAGTAGCTCTACGATGATTGGTCTCAGAACGAATGCGTACATTGTCCCTAAAACCTTTATTCATGATTGCTGGTTCTCGACAGGAACCGGAAGTGCGTCGGCTGCCATTTTCGCTGCAACAAACCAGGGTTTGATTTGGAACTGCTCCTTTGACGACACCTTTTCGCAAATAGCCCAGGGAATCCAATTCAAATGGGAGGACTCTATTGGGCAAAAATCATGGTCAACGAACTCGACCATGGGTGCTAGCGACACGAATGGCGCGGCGAATTTCTATGTCGAAGACTGCGATTTTCACGCGATTTTAAGCGCAACCGATTTTGACGGCAATTCCCGTGTGGTTTTTCGGCACAATATCCTAGACAACGCAGCTCTGGGTTCCCACGGGGCTGATACCAGCCCAATTGGCCTGCGCCACGTGGAAATCTATGATAATGAGCTTATCTTTGATAACTTCGGAGATTGCGATGGCTCTACCACATTACCGGTCCCCTGGTTCTTCTGGATGCGCGGAGGAACGGGTGTCATTACGGATAATGTCCTGCCTGCTATCAGCTCTTGCGCTTGGGGAGACAAGGGTAACATTCTCTTCAGTGTTCTGAACACAAGGCGAAATAGCGGAGGATATCCCTGCTGGACCACCTATCCAGCGCCGCACCAGGTCGGCCAGGGTTACGGCTCCGGAGCGGTGTTCTGTTCGCATTACTCCGGCGCGAACCTTGGCCAGCTCGATTATTACACTTATCTGGAGCCGGTTTACATCTGGAACAACAGCGGCGGGAGCGGCAATCGAGTGAACTTAAATGCGGAGTCCGAAGATCGGTGTGGAAACAATCAGTTGCTCACCAATTACATTCAGGCCGGCAGGGACTATAAGCTCGAGCCCAAACTTGGTTACGTGAAATTTACCTATCCACATCCGCTGAGAACTGCGTTAACTCAATCTCCGTCGACATCAACCGCTACCTTGAACACTACTCCGGTAACCCCGCACAAGCTCCGGAAGTATTGGAACAAGACGAAACTGATCGGAAAGAAAAAGACGACAGCTAAAGGCAAACTCGGCCATGCTGCAGTCGAAAACTCACCAGAACCCGACGAGTGAGGTGGCTGAGCAGCTGTTCCAGGTTTCGGAACGGAACTTACAATCGCCTGGCAGTGCAATGCAATCGCAACAAACACGCCGCAGGCGATAACAACTCCCTGCCACCGTTTGTTTCCATCTTGATTCCGGCGTACAACGCCGAGAACTGGATTGCCGATACACTAGAATCGGCCATCGCACAGACTTGGCCTCTGAAAGAGGTCATAAGGCGAAACCTGTCTTGTATTCAACTGACTTGGCGGCTAAGATCCATAATTACTTGACTTTAAGAGCTGCTATCTAGCGATCTTAAAACTCGACGAACTCAAATCATGGAATATGCGAGTGAGTGATATGCATAGAATCAAATCGCCGAACTTTCGTGGCAGTTTTCCTATTCTAACCTCCTGACTGATCTCCGCGGACTCGGCTGTCATCGGTCAGCTGTTCTCTGCCCTCTGATATAGTGAGAATAGCCTACGTTGCTCCTTATCAAGGACCTGGTCTGATCCGGCGGCGTCCAATTGTTCGAAATCTTAGCTTGGCTGCCCGGGTTAAGGTGGAAGTGATTGCTGAACTGCTCCAAGGGAGTTCGCACCAAATAGAAGTCTTCTCGCAAGGTGAAGTCATTGAACGTGATCTCAAATTCTACCCCGCCTTTTGCGAGCCGGAACCGTTTCATCCGGACATCCCGATCTACTACGCCTCCGCTTTGCCTATTCCGTTCCTGAACGCGATCTGGTCAAGTCTACGCATGGTTCGCCTCTTTAAATCGCGGCACCGAGTCGCGCCGTTTGATGCGGTTATCATATATAATTTCAAGCCCGCACAGATGAGCTGTGCAAAGTACGCTTGTCAGCGTCTGGGTCTTCCCGTTATTCTTGAGTACGAAGACGACGCGTTTGTTGACACCGGAGGAAAGGAAGCAGCTGACTTCAAGATGAGGCGGCATCTTTCTGCTGCAAGAACAGTTCTCAACATGGTGTCCGCAGGAACTGGGGTTTCGCCGCATCTGCTGGCGCAGCTCCCCTCCTCGATACCGAAGCTTCTTCTACGAGGGGTCGTGAGTGCTGAAGTTGCAAGCGCAATCAAGCCCGCGGCGGCCTGCCGTAAAAATTGGGTGGTATTCTCTGGCACGCTCTTTAGAACCAAGGGCCTGGAACAATTGATAAAGGCGTGGGATATGACCGGACATCTCGATTGGGAGTTACATATCGCGGGAGACGGTGAATTGACCGCCCAATTGCGCCGGATGGCGGTGAACAGCCGCGGGATAGTATTCCATGGACTTCTCAATCGGCGCGAAAACGCGCTTCTGCTCTGCTCAGCGAAAATCGCGATCAATCCGCATGACCTCAGCGAGACCCCAGGAAATGTGTTTGCCTTCAAGATTATCGAGTATTTGGCGGCGGGCGCTCACGTGATCAGCACCCCCATGGGCACGTTGGAGCCCGAACTTGAGAGCGGAATCACTTACATGCCCGACAACAAGACTGAGACGATTGCGGCGACTCTTAAACAGGTGATACAGGGTCACAATTACGAATGCACCGCGACACGAGCCGCGCTGGAAAGCTACGGTCCACAGGCGGTTTCGAGATCACTTGACAATCTTCTCAATAAAGTCATAGCGGCAGGTCGTAGGGCCACACACAACTGAGAATAGTTCGCGCGTGGGCTGCTAGCAAGCGCGACTTAAATCGCTTCAAGTCTATCACATTTAAACTAAAATCAATAAATCCAGCGATGGAGGTGTTATGAGGATAAAAAGGATTGTCGCTAATATCATTGGGCAAGCTAACCTTGGCCGCCTAGATTATCTGCTTAAGCCTCGACTTCGTCGAAGCTGGGGCGGACCGTTTAATGGCCAGAGTTTTCGACAACGGATTTATTCAGATCTCATCAAGGAAATAGATTTTAAGGCCATTGTCGAGACGGGAACGTATCACGGCACAACTACAGAATTTTTTGCGGCGTCCGGCCCACCTGTGTACAGCGTTGAAGCAAACCCGCGCTGGTATGCTTACTCATTACTGCGGTTTTTTCGTAGGAGAAACCGCGTCCACTTGTATCAAGGTGATAGTCGAGAGTTTTTAAGATCTTTGGCTGCTGATCAAGACTTCCCGAAGTCGAAGCTGTTTTTTTACTTGGATGCACATGGACAAGAAGAGTTGCCACTCCGAGAAGAGTTGGAGATTATCCTTACCCAGTGGCGGGAAGCTGTTGTGATGATTGACGATTTTCAAGTTCCCGGCACCGATTATGGCTACGACGACTATGGACCCGGAAGAGCGCTCAATTTGAGTTACTTAGAGCCCATTCAATATTTGCAATTACATACCTTCTTTCCCGCAGTAGATGCGAAGCGAGAGAGAGGAGCGAAACGTGGATGTGTTGTAATTTGTCGAGACGAAGGATTGAAGAATGCTCTCAGTGAAATTGATACGTTAACTCCGTGGAACAAAAGATGAAATTTCCGCGATCGAATCCAGTACATAACGATCAGATCATTTAATGAGCGTGCTGATCATCAAGCTCGGCGCCGCGGGCGATGTCGTCCGGACGACGCCGTTGTTGAGGCGATTGGATGGATCGGTTAGCTGGATCACGGCGGAAAAGAACCTTGCCCTGCTCCAAGGAATCGATCGGGAAGTGCGTTGTGTCTCATGGGAAAATCGCAAGCGTGTAGCGGATACCACCTACGATCTGGTGATCAACCTCGAGGACGACCGGGAAACCAGCTCGTTTTTGAAGCAATTGAACTTCAAACAACTCTTTGGCGCATATCTAAGCGACAACGATCAGTTGACTTATACCTCAGATTCGTGCAGTTGGTTCGACCTAAGCTTGATTAGCGCCTATGGGCGGGAAGAAGCGGACAGACTCAAGCTCTTAAATCGCCGCACTTATCAGGAGTTGATCTTTGAGGGGCTAGGTCTTGGCTTTAACGGTGAAACATATTACCTGCCACTGTCTCAGCCGACTAAGCTTAAGGGAGATGTCGCTATCTCAGCCACTGCGGGCCCGGTCTGGCCCATGAAAACGTGGGCTTATTACGACGAGTTGAAGAACAAACTGGAGTCGGAAGGCTTAAAGGTGAACATACTACAGGACCGGCCCACCGTGCTCGAGCATCTGGCCGATGTGGAGGGTCACAGATGTCTGGTCTCCGGCGATAGCTTGCCCATGCACCTGGCACTAGGAAGCGGCTTGCGATGCGTTTCCATTTTCACCTGCACCAGTCCATGGGAAATACACGGGTACGGATTGCAGGCAAAAATTGTGTCGCCATTCCTGGAAAAGTTTTTCTATAAGCGCGGCTACGATCGACGCGCGACCACCGCAATCAGTGTTGAGAAAGTAATGGATGCGGTCATGGCGCAGTTAGACGCTTTGGCTGTCAGCGCACGTTGAGTCTCTCGATGGCTACCCTTTCTTTGAGTCGCGAACGGCTGATCACGAGGTGAACTTCGAAAAGGCAGAGTTGCATGTGGCAGCTTCCCTGCGGGAGGGAGCGGACCTGCGGCTAAAAGTCGCCGGCAACTGCGGTCGCCAGATTGTCGAGGCCGCCCTTTTGATTAGCGATTGCCTGGCCGCAGGAGGCAAACTTTTGCTCTTCGGCAATGGCGGCAGCGCGGCTGATGCGCAGCATCTCGCCGCGGAATTCGTTGGGCGCTTTGTTGTTGAACGGCCCGGCCTGGCGGCGATCGCGCTGACAACTGATTCGTCCATTCTTACTGCAGTGGCAAATGACTACGGCTTTGAGCGGGTATTCGCTCGACAAATTGAGGCGCTGGCCCGGCCAGGCGACGTCGCCATCGGCATCAGCACAAGCGGCAATTCCGCCAACGTGCTGGCGGCAATGAAACAGGCCGCGAACCAGAACCTCAAAACCATCGGTCTTTCTGGCAAGGATGGCGGTCTCCTCGCAAGGGCTTCCGACGTTTCCGTCACAGTCCCTGCCGCAAACACGGCCCGCATCCAGGAATGCCACATTGCCATCGGACACATCTGGTGTGAACTGGTCGAATTCGATCAGCGTTTGCGCCGGTTAGCCGCCTGAAGGCAGAACTCCAAATCTGCTGAAGTGATGAGCGTTGATCTTTCCAAGATCACTGACAGTTCCAGCATCGCCGAGAGCGAGCTTCTGGCCAATGGCGGAGCTCCAACGGAAGCCACCGCAAAAAATCATTCCAGCAAAAAAATCGATGCCAAGGAGAGACATCTTTCGACCGATCATCTTTTGACCGACCTTAAAGGGCGCACAATCTCCGGCGCTTTTATCACGATCGCGGCGCAGGGTGCCCAGTTCGTGTTGAGCCTCGCGTCCATCATGATCCTTGCGCGACTGCTTACCCCGAAAGATTTCGGCCTCTTCGCCATGGTCACGGCCGTGATGGGCTACTTGCGTGTTTTTAAGGATGCCGGTCTGTCCACAGCTACGGTGCAGCGGGAAGGCATCACGCAGGCGCAAGTCTCGAACCTATTCTGGATCAACGTCGGCTTGAGCGCCGCAATTACATTACTCCTGGCAGCTTGTTCTCCGCTGGTTGCCTGGTTCTACCGGGAGCCGAGACTGGTAGGTATTACCTTGACTTTGTCCGGCACTTTCCTTTTGAACGGTTTGGCAATCCAGCATTCTGCGCTGCTCAGCCGGCAAATGCGCTTCAACGCGCTGGCAGGTATTACGATTAGCTCCACCGTAATCGGAATGGCAGTGGCGATCGGCATGGCCCTTCTTGGGTGCAACTACTGGGCGCTTGTTATTTCCAATCTTGTCACTGTCCTGACAATGACTTTGTTTACCTGGCTCGCCATTCCATGGCGCCCGCACGCTCCGTCGCGGCGAAGCGGGGTCCGCCCGCTCCTCAGTTTCGGAGCGAACATGGCAAGTGGCGGTTTTATCTATGACCTGGCGCTCGAAACGGACGGCATGCTGATCGGACGATTTTGCGGAGCGGGGCCGCTCGGTTTGTATTCGCGCGCTGCGGCGCTACTCAGGCGCCCCATGGATCAATTCCTGAGTCCGATCGGTTCGGTCTTTTTGCCCGTGCTCTCGCGGGTTCAAAGTCAACCGGAGCGCTATCGCCGCGCCTTCCTTCAGATCTACGAAGCGATCGCGCTGATAACGTTTCTGTTTACCGGTCTGTTCCTTGCATTGTCCTATCCGGTGACATTGGCCGTGCTTGGCCCGAAATGGGACGCAGCCGCCATCATTTTCGCCGGTTTCACCTTGGCCGCACTGACCCATCCGCTTACCTGCACGTCCACATGGTTGTTCGCCACGCAGGGGCGGGGAAAGGATTGGGTTCGTGCCAGCTCGATCGTTTCGGGTATCACGGTCTGTTCTTTCCTGGTTGGGCTGCCGTTCGGTCCTGCCGGTGTCGCGATATCTTACTCAGCTTCGTGTGTATTGTTACAGTTGCCATTGCTCTATTACATTGCCGGACGGCAGGGTCCGGTGAGCAGGAAAGATCTCTGGATCGGATGCTTGCGGCATCTGCCTGTGTGGGGAGTAGTTTGCGGCACAGCCTGGCTCGCCCGCACTTTCATTCTTGACGCCAACCCGTGGATGCAATTGTTCCTATGCGCCCCGGTAGGCCTGCTGGCTGGGGCCGCATACATCGGCTTTTCTGCTCCGTCCCGGCGCGTGGCGGTGAACCTGTTGTCCATCATACGGGACTTGAAAAATGCACGGCTGGTGTGAAGTCCACAACTCTGGTATCGGAATAAACCTGGGTTAGGAGACCGTTGAATTACTCGAACGCTCTCTGTCTCCTTAGTCTTATTCCTACTGTTACTCATGTCCTTGCTAGTACCTTTGCCCCCTGTTTACAACAGCGGGAGCAACAGGCACGGCATTTTTTCCACAGCCTGTTAGAGCAAAATTAGCGTTATGTTCCCTTGCTCTTTTGCATTCTCGCAGGCGACCAACGACATCGTTTCGTTAGGGGAGGACCGATGAGCGGCACATCAAAGGACTCGCTAACCCAAAATGCTTTCGCGGCATCTCGATCAACACAGGGGGCGCGTCCCTGCGCGTTATGGGGCTTGTTTGATCGCAAGCAGCGATGGTCGCTTTCCTGGCGTGGGCGATTGATCCTCATTTCTGCTCTGTTGCTGGTGGGCGCTCTGGTTTTTAGAGGCGTTTACCCCTTTCTCGCCACAAACCACCGCATCGACACAGATGTCCTCGTGGTTGAGGGGTGGATTCATGAGTACGCCATTCGAGCCGCGGCGGACGAATTCCGGTCTGGCGCCTACCGGCGCGTTTTTACAACCGGGGGACCAGTCGTGGGAATTGGCGGTTATATCGATGACTTCCAGACCTCCGCCAGTGTTGGAGCCGACCTCTTGAGAAAAGCGGGAGTGCCTGACGAATCATTGCGAATGGTCCCATCGCACACGATGAACTGGGACAGGACCTACAGTTCCGCTATCGCGCTCCGGGATTGGATTCAGCAACATGAACCATCCGTGCGGCGAATTAATGTCGTGACAGAGGACACGCATGCACGCCGGACCCGGCTGCTCTTTCAAAAGGCATTTGGAAAAAACGTGCAGGTCGGCATCATTGCCGTGCCAAATCCGGATTATCCCGCAAACCGATGGTGGCGCTACAGCGAAGGGCTGAAGGATGTAGTCAGCGAATGCGCGGCTTATCTGCATGCCCGATTGCTATGCTTGCCGCTGGCTTGTGGCGCGATCACGGCTGGTTTCGATACCGATCCTCGCGTTAAGAGCAGGATTCCGATCATACCTGGAATTTCTGGCCCCAAAAAGGCCCGGTAAGACGCCTGTCGCTCGCTCTGACCTGGCAGCGACCATCGATCATGTCGGATTTATCTTGCGTATCAATGATTTTGTAGATTAAACAGCGTTGCATGACGCAGAATAGCAAACATACGCTGGATGATCGACAATTGGGGGGCGCGTCCTCCCGCAGACCAGAGTCGAGCGCATCTTCTTGCCTTTTTTCCTTCTTGCTTTTTGCTGCTGCGCTCATGTGCGGCGGATGCCAGAGCCCGCTACCACCTTTGCCGAATCCGCCAGGTCCTAAAACACCAGTAAGGCTCTCTCCCGGAGATGTGATCAAGGTTTCCTACGCCGATGAGACTATCCCGGATCAAACGCAGAAAATTCGCAGAGACGGCAAGGTGAGTCTGCCGCTCATCGGCGAAGTCACAGTTGCCGGCAACAGAGTTATCGATTTTCAACATGAACTCGTCCGTCGCTACGAAGGGCAACTTGAAAACAACGAAGTGCTGGTGACGTTGGAGAACGGTTCGGCAACCGTCATCGTGTCGGGATTTGCCAACAGACCGGGCAGAGTTGTTTTTGATCGGCCGACGACCGTGTACCAAGCGATTATGGAAGCGGGCGGAGTGAGTGACTATGGAAGCGCCAGCAACGTTCACCTGACTCGCATGATTAACGGAGAACAGCGTACTGAGACCATTAACCTTCGGCCAACCATTCACGGCAAACCTACGAAACCAAAATATGTCCAGGACGGGGACGTGATCTATATCTCGCGCAGCTGGTTTTGATTTGAGGTACCGGCAGGGTGCGATTTGCAAAAGACATGATTTTGCAATGTCGAAATCACCGAGCCTGTAACCGTCAGCGCGTTGATTCGCTCGCTCTGGCGATCCTGTTCACCACTTCTTTAGTGACTTTGCAACCAGGAGCTATCCGGGCAGAACCAGTCGAAGGAGCGACCGGTCAAAACCTAGCCAGTTCAAGGTTCGAAGAAATGGGTGTGGGCTGGCTGCCATCTACTCCACTTGAGATCACAGCCGGCGTGGACATGGGTTACGACGACAACGCTACCCTAAGTCCCAGCGGCGAAGGCTCATTGTTCGCCGGCGAAAACGTTGTCCTTACTTATAATCGAGCCGGGGAAGCGACACAGTTTTATGTGCTTGGTATCGGGCGCTTTGATCAGTATTTCAATGTGAGCCGGAACGACGTGGACGGAAATGTCACCATGTCGCTCACGCATAACTTCTCCACACGGCTTTCGTTTTACGCCAGCATCTTCGCCGCTTACCAGACGGCGCCGAATTTCAGGTCGAATGTGGGTCCGGAAAACGTGGTTTCCGATCACTTCTACACGAGCGATATTTTTTCGCTGACTTATCACTGGTCGACGCGATTTTCTATGATAACAAGCTACACGTTCAACCGCGTCCAGTACGCTCAAGCCTCGATCGGCAATTCTCAGGACCGGGTCGAAAATACCCTTAGCGAGCAGTTTCAATTTAGCCTGACGAGCCGCACCAAACTGATTGGGGAATATCGCTTTGGAACAATAAATTACGATACCGCCCCGACCGATTCCACCGGTCATTTGATCCTCGCGGGTGTCAATCATAATTTGACCGAGCACTTAATCGTTAGCTTGCGCGCCGGCGAATCATTTCGCTCTCTGGAAAACGATGGCAGTATGGCCAGTCCGTACTTTGAAAGTTCGGTTCATTACGTAAGCAGCAACCACTCGCTGAGCTGGACGAGCAGCTATGGATTCGAATCGCCCACCACGGCAGGCGTGACAACTACGAAGACCTTGCGAACCGGCCTGACTCTGACCTACGGCCTAACTTCGCGGATCAGCTCGACCACCGGCGTTTATTATCATCGTGATGAAAATCAAGGTGTAGGCACGCAGGATTCTTTCGATCTTACTGCCGGCCTCCGTTATACGATCAATAAGCATTTCACCTTAAATCTTGACTACAGCCATACTACGCTCGGTTCGTTAGGGTCGACACCGGGTTACTCGCAGAATCGCTATTTCGGTGGATTGACCTACACCTACTGAGAATCGACAAAGGGAGTAACTCGCCCAGGAGAATCTGCCGGGCAAAGATCGACGCTTACTCTCTGCCCGGCCTGAAAGACACGTTGGAAATGCCCACTTCACCAAACGAAGCTCTTGCTCGCGACATCATTCCCGCGCAGACAGGGCATGTCTCGGAATCCATCGCGTCAAGTCATAGGAAGACGTGGCGGTTTTGGACTGGCGCTTGTTTTGCGATTGTGCTGCTGGCAGCTTTCGCCCGGCCCCTCCTGGCGTTGATGAATTACGCAGCCGGGAGCGAACTGCATTCGTACATTCTGCTGGTACCGTTCGTTTCCGTCTATCTGCTTTATCTTCGCCGTAATCAATTGCCGAAAAATTACACCATCGATCTTCCACTTGCGATTGTATTCCTGGCCGCCGGCCTCGACGTTATGGCGTTTACCTACTCGTCCATTGGGCTAGCGCCGGCCGATAATGCTCATCTCGTTCTGCTAACCCTGTCGTTCCTTTGTTGCCTTACGGCTGGAGGGTTTTTCTTTTTCGGACGCAACTGGATGCGAGCAGCCGCTTTCCCCATCAGCTACCTCATTTTCATGCTGCCCATGCCGGATGCGATGACGGATACGCTTGAGACCGTTTCGAAATATGCCTCGGCGGAGGTAGCTAATCTTTTCTTCCACCTCAGCGGCACGCCTTTTCTCCACGCGGGCCTTTTTTTCCAACTGCCGAACATTACGATCGAAGTTACGCAGGAATGCAGCGGCATTCGATCGAGCTGGGTGCTTTTGATGACCAGCATCCTGGCCGCCAATTTATTCTTAAAGACACCGTGGCGGCGTTTAGCGCTGGTTGCCTTTGTGATCCCACTTGGCATTTTGCGAAACGGATTTCGCATCCTCGTGATCGGGCTTCTCTGCGTGAATGCTGGCCCGCAAATGATTCACAGCCTGATCCACCGGCGCGGCGGCCCCCTCTTTTTCATGCTTTCGCTGATTCCATTTTTTCTCGTGTTGTGGTGGTTACGCAAGGCAGACGTGCACACTCGACAGCCGAAATAGCGCTGAGCCTCAGAAACCTGTGATTTGTCCACGGTGAGCCTCCGTTACCCTCGACGCTCTCTTTCTGCTTTTCGCACCTTTTTGGGAACTTTACCCGGCTTTTGCCGTAGAAAAGCTTTAGAGGACCAGCCCTCCACTGTGTTGACAGGCAGGCCTTAGCTTGGGTGTCGCTACGGCTCACGCTTGGAGAGCGTCTTTCTTGCTAAACGAATGAGATTTCGACTTCCGTATCGGCTGCAGCCTCGTGCCGTCGCTGGGTCTGCAACGCGATCCATCATGTCAACCAGGAGCAAGTAGTGGGCCTTAATACGATTTTGGCTTTGGCCGCCAGCGTTTTCGGTTTTGCTCTGGCCGCGGCCGCCGCGTGCCGAAAAGAGCGCTCGGTTGCGAGTTGGTGTTTCTTTGTTGGCATGTTGACTTTCGCGCTGGAAAATTTGTTCGGCGCGATGTGGCGCGAGGCGCTGAGTCCCGAAAGAGCAGCATTTTGGGGAACGCTTACGCTTGTAACCAAATCATTTCTGCCCGGCATCTGGGTTTGCTTCAGCCTTACGTATTCGCGGGGGAGCGCTCGCACGTTACCAGCGCGGGCCCGGTTTCTGGTCCTCGCGGCACTTTTAATCCCGGTGGCCATGTCCCTGGTTTTCCGGGACCAATTGGTGCCTGTTTCTCCCTACACCGAACCAGGCGCAGACTGGTGGGTTCGTTCTCATGCGGCGGCCAAAACACTGAGTGCGTTCCAGCTCGTTGCCGCAGTGCTGGTTCTGATGAACCTGGAAAAGACTTTCCGAGCGGCTGTCGGCACAATGCAATGGAGAATCAAATTTCTCGTTATTGGCTTGGGCATTGTGTTCGGAGCGAGAATTTATACTCTCAGTCAGGCGCTGCTCTTTTCCGCGGACGTCCTGGTCGTGACCGATGTGGACACTGTGGCGTTCGTGATTGGGTGCGCATTGATTGTCGTAGCTCTTGTTCGAGGTCGTTTTGGCGAAATCGACGTTTATCCCTCTCATGCTGTCTTGCGCACATCGCTGACGTTTGTTTTGGCTGGAGCGTATCTTTTCGTCGTCGGTGTCCTTGCTCAGGTGGTAGCGCAAACCGGCAAAGCGGGCGCGTTTCAGTTCCAGGCGTTCGTGGTGCTGTTGGCATTTGCATTGCTGGCCATGCTGTTGCTCTCGAATCGAATCCGCCAAAACATCCGTTGCATTGTCAGCCGCCATTTTAAAAGGCCGCAGTATGATTTCCGGCAAATATGGACGCGCGCAACGCAATCCATGTCCAATGTATTCGATCAATCCGGGGTATCCGCGGCAGCGGCGAGATTGATCTCTGAGACCTTTAACGTTTTGTCGGTCTCTATCTGGTTGCTTGATGAACAAGACCGGCTGGTGTTTGCAGCATCCACCTCCAGATCAGAACGGGAGGCTAATGGCGTACTTCCCAAGCTCGAGCAAAATTTCGCGGCCATTCGCATGCTTTCCAAGCCTTTTGATTTGGAAAAGGCCGAGGGCGATCATGCCGAGAGCCTCAGACGAATTAGTTTGAGTCAGTTTCGCACTGGAGGGAATCGGGTTTGTGTACCGTTATGTGCTGGGAATTGCTGTATGGGTGTTGTAACCTTGGCAGATCGCGTCGGCGGTACGCCCTACACGGTTGAGGAGCTGGATCTGCTGAAATGTATGGGCGATCAGATTGCGGTTGGTCTGCTCAACCTTCGGCTCACAGAAGGAATTACGCGGGGAAAAGAACTGGAGGCGTTTCAAGCCATGTCCGCATTCTTCGTGCACGACCTAAAAAACGCCGCCTCGACGCTGAGCCTGACGCTCCAGAACCTGCCAGTGCATTTTGATGATCCGGCCTTTCGCAGCGATGCGCTGCGCGGCATTGGAGAAACCGCAAACCGAATCAATGAACTGATCAGCCGCCTCACCGCGTTGAGGCATCTCGAGGTCAACCTTGCGGAAGTGGACCTTAATCGGGTCGTCGATGACGCGCTCAAGGCCTTAAACGGCACAGCGAACATTAAAGTCCTCAAAGACCTTCGCCTGGAGCCAAAGCTGAGGCTGGATCGCGACCAATTGGGCAGTGTAATCACCAATTTACTTCTGAATGCTCGCGACGCTGTCGGGCCAGAAGGGGAGGTAAGAATTAAGACCGTGCAAGACGGCAATTGGGCAATCGTTTCGATCGCTGACAATGGGTGCGGAATGAGCCCTGCATTCCTGAAGTTGTCACTTTTCCGTCCCTTTCAGACGACAAAGAAGAAGGGGCTGGGCATCGGCATGTTTCAGTCCAAAATGATTGTCGAAGCGCACCGGGGAAGAATTTTGGTAGAGAGCGAGCCTTCCGTCGGCACAACTTTCCGGGTCATGTTGCCCCTTAACAACGAGACAGCATGAAGCCCGGGTTGCTCATGGTAGATGACGACGAGGCGATCCGCACTCAGATGAAATGGGCGCTGAGCCAGGATTACGACATGTGCTTTGCCGAAGACCGCAGAGGAGCACTTGAAGCATTTGAGGCCAGCGCGCCCGCGGTGACGTTGCTTGATCTGGGTCTGCCGCCTCGCCCAAATGAGTGCGATGAAGGACTGGCAGCGTTATCCAGTATACTCGCGATCGATAGCACGGCCAAGGTCATCGTTATTTCCGGACAGAGCGAAAAACGCAACGCCCTCCAGGCGGTTGGCGCGGGCGCTTACGATTTTTTGTGCAAGCCTGTGGACGTGGAGGAATTGAAGCTGCTCCTTCGGCGATGCATTTATGTGGTCGAACTCGAAAGAGAATATCGCGAGTTGCAACAGGGCCAGCGTTCCGATGTGTTTGAAGATATGCTCGGCACCAGCCCACAAATGCAGTCAGTCTTTGCTTTTATTCGCAAGGTCGCCGGGACCAATGCTCCGGTGCTCTTGCTGGGAGAGAGCGGCACTGGCAAGGAAATGGCAGCAGCGGCAATTCATCGTCGCAGCGTGCGCAAGGACGGGCCGTTTGTCGCGATCAACTGCAACGCCATTCCCGAAAACCTTCTGGAGAGCGAACTTTTCGGGCACGAAAAAGGCGCCTTTACCGGTGCTCATGTGCAGCGCAAAGGCCTGTTGGAAACAGCGAGTGGCGGCACACTGTTTTTGGATGAGATTGGCGAGCTTCCACCGGCGATTCAGGTGAAGCTGCTCCGGTTTCTTCAGGAGCAGCGCTTACAACGAGTTGGAGGAAGACAGGAGATTCAGGTCGATACCCGGCTTGTCGCCGCGACCAACGCCGATCTAAAAGAGCTGATCGACAGCGGAAAATTTCGCGAGGATTTATATTTTCGTCTTGCCGTTGTCACCATTCGCCTCCTGCCACTTCGCGAGCGAGGCGAAGACATCGTGTTCCTGGCGCGCGAATTTCTGCAAAGTTATGCCGTCCAAAACGGTCGGACCAAGATGGTTTTCGCGCCCGACGCGCTGCGTGCAATCGCCCGTTATTCATGGCCTGGGAATGTGCGCGAACTTCAAAACCGCGTGAAACGAGGCGTCATTATGGCTAGCGGGTCGCGATTGACCGGAAAAGATCTCGAGTTGGGTCGGGAACAGGACGTGGCATCATCTGCAACGAGTCTCAAACAAGCGCGCGAGCAGGTCGAACGCGAAATGATTCAGCAAGCACTCAAGAAAAACTCCGGTAAAATCACTTCCGCAGCTGCTGACCTCGGCATCAGCCGGCCGACTCTTTACGAACTAATGGAAAAACTTGGTATTCCCAAAGAGCGCGCAAATACAAACAACAACTAACATCAAAATCATCCTCCATATGCCAACATCGAAAATCTTATTCAGAATCGTGACGCTTATTTTAGCAGCCACGCTCATCACCGCCTGCTCCAAGCAAGCCAGGAAAACGCGCTTCCTCGCCGAGGCGGACACTTATTTTAAAGCGGGCGACTATGACAAAGCGAAGGTGAGCTATCTCAAGGTGGTGCAGCTCGATCCACAAAACGCTCTCGCATTCGAGCGCATCGGGGCAATGTGGCTGGAGGAAGGAGCACCACTGCGCGCCGGTCCATTTCTGGTTAAGGCGGGCGAGCTCGAGCCCAAGAACGCTCAAAATCGAATTCGGCTCGCCCGTTGTTATCTCGCCGCGGAACACTTAGCCGACGCAACAAAAGAAGCACTCAAAGTCCTCGAGCAAGTCCCCGACGACGGAGACGCCATTGTCGTTTTGACTGATGCGGCACGAAGCAATGAGGAGATCGAGGAGGCGGTGCAACAGCTTCAGAAATTCCCCAAAACGGACGATGCTTCTTTCCACCTCGCTTCAGCGAATCTGTTTCTTTACAAGGGCGACCTGGCCGCGGCGGGCGAGGCACTCCAGCACGCGCTTGCCGCCGATCCGAAATCATCCGCCGCGCACATGGCGATGGGAGATTTGCATCTACTCCAGAAAGATCCCAAACAAGCCGGCGAAGAATATAAGAAAGCGGCAGAACTCGCGCCGGTCCGATCGATCGAGCGCTTGAAACACGCCGCGTTCGAGCTCCAGACTGGTAATATCGAGGAAACGAGAAAGGTTGCGAACGACATCATTAAGCAGGCGCCCGATTATCTTCCGGCCTGGTGCTTGCTGGCCGAGTTGGCCTTGAGGGATAAGAAATACGACGAGGCCCTTTCCCTTCTTGAAAATGTTTTTAGCCGCGACCCGCAATACATCGATGGCCGCAGATTGGAAAGCGAGGTGCTTCTGGCAAAAGGCGATGCGAAAAAGGCAATCGAAGTTTTGGAAAGTCTTGACCACACCTATCCCGACATCGCCCTCGTTAAGTATCAACTGGGGCGCGCATATCTCCGAAATAATAACCCCAACCAGGCAAAGGCGGCGCTAGAGCAAGCTGTCTCGATTAGTCCGAATTATACCGAGCCGATTCTCCTGCTCGCCGAAATTAATCTTCGCTCCGGTCATGGTGACATCGTGATCGAACCGATGATCAATTTGCTGAAACGAAGACCTGACCTAAAGAGCGCCGCATTGCTCCTGGCAGCGGCTTATGGCTCGCTTGACCGTTTTG
>WNFU01010468.1_pt1 | contig 18452 bp, 15 predicted proteins | sample 5400121 | NCBI WGS metagenome assembly WNFU01 (sample SAMN13153360, study PRJNA577476) | soil metagenome | isolation source: 100 cm soil or saprolite under grassland replicate 1 | place: USA:California | collected 2016-06-15 | reverse complement strand
GATAGCCGTAGTAGTCGGTCAGCGTGACGAACAAGTCGAGCGATTGGCCGGAGGGGAGCAGCGAGGCGCGCGGACTCTTGGGCGCGCCCATGGACATCACGGCGTCGTACATGAGGCCGGCCATGACGCGCCCGTCGAGTGGCGGCTTGAACCAGCGCGAGCGTACAAACAGCGAAAGCTTCTGCCGCACTTCCATGTCAGTGATGGCGCGGAAGCTCGCCGTGCGGGCCATCGCCCACAGCAAGGGCTTGAGGAACCACTTGCTCCAAGTGCGGGCGCGCGCGTCGGGCGCAAGCAGGACCGCAACGTCGGCGTTATCGAGCCACAGGTTGCGCAGCGCACTCATGGGCAGGTCGTGGCTCAGGGCACGCGCCAACATGGTGCCGTTGATGCCGCCCGCGGAGGCGCCAGCAATGATGTCGACGACCACGCGCATCTCGATGGCGCGGCCGATCTCGCGCAGCAGCTCGAAATACGTGCCCTCGGTGTCGTACTCCGGGTCATTGCGATCGACTCCATTGAAGAAGGAGGCTTTTGCGCGCCGGGAGCGGTCTGCGATCGCGTGCAACGCGCTCGAGGCGCGCACCAGTTTGAGAATTTCCTTGCTGATGCCATGCATATAGACGGCGAGCGAAATACCGCCGAAGCAAACGAGCGCTATACGAAGTTCTTTTTCGCGCAAGACCTCGGTCCCGCGGCCCTGGCGATTCGCGCGTCCGTTGGAATCATGAGGCAAACCGCGGCTCGGAAGCATTTGCTGCCGTCATTCCATCATGGTTGCGGTATCGATCCACACCGGCTGGAAGCCGTCGGCCTCGAGCGCCATGAAGATCTGCTCTCCATGCGCACGATCGCGCGTTTCCACCGTGACGTCGAGCCTGGCGCCCTTGGCCGGCACGTCGAGGAAGAGCCGGCGGTGCTCGACTCCGAGAATGTTGGCACCGAGCTGGCCCAGCCGGGTGGCAATCTGCCCGAGCACGCCCGGCTGGTCGGGGATGGTCAATCGGAACGAGACGATGCGATCCTCGCGCTCGAGTTCCCGCACCATAACGGAAGCGAGGATGCGCGCGTCGATGTTGCCGCCGCACAAGATCAGTCCGACCTTGCGCCCGCGGAATTTTTCCGGCTTGACCAACATGGCGGCAAGCCCGGCGGCACCCGCGCCCTCCGCCATGGTCTTCTGCAGCGTGAGATAGGCATTGACCGCCTGCTCGAGATGCGCCTCGTCCACTAATACGATTTCCGACACGAGCTCGCGCACGATCGGCAGTGCGAGCACGCCCACGTTCTTTACCGCGATGCCTTCAGCCAGCGTCGCTCCGCCGAGCGGGCGGTTCTCCCCCTGCAGCGCATTCCAGAACGAGGGGTAGAGCGCGGCCTCCGCCCCGACGATCTCGATTGCGGGCTTGCGCGCGCGGGCGGCGATCGCATTGCCGGCGATCAGCCCGCCGCCGCCGATGGGGATCACCAGCGCGTCGAGGTCAGGCGCGTCTTCCAGCATTTCGAGCGCGATAGTCCCTTGGCCGGCGATCACGAGCGGATCGTCGTAGGGATGGACGAGGGTAAGGCCGCGCTCGCGGGCGATGGTCTCGGCACGAATCTGCGCCTCCGCCACCGATTCGCCTTCCAGCACCACCTCGGCGCCGTGCGCCTGCGTCGCCTCTACCTTCACGAACGGCGTCGTCAGCGGCATGACGATGGTGGCCGGAATCGCCAGGCGCGCGGCATGATAGGCCACCGCCTGCGCATGGTTCCCGGCCGACATGGCGATGACGCCGCACGCACGGGCGGTGGGGCTCAACGATGCAAGCTTGTTGAACGCGCCGCGATCCTTGAATGAATTGGTGACCTGGAGATTTTCGTATTTGACGTAAACCTCGGCGCCGGTCAGCGCGGAAAGCTTAGGTGCCGGCAGCATGGGCGTGCGTAAAACCTGGCCCGCGATAGTCCGTCGCGCCGCCTCTACGTCGGCAACGGTGATACTCATACCTTCAACTCCTGCCCGCGGAGGACGCGGACCGACTTCGCTCAGTGGCGGCCGGTACGCCAGCGCAGGCTCGACCGCGTTGCGCATACGGCCCATGGTTGAGGTTCATGCCACAATGGCCGTGCCTCTCGCGCGCAGACCGTCTATGCTCGATCTGCCGGGATATGAAGCATAGCAACACAATGGACAGCGAGGATATTTGCCCATGAGCGATGGCGGACCGAGAAAGATCGGTGTGTCGATCGAGGTCAAGCCCCATGCCTACGACCCGGTCGCCAACCCGGAGCTCTTCGAAGGCGTGTTGGCGCGCCGCTGCATCGCATTCGTGATCGACGTCGTCATCATCGCCATTCCGGTGGTGTTTGCGGCGGCGTTCATTTTCATCGTTGGCCTCGTCACCCTCGGCTTAGGCTGGCTCTTGTACTGGATATTGTCACCTGCAACCGTGATCTGGGCGATCTGCTACTACGGGCTGACGTTCGGCAGCCCGGCATCGGCGACCATTGGAATGCGGGTGATGGATATCGAAATGCGCACCTGGTACGGGGCGCCCGCTTATTTCGTGCTGGGCGCCGTTCACGCCATCGTCTACTGGATTACAATCTCCTTCCTGACCCCGCTGATTCTTCTCGTCGCCTTGTTCAATCAACGGCGGCGGCTGTTGCACGACATGCTGGTCGGCACGATCGTCATCAACACTCGGGCTCGCGCCGAGGCTTTGCGCCGCGCCCCCCGCCAGCAACAAGGGATTTGACGAAAAGGATCGCCCGCGCGATCCTGATTGGCGATAAATCGCCGGCCCCGATACCGCCGTGACCCAGCACTCGCGCAATACTCCGCAATTCTATCTTACGGCCCCCTCGCCCTGCCCCTATCTGCCCGGCCGCGAGGAACGCAAGGTATTTACCCATCTCGTCGGCGAGCGGGCCGCCGAGCTCAACGATCTACTCACCCACGGCGGCTTCCGCCGCAGCCAATCGATCGCCTACCGGCCCGCCTGCGAGCACTGCCGCGCCTGTGTGTCGGTCAGAGTCGTGGCCGAGGATTTTCGGCCGACGCGGAGCATGCGGCGCATTCTCGACCGTAACCGCGATATCGTCGGCGAAATGCGGGTTTCAGTGCCAACCGCCGAGCAATATTCGGTGTTCCGCTCCTATCTCGACTCGCGCCACCGCGACGGCGGCATGGCAGACATGACGGTGCTCGATTACGCCATCATGGTGGAGGACAGCCACGTCGAAACCCGCGTGGTCGAATACCGGCGGCGCCACGGAGACAGCGACACGCACGGCCAGCGCAGCGGGGAGCTGCTCGCGGTCGCTCTCACCGACGTGCTCAGCGACGGGCTTTCGATGGTGTACTCGTTCTTCGATTCCGATGAGGCGTCGCGCTCGCTCGGCACCTTCATGATCCTCGATCACATTACGCGGGCGCGCGAGATGGGGCTTGCCTATGTGTATCTCGGATATTGGGTCGAGGGCTCGAAAAAAATGGGTTACAAGGGCCGGTTTCTGCCGCAGGAGCGGCTCACGCCGCACGGTTGGACGCGGGTGGAACGGTAAGATCCGAGCATTGAGCCGGAATTCGGCCGCCGGCTAACCTAGGATCTGATCGGCGATCAATTTCACGTTGAGGGCGATGATGAGCAGCGCCGCGAGCGCCGCCAGCGTCGTCACCCAGAACGGCGCGACCAGCGCGCCCATCTTGCGCCGGTCGGCGGTGAACATCACCAGCGGCACGATGGCAAACGGCAGCTGCAGGCTCAAGACCACCTGGCTGAGGATCAACAGCTTCGCCGTACCCGACTCGCCGTACCAGATGGTGACGGCCGCCGCCGGCACGATCGCGATGGCGCGCGTCAGCAGCCGGCGCGCCCACGCCGGCAGCCGGATGTCGAGGAAGCCCTCCATCACGATCTGTCCGGACAGCGTGGCGGTGACGGTCGAGTTCATGCCGCAGCACAGCAGCGCGATGCCAAACAGGGTCGGAGCCACGGCCGATCCGAGCAGCGGCGCCAGGAACGAATGCGCCTGATCGAGCTCCGCGACGTCGGTCTTTCCCGCTTTGTTGAAGGTCGCCGCCGCAAGGATCAGAATCGAGGCATTGATGAGCAGGGCGAACGTCAAGGCGATGGTCGAGTCGATCGTGGCAAGGCCGATCGCCTCGCGCTTCTCCGGGACCGTGTCGCCGAAACGTCGCGTCTGCACCACACCCGAGTGCAGGTAGAGATTGTGCGGCATGACGGTGGCGCCCAAGATGCCGAGCGAGAGATAGAGCATCTCCGGATTGGTGACGATATCGGTGGTGGGCGCAAAGCCGCGGATTACTGCGCCCCAGTCCGGATCGGCCAAGGCGATCTGGATGGCGAAGCAGATCGCGATGACCCCGAGCAGCGTCACGATGAAGGCCTCGATCCAGCGGAAACCGAGGTTTTGCAGCCATAGTATGAGAAACACATCGAGGGCGGTCAGGATGACGCCGATTTCCAGCGGGACGCCGAACAGAAGGTTGAGCCCGATCGCCGTGCCGATCACCTCGGCGAGATCGGTGGCACAGATCGCGATCTCGGCGGCCAGCCAGAGCGACCACGACACCGGGCGCGGAAAGGCGTCACGACAGGCCTGCGCGAGATCGCGGCCGGCGCCAATCCCCAGCCGGGCGCACAAGGACTGCAACAGGATCGCGATCAGGTTGGACAGCAGCGCGATCGTCAGCAGCGCGTAGCCGAACTTTGACCCGCCCGCGAGGGAGGTCGCCCAGTTTCCCGGATCCATGTATCCGACGGCGACCAGGTACCCCGGTCCGAGAAAGGCCAGGAGCTTCTTCCACAGCGGTCCGTGCGGCCGCGTGGGGACTGAGCCGAAGACTTCGGAGAGCGAGGGCGTCCTCCGGCTGTGCCGCCAGCCGGCTTCGGCATAAGCAGGGACTGAAGGCGATCGCTCTTGCTGCACGGATGACACAGCCCTGCTGACAATCCTGATTCCACGTCCATAACCTTGTTGCAAATAATTTGCAATTGCATTGGGATTCGCGGGAGCAGGCGACCCCGCCCCCTTCCGCGGCGGCTTAGCCCATGGGAACAATCGATTGGCCGAGGGATTGAGGGGCGGCGGCGATCCATGACCTGCTTCATCCCCACCTTCATGTCAGCACGCGCGAGCGTGCGCATCGGCGGTTGCGCGGCCGCTGCTGTAGTGCTCAGCACAGCTGCATCCTTCGCAGCGGAGGGCGGTAAGGGCGGCGCCTCCGAGGTCGTCTTTCTCACCCAACTCATCACGCTGATGCTCGTGGGGCGCCTCTTGGGCGAGGCGATGAACCGCATCGGCCAGCCTTCGGTGATGGGCATGTTGCTCGGCGGCATCATGCTTGGACCATCGGTGCTGGGAGCGCTGTGGCCCGACTTGCAGCACGCCGTCTTTCCGAGCACGCCGGAGCAGAAAGCCATGCTCGACGGCGTCGCGCAGTTCGGCATTCTCCTGCTGCTGTTGCTGACCGGCATGGAGACCGATCTCAAGCTCGTGCAAAAGGTAGGCAGGGCGGCGCTGAGCATCTCAGTCACCGGGGTCGCCGTTCCATTCATTTGCGGCTTCGCGCTCGGTCAGTTGCTGCCGGAGACACTCCTTCCCCACCCGGATCAGCGTCTGCTCACATCCCTGTTCCTCGGGACCGCCTTATCCATTTCGTCGATCAAGATCGTGGCGGCGATCGTGCGCGAAATGGGGTTCACCCGCCGCAATCTGGGACAGATCATCGTTGCCTCGGCCATCTGCGAGGACTCCATCGGCTGGGTCATCATCGCCATCATCTTCGGCCTCGCTCAAGCAGGCACGATCGACCTCATGAGCGTCGCCAAGAGCGTGCTGGGGACCGCCGTCTTCCTGATCGCAAGCTTCACCGTCGGGCGCCGGATCGTCTATTTCCTGATTCGCTGGACGAACGACAACTTCGAAAGTGATTTCCCCGTAGTTACGACCATTCTCGTGATTATGGGGGCTATGGCGCTGACGACACATTTCATCGGCGTGCACACGGTGCTGGGTGCTTTCGTCGCCGGCGTACTGATCGGCGAATCGCCGATTCTCAGCAAGCACATCGACGAGCAGTTGCGCGGTCTCATCCTCGCGTTCTTCATGCCGGTGTTCTTCGGCATTGCCGGATTGTCGGCCGATCTCACCGTCCTCAAGCAGCCCGCCCTGTTGCTCATGACCCTCGGCGTGATCGCGATCGCGAGCTTCGGCAAATTCGCCGGTGCGTTCATCGGCGGTGAAATCGGTGGCCTGACGCGGCGGGAAGCCTTCGCACTCGCTTGTGGCATGAACGCGCGCGGCTCGACCGAGGTGATCATCGCCACGATCGGATTGTCGATGGGTGCGCTTAGCCAAGATCTCTTCACCATCATCGTGGCCATGGCGGTAGCGACTACCATGGCCATGCCGCCGATGCTGCGCTGGGCGTTGCGGCGCGTGCCGATACGCAAGGCGGAGAAGCAGCGGCTGGAGCGCGAGGAGTTCGAGGCGCGCGGCTTCGTTTCGAACCTCGAGCGTCTGTTGCTCGCAGTGGACCAGAGCCCCAACGGCAAGTTTGCGGTCGCGCTCGCAGGGCTCTTGGCCGGCCCCCGCGGCATCCCGGTAACGGTCCTGTCGCTATCGGAGAGGAGCAAATCCAGCCCGAACGACAAACCGGGGACCGGCAATCATCTTGAAGCAACAGTCAAGGCGGCCGTCGATGACAGCAAGCCTTCGCAAAAGGGCGACGACGAGACGACGCCGGCCGACGTGACGATTCGCAAGCATGACGCTCCGACGGACGAGGCGGTCGCGAAAGAGGCGAAAAAGGGATACGACCTTCTCGTCGTAGGCATCGACAAAACGCGCGGCAAGGGCGGCAGCTTTGATGAGGGTGTCAGCCGCATCGCCTCAGCCTTCGAAGGACCGCTGGCCATCGTGGCCGGGCACGGCGATCACCTGAGCGAGCCGCAGCGAAGTCCGGCGCAGATCCTCGTACCGGTCACCGGAAGTGAGGTATCGCGCCGTGCCGCCGACGTCGCGATGGCCATCGCCAGCGCCTGCGACTGCCCCGTCACGGCGCTCTACGTCGCCACGAGCGGCGCAAACAATGGACACAAGGGTCGTGTTTTCCGCGCACGTCGGCAGGAGCAGGCGATCATGAAGGATATCGTCGAAATGGCCGACCATTACGACGTGACCGCAAGAACCGCCGTGCGCGCCGATCTAGCGCCGCGCGACGCCATCCTCGGGGAAGCGGAGAAAGGGGCCCACGATTTGATCGTCATGGGCGTGAGCCGCCGTCCGGGGGACAAGCTGTTCTTCGGCGACACCGCGGCGGCCGTGCTCGAAAACTCGTCAGCGTCGATCGTATTCCTCGCGAGCTAACGAGCCTCGGCAAACGCATGATCAGCCGACGGCATTGCCGCCGGAAGAAGAGCCGCCTCGCAGGCTGATCGCCGACAAAAATTCCTGGCGAGTCGCTGCCTTGGTCCGAAATGTCCCTAGCATGCAACTGGTCACCATGCTGACCTCGGGCTTGTGCACGCCTCTGGTGGTCATGCATTGGTGCGCGGCTTCCACCACGACGCCGACTCCGAAGGGCTTGAGCACGCTGTCCAGACATGCGGCGATTTCGGCCGTCATCTTCTCCTGCACCTGAAGCCGCTTCGAGTAGACGTCGACCAGACGAACAAGCTTGGAAATTCCAACCACCCGCTGGCGCGGAAGATAGCCGACGTGAACGCGACCGATGATTGGCGCGATGTGATGCTCGCAGTGCGATTCGAAGCGGATATCGCGCAGCAGCACGATCTCGTCGTAGCCGGCGACTTCTTCAAATGTCCGCTTCAAATACTCGCGTGGATCTTCGAAATAGCCGGCGAACCATTCTTCGTATGCACGAACAACGCGAGCGGGAGTTCCGACGAGCCCTTCGCGGTCGGGATCGTCGCCTGCCCAGCGAATGAGCGTACGCACCGCATCTTCGGCCTCCGCGCGCGAGGGTCGAACGACGGGCACCTGTTTCGACGATCTTTTTTTGAGGCGATGATTGAGCTTTACGATCTTGTCCATTTGATTTTTCCAGAACCTTGGGAGTCTAAACCATACGGCAATGCATGGGTTCCGCTCGAGCGATGAGCAAGCTCTTCATCAAGGCTCCTGCGCAAAACGTCGGGCGACGCCTTCTATTGCCTCCCCTCCCCGTTCCTGTTCGCGCGCAATTGGCTAAACGTGTTGGTGCGCGGGAACCCCTTCGGCGCCAAGCGTCCGGCGTCGGCGCGATTTCCGCGCCAATCGGCAAGCTCCTCGAACGTGAGCGAGAACGCGCGGCCGGCGGTGTCGGTCCACGATAGCCCTTCCTCTGCCTTGAACGTCTTGACGTCGCTGAGCCCGCCATCCTTGTAGCGCTGCAGCCGCACGCCGCGGCCGCGCGCCATCTCGGGCACCTGATCGAGCGGGAAAATCAGCATCTTGCGGTTCTCGCCGATTGAGGCGACCAGCTCGCCCGTGACGATCGCGACCGCTCGCGCCGCGTCGGGGGGCGCGACGTTGAGCACCTGTTTCCCCTTGCGGGTATTGGCTAGGCATTCGTCCTCGGGCACGACGAAGCCGCGGCCCTTTGCGCTGGCCAGGAGAAATTTGCGCCCGCCCTGATGGGGGAAAACAGCCACGACGTCCGCCTCCTGCTCCAAATCGATGAAGAGCCGGATCGGCTCGCCATGACCGCGGCCGCCCGGCAGCTTCGCCGCGTCCAGAGTGTAAAATCGCCCGTTGCTGGCGACCACCAGGCATTTCGACGTCGTCTCCGCCGCGAACACGAATTTCGGTCCGTCGTCGGCCTTGAATGCGATGCTCGACAGGTCACTGATCGTGCCCCGCAGCGTGCGGATCCAGCCCTTCTCCGATACGACCACGGTGATCGGCTCGCGTTCGACCAGCGCCTGCTCGATCGCTGCCTCGTCGTGCTCGGGGGCCTGCCCAAATGTGGTACGGCGTTTGCCTAATGCCGTTTTGGGCCCGAACGTCGCGCGCACCTTCTTGATCTCGTCGGCGACCTTCTTCCATTGCTCCGTTTCGGAACCGATGAGCTGGCTCAGCGACTTGCGCTCGGCGCGCAGTTGCTTGTCCTCCTGCTTAATCTCGATTTCCTCGAGCTTGCGCAGATTGCGCAGCCGCATATTGAGGATGGCGTCGGCCTGCAGATCCGAGAGCTTGAAAGTCTTCATCAGGACCGGCTTCGGCTCTTCCTCGTTGCGGATGATCTTGATGACCTTGTCGAGGTTGAGATAGGCGACGAGGTATCCGCCGAGCACTTGCAGTCGATGCTCGATTTGCCCCAGGCGGAATCTCGATCGCCGCAGCAGCACCTCGCGGCGGTGCGCAAGCCATTCGGTGAGCGCCTCCGCAATGCCGACGACCTTGGGGATACGCCCGCGCACCAACACGTTCATGTTGAGAGGAATGCGGCTCTCGAGCTCGCTGAGCTTGAACAGAGATTCCATCAGCAGCTCGGCGTCGACCGTGCGCGCGCGCGGCTCGATCACCAGGCGGATGTCTTCAGCCGATTCATCGCGCACGTCGGCAACTAACGGCGGTTTTTTCTCGTTGACGAGCTCCGCGAGCTTCTCCACCAGGCGGCCCTTCTGCACCAGCCACGGAATCTCGGTGACCACGATGAAATAGGTGCCGCGACCGGTGTCTTCCTTGTGCCATCGCGCCCGTACCCGGAACGACCCGCGACCGCTCGTATAGGCCTCGGCAATGTCGGCGGGAGAATCGACGATGACGCCGCCGGTCGGAAAATCGGGACCCGGCACGTACTTTAACAGCGTGCGGCTGCGGGCATTCGGGGTGTCGATGAGGTGGAGTGCCGCGTCGCAGATTTCGGCAGCGTTGTGGGGCGGGATCGCTGTCGCCATCCCGACTGCAATGCCCTGCGAGCCGTTGGCCAGAAGATTTGGGAACGCGCCCGGCAGCACCACCGGCTCTTTCTCCGAGCCGTCGCCATCGACATTGCCGAAGTTCCCCTGTCCATCGACCAACGGATAGCGCTGGGCAAAATCCTGGGCGAGGCGCACGAGCGCGTCGTACACCGCCTGGTCGCCATGCGGGTGGAACTTGCCGATGACGTCGCCGACCACCCGCGCGCATTTCTTGAACGCAGCACCGGGATCGAGATGCAGTTGCTGCATCGCGTACAAGAGCCGCCGGTGAACCGGCTTGAGGCCGTCGCGCGCATCCGGCAATGCGCGACCGGTGATCGTGGAGAGCGCGTACCGGAGATAGCGCTCCTCCAGCGCCTCGCGCAGCGCGATCTCTTCGACCTCGCCATCGCGGGGGGGAATCAGTTGTTTGCCCATGGACAAGAATTAATGCCGCATCGCGCCATGAACAAGCGATGAATGCGCCAGCCACGCGCTGTTCTGATTGCAGAGCGTAGATTTTCAGCCAATGGCGTCTGTCGTTGCGGTACGGGGCGATTTGGCCGCAAGCCGATCGACGGATGAATGCGCGGCGTCGCCGGCCGAATCTCGGTGCGCCGCTTACGCTCGCCAAACGCCAGAGCATGGGAGACGCTGCGTCAGCGCCTTCTCGAGGAAGCAAGGAGAATGAAAATGCGTGCAATCTTCGTTGCTGCGTTGGTGAGCTTGGGCCTCGGCCTGGTCGGCGTGTCGTCGAGCTTGGCGGCGCCGGGGCAAGGCACCGCCATAGCAACCGCTGCCGAGTTCGGCCGGACAGTCGATCAGGCGCACTGGCGCCCGTATCGCTACCGGCACGGGTGGTGGCGGCACCATTGGCGTCATCGCTGGTGGTACTGACCCCGAAGGGCGGGCCGGGCACACCCTCGGCCCGCTCGGCTCAGCCGACGACAACTGGCGGGCGGGTGTCGCGGAGAACCGCGGCAATGAAGCTTGCCCGTGCGTCGGCAAGCCTGATGCTGCGCGGCTCGAGCACATGACGGGCCAGGAAGAAGCCGGTCAACGCAAAGCCGTCGCTGATGTCCTGCGGCGACGGAGCGTCCGCAGACGCGTCGCGCAGGAACGCCGGTAAGGCTAGCAGCTTCTCCCGCCACGGTTCGCCCGCTTGCCGCGATACAGCACGTCCCGATTTCGGCGAGACGTAGACGAGGTCGGTTTCTACTCCGCTCGCCGCACAGCTCGAAAGATCCAGTCCAAAGCCCAGCTCCGCCAGCAGCTGCAACTCGAAGCGAACCATGCCAAGTGCGGCACGGCGCGCATCGATGAGCGCGTCGAGCACGTGCTCGAGTGCGGCATGGATTTGCGGATGCGGGTCGCGCTCGGGCAGTAGCCGGCAGAGCGCGGCAAGATTCGTCATCCCATAAAGCGCATGCGGAATCGGCAGAAGCGCAGCCGCGCGCGCATCGAGAGCCTCGACCGTATAGTGACCGAGGTGCTCGTCGAGCCGCGCCCGCCAGGTGCAGCTGATGCGGTTGCCCGGCTGCAGCACGGGGCGCAGCCGCGAACTCGCACCTCCTCGCACCAACCCGAGATGGCGCCCATGCGCGCGGCTCATCACCTCAAGAATGGCGTTGGCCTCGCCATGACGCTTGCTGCCGAGCACGATGCCTTCATCGGTCCACTGCATCGCCTAGTCCTCGGGGAATCTAAGACCCATCTCGCGGTAGCGTTCCGGGTCCTCGCCCCAGCGCTCGCGCACCTTGACGAACAGAAAAAGGTGCACGGGAGCCTCGATCATGTCTGCGATCTCGCGCCGTGCATCGGCGCCGATCGCCTTGATGGTCTGGCCGCCCTTGCCGAGCACGATTTTACGCTGGCTCTCGCGCTCGACATAGATCGTCTGCTCGATTCGGGTCGAGCCATCCTTGAGTTCGTTCCAGACATCGGTCTCGACCGTGGACTGATATGGCAGCTCCTGATGCAGCCGCAAATAGAGCTTCTCGCGTGTGATCTCCGCCGCCAGTTGGCGCAGCGGCGCGTCGGTAAGCTGATCCGCAGCATAATGCCAGGGCCCCTCCGGCACGCGGGCGGCGAGCCAGCTCTTCACATCGCCGACGCCGTCGCCCGTGAGCGCGGAGATCATGAAAGTCGCGGCGAACGCCGCACGCTCGCTCGCCGTCTTGGCAATTGCCAGCAGCGCGGGTTTCGCGACGAGATCGATCTTGTTGATGAGCAGGATTTTAGTCTGGCCGATCTCGGCGAGCCGCTCGAGGATCGCACCCGCCTCCTCGTCGAGGCCGCGCTTCGCGTCGATCAGCACGGCCGCGATATCGGCATCCTCCACGCCCATCCATGCCGTCGTTACCATCGCCCGGTCGAGCCGACGCTTGGGCGCAAAGATGCCTGGCGTATCGATAAACACAAGTTGCGAGCCATCCACGATCGCGATGCCGCGCAACAACGTGCGCGTCGTTTGCGCCTTGTGGGATACGATCGCGACCTTGGTTCCGACGAGCGCATTGACCAGCGTCGATTTGCCGACATTGGGTGCGCCGATCAACGCAACGAATCCGCAGCGCGTGCGTTCTTTTTTGCCCTCCCCGGGAATGCCGTCGCCACTCTCCCACTCCCGCGAGGAAACTGGTCGGGACCCTTGCGCTCGACCTCACGATAGGCCGGAGTCGGCAGCCCGCGCGCCTGCGCCCATTCTTGCAGCACGGTTTTGGAATCGCGCAGCGGCCGCGCCGGCGTGCGCATGCGTTCGCTCCACAGCCGCTCGACCAATGCGGCAGCGGCGGGATATCCGCCATCGATGAACACTGCCCCGATCAGCGCCTCGCAAGCATCGGCGAGGATGGCAGTGCGGCCGCGGCCGCCGGCATTGGCCTCCGATGCCCCGAGCCTGATTGCCGCACCAAGATCGATCGCCCGTGCCACGTCCGCGCAGGCCTCCTTGCGTACCAGATCAGCGAGACGACGCGACATCTCCCCCTCGTCGGCTTTTGCGAAGGCGCGGAACAGCATGTCCGAGACGACGAGCCCAAGCACGTGATCACCAAGAAACTCCAACCGCTGGTACGACGCGGCGCGGTTGCGCGCCCCGCTCAGCGCGGAAATGTGCGTGAGCGCCTGCTCGAGCAACGCGGGATCCTTGAAGCGGTAGCCGATGCGTTCTTCGAACGTCGCCAAATCGCGGCGCCGGCGCTCCTTTGTGCCGGACTTCGCATTTTGATCGGCAGCGGCGAGACCGGCCGGCTTGCCGTCGGATCCTGGATTGGGTGCTTCGATCGAAGCCGGCTTGCTTGCTCGCCCGCGGCTCATCTTACGATCGTGAACAGCCGATTCCAGCGCACGGCCCAAGGCCAGCGCCACACCATCCACGCGTGCTCGCCTTCGAGAATCGAGAAGAAGATGATCTGGGCGCGCCCGATGATGTTCTCGAACGGCACGTAGCCGACCTGACTGAGCACGCGGCTATCGGTGGAATTGTCGCGATTGTCGCCCATCATGAAATAATGGCCGGCGGGCACCTGATAGACCGGGGTGTTGTCGTAGAAGCCGTTGTCGACGAGATCGAGGGTCGTGTAGCTCACGCCGTTCGGCAACGTCTCACGCCAACGCTTTACTCGCGTGGCGCGCGTGCCTTCCTCGGTATCGATGAAATCCTCGACACGCTCGCGCTTGACCGGCTCACCGTTGATATGCAGCACCCCGTCAATCATCTGGATGCGATCCCCGGGCAGACCGATCACGCGTTTGATGTAGTCGGTCGAATCGTCCTTGGGCAGACGGAACACGATGACGTCGCCACGGGCGGGCTGCGATGCCCAAATGCGTCCGTGAAACAGCGGCGGGGAGAACGGCAAAGAATAGTGGCTGTAGCCGTAGGAATATTTCGATACGAACAGATAGTCGCCGACCAGCAGCGTTGCCTTCATCGAGCCCGACGGAATATTGAAGGGCTGGAAGAGAAACGTGCGGATGACGAGCGCAATGATGAGGGCGTGGAAGATCACGCGCCCCGTCTCGGCAATACCGCCTTCTTTTCTCTTTGCTCCTGCTGTCACGCTCATTTGCCTCTGCATCCTTTTGGTGGCGCGCGCCCCGCGGCGTCGCCCGAGTCGGCAACCCCGTCCACCGCTATGTGGAAATCACTTTAATTTCAGCGTGTTAATCCTTCGGGGCCGGGTCGGACCCCCCAAACCGCCGCGACCCGTTTCGCCGCGCCCTTGTAGCCGCTCGCAAGCAAAGGCGCAAACGTTGGCAAATATGGGGTTGCGACCCGGACGCGGCAATCCATCGAACGTGCGGACGAGCCGATCGGAGGCCACGCGCGCGGCACTCCGCTGGGGCGTGAACCGGCAGTGGATCGCTACGTAGACTGCATGAGTGGCACTGCCGAGATCACCACCACGGCTTGCGCCATCGGACCTTCATCGGTGATGGTGACATCGATGCGCGCCTTACAGCCCGCCGGCGTAATGGCATTGAGGCGCGCAAGCGCCCCGCCGGTGAGTGTCATGGTGGGGCGGCCCGACGGCAGATTGACGACGCCCATGTCGCGCCAAAATACACCCGCCCGCAGCCCGGTGCCGAGCGCCTTGGCGCAGGCCTCTTTCGCGGCGAAACGCTTTGCATAGGTTTCGGCCCTCCGGGCGCGACCGTCGGCTTTCGCCCGCTCGCTCGCGGTGAAGATACGCTCGAGGAAGCGCTCGCCGTGCCGCTCGATCGTGCGCTCGATGCGGCGGACATCGATGAGATCGGAGCCGACGCCGAGGATCATGCACGCCCCCGGTCGATAGCCGCGCGCATGGTCTTCACGGCACCGGTAAGCCCGCAGGTCACGGCCTCACCGATCAGAAAGTGGCCGATGTTGAGTTCGACGATCTCGGGCAATGCGGCGATCGCCTCGGCGGTGGCGAAATTGAGACCGTGGCCAGCATGAACTTCGAGCCCGAGGCGCCGCGCCAGCTGGGCGCCATGGCGGATGCGCTGCCATTCGGCCTGTGCGGCCGACATCCGGTTGTCGGCAAGGGCGTCGCACCATGCGCCGGTATGGATCTCGATCACCGGCGCGCCGATGGCGAGCGCTGCCTGAATCTGCCGCGGCTCGGCGGCGATGAACAGCGAGACACGGATGCCGGCCTCCCGCAATCTGGCAACAACGGAAGCGAGAATCTCATGCTGGCCGGCCACATCGAGGCCACCCTCGGTGGTACGCTCTTCGCGTCGCTCGGGCACGAGGCAAGCGGCGTGTGGGCGGGTATCGATCGCGATCCGAACCATTTCCTCGGTCGCTGCCATTTCGAGATTGAGCGGCTTTGCGATTTCCGCCTTCAGGCGGGCAATGTCGTCGTCGCGAATGTGCCGGCGGTCTTCGCGTAGATGCGCCGTGATACCGTCGGCGCCTGCCTCAACTGCGATCTGTGCCGCATGCACGGGATCGGGGTGGCGGCCGCCGCGCGCGTTGCGGATGCTGGCCACATGGTCGACATTGACGCCGAGGCGAAGGTGTGGAGCCGACATGTCTTTGCCGTCAGATCGTGTCACCCACGATCTAGCTGCCTACGCTCAAGTTGCAAGATTTGTGGAGGATGGCGCGGGCAAGGGGCAGCACTTCAAGCGTTCACCCGCTCGGCGTGCGCCACCACGTCCTTCGCCCGCAATTGCGCGATGATCGAGTTGAGGTGCTTGATGTCGAAGACCTCGAGATCGATCGTCACCGACGTGAAGTCGGGCGATGAGCGTTCCATGCTGATGTTGTCGATGTTGCCGTCGTGCTCGGCAATGATCTGGGCGACCTGGGCGAGCGATCCCGGCTCGTTGACGGTCTGAAGCACGATGCGCGCTGGGAACCGCTGCGGCGTGCGTTCCTCCACGTCCCAGCGCAGATCAAGCCAGCGCTCCGGCACGTCCTCGAAATCCTTCAATGCCGGCGATTGGATCGGGTAGATGGTGATGCCCTCGCCGGGAGTGAGGATACCGACAATACGGTCGCCCGGTACCGCCCCGCCGTTGGGCGCAAACCGCACCGGCAAATCGGAGTTGATGCCGCGGATCGGAATTGCGGGGCCTGGCTCTCCCGGAACCTTCGCTTTGACGGACTTGGCTTTCTTGAGGCCGAACCAGCCGCTTTCCGGCTTCGGCTGCTGCGCGATGGCGGCTGCCCGCTCCTCCTTGTAGTCGGGGTACATGGCGCGCACGACGTCGGCAGCCCCCAACTCGCCGCGGCCCACCAATGACATCACCTCTTCGACCGAGGCCCGCGCCAGCCGTGGCAGCGCGCCTTGGAGCTTTTCGTCGGAATAGACGATCTTCGCGCGCTGGCAGAGACGCTCGACGATGCGGCGGCCGAGTCCGGCATATTGGTTGCGCACGGCGGCGCGGGTGGCGCGGCGGATCGCCGCGCGTGCCTTGCCGGTGGTCACAAGCGATTCCCAGGCCGCAGGCGGCGCTGTCTGCGCGCGGGAGGTCATGATCTCGACCTCGTCGCCGTTGGCGAGTTCCGAGACCAGCGGCGCGATCCCGCCATTGATCTTGCAGCCGACCGCCATGTTGCCGACGTCGGTATGTACCGCGTAGGCGAAATCGATGGCATTGGCCCCGCGCGGTAGCGCAATCAGCTTGCCTTTCGGCGTGAAGCAGAACACCTGGTCGTGGAACAGCTCGAGCTTGGTGTGTTCGAGGAACTCCTCCGGGTTGGAGCCTTCGGCGAGCAGTTCGATGGTGCGGCGCAGCCACGCATAGGCGGTCGATTCGCGCGAGAGCATCTCGGTCGGCGAGCCCAGGCCGTCCTTATAAAGCGCATGTGCGGCGATGCCGTACTCCGCGATCTCGTGCATGTCGCGGGTGCGGATTTGCAATTCGACGCGCTGCTGGCTCGGGCCGATCACGGTCGAATGAATGGAACGATACTCGTTCTGCTTGGGGGTCGAGACGTAATCCTTGAAGCGACCAGGGACCACCGGCCAAGTCGTGTGCACGATACCGAGCGCCTGGTAACACTCGGCGAGCGTCTTCACCACGACGCGGAATCCGAAAATGTCGGAGAGCTGCTCGAAGCCTACCGATTTGTGCTCCATCTTGCGCCAGATCGAATAGGCACGCTTGCGGCGCCCGGAAACCTCCGCGGTGATGCCGCGTTCGGAGAACTTTCGCGTGAGCTGCTGCTCGATGTCCGTCACAAGGCCAACGTTTTTCGCTTCGAGCGCGTCGAGGCGCCCGCTGATCACGGCATGGGCTTCGGGATTGAGCTCGCGGAACGCTAAATCCTCGAGCTCCTCGCGCATCCCATGCATACCCATGCGCCCGGCAAGCGGAGCATAGATGTCGAGCGTCTCCTCGGCGCTGCGCCGGCGCGCCTCGGGCGGCATGTGGGACAGGGTACGCATGTTGTGCAGCCGATCCGCCAGCTTGACCAGCAGCACCCGCACGTCGTCGGCGATCGCCAGCAGGAGCTTGCGCAGGTTCTCCGCTTGCTTGGCCTCCTTGGTAACGAGGTCGAGCTTGTTGAGCTTGGTGAGGCCCTCGACCAAGGCGCCGATGTCCTTGCCGAACATCTGGTCGATCTCGGCGCGGGTTGCGGTGGTATCCTCGATCGTGTCGTGCAGAAGGGCGGCGGCGATCGTGGCGTCGTCGAGCTTGAGATCCGTGAGAATGGCCGCCACTTCGAGCGGATGGGAAAAGTAGGGATCGCCCGAGGCGCGTCTCTGCTCGCCGTGCGCCTTCATGGCATAGACGTAGGCGCGATTGAGCAGCGCCTCGCTGGTCTTGGGATTGTAGCGCTTCACGCGCTCGATCAGGTCGTATTGCCGCATCATTTGCGGCTGTGATGGCTTCTGTGGTTTTACCGCTTTTTCAAAGACTTGAGAGACAATGTTAAGGCTGCGCTCAAGCGGCGCCCGCGTCCGCGGCTGATTCTGCATCCGTGGCAGATTGGGCGAGGAGGGCGCCATCGCTATCCTTGGGTCATGCTCCGCATGGATCGGCGGACATAATACCCCAAGGATATCATCACGGTTGTTAACGGCTACAAGGCATGCCTGTTAGCCGCCTCCCATAAAAGCGGTCCAAACAGGCCGCCCTCAAAGCCCTCACTCTTCTTCTTCGGGCTGTTCCTCGGGCGGGGTAAGGCCTTCCAGTCCCTTGAGCAGCTCTTCCTCGGTCATCCGATCGACCGTGACCTCGGTGTCGTCCGCATCGACCGTGCCGCCGGCTGCCGTGATCAAAGGCGCCGCCTCGGGCTCCGGCTCATCGACCTCGACATATTTCTGCAGGGAATGAACGAGTTCTTCCCTGAGGTCGTCGGGCGAGATCGTTTTCTCGGCAATTTCGCGCAGCGCGACCACGGGATTTTTGTCGTTGTCGCGATCGATCGCGATCTGAGAACCGGATGAGATCATCCGCGCGCGGTGGCTTGCCAACAGCACGAGATCGAAACGGTTCTCGACCTTATCGATGCAGTCCTCGACGGTGACGCGGGCCATGCTCGTATCGCTCCTGCAATGGAACTTGTGAAATGCGGCTGTTAGGTAGCGA
>WNFU01004842.1_pt1 | contig 18462 bp, 14 predicted proteins | sample 5400121 | NCBI WGS metagenome assembly WNFU01 (sample SAMN13153360, study PRJNA577476) | soil metagenome | isolation source: 100 cm soil or saprolite under grassland replicate 1 | place: USA:California | collected 2016-06-15 | reverse complement strand
CGCCGATCCCGCCGACACCATTCTGACCTCCGGCGCGCAGCACGCGATGGCGGTTGCGCTGGCGACCATTACTGCGCCGCGGGCCACCGTCCTGTGCGAAGCGGTGACCTACACCGGGATGCGATCGCTCGCGCACCACCTCCATGTGCGACTGCAGGAGGTGCCGCTCGATCGTGAAGGCCTGCTGCCCGACGCGCTCGAAGACGCGGCGCTCGAGTCGGGTGGCCGCGTGCTCTACTGCATGCCGTCAATTCAGAATCCCACCGGCCGCGTGATGTCGCGCAAACGGCGAAAGGACGTCGCCGCGGTTGCCGAAAAGCTCGATCTCACCATCGTCGAGGACGACACGTACGGGTTCCTCGCACCGGGAGTATCACCGCTGGCGTCGCTGGTCCCCGATCGCACGTTCTATTTGACGAGCCTCTCGAAGAGCGTCGCGCCCGGACTCAGAATCGGCTTTCTCCGCGCCCCTGCCGGCTGGATCGACCGTATCGTGGGCGCCGTCTTCGCCACGACGGTCATCGTGACGCCGCTGAGCGCCGCGGCCGCAGCGGAGTGGATCACAAATGGCACGGTGGCACGCGTAGTCGAGTGGAAGCGTCAGGAGATTCGCGCGCGCCAGCAGCTCACGCGAGAGATTCTCGGCGATCAGATCTCGGGCGCTATGGAAAGCCAGCACGTGTGGCTGCCGCTGCCGTCACGCTGGCCGGCGGAGGATTTTGCACGTCAGGCGCGCCAGCGTGGTGTCATCGTGACCCCCGGCCGTGAATTTGCCGTGGCACGGCACGATCCGCCGAACGCAATCAGAATCTGTCTCGGGCCGCCGGCTGAACGTGTGTCATTGACCCGCGCACTATCGATCCTGGCGGAGATTCTCAAGGGGACGCCGAAGGCGTTCGGCACGGCCATTTGACGCTCCGATGCTTAGGGATGCAGCACGTCAGAGAAGTTCCCGCTGAATCTGCTGAAGTCCACGAATGGATCGTCCGGTGGCACGGCGAGGAAGTATTCGATGATCGGTTTGTCGTCCGTCAGAATCGGGCGCTCGAGAGCACCGCCAGCGAAGAGACGGCAACGAGACTTCCGCGGCTGCCCAGAAACGGCAGCAGCACGAACCCTCCAAGAATCGATCCCACGACGGCGCCGACGACGTTGAGTGAATAGAACGTGCCGATGCGGCGCGAACGGTTGTTATCGTCGGTCGCCCAGCACGAGAGGCCGATTGGAAACGCAAACCCGAGAAGCAGCGTCGTCGGTAACATCGCCAGAGCGCCGCCCACGAGAATCGGTACGAAATACGAGTCGAGCCCCGCCGGCGTCAAGGCCGGGCCGAGCCAGTCGACGGCGGTTTGCAACTTCGCGAGGAGATTGAACGAGAGAACTGCCGCAACGCCAATCGCCAGCTGCGTCAGCGTCAGAATTGCGAGCCACGGTCCGGACCGCCGAAGTAGCGGCGTCGCAGTGGCGCTGCCAACCGCAATACCCGCAAGCACCGACGCCAGCATCAACGTGAACGCATAGGCCGTTGGCCGGAGAAAGATCACGAGCATCCGAAACCACACGATTTCGAGCGCCAGTGACAGGAGGCCGGAAAGGATAAAAGTCCAGAGCACCGCGCGCTGACTGCGCGCGTCGACGAGGGTCTGAGGTGCCAGATCGATTTCTTGATTTCTGTCGTCCAGCGACGGCGCACCAGCGATTGCGATGCGCGACCCTGCAAATTGCGCGATTGCTCCAATCGTCAGGTTCGTTCCCGCCGCAATTCTGAAAGGACGCGCCATGCCGAGGATGGGAACAAAGTAAAAGCCAGCGAGAAGCGCGCCCAGAATCGCACCGCCGGTGTTGGCGGCGTAAAGCAGACCGATGCGCGAACCGATTTGTCGACTGCGCGCGAGCGCAGACTGCATCACCAGTGGAAGCGCAGGACCCAGCGGCCGTGGCTGTGAGTCATCGAGGCGGAAAGCGCGCGGCGAGATATTCGATCAACGCCTCCTTTTCAACGTCTGGAACCGTCGCTCCCCAGCGGATCATCTTGTCCAATTCGCGCGTCCATCCGGCGCGCGTGAGCCGCTGCGCCTCTATCAGGTCATCTTCGTGACACGTGAAGCATGCGCGTTTGTAGACCGTTTCGGTACCGGCGGTCGAGACGATGTTCGCTGGCACGGGCTTCGGCGCGAAGTGCGCCGCCAGGTAATCGAGCATCGGTTCGCGCTCGCTCTGGTCGACGACAGCGCCCCATCGGATCATCTTGTCCAACTCGCGGCCCCAACCTGCGCGCGAAAGGCGTTGCTGCATGATCACATCGGTCTCGTGACACGTGACGCAACGCGAGACCACCGTGTCGCGTCCAGGGCCGGCCGGCAACTCTTGCGGTTGACTCGTCGCGGCGAACGTCAGGAGCGCGAACACGAACGCGAACAACGCCCGCATCTACTTCACCTCGACGCGCACGCTGTCCGGCGCGTTCCACAGATACCCCGATGGATTCCACGCCGGCATCAGCGGCTGCGTGCGGCCGTTCGCGTCGGTCGCGCGGCTCATGATCAGATAAGACTCGGGCTTGCTGAGCGTGGCGGCCGTCTCGAATCGTCGCCACGCATAGTGCGACGTCTCGCCGGTCAGGCGCGCGGGCTGCCAGCTCGCGCCCCCGTCCAACGAGATGTCGACTTTGGAGACCGGCGTTTCTCCGGCCCACGCGAAGCCGCCGATGTCGACTTTCCCTGGTGCAACCGTTGCGCCGTCAAGTGGCTTCGTAATGAGCGATTTCACGACGAGTCCGGTGAGCGGCCCCATGTCCTTCGCGTCCACCACCGCGCCCGGCGCGACATGCTTCAGCGGATAACGATAGGCCGAGGCCACCCAGAAGCCGTCGAAGTCGCGATCGACAACGCGAAGATTCGTCAGCCACTTCACTGCATACGCGCCTTCCCATCCAGGCGCCACGACACGCAGCGGGAAGCCATGCACAGGCGGCAAGGCCTGGCCGTTCATCTCGTACGCGATCAGCGTGTCGGAGTGCATGGCCTTGTCAATCGGCAACTGGCGGACGAAATCCTGCATGCTGCCAAGCGCGCGATCGGCGCCGTTCATCAGGACGAATTTGCCCGAGCTGCGAGCGCCTGCGCGTTTGAGCACGTCCGCCAGACGAACGCCCGTCCAGCGCGCGGTGCCGACCGCTCCTTTGCCCCATTGAATGCCCGCGACCGGCGGGTCGTAAAATGCGCGGCCGTTGCCGGCGCACTCGAGCGTCACCGTGACTGTCGCCGGCGGCATGCGGTGAATCTCGTCCAACGACAGCGTCAAGGGCGTTGCGACTTCGCCCTCGACCTGCAGCATCCATGCGGCTGCATCGAGCGCTGCGGGCACCGGCAGGTGCGAGCGCACGTAAAAGTTCTCGACAGGCGTAATCCAGGAATCGAGCAGCGCCACCGGCGTTTCGTAATCAGGTGGCCGCAGCGAGCGGACGATCAGTTTTTCTTTGCCCGGTGCGACCGTCGGGCGTACGGCCTGCCGCTCCGACGCGCGCAGGAACGACTGCGACCCCGCTCCACCGAGCGCAAGAAGTTCCTGCGGCACGATACCGGAGACCGCTGCAGTGCCGCCCAGCTGCGCCGCAATGGTAAGTAGATGACGACGCGTAACAAGCATTGGGCCGATTCTACGTCAACAGTCGTCCGTCGACGGCTCACACTCGTCCGCGCGCTCTCGATCCTGATCGGCGTTCAGCGCTCCAGCCGCTCCAACAGTGCGCGCCAGCGTCGCCGTGTGACCGGCACCGTCAAGCCGTTGCTGAGGAGAATCTCACCGGTACCATCAGGGAAAGGCTTGGCTTCACGAACAGCGTCGAGACTGACGACGGCGGTGCGGGAAATCTGAAAGAAGGTGTCCGGGTCCAAGCGGCGTGCCAACGCGACGAGCGTTGGCTGCATCGACAGCTGCTCGGTTGCGGTGTGAAGACGCGTGAGACCCTCCTGAAACGTAAACGCGACCACTTCATTGCGTGGCACGATGCGAAACCTTGCGCCCTTGCGCGCGAGAAAGCGCGCGGGCGCGTTTTCGCTTGCCCGCGTGAGGTGATCGAGCTGGTGCTCACGCGCCGTCAGCCGCGTCGCACGGACGCGCTCAATCGCCGCATGGAGCCGCGTGCGGTTGACGGGCTTCAGCAGGTAATCGACGGCGTTGAGCTCGAATGCGTCGACGGCATATTGATCGAATGCCGTGCAGAAGATGATGGCCGGCCGCGGCCGCGCGAGCGACGCAGCCACTTCGAGGCCGCTGCAGCCGGGCATTTGAATGTCGAGCAGCAGCAGGCTGGGTGAGAGCTCCGAGACGCGCTCGATTGCCTGAATGCCGTCTTCGGCCTCGCCCACAATCTCGAGGTCCGCTTCGCCCGCAAGAAGCTGGCGCAGGCGATCCCGCGCGGGTTGCTCGTCATCGACGAGGAGAACTGTCAGCACGCGGAACCACCCGTGGCGCGTTTGACCACCAGGACCGTGACATCGTCCGTGGGCGGCGCACCACCGCGATGTTCGCGCGCGAGATCCTGCAAGGTCTGACAGATTTCGCGTGCCGAACGCGACACGTTACGCGTGATCTCGTCCACCAGGCGCACCTCGCCAAGCTCCTCGCCTTCGTGGTTGAGCGTTTCGGTCATGCCGTCGCTGTAGGCAACGAGCACTGCACCGTCCTCGAGCCGCAGCCTTCGGCCTTGATATCGCGCGCCGGGTAGAATGCCCAACGCCGGGCCACCGCTCACGATGACATCGCAAGTGCCGCCTTCGTGTACGACGATGACCGCCGGATGGCCGGCGTTCACCACTTCGACGTCGCCGGTCGTGATCTCGATTTCGAGATAGACGAGCGTCGCAAAACGCGCGCTCTCGATCGTTTCGAGGAGCGCGCGATTGACCGCTTCAATCAGCCTCGTGGCGCTCGGGTGTTCCTGGTGCGCGAGGGTTTCCAGCCTCGCTTGCACGCTCGAAGCGAGCAGGCCGGCCGCGACGCCTTTGCCGGCGATGTCACCAAGCGCGAGAGCGAAACGTTCGTTTGCAAGCGGCTGCGCCACGTAGAAGTCGCCGCCGACGGCACGTGCCGGCACCGTCGATGCCGCGCAGTCGAAGCCGGGCATGACGGGCAGGACGCGCGGCAGCAGCCAGGCCTGCGTGACTGACGCGGCTGCCATCTCCCGTTCGAGATCGCTTTGTCTCGAAAGCTGCTCGCGCACGCGCGTGAGCGTGCCCGCGAGGCGGGCGCGCGTAATCGGCTTGACCAGGTAGTCGGTGGCCGCGAGAGCAAAGGCGTCAACGGCGTATTGATCGAACGCCGTCGCAAACACGATGAAGGGGCGCGGCTCCGGAAGCGCGGCCGCAAGCTCGGTTCCTCGGCCTTGCGGCATCTCGATGTCCAGAAAGACGACGTCGGGACGCGCCTCTGCAATCGCATCGCGGGCGTCCTGCGCGTTATCGGCCTCGCCGACGACTTGCACGTGGCCGGCTTCGCTGAGGAGCTGACGAAGACGCGCTCGCGCGGGTGGTTCATCGTCGACGATAAAAACGCGAAGTTCCTTCACGGGCGTTCCGTCACGAGGGTTCCTTCACAACATTCACGAGGGTTCCTTCGCGAGAGCTCCGCGAGACGGCCGGCACGGGTTTGTCGGCGACGACGAGAGGCATGTCGATTCGCGCCACTGTGGTCCCGAGCGCCTCGTCTCGTGACAGCGACAGAGTTGCCCGCTCTCCGAAATGCCCGCGCAGCCGATCGCGTACGCTGCGGAGCCCGAAGCTCTCGCCAGTTGAACGATTTGGCACGTTGTGTGGACCGGGGCCGTTGTCGCGGACATCGATGACAAGAACGTCGCCGTCGCTGCGCGCATCGACATCGATTCGTCCGGCGCCCCGCACTTGCGAGATGCCGTGCTTCACCCCGTTCTCCACAAGCGTGTGCAGCAGCATTGACGGCACCTGCGCGTGGGCGACGGCCGGTGTGGCAGTGATCGTGTACGTGAGCCGGTGGCCGAATCGCGCCTGTTCGACATCCAGATAGGCCCTGGCAAACGCCAGCTCCTGATCGAGCGGCGCCCACTCTTGTTCGGATCGTCGCAGCGTGTAGCGGAACACTTCCGCGAGCTGCTCTACCGCGGCATCAGCGCGGGTCGGATCAGTGTGAATCAGCGAGGCGATCGCATTCAGCGCGTTGAAGAGGAAGTGAGGGTTGATCTGCGCCCGGAGCGCCTTCAGTTCCGAGCGGCTCGTCTGCAGTCGAAGATCGCGTGCGACTTGATCCTGTTCCTGCCGGCGGCGTTGCAAGCGGATGTTTTCGAGCATGTAGGCAAAGACGCTCGCAAGAGAACGCAGGAGCGACATATCCTCGCTGAGAAGCGGCCGCGATTCGGAGCGCCGCACCACCGCGAATCGGACCGGCAAGCTGCTCTCCAGGGGCGCTCCAACCAATCCCACAATTGCTCCGGGGGGTGCCGGAGTGTCATCCACGAGGATCTGCACTTGCGTGTGGAACATCTCGCTCAGACGCGCTTCCGTCGCCTGAATGAGCGTCGCTTCGTCCGTCGCCGGGTGCATCGCAGACAGCACCTGCTTCACTGCCTCGACGGATGTGAACTCGCGCCCGAACCACATGCGATCGAGCCAGCGGCCGACCTGCGCGTGCAGCCATGGCAGGATCATCGCCAGCGGCAGCAGCGCAACGGCGAACAGCCACGGGCGCGCGGCGCTTGACGGCAGTTGCTCCAGCGCGCTCAGCGTCGCCGCAAGAAAACCGCCGACGACCAGCAGGCTGACGAAGAGCATTGCGGCGCGCTTGACGATCAAATCGTAGAACTCGAACCGGTTCTCGAAGTACACGGACGCGACGAGAAAGAACATGGGAAGCGCGAGCGTGACGCGATTGAGCGCTTCGACAACCAGCCGCTGCTGCCGCACGAAGATCAGCGCGAAAAACAGTGGGATCATCAGGAAAAACAACCCGATCATCGTCCGCCGCAAGCCGCGTTGCTTGGTCTCGTCGGAGGGAGAACATGGCTCCAGTCGCGCCGGCGGCTGTACGGCAACGACCGGTTTCCGCTGCAACATCAGCGCGATGCAGTAGACGCTGCAGACGGTGAAGAGCAGGCCGATGGACATGCCCGACCACGCGCCGAGAGCCTGCGGGCGTGGCAGAAGATGCAGCGCGGCGCCGAACATGTAGGCGCCTGTTGCGAGCGACGCGGCGTACATGGCACGCACCGGGCGCGTCCACCTGCGCCGCCGCTCCGCGTTCATGCACGTCGCGTCCGTTTCGTTGAGGACGTTGTGCATCACGAGCGGCGGAAACGTGTAGCTCAGAAGCACCGCAATGAGATCGGGCCACCCCTCCCACCGCGGCCGGCCGATGAGAACGCGAAACTCCACAGCGGCATGCAGCACAAACCAGATGGTGCAAATGCCGCAGAGCGTCAGCAGCACGGGATCCAAAGCCGCCCTGCGCACGTCGCCGGAAGGAGCGCGTCCCCAGACGGGCATTTGCCTGAACGCCAGCACGGTCGTCGCGCCGTAGGCATAGGCCGCGAAGATAAACAGGCACATCGAGACGAGGCTTATGGCGGTCACGGTGTCTCAACAAAGGATACGAGACTGTGCCGGTGAGATGGCCTAGGCTTGACGCGAGTGGTGGAATTGCGCGATCCAGCGGGTCCGGAGCCGCACCATCCGGTGCTGCCCCTGACTCGATTTGCGCCCGCGCCTACTGGCCATCTTCACCTCGGGCACGTTGCCAATGCCATCTACGTCTGGGGCATGGCACGCGCACGCGACGCGCGCGTCATGTTGCGCATCGAAGACCACGATCGTCAGCGCTGTCGGCCCGACTACGAACGGGCCCTGCTGGACGATCTCGAGTGGCTGGGCTTCGTGCCCGATATGTACCCGCCATTCGAGTTTCGGGCGGGCCGATGTGAAGGACGGCAAAGCGATCGTGACGCTGTGTATCGCGCAGCGCTTCGGCCACTCGTCGACTCCGGTCTGGTATTCGGTTGCGATTGCTCACGAAAGGAAGTCGGCGGCTCCGAGTATCCCGGCACCTGTCGCACTCGCGGGTTGCCACTCGCCGATGGCATCGGCTGGCGGGTGCGGATGGAGCCAGGAATCGAGCGGTTCGACGATGTGCTGATTGGCCCGCAGTCGCAGGATCCAGCGACAGAGTTCGGCGACCTTCTCGTGCGAGATCGCCTCGGCAACTGGACCTACCATTGGGCAGCGGCGACAGATGACACGTTGCAGGGAGTCACGCTCGTCATTCGCGGTGTCGACTTGCTCGATTCGACCGGCAGGCAACTGCGTCTTGCGCGGCTGCTCGGACGGCGCGACCCGCCAGTCTTCGCGCATCACCCGCTCATCATGAAGTCGGCAACGCAAAAACTCAGCAAGTCCGATCGAGACACAGGAATTCGCGATCTTCGCAAGGCCGGTTGGTCACCGCAACAACTGATTGGGCTCGCAGCGTACCGCGTCGGCCTGCAGGCGGACGACTCTGCCGCGAGTGCTGACGACGTGTCGCGCTTTTTTGTCACGCAATAGCGGATCGCCGTGCGAGCTCCGTGGCAGTATTCTTATGGGCCAACAAGGGGCTTACCTCAACAAGGAGCGTCGAAGTTGCCGGTTGTTCTCGACCATCCCGCTATTGCTCTTTTCGACCGCGCAGACTTCGAGCGCGCGTGGCAGCTTGACGACTCTGCGCCGCGTCACCGCTCGGTCGTTCGCGACACCACCATCGTTGTGTCGCGCAGTTCGCCGAACGATTTCCAGGATCGGCAGATTTATCTCTGGATCGACGATGAGGCGCTCGGGAAGATTCGATACGGTCAAGTCGTGAGCCGCACCATGGAGCCTGGACGTCACAAGGTTCGTGTCTTCAACACGCTCTTCACCCGCGAGATCGTCGTCGAGGCCGCGCCCGGCGAGAAAGTGCGGCTGAATTGCGGCACCGGCATGCCGACGGCAGGTTGGCTGATGATGATCTTCCTCCACGTGACGTACCTGCGGGTGTGGATCGAGCGTGATGGTTCCGCAGCCTGACGACAGCCTCGCGACAGCGCACTTCGCGATCACGCGCGACACACCCGACGCCCTGCAGGAACGAGCATTGGTAAGCTACGAGTGAAGGATGTTTATGACAACCACCCGAGCCTTTGCCGTGGTTCTCGCCGCGGCGACCATCGCGTGTTCTCGCCCGCCGGCCAACAACCAACAAACCACGGCGAGTGTGCAGCCGGGCGCCGCCACGACGGCGCCGGCCGCCGGCGGGACTGACGGAGCCAACCGCAAGTACCTGCTCGAGCGCATCGACGATGCCGCGGTCGTGCAGCTCTATGCCGACGGCTTTCAGTCGTTGCCGTTGAAGGAAAAGACCCTGATCTGGCATCTCTACGAGGCGGCGCTCGCCGGACGCGACATCTACCTCGATCAGAAGCATCGTGACGCGCTGGAGATGCGCGGAGTTCTCGAGCAGATCGTTGCGCATCCACAAGGGATCGATCAAGCGACACTCAGCGAGATTCAGCGGTACACCAAGCTTTACTGGATCAACAACGGACCCTACAACAACCTTACGGCCCGCAAGTTCGTGCTGAAGTGTGCCCCGGACGCCTTTGGCGCCGCAGCCAGGAAAGCCGCACAGAACGGCGCGTCGTTCACGGGGCACGAAGGCGAGTCGCTCGACGCCACACTCGCACGCCTGCAGCCGATGTTCTTCGATCCAAACGTCGATCCGATCGTCACGAACAAAACCCCCGGTCCCGGTAAGGACATCCTGCTGGCGAGCGCGAACAATCTGTATGCAGGCGGCGTCTCGATGGCGGATCTCAAGGGCTTCGTCGAGAAGAACGGTCTGAACTCGCGGCTCGTAAAGCAAACCGGCAAGCTGGTCGAGGAGGTCAACAAGATCGACGGCCGGTACGGGCCGCAGATTGCCGAGATCGTCAAACATCTCGAAGCTGCCATTCCGTTTGCCACCGATCCGATGGCCAACGCGCTCCGCGCGCTCGTGCAGTGGTATCGCACGGGGAGCGACTCGGACCGCGCGAAGTACGACATTGCCTGGGTGCAGGACAAGGCGTCTCCCGTGGACACGATCAACGGATTCATCGAGGTGTATCTCGATCCGCGCGGCATCAAAGGATCCTGGGAAGCGCTCGTGTTTTACGTGAACCAGGCCAAGACCGCGCGCATCAAGAAGCTGGCGGAAAACGCGCAGTGGTTCGAAGATCACATGCCGTGGGATCCGAAGTACCGCAAGCCCAGTGTGCAGGGCATCGTCGCGAACGCGATCGACGTTGTCGTCGAAACGGGCGATTCCGGGCCCGTCACCCCCGTCGGCATCAACTTGCCGAACGATCAGTCCATTCGCGAGCAATACGGCAGCAAGTCGGTCGCGCTGTCGAACGTGACAGACGCCTACAACCGCTCGACGCCGGGCTCCATGCGCGGCGAGTTCTCCTGGAGTCCGGAGGAGGTGAACCGCGCCACGAAGTGGGCCGACTTCAGCGCGGAGCTCACGACCGACATGCACGAGGTCATCGGTCACGCGTCGGGCCGCCAGGCCGAAGGGTTCAAGGGCACGCCGCAGGAGATGATCAAGGAGGAATTCTCGGCGCTCGAAGAAGGCCGCGCCGATCTCGTGGGCCTCTACTTCATTGCCGATCCCAAGCTCGTCGATCTCGGGATCATGTCCGCGCCCGATCAGGACGACATCGCCCGCGCCGAATATGAGTCCTACACGCGAAACGCGCTCGTGCAGCTGCGCCGCGTACGAGAGGGCTCGCAGATCGAGGAAGATCACATGCGCAATCGCCAGATGATCATCCGCTGGCTGATGGCGAACACGAAGGCCATCGAAGAGCGCACCCGCGACGGCAAGACGTATCTGGTGATGGTCGATCCCAAGGCATTTCGCGAAGGTCTTGGCCGTCTGCTCGCCGAGGTCCAGCGCATCAAGAGCGAGGGCGATTACGCGGCAGCGAAGAAGCTCTTTGCCACCTACGGCGTGCACTTCGACCCGAAATTGCGCGACCAGGTGGTGACGAGAGTCGAGAAGCTCGATCTTCCTTCGTACACGGGATTCGTGATGCCGAAACTGACTCCCGTCACCGGCAGCGACGGCAAAATCACCGACGTGCAGATTTCATATCCGATGGATCTGACCGTGCAGATGTTGGAATATTCCGGAGTTCGAAAATAGGAGGGTCGATGGTGAAAAGAATGGGATTCACGGCAGCGGTCGTCGCGGTGCTGGTGTCGGTGTCGGTGACGGCGTGGGCTCAAAACGCGAACCCGCGCTTCGGCAAGTGGAAGCTCAAGTCGGAGGCGCCCGCGCCGAGCAGCAACATCATGACCTACGAACCGTTTGGCGATAAGGGCATGAAGATCACCATTGACGCCGTCAACAGCCAGGGCGCGAAGTCGCAGTGGTGGTATACGACGAACTTCGACGGCAAGGACATGCCCATCACGGGCAATGCGGGCGCAGACATGGGCTCGGTGCGGACGATCACCGATCGCATCAACGAAATCGTCTACAAGAAAGACGGCAAGATCACGCAGGTGCTCACCAACGTCCTGTCGCCCGACAGCAACACCATCGGGATCATCTACATGCGCATGGATCCGGAGGGGAAGAAGACCACCAACGTCACGTTTGCGACGTACGAACGGATTCAGTAGCTACAAAACATGTAGGCGCCCACGACATCTCATCGCATCGCCTATAACAACGCGGATCGCTTCGGCGTCGTGTCCGACGCGCCCACTCGAAACCACTTGTGCATGAACGGCGCGAGACGCACCTCGTGCCGTCCTGCCTCGTTCGCCTCGCTGTGATCCTCGTCGAAAACGTCGTACAGATGGCCGCCGTCAGGGTGGCCCACATCGAAATGGACCGTCTGTTTCTGATCCGAGAAACTGTGGACGGTAACGAGCGCCACACCGCGCCACTCGTAGCGAAGAACCAGGACGGACGGTGAGTCGGTGTCCAGAATGGCACACTCACCCCAGCCAATCTCCGGCAGTTCCTTTCGCGCGCGAATTCGGCGCTCCGTCCAGTTGAGCAGCGAATTCGGATCGCGGCGCTGATCGGCGACGTTCACCTTGCGATACCCGTGCTCGTCGTCCTCGATGATCGGCACCACACGTTTCTTCGCGCGCGAGTAGCCGCCGTAGTCCGCGCCCGACCACTGCATCGCCGTGCGTGCGCATTCGCGCTCCGGAAGCGACAGGTTGTCCCAGATGCCGATTTCGTCTCCGTACTGCATCATCGGCGTTCCCGGCAGCGTGAACAGCAGGCTCAACGCGAGCTCGATGCGCCGGCGATCGCCGCCGAGCATCGGTGTCAGCCGGCGACGGATGCCGCGATCGTACAACTGCATATTCTTGTCCGCGCCACACGCCGCGAACACCTTCTGGCGCTGTTCCGGCGTGAGCCGTCCCAGATCGCACTCGTCGTGACTGCGGAGAAACTGCACGTACTGTGCCTGTGCCGGCACTTTCCGCGTCTGCTGAATCGCCCACTTCAGGGGCTCGAGGTCCGCGCTCGCGAGCGCATACCAAAGCCGTTGATTGACGGGGAAGTTCAGCATCAACTGCAACCGATCGCCTTGCGCGCCGAAATAGCGCACGCTCTCCTCCGGTGGCACATTGGCTTCGGCGAGGAGCACCGCGTCGCCCGCGCGCCACTGCAGGAAATCGCGCAAGTCGTGCAGGATGTCGAAATCCTTCGCGTGGTCGACACCTGCACCCTTTCGTTCGATCAGGAACGGCACGGCGTCCATGCGAAATCCCGAGACCCCGAGCTGGAGCCAGAATCCCATGATCTTGCTGATCTCGGTGCGCACGGAGTTGTTCCACACGTTGAGGTCGGCTTGAAAATCGTAGAAGCGATGGAAGTAGTACTCCCTGGCGCGCTTATCGTAGGTCCACGTGGTCTTCTGCACGCCCGGAAAGACCAGGCCCTTGTCATGATCCGCGGGACGCTCCTTACTCCACACATACCAGTCGCGAAAGGGCGAATCGCGATGACGCCGTGCGTGCTGAAACCACGGATGCTCGATGGACGTGTGATTGACGACCAGGTCGACGATGACCCGAATGCCCAAGGCTCGCGCGTGGTTCATGAACTCCACGAAATCGCCAAGTGAGCCGTGTTTTTCATGAACGCTGTAATAGTCCGAGACGTCGTAGCCGTTGTCGCGGTTTGGTGATTCGCTGAAAGGCAGCAGCCACACGCACGTGACACCGAGGCCGGCGAGGTATTCGAGACGGTCGCTCAGGCCGGCGAAATCTCCCACGCCGTCGCCGTCAGAATCCATATACTTCTCGACATCGAGGCAATAAATAATCGCGTTGCGGTACCAGAGGTCTGCGATAGCCATTTGTGATGACAAAGAGAATTGCACGGTTTGAAGAAAACTGTCTGTCAGCCGGCGGGGCTGAAGCCCCGCCGGCAGTAAAGCACGGGTGAAGACGTGTTCTCGCTGAGATTGATCGTCGTCGTCGTCCTGGCGCTCGGCACGCTGCAGGCGCAAGAGGGAGGATCGGCGTCCGGTCTGCCAGCGCTTCTTCAGCGGTACCGCGCCGTCAACATGGAGCGGCTGCGAAATCCAGACGACGCCGACTGGCTGATGGTACGGCGCACGTACGACGGGTGGGGCTACAGTCCGCTTGCCCTGATCACGCCGGCCAATGTCGCAGAGCTCCGTCCGGTGTGGTCGGTTGAGACCGGCGAGACCAACGGACACGAGGCGCCGCCAATCGTGAACGCCGGCGTCATGTTCGTGGCCACGCCGGGCAATCAGGTGATGGCGCTCGACGCGAAAAGCGGCAGCGTGTTGTGGAGGTACAAGCGGCCGCTTCCAGACGACGTGGTGCTGGCGCATCCCACGAGTCGCGGTGTGGCATTGTACGGCGACACAGTGTTTTTTGCCGCAGGCGAGGCGGTACTCGTGGCGCTCGACGCGAAACGCGGCAAAGAGATCTGGACCGCCAAAGTGGCCGACAACACGCGCGGGTACTACATGTCGCTGGCGCCGCTTGTGGCAGACGGCAAGGTGCTCGTCGGCGCCTCGGGCGGCGAGTTCGGCGTGCGCGGCTTCGTGTCCGCGTTCGATGTCGAGAGCGGCAAGGAGCTCTGGAAGGTCTACACGGTGCCTGCGCCAGGCGAGCCAGGCAGCGACACGTGGCCGAAAGGAGATCAATGGAAGACGGGAGGGGGGTCGATTTGGATCACCGCGAACTACGATCCGGACACGCACCTCGCGTTCTGGGGCACGGGCAATGGTGGTCCGTGGATGGGCGATCAACGTCCTGGAGACAATCTCTATACCTCGTCCACGATTGCCGTTGATGTGCGGACGGGAAAGATCAAAGGCTACTTTCAGTACGACCCGAACGATTCGTGGGACTGGGATGAAGTGTCGCCGCCGATTCTTGTCGACTACAGACGCGACGGCAGAACCATCAAGGGTCTGATCGATGTCGCACGCGATGGATATCTGTGGTTCCTCGAGCGGACCGACGCCGCCATCAAGTTCGTAGAAGGAACGGCGTACGTTCGGCAGAACGTCTTCAGGAGTCTCGATCCGAAAACCGGGCGTCCCGATGTCGATCCGGCGCGTCGTCCCGGCACTGGCAAGGCCGCTGATTTCTGTCCATCGCACTGGGGCGGCAAGAACTGGCCGCCGATTGCGTACAGCCCGAAGACGCGGATGATCTACATCCCCGCAAACGAGAATCTCTGTTCGTCGATCGTCGGCCGCGAAGTTTCGTACACGGCGGGTCGCTCGTACACGGGCGCCAGCAACATCATGTCTCTTGTGCCCGGCGCCGATCACATCGGCGAAGTGCAGGCGTGGAATGTCGACACCGGCAAGCGTGTGTGGACCCACACGTTTCCGTCATCCGCCAACTGGGGACCGATGCTCGCGACGGGCGGGGGACTCGTGTTCAGCGGCGGGACGAACGATCGCAAGTTCCGTGCGTTCGACGCATCCACAGGCAAGCTGCTTTGGGAGTTCGAGACGAACTCCGGCGTGATCGGGCAGCCGTCGTCGTTCATGATCGACAGCAAGCAGTACGTCGCGGTGCAGTCGGGCTGGGGCATTGACGCGCGCGGGATGCAAAGGCGTTTGAATGGGCTGTTTCCCGGCAAATATCCGGATGTGCCTGAGGGTGGCACTATCTGGGTGTTCGCCGTCACGCCATAGGGAGGGCTCATGTGCCGAGTGCCGAGATGTGTAGCCGTCTTCGCGGCGCTCATTGCGTTGTGTGCGCAGCCGCGCGCGCAGTCGAGTGCAGTGATCTACGAGGGCGCCAGGGTGATCATCGGCGACCAAAGCGCGCCCATCGAGAATGGCGCGTTCGTTGTCCAGAACGGCCGGATCAGCGCGATCGGCAGAAGAGAAACCGTCACCGCGCCTCCCGGTGCCACGCGTGTCGATCTCTCGGGCAAGACCGTCATGCCCGCCATCGTCAACGCACATGCGCACTTCGGCTACGAGAAGTTCACCAAAGCGGAAGGCGAGTCGCGCGCGGAGAATTTCACCGCGGCAAATCTCCTGGATCACATGCAGCGTGAGGCGTTCTACGGTGTGGGCACCGTCAACGACGGCGGATCGGCCGCTGTTCCCATTGCGCTCGAATTCCAGCGCGCACAGGCCGCCCATGGCTTTCCGCTCGCCGCGCAGTTTCACTTCAACGCCGGCATCGTCCCGCCGGAAGGTGGACCGGATTCCATCCTGATCAAAGGCACCCGGCCATTGCACGCCAATTACGAGGTGCTGCGCGCGCCGGAAGGACGGGCGGCGGTGCAGGACGTCGTGGCGAAGAAGATTCCGCGCATCAAGATCTGGTTCGGCGATCGTGGAGGCGCGTATCCGGCGATGCCGTATCACGTGTACGAGCCGATCATCGAGGAGGCGCACAAGAACGGCCTGCAGGTGCACGGCCACGCGACGACGCTGCGCGATCAAAAAGATGCGCTGCGTGCAGGCATCGATGCGCTCGTGCACATGGTCCAGAACACGAGAATCGACGACGAGCTCGCGGCGCTGGTGAAGGAAAAGACGCCGTATTGGGCAACCGTGATCGCGCTCGGCGATCGTTCCGAAGTGTGCGAGAACGATCCGTTCTTCACGCAAAGCCTGTCTCCGGCGATCATCGCGGACATTCAGGCGAAGCGCTGCGGGCCGGTGGCTAACGCGGCCGCCCGCGATGAGCTGCTCAGGAACAATTTCATGGTGATGATCAACGCGGGGGCGCGTCTCGTGCTCGGCACGGATGCCGGCGTGCGGCCAGGCGCGGCATTCGGCTCGAGCGATCATCACGAGATTGCGCATTGGGTCGAGATGGGTCTGACGCCGAAGCAGGCCATTATTGCGTCCACGTCACGGCCGGCCGAGGCGCTCGGTCTCAGAGACGTTGGAACGCTCGCCGAAGGCACGTCGGCGGATTTCATCGTCCTCGACGCGAATCCGCTCGACGACATTCGCAACACGCGCCAGATTGCGAGTGTGTATCTTCGCGGCGTCAAGCTGGATCGCGAGGCGCTTCTTGCCAAGTGGAAGAAGAGTTCGTAACCGCAGATAGCCGCAGATGGGCCGCAGATAGCCGCAGATAGCCGCAGATAGCCGCAGATAGCCGCAGATGGGCCGCAGATAGTCGCAGATAGTTGCAGATAGCCGCAGATGAACGCAGATGGAGGCCCTTGAAAAGATGTACGGGGCGCGGGCCATTATCCGGATAATTCACAAACGCGTCGTCGATGCACGCCGTTTGCGACAAAAACCCGTATGGAGCACGCCGTCACTATTCACGAAAAACCGTGTTGGGGATGGACTTCCCATCCGTTGTCAAGCTGTTTTTTCCACGACACGGCACCCGCGCCGCGTCGCATCGTAGGGCGTTCGTGCGGTGAGCATCGCCATCAACACCGCCAGCATGCGATCAACGACTCCACGCAACGCGCGCGCATGGCCGTGGCCAGCTTGCCGCAGTTTTGCATAATGCGCCTGGCAGTGGGCGTCGCGTTGCACGCAGCCGCGGGCCCAGAGATAAAGCGCTGTTTGCAAGCGATGATCACAGGCATAGCGCATCATCACGATGCAGCTTTTGCCGCTACGCTTCGTGACTGGGGCGACACCCCCCAACTGCCGGATGGCATGGTAGTCTCGAAGCTGCAGCGCGTTTGCTGCTTCCGCGAGCAGCGTCGCCGCGATTCGCGTCCCAATGCCTGGCAGCGATTGGAGGATCGCGACGTCCGTCTGCTCGCGGCGGTGCTCGCCGTTGGTCCCTTCGGTGAGCGCGTCCAGTGTGGCAGTCAGCCGCCGTTCGGCCGCGCGTCGTTGCGCCTGGATCATCGGCAACTGATCGACCAAATCAACGATGCGCACACGCACGCCTTCGCGCACGCCGGCAGCGAGGTGGACACTGGGCCGGTGCAAGACGGCCAGTACTTCCTCGGCAGTGAGACGGCGGATGTGATGGTCACGGAGCACGCGCCGCACCTGGGTGACACGCACGCGGCTCGCCTCGATTGTCGTGGGCGCGAGCTTCAGCAGCGCCCAAAACCACGGCTCATTCGCCGCCGGCACAAGCCGGAGCAACTCCGGCCAGGTCCGCAGCAAGTGATCGCGGAGACGATTCGCCAATCGGCGCAGGTCTTCGCCCAGTTCTGTATCTTGGCGGGAGAATTCCCGCAATTGGATCGTCAACGGGTCGCCGATCATCAGCTCTCGGAACGCGCGCCGATCCGTCCGGAGCGCGCTGCTCAAGACCTCGGCATCGCGCTCGTCATCTTTCGCGCCCGCCGCCGAAAATCGATCTCGAAAGCGGTCGAGCTGCTTTGGATTGATGGCAAAGACATGACAGCCGCGCTCGAGAAATGTGTCCACCAGCGGGCCGCGCGGGGCTTCGAGCGCGACGGCGACCGCGCCTGTCTCATCCTCCGCCAGGTGTACGATCGAGCCGACAAGTTCCGCGATCGCCTCGCCGGTATGGGCGACGGTGCGCTTTGCGATCAGCGTGCCCGCCGCGTTCGTCACGCAGACCTCGTGTTGCTCGGTTCCCCAATCAATCCCAACAAACAGCCGGTAGCTCTCAGTCATCGATGTTGTACGCCTCCTCCCGCTGGCGACCACACCCGCGCACGTTCCCTGTACTGGCGCTCGAAGCGCGGACTTCCCATTGGTTCTCTGGGTGTGGAGCCTCACTGAGACGCGGGTCCATCCCAGGCGCTCGAAGCGCCGGGGGCGCATGGCGTTCTCAGTGAGGCGCCAACTGGTGTGGCAGATGCTAATCGCTGCTCGCCACCACTGTCGACGAGAAGCAGCTTGCCATTCTCGTCGGATCTATCCACGATTTCTGCGGGCGCCTTCGCGCCTTCGGCGCTCCGGCGCTGTCTCTAGAAAAAAGGTACAGGGGGCGACAC
>WNFU01019772.1_pt1 | contig 18463 bp, 13 predicted proteins | sample 5400121 | NCBI WGS metagenome assembly WNFU01 (sample SAMN13153360, study PRJNA577476) | soil metagenome | isolation source: 100 cm soil or saprolite under grassland replicate 1 | place: USA:California | collected 2016-06-15 | reverse complement strand
GAGCTTCGGCAGGTCCTCGATGCGATGGGCGTCCGGCATAGGCGCGGCATCATAGTGGCGCTGTTCTGCAGTGTCAACGCGATCGCCTGCGTGCCCGTCGTGAAGCCCGGCCCCGACCGCCAGGAGGCCGGCTGGCCCGCGTACCTCGGCACGCTCCGGCACGACGCGTCCGCCGCCGAGACCCTGAATCCCGATCCACGCCCGCTGTGGCGCACCGATGTGGGCCGGGCGGTGGCGGGCAGCCCCGCCCTCGGGGAGACGATCCTCGCCGCAGGCACGACCGACCGCACCGTGGTGCTCCTCGATCGCGCCAGCGGCGACGTGCTGTGGCGCCAGCGGGTCGGCGGGACCATCCACGCCGGTCCGCTCCTCGACCAGGACCGCCTGTACGTCGGCACCGAGCTCACGCCCGAGGGCAAGGTGTACGCCCTGCGGCTCAAGACCGGCAAGCCGCTCTGGGAGGTGAAGCTCGGCAGCGTCGCGGCCCCGCTTGCCCTCGACGGCGACGCGCTGGTTGCGGGAACCGAAGAAGGCCTCATGGCGCGGCTCGATCCGGAAACCGGTCGGGTCGCGTGGCGGCGGCGCCTGGCGGGCGCGGTCCGGGCGGGACCCGTGGTCGTGAGCGGCCACGTCGTGGTCGCCACGACTGCCGACACGCTGTTCCTGCTGTCGCGGCAGACGGGGGAAATCGAGGCGAGGATGGCGACTCCGGGGGCGGTGCTCGGCACCCCCGTCGCCGACGGCGGCCGGGTGTATCTCGGTACCACGGAGGGTCACGTGCTCGCGGTGACGGTGCCCGGGCTGGCGATCGCGTGGGATTACCCCGCGGGCGACGCCGTGTACGGCGCGCCCGCCCTTGCGCGCGATACTCTGTACGTGCTCACCCGCGGCGGACGGCTGTGGCTGATTCCCGTCGCGAGCCCCAGCGTGGGGGGGGCGCGCTTCTTCGATCTCAACGTCGTGGCGGTCGCCGGGCCGACGCCCGTGAGCGCGGGTGTCCTAGTCGGCAGCGTGGCCGGCGAAGTGCTCTTCGTGAGCACCGCGGACGGGCAAGTGCGGTGGCGCACGCAACTCGACGGGCCCATCGACGAGCCGCCGCTAGTCCGGGATCGAGAGCTGTTCGTCGTCGCCGGCCGCGGCGATATTCATGCCTTCAGATGAGATCATCCCGCATTCTCGTCGCGGTGACGGTCCTGGCGCCGGCGCTCCTGACGGCTCAGACCGGTGCACGACGCCATGACGCCACGTCGTGGCGTCCGGCAACGGGCTGGGTCCGGGGAGGGGTGGTGCATTACGGTAAGTGGCTCCTGGTCGCCGGCGCCGTCGGCTTCACGATCATGGGCGAGCACGAGCATCGCCGCTCGCAGCGGTTCTGGACCGAGCTGCTGCGGATGTGCCAGGCGGACAATCAGAGCTGCGCCGTGGACGACTCGGGGCGCTACCTCGACTATCAGGCGGAGCTGTTGTACCAGGAGTCCGTCTACTACGACCACCGCGCCCGCCGCCGTCTCGTCGCCGGCCAGCTGTCGCTGCTCGGCGCCGCCGCGATGTTCATCGCCGATTTGAAGCACAAAGGGGAGAAGCCGGACAACATTCCGTTTCACGGGATGATGGTGGCGCCGGCGAGAGACGGCGTGCGCTTGGGGGTGCGGGTCGCGTTCTGAGCGAGATCAGACGTCGGACATCAGACATCGGCTGACGTCAGACGTCTGACGTCTCAACTACCCAACTCTAAACAGCTCGAAGCCTCTCTCATATCGCTGCACGATGCGTTCCCGGTACGCCGCGTGCTCGGGGCGCGCCAGCGCCGGATCGCCCGCGATGATCCCGGCGGCCGCGCTCCGCGCGGTCTCGAGCAGGTCCAGGTCGCGCGCGAAATCGGCGTAGCGCAGCGCGATCCCGCCCGACTGCCGCGCCCCCGCGAGCTCCCCCATCCCACGCTCCTGCAGGTCCAGCTCCGCGATCGCAAAGCCGTCGGTCGTGTCACAGAACGCCTTGAGGCGCGGCGCCGCTTCGGCCGCGTCGGAGAGCAGGATACAGTGACTCGCCGCCGCGCCCCGGCCCACCCGGCCGCGGAGCTGGTGCAGCTGCGCCAATCCGAACCGTTCGGCGTGCTCGATCAGCATCACCGTCGCGTTGGGCACGTCGATGCCGACCTCGATCACCGTCGTCGCGACGAGGACCTGCACCTCGTTGTCGCGGAACGCGCGCATGACCACGTCGCGCTCCTCGGGCTTCACGCGCCCGTGGACGAGCCCCACGCGGAACTCGGCGAACACCTTCTTCAGGCTATCGGCGCCGGCGGTCGCCGCCTTCAAGTCGGCGCGCTCGGACACGTCGATCACCGGATAGATCACGTAGCCCTGCCGCCCCGCCGCGCACTCGCCGCGCAGGAACGTGTAGATGCGCGTCCGGGCGGACTCGGTGCGCAGCGCCGATTTCACCGTGCCCCGCCCCGGCGGCCGCTCGCGCAGCTGGGTGACGTCGAGGTCCCCGTACAGCGTCAGCGCCAGGGACCGCGGGATCGGGGTCGCCGTGAGGAGCAGCACGTCGGGCGCGTCGCCCTTTTCGGCCAGCGCGGCCCGCTGCTCCACGCCGAAGCGGTGCTGCTCGTCGACCACGGCGAGGCCGAGGCGGTGGAAGCGCACCGACTCCTGGATCAGCGCGTGCGTGCCCACGACGAGCCGCGCCCCGCCGCTGGCGATGCGCTCGCGGGCCGCCGTCTTTTCGGCGCCGGTCAGGCGCCCGATCAAGAGCTCGGGCCGGAGGCCCACAGGCTCCAGCAGGCGCGTGAGGGTGTCGTAGTGCTGCTCGGCGAGCAGCTCCGTCGGCGCCATGATCGCGGCCTGGTAGCCGTTCTCGGCGGCGAGCAGCATCGCGAACAACGCTACCACCGTCTTCCCGGTCCCCACGTCCCCCATCAACAGGCGATGCATCCGCTCGGCGGCCGTCATGTCTTCGGTGATTTCGCGGACGGCGTGCTTCTGGTCTCCCGTCAGCTCGAAGGGGAGGGTCTCCTTGAGCCGCGTCGTGAGCTCGCGTTTGAGCTCGAAGCGGATGCCGGCGCGCGCGCGTTTGGCCAGCACCCGCGCCCGCGCCTGCACGAGCTGCTGGTCGAAGAATTCGTCGAAGGCCAGGCGCCGCCGGCCGCGCTCGGCGACCTCGAGCGACGCGGGCCGGTGCACCGCCGCGAGGGCGTCCCGCAACGGGGCGAGCCCCACGCGCGCGCGCAGGGCAGCCGGGTGCGGATCCGCCGCGAGCGGCAGCAGCGTGTCGAGGTGTTGGGCCAGCAGTCCGCGGATCTGGCGGTGGGACAACCCTTCGGTCGCCGGATACACCGGCAGGATCATTCCGTGGCCGGGCTCGTCCTCGTCCTTCTCGGCGAGCACGATGAACTCGCGCGGCACGAGCTGGCGGCCGTGATAGAACCGGACCGGACCGCTCACCAGCAGTAGCTGGCCGGGCTTGATCTGGCGCTCGAGGAACGGCTGGCCGGGCCACGCGCACTCGAGCAGGCCGCTGTCATCGCGCAGCACCGCGCGGAAGACGCGCAGACCGCGGCGCGTCGGCAGGATCCCGGTCGTCACCACCCGGCCCACGCATGTCGCTTCCCGTCCCATCGCCGCGCGCGCGAGCGGCGTCACGGTGGTGGCGTCGAGATAGCGGTGCGGCGCGTGGTACAGAAGATCCCCGACCGTGCGGACGCCGAGCCGCGCCAGCGCCTCGGCGCGCTTGGGGCCGACGCCCTTCAGGAACTTGACCGAAGTTCCGAACTCGAGGCCCATCAGGGCAGGCCCTGCCGGCGGCGCCAGGCCCATTCCGCCGCGAAGGCGGCAATGGCGATCGCGAACAGCCACCAGCGGTCCCGCAGCGCCAGCGACTCGCGGCGCGCGCCGCCCAGACCGGGCTGCGACGCCAGCGCCGGCGGCGTCCTGGGGATCGTTCTTCCCCACCCATCGCCACTGGAGCGGTAGTCCATTCGGAGCTTCGTACGTTACCGGCGCGAACCTCTCCCCTCTCCCTTCGCCCCCTCCCAGCAGCCAGTCGGTGATCGCGCCGATGAGGGTGCGGTACGCCACGTCACTCGCTCCGCCGCGGAATCCCCAGCGCCACAGGCCGGTCGCCGCCAGCGTCACGCGGCGCTGGCCACGGCGCTCGCCCAGCACGGCGATGGGCCGCGAGACGCCGCGGCGCGCCAGCTGGGCCTGCAGGATGGGGACGGCCGTCGTGTCGGCCGGCAGCTCCATCACCGCGCTCGCCGGCGGCAGCGAGTCCCACGGGATGCCGGCGAGATAACCGGCGAGAGGCGAGGCGGGTGGCGTCCCGACGTACCAGTCGCCGTCCCGCCCGCCGCTCGTCGGCCAGACCAGGAGCCCGCCGGGGAGGGAGGCCGCCAGGCCCGCGAGCGTCGCGGGATCGCCGACGAGGGCGACGAGCCGCGCCTGCTGCGCCGCGCGGCGCACCACGGCGTCCGCCACCGGCGCGAGCGTCGCGGCGTCGCGCCAGTGGCCGGCTTCCACTTGGGCGTAGGCGCGCAGCGGCAGTCGCGCCACGTCGCCCAGCGTGCGCGCCAGGAAGCGCGATTCCCAGCTGGGCGGCGCGGCGAGCAGGACGGCGGCCGGCTGCGGGCTCACCTCGAGGACGAACACCCGCGCGTCGTCACGCGGCTCGGAGTCGGGAACGCCGTCGAGGCGCACCTCGAGGGCGGACCAACCGGGATGGGGGATGCGGGATGCGGGAAATGCGAGCTCAGCGGAGAGGACGCCGCTGTCCGGCAAAGGCACAGGGTGTGAAGCGAGGGAGCGGCCTTCGGTACTCACCAGGATTGTCCCACGCATCCCCCTTCCCCCTTCCCTCTTCCGTGTAGTTCCATAGCTCACCTCGAGCCGAATCGTGTCGGTCGCTTCGACTCGCCGCGGACCCTCCACGCCGGCGACGAAAGCGTCGAAGAAGCCGGGACGCAGCAGCACCACGAGGCGCGCCCGCCGCAGCAGATCGGCGGGGAGCGCCGCGCGGTCGGTGATCTCCCCATCGCTGACGATCACGAGCGGCCCGCCGCGCGCCGCGGCCGCCTCGAGCGCCGGCGCGAGACGCGACGCGCCTTCGGCCGGCAGGGTGGAATCGAATGCGGCGACGCGATCGCCGAAGCGCCAGATCAGACCGCCGCGCGCGAGCGCGCGCGCCGTGTCCAGCGCCGCGCGCCAGACCGCGGCACGGCCGGTCATGCTGAGCGACGCGTCGAGCAGCACCAGCGGGCGGTCCCCACCGGGCACGGCGCGGGAGGTGACGGGATTCCACAGGAGCAGGAGCAGCGCCAGGATGCCCGTCGCCCGCAGGAGCACCAACCCCAGCGTCAGGCGGCGCACGCGAGCGCCTCGGCGATCGTAAAGCGCCCTTCGTGGAGCGCCCGGCCGACGATCGCTCCGGCGAGCCCCGCCTCCCGCACGCGGCGCAGGTCGTCGAGGGAGGCGATGCCGCCCGACGCGATGACCTCGAGGCCCAGGGCAGCGATGCCGCGCGCCCCGTCCACGTCCGGTCCGGCGAGCGTGCCGTCGCGCGCCACGTCGGTGTAGATGACCGTGCGCGCGCCCTGGTCGCGGACGCGCCGGGCAAGCTCCAGGGCGGTCAGGTGGAGTACCGTCGTCTCCCCCCGTGCGGCAACGCGCCCGTCCCGCGCATCAATACCGACCGCGAGCCGCCCCGGACCGAACCGCCCGAGGAGCCGCGTGACGAGCGCCGCGTCCGTGGCCCCCGCCGTGCCCAGCACGACGCGCGCCGCGCCCCAGTCGAGCATCTCCGCCACGGCGTCCTCGGTGCGCAGGGCGCCGCCGACCTGCACGGGGACCGTGACCGCCGCAAGCAGTCGGCGCGCGAGCTCGCGATTGTCGCCATGGCCGAACGCCCGGTCCAGGTCGACGAAGTGCAGCCAGCGCGCCCCCGCCGCGGACAGCGTCCGGGCGGCGGCCAGGGGGTCGTCCGCGCGGGCGCCGGCACGAGCCAGCCGCCCGCCGTGGACGTCAATGGCGGGATAGAGCTCCACGATGGAAAAGGAAACTAATCGACGCGTGCGGCGACGTGCGCGGGATGCGGCTCCAGCTGCGCGAGCAACAGGGCGCGAGCGGCGTCGTAGGCGTCCTTGAGGCTCTTGGGGACCGACGCCCCTTCCCCCGCGGTCGTGCGCTGCGGATTCGTGGGGCGGCCGTTGACGAGGAACTCGTAGTGCAGGTGCGGCCCGGTCGAGAGGCCGGTGGAGCCGACGTAGGCGATGGTCTCGCTTTGCGCGACGCGCTGCCCGACGTGCAGCCCCTTGGCGAACGCCGAGAGGTGTCCGTAGCGGGTGCGGATGCCGTTGGCGTGGTGCAGCTCGACGAGGTTGCCGTATCCGCCCTCGCGGCCGACCCGCGTCACGATCCCGTCGGCTGTCGCGCGCACCGGGGTGCCGTACGCCGCGGCGTAGTCCGTACCCTCGTGCGTGCGCCACTCGTGGAGAATCGGGTGGAAGCGGCTGCCGAAGCGGCTCGTGACGCGACGGAACTGCAGCGGCGCGCGCAGGAAGGCGCGTTTGAGCGACCGCCCGCGGTCGTCGTAGAAGCCGCCCCCCCCGCCCCCCGCTCCCCCTTCGCCGGAGTCGGACTGGAACCAGAAGGCGAAGCTGGGCGTGCGCGCCACGTCCACGCGCGCCGCGAGGATGCGCCCGAAGCGCCGCTCTCCTTCGGGGGACTCCAGACGCTCGAGCAGAACTTCGAAGCGATCGCCGCGCTGGACGTCGCGCGTGAAGTCCACCTCCCAGTCGTACACGTCGGCGATGGCCCACGCGAGCTGGCGCCGTTCGACGGCGGGCAGGAAGCTGTCGGGCACGGCCTGGTCCAGGGCGTCGTACAGCGACGATTCGATCAGCCCCACCACCCGGACGCGCTGGATGGTCCAGGGGATCGTCTCGACGCGTTGGGTCCACCCCGCCGCGGAGCGCTCCATTGGGCTCCGTGGTGGCGCGTATGAACGCCGCCCAGTCGCGGCCGGTGATCCCCGCGCGCTGCAGCAACTGGCCCAGCGTCTCGCGGGAACCGAGGGTGAGCGCGGAATCGTGGTAGGCGGTGGACACGACGATGGGCGCCGCGGTCAACGGCCGGCGCCAGGGCCACGCGTCGCGCGAGGCCCACAGCAGCGCCACGGCGGCGAGCCCGCCCGCGGCGACGAGGTGGCGCGACCGCAGCGCCATCAGTCCATCTGCCGCCGGATGAACGTGGGGATCTCCATCTCGGAAACTTCGTTGGGCGGCGTCTGCGCGCGCCGGGCGGGCGGCTCGGCGGCGGGCCGGACGTATCCGGAAGGCGGCACCGGCGTCGGCCGCGAGACCCGCTTCTCGAAGGGCAGCACACCGGGGGCGCCGCGGCCCACCGCGACGGGCTCCGCCTGCGCGGCTCTCTCGAAGCCGGTGGCGATCACCGTGACGCGCACCTCGCCGTGCATCGCCGGGTCGTTGACCGCCCCGAAGATGATCTCCGCCTCGTCGCCCGCGGCGTCGTGGATCGCTTCGCTGATCTGGGTGACCTCGCCGAGCGTGAGATCGTCGCCGCCGGTGATGTTGATGAGCACGCCCGTGGCGCCGGCGATCGAGATGTTGTCGAGCAAGGGACTGGAGATCGCCTGCTGCGCGGCTTCCATCGCGCGGTTCTCACCGCGCCCCATTCCGGTCCCCATGAGCGCCGGTCCGCCGTTCTGCATGATGGTGCGGACGTCGGCGAAGTCCACGTTCACCAGGCCGGTGACGCTGATCAAGGAGGCGATGCCCTGCGTCGCGTGCAGCAGCACTTCGTCGGCCTTCTTGAGCGCGTCCTGGAAGGGGATGCCCTTGCCGACCACCGCGAGCAGCCGCTCGTTGGGCACGACGATCATCGTGTCGACGTGCTTGCGCATTTCGGCGATGCCCATTTCGGCCTGGCGCATCCGCTTGCGGCCTTCGAACAGGAACGGCTTGGTGCAGATCCCGATGGTGAGGCCGCCCAGATCGCGCGCCACCTGCGAGATGATCGGCGCCGCCCCCGTTCCCGTGCCGCCGCCCATGCCGCAGGTGACGAACACGAGGTCCGCGCTCTGCAGGGCGTGCAGCACCTCGTCGCGGTTCTCTTCGATCGCCTGCCGCCCGATCTCCGGGCGCGCGCCCGCGCCGAGCCCGCGCGTCAAGCGCTTGCCGATCTGGACCTTGACGTCGGCCTTGTTGTTGAGGAGCGCCTGGGCGTCAGTATTCACGGCGATGAACTCCACGCCGCGGACTCCCTCGTCGATCATGCGGTTCAGGGCGTTGCCGCCGCCGCCGCCGACCCCGACGACCTTCATTCGCGCGTTCTGCGATACGGTCTCTTCGAGCTCGAAGATCATGGTCCCCTCGGGTCGTCGATCAGAAGAAGTCCTGCAACCATCGCTTTAGCGGTCCCAACCATTTCTCCACCGCCCCGCTCCCGACGAGCGGCACCCCGCCCGCCGCTTGTCCGTGGGCAAGCCGCCGTGCCGCGTACAGCACCAGCCCCACCGGCACCGCGTAGCGTGGCGCCTGCACGCTGTCCACCAGCCCGGAGATGTCGCGCTCCGGCGCCCCGGCCCGCACCGGCGTCGCAAACACGTCCCGCGCCAGCTCGACGATCCCCGGCAGGTGGGCCGTGCCACCCGTCAGCACCACCCCGGCCGGCAGCCGCCCCGCGTAGCCCGCCTTCTCGAACTCGCGCGCCACCAGCTGAAACACCTCGTCGAGGCGCTGGTGGATGATGTGCGACAACAACTCGCGCGACGCCTGCCGCGCCCCCTGCCCCGGCGTCGACGGCAGGGCCACCATCTCCGACGGATCCACCAGCGGGGCGTACGCGATCCCGAACCGCTCCTTCAGCCGCTCCGCGTCCGCCTGCGTCACGCCGAGGCCCTGCACGAGATCACTGCTCACGTGCGTGCCCGCGAACTTCAGCGACCCCAGGTGACGGATCTTCCCTTCATGGAAGATCGCGACGCCGGTGGACCCGCCGCCCACCTCGACCAGCGCGACCCCCAGCTCCTTCTCGTCCTCCGTCAGCACCGCGTACGACGCGGCGAGGGGCTCGAGCACCAGGTCCGCCACGCGGTAGCCCGCGCGCTGCACGCTCTTGCGCAGGTTCTGCGCCGCGGTGGACTGCACCGTGACGAGGTACATCTCCACCTCGAGACGCATCCCCGTCATGCCGACCGGGTCGAGCACGCCGCGCTGCTGGTCCACCACGTACTCCTGCGGGATGTCGTGCAGGAGCTCGTGGTCGCGACCCAGGGACACCGCGCGCGCCACCTCGTTGACGCGCGCCACGTCCTGCGGCGTGATCTCTTCCCCCGTCACCGCCACCACGCCCGACGACGTGCGCGCCGCCACGTGCTCGCCGGCGATCCCGCAGGCAACGCCGGCCACCTTGGCGCCGGCCATTCGCTCGGCGTCGCGCAGGGCGGCGACGATCGACCGCGTCGTCTCCTCGATGTCGCGGACGACGCCGCGGCGCACGCCGGTGTTCCGCGCGAGCCCCACCCCGAGCACCTTCGCCACCGGCGACCGCGGGAGATCGCCGACCACTTCCGCGATCACCGCGCACGTCTTGGTGCTGCCGAGGTCGAGCCCGGCCACGAGCCGACGGTCCCGGCTCACGCCCCCGAGCCCCCGGCCGCGCTGCGGGCGCGCCGCCGTACCACCACCTGGCCGGCGTAGCGCGCATCGAGTTCCGCGTAGGGGCGCCGCTTGGCCGCCAGGTCCTGCGCCACCAGTCCCACCGCCTGTATGACCTCCGGTCCGGCGTCGCGTCCGAGCAGCACGCGGCGGGACCCCAGTTCCAATGCCACGTCGCCACGCGTCAGCCGGCGCGCGACGGTGATCTCCTGATACAGCCCCGCGTCCACCGCCTGCACCAGGGCGAGGACGCCGAGTACCGCCGAATCCGCCGTCACCGCGATCGGCAGGTCGAGCGGCGTGCGCGCCGGATCGAACGGCAACAGCGTGCCCCGCGCATCGACCGGCACGAGCCCACCGGGCCCGGGCACGAACGCGACCGGCTCGGCTTCGCGCACCACCACGCGCAGCGTGGCGGGGGGCCGGCGCTCGACGCGCGCTTCCAGCACGCCGGGCAGGGCCCTCACCCGTTCGCCTAACGGGGCCGTGGCGTCGAACACGCTCGCCCCGGGTCGCAGCCGCAGCGCCGCCGCGACCACGCGCGGCGGCAGCTGGCGCGCGCCCAGCACCTCAATCTCACGCACGCGGAACGCCGCCACGTCCCGCAACAGCGGCGGTCCCGCGAACGAGACGGCCGCCGCCGCGCTGGCGCCCACCGCCGCCCACAGCACGCGCCGCGACAACGCCCCGCGGCGACCGCTCACGACGTTCCGCTTCGCGGGCGGGCGAGGCGCGTCACCAGCTCGGGGCCGATGCGGGTCACGTCGCCCGCGCCGAGCGTGAACACGACGTCGCCCGCGCGCAGCCGCTCCGCCACCGCCGCCCCGAGCTCTGCCCGCTCGCGCACCGCCACCGTCGCCGCACCCGCCCCGATCGCCCCGCGCGCCACCAGATCGCCACGACCACCAGGTCCGCGGCCGCGAGCGCCCGGCCCAGCGCGTCCCCGTGCATCGCCGTGCGCGAGTAGAGGTGCGGCTGGAAGACGGCCACCAGCCGACGCCCCGGGAACGCCTGTCGCGCCGCCGCCAGCGTCGCCCCGACTTCCGTCGGGTGGTGCGCGTAATCGTCCATCACCGTCACACCCGCCGCCTCGCCGACGCGCTCGAAGCGCCGCGCCACCCCGGTAAACTCGGCGAGCGCCCGCAGCGCCGCGTCCTCGTCCGCTCCCAGCTCGTGGACGACGGCCAGCGCGGCGGCGGCGTTGCGCACGTTGTGCATCCCCGGCACCCGCAACGCCAACGCGACCACCCGACCGCCGGGCAGCGTCACCATCGCGCGAGAACCGGTCGGCGCGAACTCGGTCTGCCCGATCCGCACGTCCGCGTCCGCCCCGACTCCCACCCGCCACACCTTCCCGCCGAGTCGCGCGGCGACGCGCCGCGCTCCGGCGTCGTCTCCGCCCGCGATCACGCGCCGCGCGCCACCCGCGAACTGCGCGAAGGCGTCTTCCAGCGCCGCGATCGTGCCGTAACACTCGAGGTGGTCGGCCTCCACGTTCGCCACGACCGCCACCGTCGGCGCGAGCGACAGGAACGCCCGGTCGAATTCGTCCGCCTCGACCACGTACAGGTCCGTCCCGCCGACCCGCGCGTTCCCGCCCCACCCTGCGACACGGCCGCCGACGAGTCCCGTGGGATTCCGTCCGGCGGCCGTGAGCGCCTCCGTCACCATCACCGTGGTGGTGGTCTTGCCGTGCGTCCCGGCAACCGCCACCAGCATCCCCCCGGCCACCGCTTGACCTAAGGCATCGGCGCGCCGAATGACCGGGATCCCCAACTCCCGCGCCCGCTTGAGCTCCGGGTGGTCCTGGCCGACCGCCGCCGTCACCACGACCGCCTGCACCCCCTCGAGGTGCTGGGGATCGTGGCCCTGCCAAACTTCGACCCCCGAAGCCGCCAGATCGGCGGCTCCCGAAGGATCAGTATCGCAACCAGTTACCCGCACCCCCCTTTGCCTGGCCACCGTCGCCAGGGCACTCATCCCCGCACCGCCGATGCCCATGAAGTGCACTGGGCGGGGATCTGCGGGTCTAAACAAGGTCATTAGTGGCGGGCTAATATAGCGAGACTACTACACTTGCGAAAGAGTAATCAAGCGACTTCGACGAGTGTCAGAATCTGCGACACCACGTCCCGGGCGGCGTCGGGGCGCCCCCGACGACGGGCTTGGGCGGCCAGTGTGGTGAGTCGCGATCGGTCGGCGAAGAGGTCAGTAATCACGCGGGTCAGCGACGCCGGCGAGAGGTCCCGCTCGACGAGCAGCACCGCCGCCCCGGCATCAGCGAGCGCTCGCGCGTTGTGGGTCTGGTGGTCGGCCGCCGCGGTGGGCAGCGGGACAAGCACGCTCGCCTTCCCCCACGCGCACAGCTCGGCGACGGTCATCGCACCGGCGCGGCAGACGACGAGGTCCGCGGCGCGGTACGGGTCAGTCATCGGATCGAAGAATCCGCGCACCAGGACCCGCCCCGGCCGCGCGTGCGCCACGAACTGCGCGGCATGACCGGTCCCCGTGCCCCATAACACGTTGACGTCCTTGAGCAGGCCGTGCTCGACGATGCCCGCGAGGGCGTAGTTCAGCGCCCGCGCTCCCTGGCTGCCACCGAAGCACAGGACCGTCGGCCGTCCCGGAGCGAGGCCCAACCGCTCGAGGGCCGCGTCCCGGTCGCCGGGGTCGGGAGGTCGGATGGGATTCCCGAGCGTGAAGACCGTCGTGCCGGGCCCGGGGCGCAGGCGGCCCTGCGCTTCGGGAAACCCGAGGTGGATCTGCCGCGCGCGGCGCGCGAGCCAGCGGGTAGCGAGGCCGGGGCGGGCGTCCTGCTCCTGGAGCACGGTCGGTATTGATGCGCGTTGGGCAGACCACACGACCGGTCCCGATGCGTACCCGCCGGTGCCCACCACGACTGCCGGCTGCTCTTCGGCGAGCACGCGGCGGACGCCGCGGATGATGCGCCAGGCGAGGACCGGCCAGCGCAGGTTGCGCCACCACGTGCGCCGGTAGATCGGCTCGAACGGCAGCAAGTGGTGCCGGAACGGGTAGCGCGGCAGGATGTCCTTCTCGATGCCCCGCTCCGATCCCACCAGCACCGGTTCGACGTCCGGCCGCAGGCGCGCGAGCGTCTCGGCGAGCGCGAGGGCGGGCATGAGATGGCCTCCCGTCCCGCCCCCGGCGAACATCACTTTCACAGCCGCTCCCGGGCCCGGCCGATGCTGACCAGCACGCCGGTCGCCACGAGGGCCACCAGCAGACTCGAGCCCCCATAGGAGAGGAACGGCAGGGTGACGCCGGTGGCGGGGAGCACGGCGAGGCTGACGCCGATGTGCAGCGCGGCAGTGACGCCGATCAGCGCCGTGAGACCGACGGCGAGCAGCTGGCCGAAGGAATCGGGGGCGCTGCGCGCGATGCGGAATCCGATCCACACGAACGTCGCGAAGCACAGCACCACACCGAGGACGCCGAGGAAGCCGAACTCTTCGCCGATCGTGGAGAAGATGAAGTCGGAGTACGCGTAGGGGAGATACCCCAGCTTCTGCTGGCCCTGCCCGAAGCCGACGCCGAGCAGCTGTCCCGAGCCGAGGCCGACGAGGGATTGCGTAACCTGCCAGCTCGCCTCTTCGGGCGCGGCCCCGGGATTCAGAAACGTCAGCACGCGGGCCACGCGGTACTGCGCCGCGGCGACGGCGCCGAACAGCAGCGGCAGGGCGGCGATCCCGAGGAGCAGGAAGTGGCCGATGCGGGCGCCCGCGGCGAACATGACGATCCCCACCAGCATCGCCACCAGCACCGCCATCGACAGGTTCGGCTCGAGAAAAATGAGGCCCGCGACGGGAGCGACGATCACGAGAAACGGCAGGATCCCGAGCTTGAACGTGCGGATCTGCTCGCCCTTCTTGGCCGCGAGCGTCGCGGCCCACACGACGAGCGCGAACTTGGCCAGCTCGGAGGGTTGCAGCGCCACGACCCCGAACGTCACCCAGCGCCGCGCCCCGTTGAGCGTCGGAGCGATGGGATGCGTGAACGGTAGCAGCGGGATCAGCAGCAACCCGGCGATGGCGGCCAGCAGCCGCCACGCCCAGCGCTGCCAGACGTGGTAGTCGAGCCGCGCCACCACGGTCGCCAGGATGGCGGCGACCAGGGCGGCCACGGCCTGGCGCACCGCGAGCCGCGCCCCGACCGTCCCGCCGGCGGTGGTCACGAGGCTCGATGCGCCATAGACCTCAGCCAACCCGAGGACGACGAGGACCGCGGCAATCACCGCCAGCAGGCGGGTCTCCCAGCGGTGGTCGTTCACATCGCCTCGACGAGCTTGCGGAACAGCGCCCCGCGCTCCTCGTAATTCTTGAACATGTCGTAGCTCGAGCACGCGGGGGACAGCAGCACCGTGTCGCCCGGCCGCGCGGCGCGGCGCGCGCGGGTGATGACGTCCGCGAACGTCGTGCCGCGCTCCAGCGTGACCTGCCCCTTCAGGTCCTCTGCGACGAGCGGGCCCGCTTCACCGAAGGCGATGACCAGCCGGCACCGCTCGGCGAGGAGCGGGGCGAGCCGCGTGTACCGCTCGCCCTTGTGCCGGCCGCCGAGCAGCAGGATGAAGGGCCGGTCCATCGCGGCGACCGCCACGGCCGTGGACGCGATGTTCGTCGCTTTGGAGTCGTTGATCCAGCGGACGCCGCCCACCTCCCGGACGAACTCCAGGCGGTGCGGCAGCGCGCGGAACGATCGCAGTCCCTCCGCGATGCGGCTCGGCGGGATGCCGGCCTCGTGCACCGCGAGGGCGGCGGCGAGCGCGTTGGCGACGTTGTGCTCGCCCAGCAGCTGCAGCTCCTCGCGCGCGATCAGGTCGGTGCCGCCCAGGCGCAGCCGCCGCTCCCGCGCGTCGTACCACCCCTCGGCGGGTCGGACGAGCGAGAAGCGCGACACGGTCCCCGCGGCGCCGGCGGCGAGCGCGAGCACGGCGGGGTCGTCCGCGTTCAGCACCCAGACGCTCGCCGCGGTGGCGTTGCGAAACAGCAGGCGCTTGTCGGCATAGTACGCGTCGACCGACGGATAGCGGTCGAGATGGTCCGGGGCCAGGTTCGTGAGCACGCCGACGTCCGGCGCGAAGTGCGGGCTGTCGTGCAGCTGGAAGGACGACACCTCGACGGCGAGCCACTGGTAGCGTTCGGCGCCGAGCGCGACGTCGCTGAGCGGCAGGCCGATGTTCCCCGAGGCTTCCGCCTTGAGTCCCGCCACCCGCAGCAGATGCGCGATCAACGCGGTGGTGGTGGTCTTGCCGTTGGTGCCGGTGATGGCGATGCAGCGCACCCCCTGCGCGCGCGCGGCGCGGAAGCCGAGGTCGATCTCGGAAACGATCTCGCGGCCCGCCTCCCGCGCCGCCGCCAGCGGCGGCGCATCGGGCGGGACCCCCGGCGAGACGACCACGCCGGCGGCGGCGCGGATCTTCGCCAGGTCGTGGCGTCCCACCTCCACCTCGACGCCGGGGAGCGTGCGCAGCGCCAGCGCGGCTTCGCCGGCGTACGGATGGTTGGAGGCATCGCTCGCGTACACGCGCGCACCCTCGCGGGCGAGGAGCCGCGCGGCGGCGACGCCGCTGAGCCCCAGGCCGAGCACGGCGACGACGCCGTCCCGCCCCCGCCAGGCGGCGGGGATCACCGCACTTTCAACGTTGCCAGGGCGATCGCGGCGCACAGGAAGCCGAGGATGTAGAAGCGCATCACCACCTGCGGCTCGGCCCAACCGAGCTTTTCGAAGTGGTGGTGCAGCGGGGCCATGCGGAAGACGCGGTGCGCGTCGGCGTACTCTTTGCCGCGGCGCCGTTTGTGCCAGCGATACACCCACACCTGGAGTATCACCGAGAGCGCCTCGGCGACGAAGACGCCGCCGGCGATGAGCAGCAGGAACTCCGCCTTGAGCATGATGGCGACGGTCCCCAGCGCGCCGCCGATGGCGAGCGAGCCGGTGTCGCCCATGAACACCTGCGCGGGATGCGCGTTGAACCAGAGGAAGCCCAGCGCCGCGCCCATCAACGCGCCGCAGAAGATGGCTAGCTCTCCCGCTCCAGGCAGATAATAGACCAGCAGCCAGTTGGCCGCGTCGAAGCGTCCGAAGAGGTAGGCGAAGATGGCGAACGACCCGGCGACGATCGCCGTGAGGCCGCTCGCGAGGCCGTCGAGCCCGTCGGTCAGGTTGACGGCGTTGGAGCTCCCGGTGACGACCACGGTCACGAACGGGAGATACAACCACCACGGCATGATCAGCAGGACATACTTGAGCAGCGGCAGCTGCGTGCTCGTCGGCGCCAGGCGGGGCGCGAGCGGTGCGAGCCACAGATAGACACCGAGCGCGAGGCCAAAGGTCAGCTGCCCGACCAGCTTCCAGCGGGCCACCAGCCCCTGCGGCTTGCCGCGGACGATTTTCAGATAGTCGTCGACGAACCCGATGACGCCCATCCACAGCGTCGCCACGCACGCGACGATGACGAATCGCGTATCGAGCCGCGCCCACAACAGCGTGGGCACCACCGTGGAAAGAATGATGATGAGCCCGCCCATCGTCGGCGTGCCGCGCTTGCCCTGGTGACTCGCCGGGCCCTCGGCGCGGATCACCTGCCCCACGCGCAGCGTCCGCAGCCGGTTGATGATCCACGGGCCGATCACGAACGCGAAGAGCAGCGCCGTGACCGTCGCTCCCGCGGCGCGGAACGTGATGTAGTTGAAGAGATTGAAGATGATGTGCTGCTTCGCGAGCGGCGTCAGCAGGTGATAGAGCACGTCCGTCGTCCCCCGAGCCCCTAGTGCAAGTGCGCCAGCACGCGCTCCAGCGCGACGCCGCGCGACGCCTTGAGCAACACGACCTCGTTCCCGCGCAGCCGCGCCCGCAGCGCGGCCCCCAAGGCTTCGGCATCCGACGCCGCGAGCAGGCGAGGTCCGAGCGTCACGGCATGCCGCGCGAACGCCGGTCCAAACTCCCCCACCGCCGCGACGAGCGCCGGAGGGGGCCGCACGGCCATTACGGCGTCCGCCACGTCCGCGTGTAATCTTGCACTCTCGGCCCCCAACTCCAACATCGACCCCACCACGACGGCCAGGGGACGGCGATGCCGCGCCGCGTACGCCGCCGCAAAATCGAGCGCCGCGCGCATCGAAGACGGGTTGGCGTTGTAGGTGTCGTCGATCACGGTCAGGCCGTCGAGCTCCGGCGGCGCGCGCCCCGCCACGATCGTGCGGGTGCGCCGCCGCGCTTCCGCGGCGAGCTCCGGAGGGTCGGTTCCCACCACCGCGACCGGCACGCCGCCCAACAGCGCCAGCTTCTCGCGCATCACGCCGGCGAGCGAGCCGAACCCCTCGACGTGCGCGTACCCCACGTTGGTGATCACCGCGATGCTCGCCTCGATGATCGCCCGAAGCGCCGCGATCTCTCCGGGCACGCTGGCGCCCGCCTCGACCACCAGCGCTCCCGTGTCGGCCGGCGCGGCGAGGATCGTGAGCGGCACGCCGACGAGGTTGTTGAGGTTGCCCGTGGTAGCGTGCACTCGCCAGCGCGCGCCGAGCGTTGCGCGGATCATCTCCTTGGCGCTGGTCTTGCCGCTCGAGCCGGTGATCGCGACGACCGGCGCCCCGGCCGGCAGCGCCCGCCGCCGCGCGCGGGCCAGGAGCCCCAGCGCCGCGAGCGTGTCGTCGACTTCGAAGAACGGCAGGCCGGGCTGTCGCGGCGTGCCGCGCCGCACCACGGCGGCCGTCGCCCCCCGCGCCTCAGCGTCCTTCAGGAAGTCGTGCGCGTCGAAGCGGTCGCCTTTCAGAGCGACGAACAAGGTGCCCGGTGTCAGGTGTCGGGTGTCGGTGGACACGCTCGTGAAAACAAGTGTGCCAGGCGATTTCACGCCGACCGCCGCCGCAACGGCATCGGCGGTCCACTGGTAAGGCGGTCCGACCGTCCGACTGTCCGACTGTCCGACGCTCATGTCGCCCCCAGCTCCCGCACGATCTCGCGCTCGTCGAAATGCTGTTTCTCGGTGCCGATGATCTGATACGTCTCGTGCCCTTTGCCGGCGAGGAGGATCGTGTCTTGCGCGCGGGCGAGCCCCAACGCCAGGGCGATGGCGCGGCGCCGATCTGGCTCGCGGTGGTGCGGCTTGGCGCGCATCCCCGCTTCGACCTCGTCGAGGATGCGTTCGGGATCTTCCGTGCGCGGGTTGTCGGAGGTCACGATGGCGACGTCGGCCAGCCGCACCGCGATCTCGCCCATGGGGGCGCGCTTGCCACGGTCGCGGTCGCCGCCCGCGCCGAACACCACGATGACGCGTCCTAGCGTGAACGCGCGCACCGTCTCGAGCGCGCGCTCCAGGGCGTCCGGCTTGTGCGAGTAGTCGCGGAGGATCGTACAGGGCCGGCTCGCGATGCGCTCCATGCGGCCCGGGACCTGTGGCGCGCTCCCCAGGCGTCGCGCGACCTCGGCCGGCGGCGCGCCGAGGGCGATCGCGCACCCGGCCACACCGAGGGCGTTGGCGACGTTGAAGCGGCCAGGAAGCGGGAGGGTCACGGGCCAGCGGCCCGATGCCGTGCACAGCACGAAGGTCGAGCCGGCGGGCGAGGCCGCGATCGCCTCCGCCCACACATCGGCACCGCCCCGCTCGCTGAAGCGCACGCGGCGATGCCCGTTCGGGAGGTCGGCCCAGGCGGGATCGTCGGCGTTGACGATGGCGACGCCGTCCGGCGCGAGATAGGCAACGAGCTTCGCCTTGGCGGCGAGATACGCCTCGAGCGTCTGGTGATAGTCGAGGTGATCGCGGGAGAGGTT
>WNFU01009736.1_pt1 | contig 18468 bp, 12 predicted proteins | sample 5400121 | NCBI WGS metagenome assembly WNFU01 (sample SAMN13153360, study PRJNA577476) | soil metagenome | isolation source: 100 cm soil or saprolite under grassland replicate 1 | place: USA:California | collected 2016-06-15 | reverse complement strand
GGTGCGGTCATGCGGCCCGCGGCCACCAGCCGCCCGAAGCGGGTCGCCGGCTCGATGCCGAGCGCGTAGGCGGACAGGTGCTCGGGCCCGAGGCCGACCGCCGTGGCCAGCGTCGCCGCCCAGGAGGCGTCGTCCTCCCCGGGGCAGCCGTAGATCAGGTCGAGGTTGACCGCCGCCACCCCGGCGGCTCGCAACGCCGCCAGCGCCTCGCCGACCCTGGCCGCGCCGTGGGTCCGGCCGAGGGCGGCCAGCACCCGGTCGTCGAAGCTCTGGGCGCCCATCGACACCCGTGTCACCCCGGCGGCGGCAAGGCCGTCGGCGACCGCGCGGTCGACCGTCTCGGGGTTGGCCTCCACGGTCACCTCGACGCCGGGCGCGTGCGGCAGCAGCGCGCGCAGCCGGTCCAGCACCCGCGCAAGGTCGCCGACGGGCAGCAGCGTCGGCGTCCCCCCGCCCACGAACACGCTGGTCACGGTCGGCGGCGCCGGCCCGAGGCCGGCCACGGCCAGGTCGGCCTCCGCCAGCAGCGCGGCGGCGTACGGCCGGCGCAGGCCCTCCATCCCCGTGTAGGTGACGAAGTCGCAGTAGTGGCAGCGGCTGGAGCAGAACGGCACGTGCACGTACACGCCGAAGTGGTCCCGGTCGACCAGCGGCGCCTCCGGGGCCGGCGCGGCGAGGACGGCGGTCATCGTGTCCCGCCCTCGTCGGTCCGCAGGGCGGCGACGAACGCTTCCTGGGGGACCTCGACGCGGCCGATCTGCTTCATCCGCCGCTTGCCCTCCTTCTGCCGCTCCAGCAGCTTCCGCTTGCGGGTGACGTCGCCGCCGTAGCACTTGGCGAGGACGTCCTTGCGCCGGGCGGAGATCGTCTCGCGCGCGATCACCCGCGAGCCGATCGCCGCCTGGATCGCCACCTCGTAGAGCTGGCGCGGGATGAGCCGACGCAGCCTGGCGGTCATCCCCCGGCCGTAGGCGTAGGCCTTGTCCTTGTGGACGATGGCCGAGAAGGCGTCCACCGGCTCGCCTTGGAGCAGCACGTCGACCTTGACCAGGTCGGCCTCCCGGTAGCCGCTCGGCTCGTAGTCCAGGGAGGCGTAGCCGCGGGTGCGCGACTTCAGCTGGTCGAAGAAGTCGAAGATGATCTCGGCGAGGGGGAGCTGGTAGCGCAGCTCCACCCGCTCCTCCGACAGGTACTCCATGGTGCCGAGCTCGCCGCGTCGCTGCTGGCACAGCTCCATCACCGGGCCGATGTAGTCGGCCGGGCACAGCACCATGGCGGCCACGTACGGCTCCTCGATCCGCTGGATGGCGCCGGCCGCCGGCAGCTCGGTGGGGTTGGAGACCATGATCGTCTCGCCGGTCTCCAGGGTGACCCGGTAGGCGACGTTGGGGGCGGTGGTGATGAGGGCGAGGTCGAACTCCCGCTCCAGCCGCTCGCGGACGATGTCCATGTGCAGCAGGCCGAGGAAGCCGCAGCGGAAGCCGAAGCCGAGCGCGGTGGACGTCTCCGGCTCGTACATCAGGGCGGCGTCGTTCAGCCGCAGCCGGTCGAGGGCGTCGCGGAGGTCGGGGAAGTCGTCGCCCTCGATCGGGTACAGGCCGGAGTAGACCATCGGCCGCGGCTCCCGGTAGCCGGGCAGCGGCTCGGCGGCCGGTCGGGCCGCACTGGTGGCGGTGTCGCCCACGCGGACCTGGCGGACGTCCTTGACCCCCGGGATGAGGTAGCCGACCTCGCCGGCGGCCAGCTCCTCGGTGGCCACCGCCTCCGGCGCGAACACGCCGACCTCCTCGGTCTCGGAGAGGCCGCCGGCGGCCATCATCCGCATCCGCTCGCGTGGGGCCAGGCGGCCGTCGACCATCCGCACGTAGGCGATGACCCCCCGGTAGGGGTCGTACAGCGAGTCGAACACCAGCGCCCTCGCCGGCGCGCGCGGGTCGCCGCCCGGCGGCGGCACCCGGCCGACCAGCGCCTCCAGCAGCGCCGGCACGCCCTCGCCGGTCTTGGCGGAGACCCGCAGCATCTCGTGCGCCGGCACGCCGAGGACCTGCTCGATCTCGCGGGCGACCCGGTCGGGCTGGGCGGCCGGCAGGTCGATCTTGTTGATGACCGGCAGGATCGTCAGGTCGGCCTCGACGGCCAGGTAGAGGTTGGCCAGGGTCTGCGCCTCGATGCCCTGGGCGGCGTCGACCAGCAGCACGGCGCCCTCGCACGCGGCCAGCGCCCGCGACACCTCGTAGCTGAAGTCGACGTGGCCGGGGGTGTCGATCAGGTTGAGGACGTACTCGTGGCCGTCGGCGGCGGCGTAGGCGAGGCGGACGGCCTGCGCCTTGATGGTGATGCCGCGCTCGCGCTCGAGGTCCATCTTGTCGAGGTACTGCGCGCGCATGTTGCGCTCGCTCACCGCGTGGGTGAGGTCGAGCAGGCGGTCGGCCAGGGTCGACTTGCCGTGGTCGATGTGGGCGATGATGCAGAAGTTGCGCAGGCGTGCGAGATCCGTGGGCATGGCTGGTCCCCATACTATCGGCTGTGCTAGCCTCGCCCGGTTCCCCGTGAATTCCTCAGGAGTCCCTTCCTTGGCGAACATCAGGTCCCAGATCAAGCGCAACCGGCAGAACGAGCAGGCGCGGCTGCGGAACAAATCGGTCCGCTCCGCGCTCAAGACCTACGCTCGCCGGGTGCACGAGAGCTTGGACGCCGGCGACCGCGAGGCGGCGGAGACGGCCCTGCGCCGCGCCACCCGCGCCTACGACAAGGCGGTCAGCAAGGGCGTCATCCACAAGAACAACGCCGCCAACCACAAGGCGCGCCTGACCCGCTCGCTCAACCGGGGCGAGTAGCGGCGCGGCTGCGCCCACCCGCCGCCGACGGCGTGCCGGCCGCGGCCACGCGGGAGATCACCAGCTCCAGCAGCAGGCGCTGCGACGCGCTGCCGTTGCGGATCTCGAAGTCGGCCTCGGCGATCAGGTCGAGGGCGCGGCGCAGGTCCTCCGGGTGGAACCGGCGGATCTGGCGGCGGGCCCGCTCGACCTGCCAGTCGCGGGTGCCGCCGCCGACGAGCCGGGCGACCTCGGCGGCCGGGACGCCCGGATGGTCGGCGACCCGTAGCAGCAGGCGGAGCTGGCTGGCGAGGAAGCCGAGCAGCCTGATGGCGTCCTCGCCCTGATCCAGCAGCGCGTCCAGCCGGTCGAGCGCGGTGGCCGCGTCGGCCGCGAAGACCGCGTCGGTCAGCTCGAAGATGCCCCTGTCCGCCGTCTGGGCCAGGAACTCGGCGACGTGGCCGGCGCTGAGCACGGCCGGTGGCGGGACCGCGACGTGCAGCTTGGCGACCGCGCCGGCGAGCTCGCGCAGGTCCTGGCCGACGGTGTCGACCAGGGCGGCGACGGCGGCCTCGTCGGCCTTGCGGCCGAGCCGGCGCACCTCGGCGCGCAGCCAGCTCGCCCGCTCGGAGGCCCTGAGCTTGGCGACCTGGACGACGGCGGCGTGCGGTTGGACGTCCTTGAAGAACTTGGCCTGGCGGCCCGGGGCGGCGGCGCGGAGCACCACCGCGGTGGCCGGGCTCGGGTCGGCGGCAAGGGCGAGCACGGCCGCTCGGGCCGGGCCGTCCAGCGCGTCGGCCTCCTCCACCACGACCACGCGGCCGCCGCCGAACAACGAGGCGGTGGCCAGGCCCATCGCGAACCCGTCGGGCAGCGCCCCGGCGCGAACCTCCTCCACGGTGGTGCCGGGACCGAGCCGGTCGGTCGCGGCCGCGACGGCGTCGGCGACGGCCCGCTCGGCGAGCAGCTCCTCCTCGCCGAGGACGACCGTGACCGGGACCGAGCCGGGTGACGTGGGCATGGGCGGATGCTACCGCGGGCCGGTCACGCTCGGCCCGCGGCCGCCATCGCGCCCCGTCCGGCGCGGCCGGCCACCTTGGGCGTCTCGGCCGTCGTGGGCGTGCCGGCCGTGCTGGTGGCGGGCGTGCCGCCAGCGCACCCAGCGCCGCCGCGCCGGGGGTATTGGCTGCCAGTCGTGCTGGCTAGGCGATCGTCAGCCTACCGCGACGTGGTTGCGCAGCCGGACGGAGTGGCCCGATGCTCGGGACGGGTTGGTTGTCGGTGCCAGGTGCGAGAATCCGGACGCGCGTGGCAACCGTCGCGTGCGGCCGATGCTTATTCCGGAGGTATTCGGTGGTCGCGCTGACCGCCACGGCGACCTGCACTGCCCTGCGGGCGGTAGAGGAGACGACCGGTGAGCTGGCGCCCGCGCGGCTACTGGCCGAGCGGGTCGGCTTCCTGGCCGCGCTCATCCAAGCGATGAGTACTCGTGTAGTGGCCACGCGCTGGACCGATCCCGCCCTGGCCACCTTGGAGTTGGGGGTGGGGCCGGACGGGCGGGCGCTGCCGGCCAAGGGGTGGATGGCGCTGCGCCGGCTGGGCTGGGCGGCTGCAGCGCCCGAGGGCGTGCATGCCTCCGACCGGGTGCGGCGGGTCGCTGAGGAGGCCGCCGCGCGGGCGCTGCGCTCCGCAGTGCACCGCCGCGCGGTCGTCCAGGCGATCCTTGGGAGCTGGCCGGCCGATCCTTGGCGGCGAACCGACGCTGAATGGGCGGCGCTGCGCGGGCGGCTCCCGCACGGGGTGGGCAACGCCGAGCTCCGCATCCGCACCCGGCAGGTCCGCGCCTTCACGACCGACCACGATGGGCCGCTGCCGGCCTGCCTGACCGAGCTGGAGGCCCCACCACGAACCAGTGGGGTGATACCGCTGGCCGCCGCCGACAAGCAGCTGGTTACCATCCAGCGGACCGGAACGCATGCCGCCGTGCTGCGGGTGCAACTCCCCCTGACCGGCCGGCCGACCTCGCCGACCGGGTGGGCGTGGCACGCAATCCAGCTGGCTCTGCCCGAGCATGTGCCCGCTTGCGCCAGCCTCTGTGTTCCGACCTTGCGCCTGGTGGAGGGCCGGGTGCGGGTCGACCTGCCCTGGCGCATCCCCGCCCCGAGTGTGCCCAGGGCCGGCCACACGGTCGCGCTGGGGCTGGACTGGGGCGTCAACACCCTGCTGACCGGGACGGTCGGCAAGCTGGCTGACACACCCACCGGGACGCGGGTGGTGACCGACGGGCGGATGCTGCGGTTTGCCGCCACCGGTATCTCCGCGAAGCTCCATCGGCTGCGCGGCAACCGTGAGCAGGTCGCGGCCCGCCGCGACAACTATGCCCGGCTCCTCGGCGGGTTGCCCGAGGATGCGCCAGGCCGGATGACGCTGACCGCAAAGCACGCGCTGCTGGTCGTCGAACACCAGCGGGTCTGCGCGCGGATCCGCCGCCTCAACCACGCCCTGGCGTGGGCCGCTGCCCGCTGGGCCGTGGACCAGGCCAGCGCGCTGGGCGCCAGCGTGATCTTCGTGGAGGACTTGGCGACGCTGGAGGCCCGTAGGCGGCGCAAGGGCAACGCGCGGCTGGCCGGGCAGGTCCGCGGCACCGTGGTCCAGGCGGTCCGCCATCTGGCCGCCAAAGCCGGCATCGCAACCATCACCGTCCCGGCGCGTGGCACCTCCAGAACCTGCCCACGCTGCGGCAAGCCCCTGCACCACGCTCCAGCGCCCGACCGCACCGGTGAGCGGGGCTGGAAGTGGGCCACCTGCCCTGGCTGCGGGCTGGCAAGCGATCGGGACCACGCCGCCGCCGAGCGGATCATCGCCCGCGGGCTCCTCGCTCAGGCCTACGTGCAGACCGACCCGAAGACGGGCCGGCACACCATCGAAACGACAATGGACGGCAACGTCGCCCGCTCCCGACGCCCCAAGCGCCGCAACCGCCCCGCCCGACGGGCCAGCAGCCACACACTACCCGTGCGGCGGCCAGCAGCCGCCGCCAGGGCCGGCATGCATCGTGCCACCCCCAAGCGGCCCACGTCGAAGACTTCCCGCCGCGTGCCCGACCGGCGCGCGGTTCCCGCCCCCGCAGCTCCGGTTGCGGGCAAGCGTCCGGCGGGACAGGCGCCCCAGACCTACCACCACCACCACCACCACCACCACCACCACCACCACCCGGCGGTGGCAGGGTCAGGCCCTGCACGCGATCTCCTGGCCTGCCTTGGCCCACGCCGGCCGGGCAATGGGTGGGGCTTCCACCGCAACGTGACCGCCACCCCGATCCTCCGATTGGGGGCCTTCGGCCCGGCCACCACACGGCCACGCTCCGCCCAAAGCGCCTGAAGTACTCAGGCATGTACGGGGAATCAGAGACGCTGTACATGGCGTGGAGCCCGTGGGCGCCCGCCGCCGCGCCCGTCAGCCTTCGGCGGGACGGGCCTCGTAGACCACCAGCGGCACGGTCCTGCCGTCCACCTCGCCGACCCGAGCGTCGTGGTATCGCATGCCGGCCTTCTCCATCACCCGGCGGCTGGCCGTGTGCTCCTCCAGGGTCTCGGCGACCACCCGGCGCACCCGCCGGTCGGCCAGCAGGCGGCCGAGCAGGGCCCGCAGCGCCGCGGTGGCGTAGCCGCGTCCCCAGGACGGCTCGACCACCGTGTAGCCGACCTGCGCGGTGGCGGTGGCGCGGTGGTAGCTGGCGCCGATCTCGCCGACGACGGCGCCGTCGGCCTTGCGGACCATGAAGAACGGCCCGAACCCATCGCCATCCCCGTCGGCGTCGACCACCAGCCGCATCGTCTCCAGCGAGAACTGGGACGGGTAGCCGGGGGCGAGGGCCACGCCGGCGGGCACGCGGCCCTCCAGCAGGGCCAGCGCCACCTCCCGACCGACCGGCCGCAGCACCAGCTCGCCGGCGTCGATCTCGGTCACGTGGCCCATGGCGCTACCGGGGCGTGAGCACGCAGAGCTCGTTGCCCTCCGGGTCGGCCAGCACCACCCAGGGGACGTCGCCCTGCCCGACGTCGGCTGGGGTGGCGCCGAGCGCCCGCAGCCGGGCCACCTCGGCGGCGTGGTCGTCGCCGAGGTGGGGCGCCACGTCCAGGTGGACGCGGTTCTTCACCCGCTTGGGCTCGTCGACCACGAGGAACTCGACGAAAGGACCGGTACCGGAGGCGGAGCGGAGCGACGCGAACGTGCCGCTCGACGCCACCGGTGGCCAGCCGGCCGCCTCGCTCCAGAACCGGGCCAGCGCCGCCGGGTCGGCGGCGTCGACCACGATCGCCGCGACGGCGCCGGTAGCCGCATACTCGTCGCGGGGGTCGAGCACGCACAGCTCGTTGCCCTCCGGGTCGGCCAGCACCACCCAGGGGACGTCGCGTTGCCTGATGTCGGCGGGGCGGGCGCCGAGCCCGGTGAGCCGGGCGACCAGCGCGGCCTGGTCGTCGGCGTCGGCGCTGCGCAGGTCGAGGTGGACCCGGTTCTTGGTCACCTTGGGATCGGCGACCGGCACGAACACCAGCGGGACGCCCAGGCCGTCCGGCTCCGGCGGCTCGACCGCGACCTCGTCGGGCTCCTCGAGCGTGATCGCCCAACCCAGCGCCTCGGCCCACCACCGCGCCAGCGCGGCCGGGTCGGCCGCGTCGACCACCACATGCTGCAACCTCGTCGGCATCGTCGCATCCTGTTGGGCGTCGGTGGCGAAGGCAAGCGGTTATCGGCCTGGCGCGCTACTCGCCGGTCGCGCCGTCGAGCAGCTCGCGGGCGATGTCGAGGTGGCCGGCGTGGCGGGCGTACTCCTGCAGGACATGGAAGAGCACCCATGCAAGGGTCGGGCGGGGGTCGCCGTCGGCGAAGCGGCCACCGACCGCCGCGAGGTCGGTCAGCTCGGCGCCGGCGGTGATCGCCCGCGTCCGCGCGCCACCGGCGTCCATGGCGGCGAGCAGCTCGGCGCGGGTCTCCTCCGGGCCGGCGTGCCAGCGACCCGATTGGTCTTCGTCGCCCCAGGGCTCGGGGAGCTGCTCGGCCGCGAAGCCCCAGCGCACCCAGCGCGCCTCCATGTGCACAAGGTGGTTGAGCAGCTCCAGGGGCGCCCAGCCGGACGGCAGGCGGCTGCTGCGAAGCTGCGGCTCGGTGAGCCCGTCGAGCTTGCGGGCGATCACCGAGCGGTAGAAGTCGAGGTAGCCGAGCAGCAGCTCCTTGGGGTCGGCCAGCTCGATCGCGGGCCTGTCGTCAGCATCGGTCACGGCGCCTCCTGGGCAGGGTCCTGTCCTGGTCATCGGATCGGCCAGAGGCTATCCACCCGCTCGCCCGCCTCGCGCTCCGTGGCCGCGGCGGCGCAGGGCGACGATGGCGAGAACGACCGCCAGCGCGGCGGCGGGGACGGTGCGGAGCGGACCGCTCAGGGTGAGCGAGGCGCCGGGCAGGCCGGCCGCCCAGCGGGCGACCGCGACCAGCCCGACCAGGAACGGGTCGGCGAGCCGGCAGGCGATGGTCGACAGCCAGGGCGCCGCCGGGGCGGTGACGGCGGCGGCCACGCCCAACAGCATCGGCCCGGCCGCCAGCGGCAGACCCAGGAGGTTGGCCGGCAGGCTCGCCGGCGAGAGGCGGCCGAGCGCGAGCGCCAGGGCGGGGAGGGCGACCGCCTGCGCACCGAGGGTGACGCCGGCGGCGGTCCGGGCGCGGTCCGGGACCCAGCGGGGCAGCGCGTGGGTGGCGAGCGGCCCGGCCCACAGGACGCCGGCGGTGGCGGCGACGGAGAGCTGGAAGCCGAGCGCGCCGGCCAGCCCCGGGTCCGCGAGCAGGAGCAGCAGGACCGCCAGGCAGAGCGCGCGGCGCCCGCCGGGGCCTCGGCCGGTCGCCACCCCGAGCAGCACCAGCACGGCCATCACCCCGGCCCGGAGCACGCTCGGCTCCCAGCGGGTGAGGACGACCAGCGACGCCACCAGCACGATCCCGACGGCGATCAGGAGCGGGCGTGCCACGCCGACCGCGGCCGCCAGCCACAGGCCGGCGCCGAGCACCACGGCCAGGTTCGCGCCGCTCACCGCCACGAGGTGGCTGAGCCCCGCCGCCCGGAACGCGCCGTCGAGGTCCGGGGGCAGCAGCGAGGTGTCGCCGAGGGCCATGCCGACCAGCAGCCCGGCCCGTTCCGGAGGCAGGCTGGCCACGGCTCGCCGTCTGGCGGCGGCGCGCATCGCCTCGCTCGCCCGCAGCACCGCGGACGCGGGCGGCGCCCGCGCCTCCACCCGGGGATGCCGCAGGACCACGGGCGGCCGGTGGCCGAGGCGGTCGGCCCGGCGCGCCGGGCCCACGCCGGCGCGGAGCCGCAGCCGGTCGCCGACGCCGAGTGGGCCGCCCGCGACCGGCAGCACGACCCCGGCGCGCTCGCGGGTCCGCCAGGTGCGCGCGCCCACCCCGACACGGTCGACCGAGAGCACGACCCAGCGGGCCTGGTGCGGCAGCGGCCGCGGTTCCTCGGCCACGGTTCCGGCCACCTCGACCACCCCCGGCCGTCCCACCCTGGCGAGCAGCAGCCCGCCCCGGACCGCGTCCGCCCGCGCCGACGCCACCGCCGCCCCGGTCGTCCCCAGCGTGGCCAGCACCAGCACGCCCGTCACCACCCCGCGCCGGCCTGGCCTCCCGCCGAGCGGGAAGCGGCCGCGAACCCCGTCAGGCGGGATGCCTCGCGCGCCGCCAGCGGAGAAGCCTCGCGCGCCGCCGGGCAACGGGTGGCCTCGCGCGCCGCCTGGGTGGAGCCTGGTGCCGCGCCTGGCGGGGCGCGAGCCGCCTCGCCAGGCGGGTGCCGGGCGGCGTGGGGCGCCGAGGCAGACCGTGGCGAGCGCCAGGCTGGACGCGCCGGCGAGGGCGAAGACCAACGCCGGCGGCGCGGGCGCGTAGGTGCCGAGCAGGACGCCGGCGGCGGTGGCGACCGCGAGCGCGACGCCGTCGGGATCGGGGTCGGGCGCGGCGCCGGCCCTCACCCCACCGTCACCAGGTCCTTGAGCTGCTCGAAGCGGCGCTCGCCGATGCCGGGGACCTCGAGCAGCTCGTCGACGGAGGTGAACGGGTGGGCCGACCGGTAGGCGACGATGCGGCCGGCGGTCACCTCTCCCACCCCCGGCAAGGTGTCGAGCTGCTCGGCGGTGGCGGTGTTGAGGTCGAGCGGGCCCGCCGCCTGGCCCCCTGGGACGCCCGCCGGCGACGCGGCCACGGCCTGCCCGCGAGCCGGGATCCTGACCTGCTCGCCGTCGACCAGCTTGCGGGCCAGGTTGACGGCGTCCAGGTCGGCGCCTGGCGTGGTGCCGCCGGCGGCGCGGATGGCGTCCAGCACCCGGCTGCCGGCCGCCAGCCGCACCAGGCCAGGGTGGCGGACCCGGCCGGCGACGTGCACCGCGACCCGGCCGGTCGCCGCCGGGCCCTGGACGGCCCGCGGCAGGGTCTGGGCCGCGCTCGCCGTGGCGGGACCGTCGACGGGCGCGCCGAGCCGTGGCGCCGCCCGCGCCCAGACGGCGCCGGCGCCGAGCACCGCGGCCAGCGCCAGCACGGCGACGGCGGTCCGCTGGCGGCCGGCACCGGCCAGCAGCGCTCCGAGCCGGGCGCGCACGCCGTCGGGTGGCAGGACGAAGGGGGGCGGGGCGGCCATGGCGGTCCTCCGAGGGAGCGGTCGGGAAACGCGCGGACCCTAGCCCAGCGCGGTGGGACGACCACCACCCGGGCGACCGGGCGCTCGCCGAGGGCGGCGCGGACCCGCTCGGAGGCCAGGGCGATCTCCCGGAGGTCGTCCTCGGCGGCGTCGGGGGCGACCTCGACGCGGTCGCGGACCTTGCCGTCGACCTGGAGCACGCAGGTGACCCGCTCGCTGCGGACCAGCTCGGGGTCGAACCCCGGCCAGGCGGCCAGGTGCACCGAGTTCTGGTGGCCGAGGACCCGCCACAGCTCCTCGGTCACGAACGGGGCCAGCGGGGCGAGCAGCAGCACCAGCCGCGCTGCCGCGTCGTGCCGCTCCGCCGCGGTGCCACGGCCCGCCCTGACCGCGTCGGCGAGGCCGTTGGAGAGGACCATCAGCTTGGAGATGGCGGTGTTGAAGCGGAACCGCTCCAGGTCGTCGGTGACCGCCGCGGTGGTGCGGTGGCCCAGCCGGGCCAGCTCCGGGTCGGCGGGGCCGAACGGCTCGGCCAGGGCCGCGTGGACGGCTCGCCACACGCGCTGCACCCAGCGGGCCATGCCCTCCGGTGAGACGTCCGCCCAGTCGACGTCGTCCTCGAACGGGCCGGCGAACAGCATCGTCAGCCGGGCGACGTCGGCGCCGTGCTGGTCGATGATGGCCGCCGGCTCGACCAGGTTGCCGCGCGACTTGCTCATGGCCGCGCCGTGCATCACCACCATGCCCTGGTTGAGCATGGCGGTGAACGGCTCGCGGAAGCCGACCAGGCCCAGGTCGTACAGCACCTTGACGAAGAACCGGCTGTACAGCAGGTGCAGGATGGCGTGCTCGATCCCGCCGGTGTACTGGTGCACCGGCATCCACCTGGCCACCCGCTCGGGGTCGAAGGGCCGCTCGGGGTCAAGCCCGGTGTAGCGCAGGAAGTACCAGGACGAGTCGACGAAGGTGTCCATGGTGTCGGTCTCGCGCCTGGCCTGGCCGCCGCACCTGGGGCAGGCGACGTTCACGAACGCCTCGGAGGTGGCCAGCGGCGACACGCCCTTGGGCTTGAAGTCGGTGACGTCGTCGGGCAGCAGCACCGGGAGCTGGTCGTCGGGGACGGGCACCTCGCCGCAGGCCGGGCAGTGGACGATCGGGATCGGGCAGCCCCAGTAGCGCTGCCGGGAGAGCAGCCAGTCGCGCAGGCGGAAGTTGATCGCGGCGCCGCCGAGGCCGCGCGCCTCCAGGTCGGCGGTGATCCGCGGGATGCCCTGGTCGGTGGCTGGCAGGCCGTCGTAGGGGCCGGAGTTGACCATCACCCCTTCGTGGCTCATCGCCTCGGTCAGGGTGTCGCCGTCCAGCGGCGGGTCGCCCTCGGGCTGCACGACCACCCGGACGGGCAGGCCGTACTTGCGGGCGAAGTCGAGGTCGCGCTGGTCGTGGGCTGGCACCGCCATGATCGCGCCGGTGCCGTACTCCATCAGCACGTAGTCGGCCGCCCAGATGGGGATGTGCTCGCCGTTGACCGGGTTGATCGCGTGCGCGCCGAGGAAGACCCCCTCCTTGTCGCGCTCGGTGGAGAGCCGCTCGATCTCGGTCTCGCGGCCGACCCGCTCCAGGAACCCGCGGAAGGCGGCCTCGTGCTCGGTGCCGGCGACCAGCCGCCCGGCCAGCGGGTGCTCGGGGGCGAGCACGAAGAACGTCGCCCCGAACAGCGTGTCGGGCCGGGTGGTGAACACCCGCACGGTCTCGCCCGTCTCGGCGACCTGGAAGTCGACGTCGGCGCCGGTGGAGCGGCCGATCCAGTTGCGCTGCATCGTCAGCACCTTGTCGCTCCAGCGGTCGGCCAGGTCCTCCATGTCGTCCAGCAGCCGCTGGGCGTAGTGGGTGATCTTGAAGAACCACTGGGTCAGCTCGCGCTTCTCCACCAGCGCGTCGCAGCGCTCGCAGTGGCCGTTGACCACCTGCTCGTTGGCGAGCACGGTCTGGTCGTTGGGGCACCAGTTCACCGGGGAGGCCTTGCGGTAGGCCAGGCCGCGCTCGTAGAAGCGCAGGAACAGCCACTGCGTCCAGCGGTAGTAGTCCGGGTCGCAGGTGTTGAACGCCCGCGACCAGTCGAACGACACGCCCAGCCGGTGGAAGGCGGAGCGCTGCCTGTCGATGTTCTGGAGCGTCCAGGACTTGGGGTGGACGCCGCGCTTGATGGCGGCGTTCTCGGCCGGCAGGCCGAATGCGTCCCAGCCGATCGGGTGCAGGACGTTGTGGCCCTGCATGCGCTTGAGCCTGGCGATCACGTCGCCCCCCGAGAACGCCTCCAGGTGGCCCATGTGGAGGTCCCCCGACGGGTAGGGGAACATGTCCAGGGCGTAGAAGCGCGCGCGGGCGGTATCGCTCTCGTCGGCCTGGTAGAGCGCCTGCTCTTCCCAGGCCGCCGCCCATTTCGGCTCCACCTGTTGGGGGTCGTAACGGTCGGCGTCCACCGTGGGTCTCCTCGAGGTGTGGGGGCATGCGGCAGTGGCAGCGCTGAGCGGCTCGCGACCAGCATAACAGCAGGCCAGCGCGGGGTTTTCCAGGGACGTTGGGGAGTCGTTGGGACAGCGGGGCAATTTGTCCACTGGACAACCGGACCCGACGGGTGCAAAGTTCCCGCCCATACCGTCGAAGTGGAACGAGCCGGACGTAGCTCGCTCGGTGGCGCGAGCGTCGTCCTCCGCCGAGCCGCCACCAGAGGGGAGGCAGAGTGGTAACCGCTCGCAAGCAGGTCGGTGCCCAGAGCACCTACAGCGCCCTACGCAACTGGCAACCGCCAAGGCCGTCCTACGACCAGCTCCGCCAGGCCAGCCAGCCCACGCCTGGCGACCTGGAGGTCCTGCTGCGCACCACCGAGGTCGCGCGCCGGCTCCAGGTCAGCGCCCGCACCGTCCTCGCCTGGGCCCAGGCGGGCAAGCTGCCGAGCATCCTGACCCCGGGCGGCCACCGTCGCTATCCCGCGCAGGGCGTCGAGCAGGTGCTGGCAACGATGACCGCCGCCGGCGAGCCTCGCACCACTCAAGGGCCCAGCCGCTGACCGTCGCAGCCAAGCGGGCCGGCCCTCGGGCCGGCCCGCTGCCATTACCATTGTGCGGGAGCCCCCGGTCCACGACACCGCCCGCGACGGAGGTGATGGCATGGCGGCCCGCTTGACCCTCCCACGGACCGCGGCATGGGTCTGGCATACCGAGCCGCGCTCGATCTTCGGCCTGGAGGCCGTGTTCGTCCGCTGCGCGAGCGGGACCAGCGCCGTCGGCCGCGGCGGGTTCGGCTTCGCCGACAACTACCGGGCGTGGGTGGCGGCGCGCGGCCCGGCGGTCGTCCCCTGGACGTGGTTGGGCCCCCCGGCCAGCGCGGACGGGCCGGCCTGCGCGGACGCGCTGCACGCGGTCGCGCCCGGCCAGCGGATGTACGTCGTCGAGGTCGGCGCCGAGACCCCTGCCGACCAGGTGGCGGCGTTCGCGGCTCGGCTCCGCCAGTGGGAGCCGATCGCGGCCCTGGGGTTCTCGACCTGGCCGACGAGGGTCGAGGCGGAGGGCGCCGGGGTGCCATGGGACGCCTGCGTCGACGCCTTCGACTTCGGCCTCCCGCAGGTGTACGCGAGCTACCAGCGGGAGCTGCTGCTCCGGGCCGACAGCCCGGTGGTGGCCGACATGCTCGGCAAGCCGATCCACGTGGCGGTCTTCCCCGACGCCGACCCGCGCTGGACGGACAGCGCCCGCCTGGCCGTGAAGGAGCACGCCGGGGTCTCCGCCTGGGCCGTCGACCAGTCCAGCTTCGCGAGCTGGCGGCGCCAGCTCGGGGCGCTCGGGGAGGGACGGCTGGGCCTGCCGTCGCCGCCCGCCGAGCCCCCGGCTCGCCCGGCCGAGCGCGAGGTCCCGGAGGCGCCGGCACGGCCCCGCGTGCCCGCCAGCGCCCACGAGACCCTCACCCCCGTCCACTTCGACGAGCCGGGCGAGCAGACGCTGCTCGCCAACCGGATCCTGGCGGTCGTCCAGGCCCGCCTGGACGCCGGCGGCAAGCTGACCGACGATCAGCTGGTGGCCGACATCGAAGCCGTGTTGCGGGACCGGTAGGGCGACCCCGCGTGAGGAGGGTGGTCCCCGGGCGGGCGGGGGCTTCGCCCGCCCGGGGACGGCCGGGGCGCGGCCCCGGCCCACCGGGGAACTCCCCCTGGATTCCCCGGACCCTTCGGCCCGGCCCACCGGAGGGAACTTCCTAGGGTTACCCAAACCCCTCAGGATGAACCCTCCGGCCGGGAACCTCTCAATCCGCGATCCGGAGCGCGACGGCGGGGTGGATGCGGGCCGCCTGGCGGGCCGGCCAGGCGGTGGCGGCCAGCGACGCGATCGCGGTGGCAACCACCAGCACGGCGATGGCCAGCCACGGGATCGGGAAGCTGCCGCCCGCCGCCTGCAGCTCGTCGTCGTTGCGGAACAGCAGGTAGGCGGTGACGATCGAGAGGGCGGTGCCGAGCAGGATGCCCTCCAGCGCGACGAAGGAGCTCTCGATGAGGAACGCCCGGCGCACCACCTTGGCCGGGAAGCCGAGCGCCCGCAGCACCCCGACGGTCCGCCGGCGCTCGCGGACGGCCCGGACCATGACCACGCCGAGGCCGGCGACGCCCACGACCAGCCCGAGCGCGAGGAAGCCCTGCATGAGCTGGAAGAAGGAGCGGTTGGCCGCGTAGTTGACCTCGACCATGTGCCGGATGCGGGTGGTGACCAGGCCGTGCGGGAGGAACTCGCCCTGCAGGTCGGCGGCGAGCGTCTCGTCGGAGACGCCGGGCGCGGTGCCGAGCAGCGCCGAGGTCGCCTTGGCGCCGGCGCCGAACTGCTCCCGGAGGCCGTCGGCGGCCATGATCAGCGGGCTGCCGAAGCTGTGCTCCCCGATCCCGTCGAAGGCGGTGTCGTCGGCCAGGATGCCGGCGATCGTCTTCCGCCGCGTCGCGCCGGTGCGGGGGTCGGTGATGGTCATCGTGTCGCCCGGCCGGTAGGTGATCGCCGTGGGGCCGGCGCCGGTGTCGCCGAGATACAGGTCCACGAGCACGTAGCGGGGGTCGGCCATGACGGCCCGCCAGACGGCGCGGTCGTCGCCGAGCCGGTCCAGGCGGGTGCCGAGCCGGAACCGGCCGTGCTCGGCAAGGGCCGGGGTCGCCCCGACCACGGTGGTGTCGATCGGCTTGGCCAGGCCGGGCAGCCCCGTCACGCGGGCCTCGCCAGCCGACAGCGGCGCGACCTCCCGCACCCGGCCGGCGAAGCGGCCTTGGGTGAACCGGCGGGCCGGGTCGGCGACCGGCGCCGACGGGTTGTAGTCGACGCGGATGGCGTAGCCGCCGGAGGCGTCCGCGACCGCGCGGTCCACGGTCGACCCGATGACGCTGCCGAAGACGGTGATGAGCACCAGGGTGAACACCACCAGGCCGTACATGACCAGGATGGCGCCGGTCCGGAAACGCCTGGCCACCGGGTAGGCCATCGCCAGCCTGGTCGCCAGGCCGGCGCCGGATGGACGGCGCAGCAACGGCGACAACGGCCGTAGCAGCAGCTCCTGGTTCTGGGAGACGAGCAGCACGGCCGAGAAGGTCAGCACCACCCCGAGCACGATGAAGGTGGCGGTGGAGCCGTCGTCGAAGATCCTCGGCCGGACGGTGCTGGCGGCGAGCCCCCAGCCGAGCACCGCCAGCGACGCGCCGGTGTACACGGCCCGCCTGGGCAGGACGCGGACCAGCAGCGGGCAGAGGGCGAGCACGGCCACCGCCGGATAGAGGTAGGTGCCGACGCCCTTGCTGTCGGCGATCGCGACCGCGGCCGCCGCCCCGGACCCGGCCGCCGCCAGGGTGGAGAGGACGACCCAGCGGCGCTTCAGGCGGCGGCCGCCCTCGCCCGGCAGGTCGCGGATGGCCGCGATGATGTTGACCCGGCTGATGCGGATGCTTGTCAGCGCGACGGTCAGGAACGCGATCAGGAAGCCGAGGGCGAAGCCGTTCACCAGGCTCGTCGGGGTGACCTTGAAGACGAGGTCGAGCCCGCCCTCGTCGGCTGAGAAGCTGGCGAAGATCCGCGCCGCGACCTCGACCACGGCGCGGCCGACGGCCAGCCCGGCGGCCACGCCGATCGCTGCCGCGACCAGCGCGTAGACGGCGCCCTCGATCACGAAGCCGCGGACCAGGCGCCCGCGCCGCATGCCGACCGCCCGCAGCATGCCGAGCTCGGGCTTGCGCTCCTCGGCCAGCATCACGAACACGTTCACCAAGAGCAGCACCCCGGCGATGATGGCGAAGCTGCCGACGAACAGGAACAGGGAGCCGAGGCTGTCGCCGGCCACCCTGGCCTCCTCCAGAACCTCCTGCTTGGGCTTGTCGACCGAGGTGCCCTGGTGGGTGAGGGGACCGAGCGCGGCGGTGAGCTTGCCGGCGACCCGGTCGCTGGCGGCGTTGCCGCCCTCGACCCCGCCGGTGTTGGAGACCAGGGTGAGGGTCTCCGGCTCGACCTTGGCGCCGGCGCCGACGGCATCTTCGAGCGCCCCCGGCTGCAGGAAGGCGCTGGCGCCGCCGTAGCCGGCCAGCCCGCGGGTCGGCACCACCCTGGCCACCCGCAGCTCGACCGGCTCGCCGTACAGGTAGAAGGTGAGGCGGTCGCCGGTCCTGGCGCCGAGGGAGCCGGCCAGGTCGTCGTTGAGCACCAGCTCGTCAGGCCCGGGCGGCGGCCCGGCGAGGCCCGCGGCCTCGCGCTCCGCCAGGCGAGCTCCGGCCCCCTCGAAGCGGGTCGCGGCGGCGAAGTCCACCTCGACCACGGTCGCCCGCGGCTCGGCCTTGCGGCCCGCGGCCGTCTGGCCGTCGCCCTTGGCCACCGCCGCCCCGTGCAGGCGGACGGTCAGGAGCCCGTCGACGTCGGGGTCGCCGGCGAGGGCGGCCAGGCGCCGGGCCGCCTCCTCCCCCTGGGCGGGGGTGGGCGAGCTGACCACCTCGTCGATCACCCCGAGATGGTCGTAGGCGTTGCGGTTGACGGAGAAGTTGAGGGTGTCGCCGACGATGAAGCTGCCGATGATGATCGCGGTGCCGAGCACCGACCCGGTCACGACCAGGGCGGCCTCGCCGCGCCGGCGGTCGAGCTGGCGCAGGGCGAGGCGGCGCACCAGCGGCCCGCGGAGCGCGATCGCCGCGGTGACGAGCAGGGCGGCGGCCAGCAGGCCGACCAGGGTGGGGGTGAGGTTGGGGTACACGGTCAGCCTCCCACCGGTGCCAGCCCCGGCCGGCCGACCCGCCGACGGCGGCGTCGTGGGTGACCAGCACGATGGTCTGGCCGTCCTCCCGGTTCAGCTCGTGCAGCAGCGCGATCACCTGGTCGGCCATGTGGGTGTCGAGGTTGCCGGTCGGCTCGTCGGCCCAGACGATCGCGGGCCGGGCGGCCAGCGCCCTGGCGATGGTGACCCGCTGCTGCTCGCCGCCGGAGAGCTGGTTGGGGCGGTGCGCGGTGCGGTGGCCGAGCCCGACCCGCTCGAGCATGCCGACGGCGGCGGCCCGCGCCCGCCTGGCCGGCACGCCGTTGAGCAGCAGGGGCAGCTCGACGTTCTCGGCCGCCGTGAACACCGGGATGAGGTTGAACGCCTGGAAGATGAAGCCCATGGACCTGGCCCGGTGGCTGGTGCGGCGGGCGTCCGGCATCGCGAACAGGTCCTCGCCCTGGACCAGCACCCGGCCGCCGTCGATGTCGTCCAGGCCCGACAGGCAGTTCAGCAGCGTGGTCTTGCCCGACCCGCTCGGGCCCATCACGGCAACCAGCTCGCCCCGGTGGACCTCCAGGTCCAGGCCGGCCAACGCCTCCACCTCGACGCCGCCGGTGCGGTACACCTTCCGAACCCGCTCGGCCACCAGCAGCGGCTCGTGGTGGCGGTCCTCGTTCACGTCCATGGCTCCTCCGAGATGGGGGTCGTCTCGAG
>WNFU01004218.1_pt1 | contig 18475 bp, 16 predicted proteins | sample 5400121 | NCBI WGS metagenome assembly WNFU01 (sample SAMN13153360, study PRJNA577476) | soil metagenome | isolation source: 100 cm soil or saprolite under grassland replicate 1 | place: USA:California | collected 2016-06-15 | reverse complement strand
GGAGCGATCCCGTTTCCTTTGATGCACATCGATACCGGATGGAAATTCAAGGAGATGATCGCGTTTCGAGACCGCACGGCGACTGAAGTCGGGTTCAAGCTGATTACGTACACCAACCAGCGCGGCGTTGCCGAGGGCGTCGGTCCGATCACTCATGGCTCGGCATATCACACCGATGTCATGAAGACCGAAGCGCTCAAGCAAGCGCTCGATCTGCACGGCTTTGATGTGGCCTTCGGCGGCGCGAGACGCGACGAGGAAAAATCCCGCGCCAAGGAGCGCATTTTTTCATTTCGCGCACCGGGCCATCGTTGGGAACCGAAAGCTCAGCGTCCCGAACTGTGGAACCTTTACAACACTCGAATCAATGCCGGCGAAACGATACGGGTATTTCCGCTCTCCAATTGGACGGAAGCCGACGTCTGGAGCTACATCCGCCAGGAGAACATTTCGATCGTGCCGCTTTACTTTGCCGCCAAGCGTCCGGTGGTCAAGCGCTTTGGCCAGTGGATCATGGTCGACGATAACCGGCTGCCGCTCGAGCCTGGCGAAAAACCGGAAATACTCATGGTCCGGTTCCGCACTCTTGGTTGCTATCCGCTGACCGCCGCAATAGAGAGTAATGCCACGACGCTCGATGAAATCGTCGCCGAAACCCTGGGAGCAATAACTTCCGAACGGCAGGGACGCATCATCGATCACGATGGCGCTGGATCCATGGAACGCAAGAAGCAGGAAGGGTATTTTTGATGGATAGCCTGCGTTTCATTACCTGCGGCAGCGTTGACGACGGCAAATCCACCTTGATTGGCCGCTTGCTCTACGAGACGAAGCTGATCTTTGAGGATCAACTGGAGGCGCTCAAAGCGGATTCCAAGAAATTCGGCACACAGGGCGAGCGCTTGGACTTGGCACTGCTGGTCGACGGATTGCAGGCCGAAAGAGAGCAGGGCATCACGATCGATGTCGCTTACCGCTTCTTCGCCACGCCCAGGCGCCGCTTCATCGTCGCTGATACCCCAGGTCACGAACAGTACACCCGAAATATGGCGACCGGCGCATCGACCGCTCAGGCAGCGGTGTTGCTGATCGACGCGCGCAAAGGAGTACTCGTCCAGACCAAACGCCACAGCCGCATCGTCTCTATGCTCGGCATTCGCCACGTGGCGGTGGCAGTCAATAAAATGGATCTCGTGGGCTGGTCACAACTGGTCTTTGACGAGATCGAGCTCGCCTATCGTCGCTTTGCCCAGGAGCTCGGCTTCGAGACGATAACGGCGATTCCGTTGTCCGCGCTCGAAGGTCACAATATCGTGGACCCCGGCCATGCCGCGATGCCTTGGTACGAAGGCTCAAGTTTGTTGCAATGGTTGGAGACTGTCCCAAGCGCAGCGCACCAGGTTGCCCAACCCTTTGCCATGCCGGTGCAGCGGGTCAACCGACCCAACCACGGCTTCCGGGGATTCTCCGGGCGTATCGGCAGCGGCTCGGTCAAGCCCGGGGATAGTGTGCGCATCAGTCCCTCGGGGGTGGCCAGTCGCGTCAAGGAAATCGTCGTAGGGAATGGTCCCACGGCCGAAGCGAGCGCCGGGCAATCGGTGACTTTAGTACTCGAGAATGAGGTCGACGCGAGCCGGGGCGATGTGATTGCAACAGCGTCACACCCGGTGGAATCTGCCGATCAGTTCGAGGCGGATCTTTTGTGGATGAGCGAGCACGCCTTGCTGCCCGGTCGCCCCTATGCGGCCTTGATCCACAGCAAGTCCGCGAGCATTAGCGTCACCCACATCAAGCATCATCTGGACATCAACACCGGGGCGCATCTAGCCGCCAAGACACTAAGCCTTAACGAAATTGCGACGGTCAATGTCAGTTTCGATCGCTCCGTGCCGTTTGCGCCGTATCACGAGAACAAGCGATTGGGCGCGTTTATTCTTATCGATAAGCTCACCAACGAGACCGTTGGCGCCGGCATGATTCGTTTTGCGCTCCGCCGAGCCGTGAATGTTCATTGGCAAGCGCTCGAGGTAACCAAAGTCGCCCGCGCCGAAATAAAGCATCAGCGAGCGCGCTGTCTCTGGTTTACGGGGCTTTCGGGTTCGGGGAAATCGACGATAGCCAACCTGTTGGAAAAGCGATTGCATGCAGCCGGCAAGCATACCTACATTCTAGACGGCGACAACGTTCGCCATGGACTCAACCGGGATTTGGGATTCACTGAAGCCGACCGCGTGGAAAACATCCGCCGGGTCGGCGAGGTGGCAAAACTTCTCGTGGACGCTGGACTGATCGTGATTGTCGCGTTCATTTCGCCGTACCGCGCGGAACGTCAATTGGCTCGCGACCTATTTGATCCCGTCGAGTTCATCGAAGTCTTCGTCGATACACCGTTGGCGGAGTGTGAGCGCCGCGACGTGAAAGGGCTCTACGCTAAAGCACGGCGTGGAGAACTGAAGAACTTCACGGGCATCGACAGCGACTACGAACCGCCGTTAGCGCCGGAAATTCACCTCCGAACGATAGAGGCGGAGCCGGAAGCCTGCGTTGATCAAATCGTTCACTTGTTGAGGTCGTACCGTTGGACTTGATGATGAGAGCGGTTACGCTCATTGACCGTGATCGGGCTAGCGGCTGTGTGCGATAAACCTAGTGTGGTGACCCGGAAGTTCATTTAATGGTTGAAGCCGCACTCAAATCCTCCTCTATCCCCCTTTTTCAACGGGGGAAGTTTCGCTCCAGGACTCTAACCCCTCTTTGGAAAAGAGGGGAAGGGGAGATTTTTGGGCGGAGTGAGGGGGACCTATGTCGCGAACTTCTGGGTCAGGACACTAGAAACATCTTGCACAGGAAGAGGCGCCGGGGCGACGACCAGAAAAACTTGACTGGCGGAACGTTTGGAAATATGTGTCAGTCATTTCGTGCGTGGAATCATGCGTATGCGCAGACGCCGCGTTCAACTCATTGTGGCCATTCTCACAGCGCCGGTCTCTCTCGTCCCGTTAGCGCTTTACACCGCGTCGACTAACAAGGTTCGTCTCGCCTTCAGCGCTCTGGCGTACACCAATCCGCCGTTCTGGATTGCCCACGAGCCCAAGCTTTTTGAAAAATACGGTCTCGAAACTGAATGGGTTTACATCAGTGGTTCTCGACCGATACAGGCGATGCTTGGCAGCTCCGTCGATGTCTCGCAGGTCTGCGGCGCGGCGGCGGCTCTGAGCCCGGTCGTAGCGCCGGCCTGGGCTGGAACGAGATAGGGAACACCATGCGAGTTGCCGATGCCATCGTCGATATTCTTAAAACAGAGGGAGTGAAGTTCGTCGCTACGTTGCCGGGCGACGACATTCTGCCGATCTTCGACGCCTTCCATCAGAGCGGCGAGATCCCGCTCATTCTGACACGCCACGAGCAGGCCACAGTGTTCATGGCCGATGGCTACGCGCGCAGCACGGGCAAGCCTGGGGTGGCGATGGTCACAAAAGGCCCAGGCCGCTGTAACGCTTTTACCGCAATCGTCAACGCATTCACCGATTGTGTTCCGCTCGTGGTAATTTTCGGCCACAGTTCTCGCAAGCAGCTTGCCAAAGGCATGCTGCAAGAAGTGCCTTACCTCGATACGTTTCAAACCATGGCGAAATGGACCTTCAGCATTCCCTCGCCCGAGCGCGTGCCGGAAGTTTTTCGCCGCGCGTTTACGCTCTGCCAGTCGGGCCGCCCCGGTCCGGTGATCATCGAAGTGCCGCAGGATATCAGCATGGCGCAGGCGGAGCTGCCGCCGTATCAAAAAATGCGCCGGGTGCGTTTCGGTCCTGATCCCGCTGACGTCGATAGTTTGCTCGAGCTGATGCAGCAATCACAGAAGCCGCTGATCTACGCCGGCCGCGGCGCGGTATGGTCGGGCGCGACGGAGGATCTGGTTCGATTGGCTGAGGCGTACGCGCTCCCCGTCATGGCGACATTGCCGGCCAAAGGCGCCATGCCGGAAGATCATCCGCTCTGCCTGGGTCTCGGCGGTTATCCACGCGCCGTCTATAGCACGGGGCAGGCGAAGAAATTCGCCGAGGAGGCGGACCTAGTTGTCGCCATCGGCTGCAGTTTCCGCCAACATGCGACTTCGAGCTGGCTGCCCAAGCCGGCGCACGCGAAGCTGGTTCAAGTCGACATCGATCCTGCGGAGCTGCACAAGAATTACAATGCGGATTTAGTGATTCTTTCCGACGTAAAGCTCTTTCTGCAGGCACTGCTGCAACGCGGACAACAAACACTGGGCAATTGGCGCAAGGGCATGGCCGGTGCGGTCAGCGAAGAGATTCGCGAGCTCAAACGTGAATGGATGGATTCTTGGAACCCGCGGCTTACGTCCGATGAAGTTCCGATCAATCCCTATCGCGCCTGCTGGGACCTCGCGCACAGGCTCGACCGACGCAACACGATCCTCTTGCATGATGCCGGCGTGACGCGCGCCTATGTTTCGCATCACTATGAAGCGCTGTTCCCGACCGGCTTCATCGGCTTCGGCGGCACCAGCGCGATGGGCTGGTCCGTGCCGGCGGCGATGGGCGCCAAGCTCGCCCATCCCGACAAGACCGTGGTCAATGTGACCGGCGATGGTTCCTTCGGTCTCACGGGGATGGAGATCGAGACCGCCGCGCGCAACGACATCAGAACCCTGACCGTGATTCTCAACAACGAAAGTCTCGGTGCCAGCCGCGAGACGTTGCACGATCGCTTTAAAGGCCACGAGATCGGCGTGTCGTTAAAGGGCGATTACGCGGCGATGGCGCGCGCTCTTGGAGCTTACGGCGAGCAGGTCGTCGAACCGCAGGGACTGTCCGGCGCCGTCGATCGCGCGCTGGCGCATCCCGGCCCGGCGCTGCTCGAAGTCGCGGTCAAGCCGCTCGAGGCAAGGCCGTGGAGATGAAAAGAATGGGGTGATGGAATGTTGAAAAAACGGGGGAGCTGGAATGATGGAGTATTGGAGTGTTGGGTGGGGAGAGCCCAATACTCCAGTACTCCAAAACTCCAAAGAAAGGCTGCAGCCGTTTCGTACAGTCAAAGACAGTTAGACGATGAAGGGAGATATTTTCTATGCTTTACAATCGTGAACGTTTGCTCGCTTTGATGGATAAGCACGATCTCTGTGGTGTCGTCGCTGCGACAGCGGAAAATATATTTTATCTAAGCGGCCACGCGTCGTGGAGCCAGAACGGCTATCGCTACGGCGGCTCGCAGGTTTATGTCGTTTATCCGCGCGACCCTGCCCAATCGCCCGCCTTACTAATTCCCAGCGGCGATGCCGCCTATGCGACGCTGGACGAGGTTTGGCTCAAGGAAGCCTATATTTACGGCCGTCCGCGCAAGCCGATTGTTCCCGACCCGAGCAAGCTCGGTAAGGAGGAGAAACGCACCCTTGAGATCACCGAGAGCGCGCCGAAAGGCGCGACACCCGAAAAGGCTCTCGCGCAACTGATCAAAGACAAGGGCATGGACCGAGGCCGGATCGGCATGGACCATTTCGGTATTCCGCTGACGATTTATCAGAAGATCGGCTCGTATCTGCCGGATGCCAATCTGTTGCCGGCGTCGATGTTTTTCCGTTACGTGCGCATGATTAAAACGCCGGAGGAAATCCAACGGCTTCGTGAATCCGCCGAACTAAACGAACGGGCGATAAACACTATGCTGCGGGTGGCGAAACCGGGAGTCAAAGAGAGCGAGCTTGCCGGAATTTATAAAGGTGAGATAGCCCGGGCCGGCGGGCAGGTTTACTGGATGCATATGAACATCAGCCGCGGTGGAAATTCCCCCGTGATCAAAGAAAACGTTTTGCAAAAAGGGGATATCTTCCGCATCGACATGGGCTGCGCCATCAACGGCTATAACGCCGACGTTTGCAAATCCGGCTGTGTCGGAGCGGAACCCACCGACGAGCATCGCAAGCGCTACAATGCGGTGCAGGCGGGCGTGCTCTCGTCCATCGAGAAACTGAGGCCCGGTGTTTTGTCTCAGGATCTTTTTGAAACTATGGTCGCCGGCGTGCGCGCGGCCGGAATCCCGGACTATTCGAATTTTTTCGCCGGCCACACGATCGGTGTGGAGGCGCGGGAATTTCCTTTTATTCTGGGACCCGCCGAAGAAGTCGACGATCCATTCCTGCCGAACACGACGAATGTTCCCATGGAACCCGGCATGACCGTTAACCTGGAGGCATCCAGTCAAGTGATGGGCTGGGGATCCGTGCAGGTCGAGTACACCCTCGCCGTCACCGAGAATGGGCATGAGCATCTAATCAAGCCGGATCAGAAATTGTTCACGCTGCCGTTGCAGTGAGCGCGGTCGAGGATTGATTCTCTTGTGAGGAGAATGACCTATGAGTACGCGAGGCGTCAGGTCGTACATTTGGGACAGTGTCGAGAGCTTGGCGCCGCAAGAGATGGAAAGACTTCAGCTGGAGCGTCTGCGCGCCGGCATCGATCGGGCGTCGAAGACGGTTCCTTTTTACCGCAACAAACTGGGTGAAGCAGGCGTTACTGCCGACAGCATTCGCTCTCTTGAGGATCTGGATCGGCTGCCACTCACCACAAAGCAGGATCTGCGTGACAATTATCCATTCGGTCTGCTGGCCGTGCCGATGAAAGAAGTCATCCGCGTGCATGCTTCCAGTGGAACCACAGGCAAGCCGACAGTCGTGGCCTACACGCGCAACGATATCCAGCTGTGGTCTGATTTGATGGCTCGCACGTGCGCAGCGGCGGGCGTAACTGACGACGATGTGGTTCACAACGCTTATGGTTATGGTCTATTCACCGGTGGACTGGGTTTTCACTACGGAGCCGAACGGCTTGGCGCTACGGTAATTCCGGTCTCGGGGGGCAATACTAAGCGCCAATTAATGATCATGAGCGATTTTGGCAGCACGGCCCTATGCTGCACCCCGTCCTACTCTTTGCTGATCGCCGAAGTCGCTGAGGAAGATGGAGTCGACATAAGGTCGCTCCCGTTGAAGGTAGGAATGTTCGGCGCCGAGCCGTGGTCGGAGCGCATGCGCGAGGAGATCGAGTCGCGTTTGAACATTGTCGCGCTCAACGTCTACGGCCTATCGGAGGTGATCGGGCCCGGTGTTGCTATCGAGTGCACCGAAAAGCAGGGCATGCACATCTTCGAGGATCACTTCATTCCCGAGATCATCGACCCCAACACCGGCCAACGCCTGCCGGACGGCGAAATGGGAGAGCTTGTCTTCACCTGCGTGACGAAAGAGGCATTGCCGTTGATACGCTATCGGACCCGTGACCGCACGCGCCTGATGCGCGGCAAATGCGCCTGTGGCCGTACCACGGTCCGAATGGAAAGAGTCATCGGGCGAACCGACGATATGATTATCGTCCGCGGGGTGAATGTCTTTCCTTCGCAGATCGAGACGGTGCTGTTACAGGCAGGCGGAGTCGAGCCGCACTATCAGATCGTCGTCGACCGGAGCGCAGCCTACCTGGACGAACTGGACGTATTGGTGGAGACGCCAGCCGAGATTTATGGCAATCAAGACCGTCTGGTTCAGCTTGAAAAGCGTTTGAGCTACAACGTGCAGAGCGCGCTCGGGATCACCTGCAAAGTGAAACTCGTTGGCCCACGGGAAATTGCCCGGAGCGAAGGCAAGGCGGTGCGCGTGGTCGACAAGCGAACGATATAGCCCGACCGTTTCCCCAACCCCCGACAGGCGTGTGAATGAGTCCATGTTTGTGAAAAGAGGTGAGCCATGAAATTCGATACGATGGTTTTCGAGAAGGAAGATAGATTCGGCCGTCTCATCCTGAATCGGCCGGAGCTGCTCAACGCGATGAACTACCAAGGCTCGCTCGATCTGAACCGAGCTGCCGAACTCATCCGTGACGACCCGGATGTCCGGGTTGTGCTCATTCGAGGTGCCGGTCGCGCTTTCTGCACCGGCATAGACCTGAAGCAACTCGCGGCGGGAGAAACCCCGCACCAATATTATGAGAACTGGGACCGGGCACTGAGAATCCTCGAGCAGTCGGAGAAGATTCTAATTTGCGCCATGCACGGCTACGCTCTAGGCGGAGGATTGCAGTTGGCCTTGGCCTGCGACATTCGCGTCGCGACTGAGGAGTGCCAGCTGGGATTGCCCGCGATAAAAGAAGGCATCGTACCCGGACTGGGCACTTTCCGGTTGCCCCGCTACGTCGGGCTCGGCCGGGCAAAGTGGCTGACATTGTCCGGCGAGAATATCGATGGCCGGCGCGCCTATGAAATCGGGCTTATCGACCACCTCGTCATGGCCGATAAGTTTGACGAGAATGTCCACACTCTGGTCGAGAAATATTCGCGCGTTTGCTCCGAGGGTTCGCGACAGGCCAAAATGCTTCTCAATATGTCCTTCGATATGCCGCATGGCCAGTTCTTTGAAGAGTACCTTCGCCGCCAGCGAGTCGCTCTTGCGTCGGCAGACCACCAAGAAGCAATGACGGCTTACCGCCAACGGCGCGATCCTGCTTTTTTAGCTTGACTCGACCGCCACTGCCAGCGAGCCGAGCGCCGGCAGATCCACTCGGCCAAACATGCCAATGGCTTGAACGCGCTTCACGACTTCTCACACGCGCTTGCACACACGTCCACAAGAAAGGAGACATTATGATAACCAGGAGCCAGCTGTTTGCTTTCGGCAAGATTTTGCTTGCGTTTACCGCCGGGATAATGCTTTTCAACGACGGCATAGTTGCCCAGGAACGGCGCGACGAATTTTATTATTTAGGCGAGATCAACAAGGCTTCCTCTGTGATGGTGGTCGAGCAGGGGATTGTGCCTAAGACGCTCGGCAAGACCATTGCCGATTCGGTGTCTCAAGTCATCGCCGACGGGGACAGACCGGGAGCGAAACGGTTGGGTGATTACCTCGAGCTCGAGAAATTGCTCATCGCAGCAGGCGGGCCTGATGTAACGCGGATGCATTCCGGCCGGAGCCGTCAGGATATCGGCGCGACGAGAAATCGGCTGTTCCAACGCGCGCAATTGCTAGCGACCCTCGCGAGCCTCAACAATGCGCGCGCGACGCTCCTCGATTTTGGCGCGAAATATCCCGATGCGATTGTTCCCGCCTATACCGTCGGAGTTCAGGCCCAGCCGATTTCCTTCGGCCACTATGTTCTCGCCTATGTGGAAGCGCTGGAGCGGAATGCTGAGAGGCTACGTCGAGCTTATGCCAACGTAAACAGATCACCGCTCGGCGCGGCGGCGCTCGGCACGTCGAGTTTTCCGGTCAACCGCGCGCGGCTCGCCGAGTTGCTCGGTTTTGACGGCATCGTCGAAAACTCCCTCGACGCAAATCAAATTTCACCTATCGACACGGGCGTTGAACTGATCAGCGTGGCAAGTGCGGCGGCGCTGACCGTGGGAACTTTTATTTCCGATCTCGAAGCGCAATACCGCATGACCACTCCTTGGCTCACGCTCGAAGAAGGCGAGCTGACCGGTACCAGCAGCATCATGCCCCAGAAGCGCAATCCTAACGCGCTGCATAACGTGCGCGTGGTAGCGAGCGAGGTCTTGGGAGTTAGCACGACTTATCTTTTCAAAGCGCACAACGTGCCGCACGGCCTGAGCGATTACAAAGGCAGCGATCCACAGAATGCGCTCGGGCGCACGGCGCAGATGCTAAACAATCTAACCGCCGTGGTGAAGCAGCTCAACTTCAACGCGAAGCGCGCTCTTGATGAAGTGAATGCGGACTATTCGACGACCACTGAGCTGGCGGACATTTTGCAGCGCGATGCCAACGTGCCGTTTCGCGTCGGCCACCATTTCGCCTCCGAACTGGTGAATTACGGCCGGGGCAACGGCCTCAGGCCGATCGACATTCCCTATGATCAGGCGAAACGAATCTATACGGAAGCGGCCAAGCAGTTCAAAATGGATAACGCGCAATTGCCGCTTGGCGAAGCGCAATTCCGAAAGTCGTTGACCGCGGAAAATATGGTTCAGTCGGCTCGCGTCATTGGCGGACCGCAGCCGGCCGAAGTTGCGCGCATGCTCGCCGTTCAGAGAGCGAGCTTGAAAGCCGACCGCGAATGGTTGGATACGACGCGGCGAAAGTTGGATGATGCGTCCAAGAGACTCGACGCGGCGTTTACGCAATTAAAATCGGCAAGCTCATTCTGATTGTTCTGTCTTGTGACGATGACCGGCGGTGATAAGCTGTTTTTTATGAAAACCGACGAACAACAAATCCGCGACCTGTTTACCGAGTGGCACCAGGCGGCCGGCGCGGGCGATGTCTCCAGGCTTGTTCCGTTGATGGCCGAGGACGTGGTGTTTTTATTGCCCGGGCAGCCGCCGATGCGCGGTAGGGAAACTTTCACCGCGGCGTTTCGCGCCGGCCTCGATCGCATGCGCATCCAATCAACCGGGAAAATCGAAGAGCTGCGGATCGCCGGAGACATGGCGTACTTGTGGAGTTATCTTGAAGTGAACATGACGCCGATTCAGGGAGGATCGCCGATGCGCCGTTCAGGATACACGTTGACGCTTCTACGCAAGGAGCCTGACGGTCGCTGGGTGCTATTTCGTGACGCCAACCTGCTCACTCCCGAAGGTTCAAAGAGTTAGAACCCGGCGCAGCAAAGCCGCAACCAAATTCGAAACAGACATTGCACCACGAAGTTCATGAAGAGCACGAAGTGCTTTACACGGTTCAAAGTTCCGGGTTCAAGGTGCGCGCCTCGCGCATCCTGAGCTTCGAAGGATCCATCACAAAGCTAAGAAAGATCCTTCACTCTGTTCAGGACAGGCTTTAAACATCGAACCCTTCTCATGAAGCGTTTCGCCAAGCTTCTCACTGCGGCTCTGCTTAGCGCGGTAGTCAGCGCGAACGTTATTGCCTTCATGCAGGCCCGAGCCATGACGAACTTCACTGGAGGTGGCGAGCGCAGCGCGGCGCCTGAACAGCTGAGTTTACTTGACGGGCTCGCCGTTATTCTTTCCGGCGTCAACATACCGCGACCGCAGAATCGGCGCACACCCGCTGATTTCGGTCTCTCGTTCGAGACACACCGCTTTCCGAGCAGCAATGGGTCGACCCTTGATGCCTGGTATGTGCCGGGCAAAGATGGGGGAGTGATCGTCGCGCTCTTTCATGGTTACGCGGCGAGTAAGTCGACGCTATTGGCGGCGGCCCGCGTCTTTCATGAAATTGGGGTTGGAACACTGCTGGTTGATTTCTACGGGTCCGGAGAGTCTTCCGGCAACGATACCACTCTGGGAGTCGAGGAGGCGCGGGACGTAGAGGCGACTATTAATTTCGCGAGGCGTGCGTGGCCCAATCGAAAGATTGTCCTGTATGGCGCGTCGATGGGCGGCGCGGCGATCCTTCGTGCCATCGCCGCCGAAGGCGCAAAACCCGATGCCGTTATCCTCGAATCAACGTTCGACACGCTTCTGAATACCGCCAAGAACCGTTTTCAAGCGACCGGCTTACCGAGCACGCCGTTCGCTGAGCTTCTGCTATTTTGGGGCAGTTTGCAGCGGCGGTTTAACTTCTTTTCGCACAATCCCGTCGTGTACGCGCATGCCGTGACTTGTCCGGCGCTTGTGCTTCATGGCGAGAAGGACGCACGTGTCTCGATCGAACAGGCTCGCGGTATCGCGCAGGCTATCGGGGACAAAGCTCGATTCATTGCCTATCCGGATGTGCCGCACATGCCGATCGTCGATGCTCGGCCTTCAGAGTGGAGGCGCGATATGCGGGTATTTTTGGAGCAACTGCGGTAGACAAATCACGATAGCTGCGCAATGACTGCCATCCCGATCTTGATGATTCCTCAACCGAGGTGACGCCAAGCTGCGGCACAAAATGATTTTTTGGTCGGCGCAGAAATAGCTTTATGGTCGTTTGAGATTGGCGAGCAAAGAACTGCGCAAAGGGGCTTTAATATCAGCTGGCCGTGCGATAGATAAAAGGTAAGCTCTTTTGCTTCCCTTGACGGTTAAGTCGATGCGCCGCGGCGGATAAACCGGATAGGCCGCACATGAAACGGGTAACACTTTACAGCTCCAACCGTTCGTCGATCACCGAGCGGGCAACCCCGACCGACCATCCGAACCCACTCACAAGTCCCGATCAGGCGCGCGCGAACTCTTCCGCTCACGTCGCGAGTCAACAACTCCGCTCACGGTGGCGAAACCTCTGGGTACGCTATGAACGCCCTCTATGGGTCGGAGCCGCCGGGCTGCTCGCGCTGCTCGTGGTGTTTACGCACGCGTTAATCACGCCTTCGAGTCGCGAGATTACCCAGGAGGATATCAGTGCCGCGGTGCTTCACACACTCGAGACTCATACTCTTCCGTCACCCGCGGCGAAGGCGTACGAGGTCATTCGACCGTCGATTGTTCGCGTGCGTCGGTTGGAACCGGACAAAGACGGGGGCGAGGACAAAGAAAGAGGCGTTGGCACCGGAGTGGTCATCGTCGACAAAGGCATCATCCTGACAAATCTTCACGTCGTGCTCGGCGCCAAGCGCGTGCAGGTGGTTTTCGCCGACGGGCTCGAATCTGACGCGACGATCACCGGCACGCGGCCGGAGCACGATCTGGCTGTGCTTCAGGCGGATACAATTCCCGACGATCTGGTCGCGGCCACGATGCGATCCACCGCGGATCTCGCATTGGGCGACCAAGTCGTTGCCGTCGGCTTTCCGTTCGGCATCGGTCCTTCGGCGACGGCGGGAGTCGTGTCCGGTTTGCGGCGCGAATTCCGCTCCCCCGAAGGCAAACAACTGCTGACGAATCTCATCCAGTTCGACGCCGCGGTCAATCCCGGCAGCTCCGGCGGGCCGCTGGTGACTGCGCAGGGCGAGGTCGTTGGCATTGTCACCGCCATTCTGAACCCGACAGATCAGCGCTTCTTCGTCGGCATCGGCTTCGCGGTTCCCATCGAAAATGCCGCGGCCGCCGTGGGAGTGCCGCCGTTCTGACGGGGATAATTTACCGTTCAAGGTTCCATGTTCAAGGTTCAACGTTGTAATTCCTTCCGGACCTTGAACCTTGAACTTTGAACATTGAACTTTAGTGTTGTAGACACACATGGACAACCGCGAAACAAATCACAGTGAAATTGCTTCACTCATGGAGCGCATCCTTTACGAGGTGAAGAAGGTCATCGTCGGCCAGGATCATTTTCTGGAGCGCGTGCTGGTGGCCGTCCTGGCGCAGGGACACCTGCTCGTCGAGGGCGTACCGGGGCTCGCAAAAACCCTTACTGTCAAGACGCTCGCCAGAACCATCCGCGGCTCGTTCAAAAGAATTCAATTCACGCCAGATCTCGTCCCGGCGGATCTGGTGGGAACGCGCATCTACAACCAGAAGACCGGCGAATTCGCCACCTCGTTGGGACCCGTCTTCACCAATCTTTTACTTGCCGATGAGATCAACCGGGCTCCGGCGAAAGTGCAAAGCGCGTTGCTCGAGGTGATGCAAGAACGCCAGGTCACGATCGCCGGAGAGAGCCACTGCGTTCCCGAGCCGTTTCTGGTGATGGCCACGCAAAACCCGATTGAGACGGAGGGGACGTACCCGCTGCCCGAGGCACAGGTGGACCGGTTCATGATGAAGGTGCTCGTCGGCTACCCAACCGAGGAAGAGGAATTCGTCATCGTCGATAGGGTGACCGGCGTTCCCAACGATCTCGTCCCCATGGCCACAACCGAGCAACTGAGCGCGCTGCAGCGCGAGTGCCGGAACGTATATGTCGATCCTTCACTCAAGCAATACGCGGTGCGGCTTGCCTCCGCGACGCGGGAACCGGCGCGCTACGGTGTCGACGACGTCGCCAAATACGTGTCATTCGGCGCGAGCCCTCGCGCGTCGATCAATGCCATCGAGGGCGCTCGTGCGCTCGCATTCTTGCGCGGTCGCACTTATGTCTTGCCCGAGGACGTGACGGATCTAGTGCCCGATGTATTTCGCCACCGGCTCGTGCTCACCTATGAGGCGCTTGCCGAGGGGATGACGCCGGATCAGCTGATCCGGCGGATCATGCGGCACATACAGGCTCCCGACAAGCCGCTGGAGACCCATGTCAAAGTCGCCGCAGGCTCTTGAAAATGGTGTGGTGGAGTACTGGAGTAATGGAGTCTTGGGTATTAAACGCATCACTCCAGGTCTCGGAATCGCATATGGCCAATAGCTGATGGCATATAGATGAAACCAGGAGCCATAGGCCATAAGCCATGCCATACGCTTTAAGCCAGCCTGCTAGCGCGGAGAACATCCTCCGCCGCTTGGAGTGGACCGTGATTCGTCGCCTGGACGGGCTGCTTCATGGCGATTACCAGACTTTGTTTCGCGGTTTCGGCCTGGATCTCGCCGATCTGCGCGAGTATCAATATCACGACGATGTTCGTTACATCGATTGGAACGTCACCGCCCGTCTCATGACGCCCTACGTCAGGGTGTACAATGAAGATCGAGAAGTGACGGCGTGGTTCCTGCTGGATCTCAGCCCGTCCGTGGATTTTGGCTCGAACGTGAAGAAGCGCTCCGTCTCGACCGAGCTCGTTACTGTGCTGGCGCGTCTCTTGACCCGCCACGGCAATCGCGTCGGCGCCCTGTTCTATGGCGACAGGGTCGATACGGTGATTCCGGCGCGGAGCGGCCGGCGCCACGCGCTCCACGTCCTACACAGAATGCTTTCCCGGCCCGAGCCTAGCCGCTCGTCCGCCACCAACCTGCGCGATCTCCTGCAGACCGCTTTTCGTGTCATGCAAAGACGATCTCTGGTTTTCGTCGTCTCCGATTTCATCAGTACGCCGGGCTGGGCGGAGCCGCTCGCTCATCTTGCGCAGCGCCATGAGATCGTCGCGGTTCGGCTCTACGATCCATTGGAGATGGAACTGCCGGATCTCGGACTTATCATGATGCGAGACGCCGAGACCGGCGAGCAGTTATTCGTCGACACTCACGATCGCAGTTTCAGGAAACGCTTCGCGGCTTTGGCCGAGCGCCGCGAGCAGGAGCTTCGATCGGCCTTCAACCACGCCGGTGTGGACGCGCTGGAGTTGTCCACCAGCGATGATCTTGTCGATGCAATTCTGCGGTTCGCCGACCTGCGCAAGCGGCGCAGTCAATTGGCGGCGGGCGGCACCCTGCCGCAGCACTTAAGAGGAAGTTATGACCTTTCTATGGCCTGAGATGCTCTGGCTGCTCCTGATCGTGCCGCTGCTCGTTGCCGGATATTTTTATCTGTTGCGTCGCAAGCAAGAGTCGGCGCTCAGATACGCGAGCTTGAGCATGGTGAAAGAAGCGATCGGCGCGCAGAGATTTCGTCGTCACATTCCGCCGCTGCTTTTCCTGCTTGCGCTGATCGCGATGCTCGTCGCCGTCGCCCGACCCGCCGCCGTTGTTACGTTGCCGTCCCAGCACCAAACCATCATCCTCGCCATGGACGTCTCCGGCAGCATGCGCGCCGTCGACGTCCAGCCCAATCGAATTTCCGCGGCCCAGGCCGCCGCCAAGGCCTTTGTCGCCGAGCAGCCCTCGAATGTACGGATCGGAGTCGTGTCCTTCGCCGCAACCGCGTCGGTGGTGCAAACTCCCACGCACAATCGCGACGACATCATTGCGGCGATCGATCGGTTCCAGCTGCAACGCGGCACCGCCATCGGCAGCGGCATCATCGTCTCCCTGGCGACGATTTTCCCCGACGCAGGCATCGATGTGAGCTCGTTGATTTACGGGCGTTACGCCTCGCGTGGCGTGCCGCTCGATCAAGCCGGCAAACCGGAAAAACCGCCGTTCAAACCGGTTCCGCCCGGTTCCTACACATCCGCCGCCATCATTTTGCTCACCGACGGCCAGAGGACCACGGGGCCCGACTCTATGGAGGCGGCGCGCATGGCGGCTGACCGCGGCGTTCGTGTCTTCACCGTGGGAATCGGCACGACAAAAGGGGAAACCATCGGCTATGAAGGCTGGTCCATGCGTGTGCGCCTTGATGAGGACACACTCAAGGCGATCGCCGACGTAACCCGCGGCCAGTATTTTTACGCCGGCACCTCGACGGATTTGAAGAAAGTCTACGAGTCGCTCAACACCCGGTTCTTACTTGAGAAGAAAGACATGGAAATCAGCGCCCTATTTGCCGCAGCGGCGGCGCTCACGGGGCTGGTTTCGGCGTTGCTGTCACTCCTGTGGTTCAACCGGATCCTATAGCTGCGCACAAGCCCCAAACACTTTTTATCGATTCGAGCTTGATCGAACCGCTGAATATGGCGGTTTCATCGATCTCTTTATTAGAAAATCGATAACCAGCGATTAAATTCGTGTAAGCAATTCCAGCAAGTGACCGTCGGGGTCGTGAAAGTACACGCCACGGCCGCCTTTGCGGGAATTCAATTGACGGTTCGCCGTGCTCCTGGGATCGCTGCCCCAAGGGATGTCGGCCTCCTGCACGCGCTGGAAGATCGCATCGAATTCGTCCTCGCCGACGTGAAACGCATAGTGATGCGGCTCGAAGGATTCGGCGGTATCAAAGTCCAGTGTCAGCTCCTCGTTGACGTGCACCGGTGCGAAATGACCCATCGGCCCATCGTAACGGAGACCAAAAATCCGCGCGAAGAAACGCGCCGCAGCGTCCTTATCCTTTGCCGGTACAATCGTGTGATTTAGCGTTATCGACATAGTCCCTCCTTCAACCGTTTGACTGATTAGGAACGATTAGGATCGCGATTGCTTTGGCAAAATCTTAGCTCTTATCCTTTAGCTTGGGAAGGACGCTCGGTGTCGAGTGTGGGTCGAGGGTATCGCGCAGCCATGGCCAAGCGAATTGAAGCTCATCAGCGATGGATTCAGAGTTCGCGAATGCAATCGAATCGGCGAGACGAATAATTGTGCCTCAGCAAAGAGAGCTTTTTACATATCGCAGCACAAGATCCGCCTCCGGATTGTCACCCTTTCGATTGACACGGCGCTTGTTAACACGTAGAGTAAATTTAGTGAATTTCCTACTTCAGTATCGGGCCTTCTGAAAGAGGATGACACAATCGTTGAAGGCCTCTAATCCGTCTCTCTCCTTGCGGACTACACTAGCGGACAATCCGACCAGAGCGTGGTTTCAGTAATTGACTAGCCCATGTTCTGCCCATTGGCAGTCTAATTCTCAGGGTCAAAGACAGCAATTCTCTCAGAGGAGGAGAACATGGGTAATAAGTTATATGTTGGCGGTCTGCCTTATTCCGTAACCGACGGGCGACTGCAGGAAATTTTCTCCGCGCACGGTGCCGTCGAATCGGCCAAGGTGATCTCGGACAAGTTTACGGGACAGTCCCGGGGCTTCGGCTTCGTGGAGATGAGTTCCGGGAGCGAGGCCCAAAAGGCCATCGAGTCGCTGAACGGCACACAACTCGACGGGCGCACGCTGACCGTCAATGAAGCCAAGCCGATGGCGCGCCGTGATAACGACGGTGGCGGCGGCCGCGATGGCGGACGCAATCGCTGGTAGTCTTTCCATTTCCTAGCTAGTCACCTGGGGCAACAGGTCGGGTTGCCCCATCGTTCTTGCACAAAACGCGTCGGCTAATGCCGATTCGGCGGGAGTAGAGGTTTACTTCCGCGATTCCGTCGGTTCCCTTTCAGGCACGCGGGAACCGAGATGTTCTTACTGTAAGTTTTTCACGGCCCCGAGGACATTCGCTAACCTTGGAGGTTTTTATTGGGCCACAAACAAGGGAGGTTTCATGATCGAACGTGAAGCGGTTAAACAGAGCGCAGAGCTCTTAAGAGGTATTATCCGCAGCATCGACAAAAAGCTTGAGTACAACTTCATAGACCCCACTCAAGAAGGAAGGTTCTCTCTCCGGCTGTCAACTCGCGGCCGGCAAGGAGTTGTTTCCCTACGGACCGACGACTTGCGCTTGGCCATGCTCGATAACGTGCGCAAGAATGTGGTCCGGCAAAAGATCAAGAGTACGCGCGACCATTTGTTATCCAACTATGTCGTAGACGTCATGGGAAGAAGAGCTACGAAGATGCTGAAAAAGGCTGGCGGCGGCAAAGACGAAGCCAGGCCGTCCTTTTTTAGACGTCCACAGGGAAGAAGATAACCGGCGAGCAACTCAAGAGCCCATCTCGAAGACAAGATTTCATAGCCAGTCTTTTCCGCAGGTTCTTACACTGTTTTCAAGCGTCAGGTTTGAACGATCACACGGCGGCTGGCGATAGCGCGTGCAGGTGCTCACAGCCCCCGTTTGCTTAACAACTAAGTCGGGAATCTGTCAATGATTCTGCGACCGACGGCACTTTTAGTAAATTCCGCGGCGCAGCAGGCAAGGACTATTCATCCTAGAAACAGCGATTCACGCGATCAGAAGAGTGCAAGCGTGTGATAGAGTGAGGATAATTTTGTTTTGAGAGGATACCCAATGGGTGAGGCTAAGAAGCGGGGGTTAGTGGTACGTCAACAGGTGGTAGAAGC
>WNFU01008887.1_pt1 | contig 18478 bp, 18 predicted proteins | sample 5400121 | NCBI WGS metagenome assembly WNFU01 (sample SAMN13153360, study PRJNA577476) | soil metagenome | isolation source: 100 cm soil or saprolite under grassland replicate 1 | place: USA:California | collected 2016-06-15 | reverse complement strand
TTCGCCCGCCGGCCGGTTGGCAACCGACCAACCGCCGGGCTAGCCATCCTTTAGCGTCGCGCTTCGGGCGATTGGCTCTCCCTAGGCGCCTAGCCCGTTTCTGACGCCGCTACCCGAACCACGGGCCGAGCTCGGAGCGACGCGCAATCGTCTACCCAGTTAGGCAGCGAGTGCGAGTGCGGAGTTGTCCTTCGCACTTGCGTTTGTTCCCGGTTGTTTTACGAGGCCGACCGGGGACCTCGGCTTGCAGCTCTGCCGGAGAACCGACCACGTCGAAACCAGGTCGCCCCCGTATGTCAGTCCCTCAATTGTAGCCGCCCCACCTGGGAGGCTCCATGTGCGACGACCTCCGCCGTATGGAGCTCGAAGAAGAACGTCGAGCCCTTGTCGCCGTTCGGCTCGACCCAGATCCGGCCACCCATGCGACCGACGAGCTCCCTGCAGATGTAGAGGCCGAGCCCGGTCCCGCCCACCCCGCGGACCATCTGCGGGTCCGCCCGGTAGAACTTCTCGAAGATCCGCTCCTGTTCTTCGGCCGCGATCCCCAGGCCCTCGTCCCGCACAAAGAACCGCACGGCATCGTCCTGCGCTTCGATCCCGACCTCGACGCGCCCGCCGTCGGGTGAGTACTTGATCGCGTTCTCGACGAGGTTCACGAGGACCTGCCGCACCTTGTCCAGGTCGGCCGCGACGCTCGGGAGCGAGTCGGCGGGAGTCGTGAACTCCACCGTGACCGATGGAGGTGCATAGGCGCGCGTCGCCTCGACGACGCGCTCCACCAGGTCTGCGGGATCGAACGGCTCGAACTGGATGTCGAGGCGGCCCGCGTCGAGCTGATTGGCGAGCAGGATCTCGTTCACGATCCGACCCAGGCGCTCCGACTCGTCGGCGATCAGGGAGACGAAGCGCTCCCGGCCGACCTCGTCGAGGGCGAAGTCGTGCCGAAGAAGCGTCTGCGCGGCGCCGTAGACGGCCGCCAGCGGCGTGCGAAGCTCATGTGACGCAGTCGCGATGAAATCGGCCTTGATCTCCTCGAGCTGCCGCACGTCGGTCAGGTCGCGAAACGCGTACACGGTTCCTCCGAAGAACTGGACTCCCGAGATCGAGATCCAGCGCTCGCCCTGCTTCGTCTCGACGGGAATCACGATCTCGTCGTGACCCGGATCGGGCGAGGCGAAGACGGGCACGGATTCTGCCGCCTCCTGCCAGCCTGGAATCGCCTCGGCCGCGGCTCGGCCGACCACCTCGTCGGCGTCGATGGAGGTGATCGCCTCTGCGGCGGGATTCCAGAGCCGGACGATGCCGTTTCGATCCAGCAGCAGGATCCCGTCCGCCACGTGCTCGAGCACGCGTGCGGCGTCGGCGCGTTCCTCCACCTCGCGGTAGAGGCGCCCGCGATCGGCCGCCATCGTGATGCGCGAGGCGAGATCCTCGACGACGGCCAGATCGTCGGCTCCGTAGGGGGAGCCAGGCTCCGTGCGCGCGACCGTCAGCGCGCCGAGCGGCTGCTTCCGCGCGCGCAAGGGGACACAGATGACCGAAGACGTTTCGATGCCGCCGATGAAGTGGATGCGCTCCGCGCCGCTCGAGCTCTCCCCCAGCGCAGGAACGATCTCGGGCCGACCGCTCTCGACGACTGCGCGGACGCCGCCTTCTGGGTGGTTGTCGAGCGCAGGTCGGCCGCCGCGCTTTCGGGGCTCGGCCCGTGCGACGGTGACGCGCCTGAGCTCGTTCCCGTCGTCGAACGCGTCGACGATGCACCAGTCGGCGAAGTCCCTCACGACCAGCTCGGCGACTCTCTGCAGGGCGGCCTGATGGTCGAGCGTCGAGGAGAGCTCGTCGCCGGCATGGCGCAGGAGATCGAGCCGCGACTGCCGTTCGGCGGTGTCGGAGGCAGCGGCCCGCTCCGCTGCGAGGAGGTTCTCGCGCTCGCCTTCGGCGCGCTTTCGCTCGCCGATGCTGCGGAGGAAGGTCTGGGTGTAGAGCGGCTCACCGTCCGGATCGCGCGCGGTCGTCGTCTCCTCGCGCACCCAGACGACGCGGCCGTCACGCGAGATCAGGCGGTACTCGGCCCGCACAGGCGTGCCGTTCTTCGTCTGTTCGAGCTCGGCCAGGACTGCTGCGCGGTCCTCGGGATGCAGTAGCTTCGAGAAGAGATCCGGCTCCTCGGCCCACTCGGCCGGGGAGTAGCCCGTCAGCTCGTCGATCAGCGGGCTGATGTAGAGCGTCGAGCTGCGATCACCCGGCTCCGTGAGCCAAGTCACCAGGGGAAGGCCGTCGACGAGCGCGCGGTAGCGCGCCTCGGCCCGGTCGAATCCTCGCCTTCCTGTCGGCGAGCAGGACCAGCACGACGGCCCCGGCAGCCACGAGAACGAGGCTGACAACTGCGGAAAGCCATGGTCGGGAATGAAACCTGTTCAATTGCAACACGGGGGCGGCCCACCAAAAGCGTAGCTTCGGTACGCCCGACCCACAACCCTGCAGCTCGACGGAGTACGCTCGGCTCGTGGAGACGCGCCCTCTCCGGGACGCCCGAGACCTCGAGCGGGTGGTCGCGATTCGCAACGCCGTCCACTCCGACGATCCGGTCACGGTCGAGGATTTCGTCTCCTGGGGGCAGCAGGCACGCGAGCGAATCGACCTGGCCGCGGAAGCGGGCGGCACGATCGTGGGCGGTGCGCGCGCGTTCCTCGAGCCTCGGCGTCCGAACCCCTGGGTGCAGATCTGGGTCGCACCCGCGGAGCGCAGGAAGGGTGCCGGCTCGGCGCTGTTCGCGGAAGTGTCTGGCTGGGCGGGCTCAAAGGGCCACACAGCCTTCGAGGCCTGGGTGCGGGAGGACGACACCGACGGCATCTCGTTCGCGAGCGGGCTCGGCTTCGAGGAGACGGGGCGCGAGCGCGGGCTCACGCTCGACCTTGCGGTGATCGAGACGCCCGCGGTCGAGGCGCCGGACGGGATCGAGCTGTTGACCTGGGCGGAGCGCCCCGAGCTGGCGGCCGGCCTCCACGAGGTCTATACCGAGGCGGTGGTGGACGTGCCCGGCGAGGAGGCTGCCGAGGTCGAGCCCTTCGAGGAGTGGCTCCGGAAGGACATGCAGTCGGCGGGCGACCGAGCGGACGCGACCTTTGTCGCGCTCGCCGGCGACGAAGTCGTCGGCTACGCCAAGTTCGCGTTCAGCGGCGCCCAGCCGACGACTGCGCATCACGACCTGACGGCCGTCAAGCGCGTCTGGCGAGGTCGCGGTGTCGCCCGCGCCCTCAAGGAGATGCAGATCCGCTGGGCGAAAGAGAACGGCTACGAGGAGCTCCGGACGCGGAACGAAGAGCGCAATACCCCGATCTACAAGCTCAACGAGCGCTTCGGCTACCGGCCGGCCGTCGGCCGGATCTACCTCCGAGGACCGGTGGCATGAGCGCGCCCGAGATCAGGTACAGGCAGAGCGGCGACGTCGACGGGATCGAGCTCGAGATCGCGGCTCGACGGAGCTCAAGAGCGTGCCGGGCAAGTGGCGTTAAGCCGTCAGCGCCGCCGGCTCTTGAGCTCGCGCTCGATCCGGCGCTTGCTCTCGCGGTCGGCGATGTCGCGGCGCTTGTCGCGCACCTCTTTGCCCCGCGCGAGGGCGAGCTCCACCTTCGCACGCCCGCCCTTGAAGTAGAGCCGGGTCGGCACGAGGGTCAGTCCCTTCTCGGCGGTCTTCGAGGCGAGCTGGTCGATCTGGCGGCGGTGCAGCAGGAGCTTGCGATCGCGATCCGGCTCGTGCGGCTCGATCGAGGCCTGCTCGTAGGGCGGGATGTGGAGCCCTACGAGCCAGAGCTCGCCGTCGCGCGTGTCCGCATAGGCGCGCTGCAGGATCGCGTGCCCCTGGCGAAGCGACTTGACCTCGCTCCCGGTCAGCACGAGGCCCGCCTCGACGCGCTCGAGCAGGTGGTAGTCGTGCCGGGCACGGCGGTTGTCCGCGATCAGCTTCTCGGCCATGCGGCAAGTCTAGGCGCGCCTTCGTTCGCGCCGATCTCCGCTGGGCCGCCTGAATTCGGCGAGGACCAGCTCGACCTTGCCCTCGTTGCGCCGGATGTCCTGGACGCGCACCTCGACCTGGTCGCCGAGGCGATAGGCGTGCCCGCCGCGCCGCCCGACGAGCGCGGTCGCCAGCTCGTTGAGCTCGAAGTAGTCGTCCGGGAGCCGCCGCGCCGGGACGTAGCCCTCGAAGACCTCGTCGAAGATGACGAAGAGGCCGGACGGGATCACCCCGGTGACCTCGCCGACGAAGGTCGCGTCCCAGCCGAGCTCGAAGAGGCGCTTCTCGAGCAGCCAGGCGAGGCAGATCTCGTCGGCCTGGTACTCGAGCTTCGAGGCGTGGCGCTCACGTAGGGAGGCATGCTCGGCGACCTCGGGGAGGTCCTCGGGCAGCGGCTCGTCCGAGACGCCGAGCTCGCGCAGGAGCGCGCGATGGACGACGAGGTCCGGGTAGCGGCGGATCGGCGAGGTGAAATGGCCGTAGGCGGAGCTGGCGAGGCCCATATGGCCCAGGTTGTGCGGGTCGTAGCGCGCCTGCTTCAGCGCCTGGAGCACGAGCGGCGGAAACGCACTCCGGCCGCGGCCGCTGCGCTGGATGTATGCGGTCACGGCCTCGCTGGCCGCTCCGCCGACGGCGGCGGCATCCGTAGCGCTCAGCCGCTCGGGCGCCGGCGGCGTCGGCACGCCGAGATCGGCCAAGCGCGCGAGCATCAGCTGGACCGACTGGGGCTCCGGCGGCTCATGGACGCGGTAGAGCGCCTCGCGGCGGCGCCCCGCAAGCAGGCCTGCGACGAGCTCGTTTGCGAGAATCATCAGCTCTTCGACGAGCATGTGCGCGTGCGGCTCGGTCTCGCGCCAGGCGCGCTCGACGCCGCCCTGGCCGTCGAAGGCAAAGGACACCTCCCCACTCTCGATCCGCAGGGCGCCGCGGGCGAAGCGGCGGTCGCGCAGCGCGGTCGCAAGCCGCTCGGCGCGCTGCAGCGCCTCGGCCAGCTCGGCGTCCGCTCGCTCGCCGCCGCGCAGGATCGCCTGGGCCCGCGAGTACGTGAGGCGCTCGCGGCTGCGGATCACGGAGCGGTAGAACCGCGGCTTCCCGGCCGGAAGCCCGTCCTTCAGCGACACCTCGACGGTGACGCAGAGGCGGTCGGTGTGCGGCCTCAGGGAGCAGAGCTCTTCGGAGAGCTCCGGTGGCAGCATCGGCGAGACCAGGCCCGGGACGTAGACGGAGAAGGCCCGCTCCTGGGCGCCGCGGTCGAGCGGCGAGCCCGCCGGCACGAACCAGGAGACGTCGGCGATGTGGACGTAGGCGCGGTCCTCGGTGACGGTGAGCGCGTCGTCGAAGTCCTTCGCGGTCTCCGGGTCGATCGTGAACGAGAGCGCATCGCGTAGGTCGACCCGGCCCTCGGTGGTGAGCGGCGGCGGGTCGAAGGGCTCGAACCCGCGCAGCTCGCCCTCTTGCACCAGGAGGCCCTCGAGCACGCTCTCGATCGAGCTCGCCGGGCCGAGCAGGCGCACGAGACGGGCGCGACCCTTGTCCTTGCTCACCACCGCGAGATCGCCGGGCTTCAGCTCACCGGAACCCTTGCGGTCGAGCGGAAGCGGCGTCCCGGGGACAAAGTACGGCTCGCCGACGAGGTTCTTACCTCGCCGCTCCACCTCGACGACTACGGCGTCGCTTGCGATTCCTTAGACCTGGAGGAAACGGCGGATCGTCAGCCCTGAGCCCGCAGCGCCGAGGGCGAGGCCCGCACCGAGCACGATCAGGACGTGCAGGCCGAAGGGCCAGGCGTGGACGTCGGAGGCGCTCGTCAGGTGGATCAGCGGCATGAACAGCGTCCGGCCGAGGACGAGCAGGATCACCGCCCCGATCGCGCCCCCGAGGCCGCAGAGCAGGCCTTCGATCATGAACGGGCCACGCACGAACCAGTTGGTCGCGCCGACGAGCTTCATCACCTCGATCTCGCGCCGGCGCGAGAAGATCGAGAGCCGGATCGTGTTCGCTACGAGCAGCGTCGAGGAGACCATCAGCACGATGAAGGCGATCAGCACGACGATCCAGAGGTAGTTCGCAACCGAGAGCACCCGGTGCGTGATCTGGTTACAGCTCTCGCCGATCGCCGTCTTCGAAGACTTCGATCCCGGCGGCGGCGGGCAGATCTTCTCCACCCCCGCGAGCGGCGGCGTATTCGCTTGCACCGCGATCGTGTCGACGTCCTCGCCGCGCTTCGGGATCACCTCGTACTCGTTCGGAAGCGGGTTCCCCGGGAGGTTCGCCGTCATCTCGGGGTGCTTCTTGGTCTCAATTCGGAGCGCGTCCTCCTTCGAGATGAAGCGGACGGTCTTGACCTGCGGGATCGCCAGCAAGCGGGCGCGCGCGGCGTCGATCTGGCCGGTCGTCGCCTCCTGTTCGCAGCGTAGGGGCGAGCAGAAGAAGACCTTGACGAGCAGCTGCCCCTTGTAGTGGTTGCCGAGCGACAGGGCCCAGCTGCCGAGGCCCACAACTAGGCCGAGCATGAACATCCCGATCAGCACCGTCGTCGTCGCGGCAAAGGTCGTGGACATGTTCGCGCCGAGCGAGCGAACCGCCTCGGCGACGATCAGCCGGAAGCGGCTCATTCCGAGGTGTACCCGCCGCGGCGCTCGTCGCGGAGAAGCTTGCCCTCCTCCAGCGCGATCACGCGCTTGCGCATCTTGTCGACCATCTCGCGGTCGTGAGTCGCCATCAGGATCGTCGTGCCGGAGCGGTTGATCCGGTAGAGGAGCTGCATGATCCCGACGCTCGTGTCGGGGTCGAGGTTGCCGGTCGGCTCGTCGCAGATCAGGAGCGGCGGGTGGTTGACGAACGCGCGCGCGATCGAGACCCGCTGCTGCTCGCCGCCGGAGAGCTCGTCCGGGAGCGAGGACATCTTGTGCGAGAGGCCGACGAGGTTCAGCACCTCGGGCACCTTGCGGCGGATCGCGTTGGTGTTCTCGCCCTGCGGCTCGAGCTCCTTCAGGACGAGGCGGATCACGGTGGACTTGCCGGAGCCGGAGGCGCCGACGATGAACACGAACTCGCCTTTGTCGATCACGAAGGAGATGTCGCGCAGGGCGGCGACGTCGGGCTCGTAGATCTTGGTCACGTTCTCGAACACGACCATCGCCGAGCTCGAAGGAGCAGGCGGCGGCGCTACGGGCTCGTGTTCGAGGACCGCTGTGCCGGTGACTGTCTGCTGGAGATCCGAGTCCTGCACTGGGAAAAAGGGCGGCGCGGCCTACGCTCGCGCCATTCGGGCTGGGCTCAGAACTCTAGCGAAACCTGCGGCTAGAACACCTTTCCTGCGGCCCGGGCGAGCAGGTACTCGCGCACGAACTCGTCGAGCGCCCCGTCGAGGACCGCCTGCGTGTTGCCGGTCTCGTGATCCGTGCGGTGGTCCTTGACGAGCTGGTACGGATGGAGCACGTAGCTGCGGATCTGGCTGCCGAAGCCGATGTCCTGGGCGGCGCCGCGCTCCTTCGCGAGCTCCTCCTCGCGCCGCTCCTGCTCCTGCTCGAGCAGGCGCGACTTGAGGATGCGCAGCGCCGTCTGCTTGTTCGAGCTCTGCGAGCGCTCGTTTTGGCACTGGACGACGATCCCCGTGGGCAGATGCGTGATGCGGACTGCCGAGTCGGTCTTGTTCACGTGCTGGCCGCCGGCGCCGCTCGCGCGGTAGGTGTCGATGCGGAGGTCGCTCTCGTCGATCTCGACGTCCATGTCCTCGGGCAGGAGCGGGCTGACGATCACCTGCGCAAAGCTCGTGTGCCGGCGGTGGGCCTGGTCGAACGGGCTCAGCCGCACGAGGCGGTGGACGCCGCGCTCGGCCTTGAGGATCCCGTAGGCGTTCTCGCCTCTGACCGAAAAGGTGGCCGACTTGAGGCCCGCCTCCTCGCCGGGGCTGGCCTCGAGCAGGTCGGTCTGGAAGCCACGGCCTGCGGCCCAGCGCAGGTACATGCGCAGGAGCATCTCGGCCCAGTCCTGGGCGTCAGTTCCGCCGGTGCCGGCGTGAATCGTGACGAGCGCATCGCCCGCGTCGTACTCGCCCGAGAAGAGCGCGTCCTCCTGGAGGCGGTCGAGCTCGGTGCGCAGCGGGGCGATGCTGGCCTCGATCTCGTTCGCCATATCGCCGTCCATGGCGAGCAGCTCCTGGGCGTCCTGGTACTCCTGGGTGAGCCTGCCGTAGCGGTCGAGCCGTCTCGTCAGGCGGGCATGCTCGGCCGAGACCTTGGCGGCATGTTGCGGGTCGTCCCAGAAACCCGGGGCGCCGAGCTCCTGCTCCAGCGCGGCGACGCGCGTCTCCAGCTTCTCCGGGTCAAAGGTAATCACGGACCCAGGCGAGCTGGGCCCCGATCTCCTGGAGCTGCTGGTCGAGCGGGACGGAGGTAGTTTGGTCGGCCACGATCGTCGTCGATGGTAGCCAAGCGCGAACCGTCCCTCCGAATCAGCCGTCGAGCTGGTTACGAAGGTCGAAAGGCGTCCGGGTCCATCGCCTAAGCGCTCGAACCATCGCTTGTTCGGTACGTCCGCTGCTAGGTCTGATCGCCGCGCTGCCGGGCTTTGCTCGGCAGCGCTCGTTCCGTATGTAGGCGAGGCGAGACGTCGAAAGTCGTCATGCCTGCGGCGAAGCCGCAGGCGGACTTTCGACGTCAAGCGCCGTGGCAGCGCTTGAACTTCTTGCCGCTGCCGCACCAGCACGGGTCGTTCCGGCCGATGTTCTTCTCGCGCTCGTCGGTCACGCGCTGCTGTGTTACCACGGAGCCGCCGCCCGCGCCGATCGCGCCCGCGCTGATCGACGAGGAGCCGTCGCCGAGCATCGCCCCGGCCCCCGCTCCTGCGCCGGCGGCGGCAATCGCCTGGGCGCCGGCGAGCGATTCGTGCTCATAGGCGAAGGCGCCGCCGTCGAGGGCCTGCGCTGCCTGAGCCTGCTGGAGCTGGTCCGCCTCCTCGACCTCGATCTCGGCGTGGAAGAGCGTCATCACGACGACCTCGCGGATCGCCGCGTTCAGCTCCTCGAACATCACGTGCCCCTCGGCCGTGTACTCGACGAGCGGGTCCTTCTGGGCCATGGCGCGCAAGTGCACGCCCTCGCGCAGGTAGTCCATGTTCTCGAGGTGCTCGCGCCAGCGAACGTCGACGACCTGGAGGATCACATAGCGCTCGACGTCTCGCAGCAGCGGCTGCTCGGTCTCAGGGTTGAGCCCGAGCGCCTTCTGCTTCTCCTCATAGGTGTCGCGCGCGTCCTCCTGGAACTCCTCGACGAGCGCGGCGCGGTCGAGCCCGACCTCCTTGCTCAGCTCGTCCGGCGTGATCGGGTCGTTCGTGGCGTAGAGGTCCTCCATCGCCTTGCAGAGCGCGTCGAGGTCCCACTCCTCGGGGAACTCGCCCTGCGTGTACTCGGCGACGGTGCGCTCGATCACCTCGTCGACCCAGAGCTTGACCTCGTTGGAGAGGTCTTCGCCTTCGAGCACGCGGCGGCGCTGCTCGTAGATCACCGTGCGCTGCTTGTTGAGGACGTCGTCGTACTTGAGCACGTTCTTGCGCGCGACGAAGTTCTGCTCCTCGACCTTCTTCTGCGCGTTCTCGATCTGGTTCGAAAGGATCTTCGCCTCCATGGGCTGGTCGTCCGGCACCTTGAAGCGCTCCATGATGTTGTAGATCCGGTCGCCCGCGAACAGGCGCACCAGGTCGTCCTTGCCGGAGAGGTAGAAGCGCGACTCGCCCGGATCGCCCTGGCGGCCCGAGCGCCCGCGCAGCTGGTTGTCGATGCGCCGCGCCTCGTGCCGCTCGGTGCCGAGGACGTAGAGCCCGCCGAGGTCGGTGACCCCTTCGGCGAGCTTGATGTCGACGCCGCGGCCGGCCATGTTCGTGGCGATCGTGACCGCGCCCTTCTGGCCCGCCTCCGCGATGATCCCGGCCTCCTGCTCGTGCTGCTTCGCGTTGAGGACGCTGTGCGGGATCCCCGCGCGGTCGAGCAGCTGTGAGAGGTGCTCCGAGACTTCGACCGAGATCGAGCCGACCAGCACCGGCTGGCCCTTCTCATGCCGCTCCTTGATGTCGTCGATGACGGCGTTGTACTTGGCGTCCTTCGTCTTGAAGATCAGGTCGTTCTCGTCGTCGCGGGCGACGTTGACGTTGGTCGGAATCTCGACGACGTTCAGGTCGTAGATCTCGACGAACTCCTTCTCCTCGGTCTTCGCGGTTCCCGTCATGCCGGCGAGCTTGGTGTACAGGCGGAAGTAGTTCTGCAGCGTGATCGTCGCGAGCGTCACGTGCTCCTCCTGGATGGGCACGCCCTCCTTCGCCTCGACCGCCTGGTGCAGCCCCTCCGACCAGCGCCGGCCTTCCATGATCCGGCCGGTGAACTCGTCGACGATCTTCACCTCGCCATCCTGGACGACGTAGTCGACGTCGCGCTGGAAGAGCGCCTGGGCCTTCAGCGCCTGGTTGAGGTGGTTGACGAGCTGCGCGTTGCGCGGGTCGTAGAGGTTGTCGACCCCGAGCCCGCGCTCGACCTGCTCGATCGCGCCGTGCATCGGTGAGACGGTCTTGTGCTTCTCGTCGTACTCGAAGTCCACGCCCAAGTCGTCGGCCGCGCCCTTCGGATCGTCGGGCTTGGCGGCATGGCCCTCGAGCCCGCGGGCGATGCGCGCGAAGTCGTAGTAGACCTGCGCCGCCACCTCGGGCTCGCCGGAGATGATCAGCGGAGTACGCGCCTCGTCGATCAGGATCGAGTCGACCTCGTCCACGATCGCGTAGTCGTGCCCGCGCTGGACGAGGCCGTCGAGGGAGACGGCCATGTTGTCGCGCAGATAGTCGAAGCCGAACTCGGAGTTGGTGCCGTAGACCACGTCGGCCTCGTAGGCCTCGCGGCGCTCGTCGAACGGCATCATGTTCTGGATGAAGGAGGCGCGCATGCCGAGCGCCTCCCAGACCGGCCTCGTCCACTCGGGGTCACGCTTTGCGAGGTAGTCGTTGACCGTGACGAGGTGCGCGCTCTTGCCGCTGAGTGCGTTCAGGTAGAGCGGCTGCACCGCGACGAAGGTCTTGCCCTCGCCCGTCTTCATCTCAGCGATGTCGCCCTCGTGCAGGACGATGCCGCCCATCAGCTGCACGTCGAAGAGGCGGATGCCCATGGCGCGTTTGAACGCCTCGCGCACGGCGGCATACGCCTCGAAAACGAGCTCGTCCACCGGCTCGCCGTTCTCGATCCGCTGCCGGAACTCGGCCGTCTTGCCGGTGAGCTCGGTGTCAGAGATTTGCTCGAACTCGGGCTCGAGCGTGCCGATATAGGCCGCCTGCTCGGCGAGCCGCTTGAGGCGCCTGCCTTCGCCGAAGCGAAGGACCTTTTCGAGCGATCCGAACTGTTGAGCCATTCGCCCTAGGGTAGCGGCTCCGGGCTACTGAACCTGCGGCCCGTAGTGCCACCCGATCCCGTGGAGCGTGCTGATCAGCCGGATCTCGGCGGGTCGCAGCCGGCGGCCCCAAATGTGCTCCGCGAGCGCGCGGGAACGTGGTCCGCCCTGGGCCCGAGGCGCGCGCGCGGCCACGACGAGTTGATCTGCCCGCCCTTGAAGCCGGGAAAGGCGGCGTAGACCGCCCCTCCGAGCGGGACGGCGGTCGCTCCGGTCAGAGCACGACAGCGCAGCCCCTCGCTCACCCGCTGACTGCAGACGATCCACGTGGGAACGTCCTTCGGCGGCACGACCAGCGCTCCGCGCCCGTCCGGGGTCGGCACGTCGTAGACCACGGCCCAGGTCTGGAGGGTGGCCGGGATCGCGTATTTCGGGAAGAACCTCTCCGGGACGCCGCGGGCAGCCTCTGAGCGATCAGCGGCTGGTGACGGCGCTCGAAGCTGGCCGCGAGCCCCAGGACCGCGGGGCGCGTCGTGAAGCGGGGCCTGCGTACGCGCGTCGGGATTCGATCACGAAGTGGGCCGTTCCCGGCTCGTCGACCTCGAGCCACGACAGCAGTCCGAACCACTGAGCGGCCAGGGCGGCACCGGCGAGCACGAGCGCGAGGGCGACCGCGATTGCGATGGCACGACGCCGCAGCCGGCGACGCGTGCTCGGGGCGGCAGCGCGAGCACGCTGGAGGATCTCCTCTGCCCCAACCGCGACTCGTGGCTCGATCTGCTCGAGTGCGGCTGCAACGACCGCGTCGTAATCTGCCCTGGCGTTCATTCAGACACCTCCTCACCGAGCAGGAGGCGCAACGCTTCGTGCGCCTGGTTCAAGGTCGCGGACACGGTGCCCCTGCGGATGCCGAGCGCACCGGCGATCGAGGCATAGTCGAGATCGGCGTAGTAGCGGAGGAAGAGCACGTGGCGCTGGCGCTCGGGAAGCGAGGCGACCGCTTCCCGGATCGAGTCGGTGCCGGGGTCCTGTTCGGCGCCGTGCCCGTCGATCGCGCGGCCACCGCGTCGGGAGCTCCGCCGAGAGTTTCGGGCCGTATTGACGACGATTTTCCAGAGCCAGGCCTCGAACGAGCCGCTGCTGCGAAAGGACTTCCTGGAGGCGAGCGCACGCGCAGGCGCCTCTTGGACGGCGTCTTGCCCGGCCTCCGGGCTTCCCGCGATCGCGCCGGAAACGCGCAGGAAGCTCGCGTGCCGAGCACGGTAAACCGCCTCGATCTGTTCGAGCGTCGCACCACGTGCGCGGCTCGTGATTTGTGCCTGGGCCGAGTCGCGTGCGCTAGAGGGCCGAGGCGGCGACTTCCCAGAGGTTTCCGTCCAGCCGTGTGGCGCGCACGACGAACGAGTCGCTCTCGCGCGCGCCCAGGAGCTCCAGCTCCGGGATCGAGCCGAACGCCCTCTCGCCATCTACCGTGAGCGAGCGGCCGTGCTCGTTGACGACGAGGTCGATCTCTTCGCCTTCGGCCTCGAACTCCGCGACCTCCACGCTGCGAGCGGCGACTGCCCAGACCTCCTCGCCTTGGCGGACGGCCTCGGCCCGGTAGGGAGGCTCGAGCGTCTGTTCGATCGCGTCGGCGAGCGGCCCGACCGTGTCGGCCGGCTCGTCCTCGTCCACGATCAGATCGCCGTTCGGCAGCGCGACGAAGTGAACTTCGTCACCCGTGAGGCCGGGCGTCTCGGCCGAGGCGACGGCGTCCCAGCGCCGGGGCCGCGGCACGCCGTGAATTCCGGTCACGCCCCAGTGGGGCCCAGGGTCGACGAGCGGCGCCGGCTCCGGCTGCTCCAGGCGAGCCTCCCGCGCGAGCTTCTTGTGCAGCGGCTCCCGCCGGAAGATCACTGCGGCTCGATCAGCCCGAAATTGCCGTCGCGGCGACGGTAGACGACGTTGATCTCGCTCGAGTCGCCGTTGCGGAAAACGAAGAAGTCGTGTCCGATCAACTCGAGCTGGAGGACTGCGTCTTCCGGTGTCATCGGGCTCACGGTGAACTGCTTCGCCTTGACGATCAGCGGCCCGGCTTCGTCCGCGACGACGGGCACCGTCTCAGGGATCGGCTCATTCGCGCGGGAGGCGCGCCGCCGCCGCGAGCGGCGCTGCGACTTGTAGCGCGTCACCTGACGCTCGAGCTTGTCGACGAGCTGGTCGATCGAGGCGCGCATGTCGGAGGTCGCCTCTCTTGCCCGCAGCACCGGGCCGTTCGTCCAGATGGTCGCTTCGGCGACGTGATTCTCCGTGATAGAGGGGTTTCGCTCCACCGTCAGCTCGAGCTCGACCCGCGGGTCCGTCAGCTGACGCTCGAGCTTGCCGAGCTTCTCCTCTGCATAGCTGCGAATCGCGTCGCTGACCTCGAGATTCCTGCCCTTCACCTGGAACTGCATCCGCTCTCCTTCGACGCGGGGCCCTCGCGAGCAATCTAACGGACGACCCGTGCGAACGTCACGACCTCGACGCGGCGAGCCCCGGCCCTGCGAAGAGCGGAGGCGGCCGCCGCAGCAGTGGCGCCGCTCGTGTAGACGTCGTCGACGAGAGTGATCGCGCCCGCCGCGTCCGAGGCAGGGGCAAACGCACCGGCGACGTTGCGCTGCCGGTCGGCGAGCGCCAGGCCGCGCTGGCGCGGAGCAGGGCGGGTGCGGCCTACCAGCGACAGCACCGGGAGAGACCAGCGCTCGCCCAGCTCATGCGCGAGCCGTTCTGCCGGGTGATGGCCGCGTTGGAGGCTCCGGGCCCGGTCCGGCGGGACGAACGTGAGCGCGCCCGAGCCCGGTGGCGGCAGCACGCCGGCCACGAGCTCCGCAGCCTCGGCGGCCAGGCGGCGGAGCCCTCGCTCCTTCCAGGCGCGCACGAGCCGGCGGACGTCGTCGTCATAGGCGACCGCCGCGCGAGCGGACGCGAATGCGAGACGGCGGCCCGAGCACTCCCGGCACCGCGCCACGGGCCAGGCGGTCGGAGCGCCACAGCGACCGCAAAGCGGGGGCTCGAGCCGGGGCAGCCTCTTGCGGCAGGCTGCGCACAGCTCCTCACCGCTGGCACCGCAGACGGCGCAGCGCATCGGTAGCAAGAGATCGAAGAGCTTCACGTCACACCACACTCACCTCCTCCTACGAAGCTAGGCAAGGACGAGTCACACGTGGGTGACGCCTCCGTGCCGAAAGGGTGTCAGTCGCGCGGTGCGAACGCGTGGTCGGCCTCGGCGAGAGTCTCCTTCGAGCCCACGTCGTACCAACGGCCCGGAACGCGCCAGGCGTACACGTGCGTCCGGGGGTAGAGCCATTGCACCAGCCGGCCCGGCTGATCGGGGTTGTTGCCCTCGGCCAGATACTCGCTCACAAGCCCGAGGGCCGAGCGCGGGTAGAAGTAGAGCGCGATCCCGGTCAGCGTGCTGGTCGGCCGCTCCGGCTTCTCCTCGAAGAACGTGACGCGGTCGTCCTCGTCGAGCTCGATCGCGTTGTACCGCCTGATCGCGTCCAGATCGCCAACGTCGTAGACGCCCAGCGCCGGCGCTCCCTTAGCTCGCCCGAACTCCGCGAACGGCGCCAGGCTCTCCGTGAAGAGGTTGTCGCCTGCGAGCACGAGCAGGTCGTCGTCGAGCTCCACGCTGCGGATCGTCAGGTCGAGGTCGCCGATCGCGCCCAGCTTCGTCTCCTCGTCGCTCGTCCCGTCGTCGAGGATCCGCACGCCGCCTGCGCCGTAGCCCTGCGCCCACTCCTTGAAAGCCCCGGCGAACTTCGAGTTCGTGACGACGTGGATGACGTCCAATCCGGCCACGCCGTCCAGGCCCTCCAGTAGGTGCTCGAGCATCGGCTTGCCTCCGACCGGGAGCAGCGCCTTGGGGCGGTCGAGCGTCAGCGGGTAGAGCCGCGTCGCGAAGCCTGCAGCCAGAACGACGGCCTTCACGCGCGCAGTGTGGGAGGGCTTGACGAAACATCGACTGAGCCGCCGGGCCGCGCTGCTCGCCCCGAGGCGGTGTCCTCAGTCGCGCCCGTACCCCTCCTGTACGAACGCTCCCTGCGTCCTTGCCTCGAAACGATCATCGCACCCCGGCGACGAGCGACGTTCCGCCAAGCCCTCCTACGTGCCTTCGTCCCAAGAAGCCAGGTACTTCGCCTGCTCCTCGGTGAGCTCGTCGATTGCCACGTTCATCGTCTCGAGCTTGAGCCGTGCGATCTCGGTGTCGATGTCCTCGGGTACCGGATAGACCTTCCGCTCCAGGCTGGTCGCGTTCCCGACGACGTACTCGGCCGAGAGCGCCTGGTTTGCGAACGACATGTCCATCACCTGTGCAGGATGCCCCTCGGCGGCGGAGAGGTTGACCAGCCGGCCGTCTGCGATCAGGTAGATGCGACGGCCGTCCTCGAGCTTGAACTCGTCCACGAACTGCCGAAACGTGCGCGTCTCGACGGCCAGCGAGCGCAAGGCCGGAATCTCGATCTCGACGTTGAAGTGGCCCGTGTTGGCGAGGATCGCGCCATCCTTCATCTGCAGCATGTGCTCGCGGGTGATGACCGACTTGTCGCCGGTGGCGGTGACGAAGATGTCGCCGACCTGCGCCGCCCGCTCCATCGGCAGCACCTCGTAGCCGTCCATCGCGGCCTCGAGCGCCCGTAACGGGTCGACCTCGGTCACGATCACGTGGGAGCCCATGCCCCGCGCCCGCATCGCGACGCCGCGCCCGCACCAGCCGTAGCCGCAGACGACGAACTTGCGCCCGGCGAGCAGGACGTTGGTCGCGCGGATGATCCCGTCGATCGTCGACTGCCCGGTGCCGTAACGGTTGTCGAAGAAATGCTTCGTCTTCGCGTCGTTGACCGCGATCACCGGGAAGCCGAGCGCGCCGTCGCGCTCCAAGGCCTTCAGCCGGATCACGCCGGTCGTCGTCTCCTCCGTCGCCCCGATGATGTCGCCGAGCTGCTCACGCCGATGCGAGTGCAGGACGCCGATCACGTCTGCGCCGTCGTCCATCGTCAGCTGTGGCTTGTGATCCACCGCGGCCTCGATGTGCTGGTAGTAGGTGTCGTTGTCCTCGCCCTTGATCGCGAAGACGGAGATCTCGAACTCCTCGACCAGCGCGGCGGCGACGTCATCCTGCGTCGAGAGCGGGTTCGAGGCGCAGAGCACGACGTCTGCGCCGCCCGCCTTGAGCGTGCGCATCAGGTTCGCGGTCTCGCTCGTAACGTGCAGGCAGGCGGAGATGCGGTAGCCGGACAGCGGCTGCTCGCTCGCAAAACGCTCGCGGATCGCGGCCAGGACCGGCATCTGCCGGTCGGCCCACTCGATCCTGCTCGAGCCGTCTGCCGCAAGCCCGAGATCCTTGACATCGAAACGCTTTGTCGTCGCCACGGGCCGCAGTCTAATCGGAGCGAGCGAGATGCCGGACGGCTCTACTCGCCGGTGCGCCCGTAGCGGTCCTCGAGCCGGATCACGTCGTCGAGCTGCGGCGTCGAGACCTCGAGAATCGTGGTGTCCTCGACAGCGGTGAGCCGGTGCACCGTCCCGGGCGGGAGATGGAACGCGGCCCCTGGTCCGATCACCTCTCTGTTGAGCACCCGCTCGCCGAGAGCGCCGATTTCCAGCTGCGCTCGTCCCTCGAGCACGTACCACGCCTCATCCTTGAGCTTGTGAAACTGCAGGCTGAGTGACTCCCCTGCCTTGACCACCAGGATCTTGCCGACGTAGTGGTCGGCGACCGCCCAGATCAGCTCGTGGCCCCAGGGCTTGACCACCTTCTCGGGCTCGGTCGCGAACTTGTCGAGCCCGCCGAGGTTCGGAGAGGTCAAATGGTCATGCCCAGCCACGAGCCGCGCGAACCTACCACCCTCGCGCTACCCACGCGAGCCTGCCGGCCACGCGGGGTTCTCGGCGAGGTAGTCGTTCGCCACCCGCAGGTCCTTCGGTGTGTTGACCGTTAGCCAGATTCCCTCATGCCGAAGCGCGTGCAGCCGGCCCTCGGCAGCGAGCTCCGGGAAGGTCGTCGTCTCGTGATCGCCGCGCTCCGGCAGGCGCTCGATCGCCTCTGCGCCGAGCACGTAGACGCCGCAGCTGACCCAGTGCTCGAGGCGAGGAGCCTCGCGGAAGGCGGTCACGAGATCGTCCTCGAGCTCAACGACGCCGAAGGGCGACTGCAGCGGCACGACCGTGATCGTGGCGGCGCCGCCACGCCTCCGGTGGAACGCCAGGAGCTCACTCAGATCGGCGTCCACGAGCTCGTCGCCGTTCAGCACGAAGAGGTCGCCCTCCTCCTGCCGTCCGTTCGCGGCGAAGCGGATGCCCCCGCCGCGGCCGAGCGGCTCGGGCTCGGCGATGGTCACGACCTCGGGCCCTAGACCGCCCAGAGCCTCCGCGAACAACTCCTCCTGTCCCGCCGCGCAGCTGACGAGCACGCGCGCGACGCCGGCTGCCGCGAGCTGCTCGACCTGGTAGGCGACAAGCGGCCGCCCGCCAACCTCCACGAGCGCCTTCGGCTGACCCGCCGCAGCGTCGCCGAGACGCTCCGCCCTCCCCCCTGCCAGGATGATCGCCTCCACCTAAGGCACCGCTCGCGGTGCCGCCGTCAGGACGCTCGGGCTCCGCCCGTGCGTCCGTCTGAAGTGACGGGTCGACCGAAACGAGTTCAATGACATACGCAACGATCGCCGCTACTAGACCTCGAGCTGGGGCTCGCGCTCCTCGGTCTCGGGCAGCGCGGCGAGCGGCGAGGCGGCACGGCCGATTCCCTCGTAGGCGAAGCCCGCCGAGCGCGCCTGTGCTGGTTCGAGCAGGTTGCGGCCGTCGACGATCAGCGGGTGGCGCATCGCGCCCAAAACCTCTGCGGAGGCAAGCGTCTTCAGCTCTTCCCACTCGGTCACGATCACGGCCGCGTCGGCGCCGGTGACCGCTTCGAGCACGCTCTCGCAGAAGGTGACGCCTTGGAGCAGGTGGCTCGCGTCGGCGACCGGATCCCAGGCGCGCACCTCGGCGCCCTCGGCGAGCAGCCTCGAGGCGAGCACGAGCGACGGCGCCTCACGCAGGTCATCGGTGTTCGGCTTGAAGGCGAGCCCGAGCA
>WNFU01015770.1_pt1 | contig 18480 bp, 15 predicted proteins | sample 5400121 | NCBI WGS metagenome assembly WNFU01 (sample SAMN13153360, study PRJNA577476) | soil metagenome | isolation source: 100 cm soil or saprolite under grassland replicate 1 | place: USA:California | collected 2016-06-15 | reverse complement strand
ACCGGGCGCACGAGCGCATCTCTTACCGCTTCCTCGTCGACGAGTCGCGCGAGCTCGAGCCGACGGAGCGGGCGCTCGAGGGGACGATCGCGGGCCTCGCGATCCAGCGCGGCGAGCCGATCCTCCTCCGCGACGCGGAGCACGACCGCGAGCGCATGGGCATCCCGCGCGCGGCGTGGGGCACGATCGAAGAACGCTCGATCATCGTCGCGCCGCTCCGTGTCCGCGGAGAGGTCATCGGCGCGATCTCCGCCCAGAGCGTGCGCGTCAACGCGTACGACAGCCAGGACCTCGACCTCATGCAGAACATCGCGAGCGAGGCGGCGATCGCGATCGAGCGGGCCGAGCTGCACGACCGGACCGCGCGCCTGTCGCAGCGGCTGTTCGACCTCCATCGCGTCGGCGTCGAGCTCGTCACGCAGCGCGACACGGCCGCGCTCGCACGGCGCTTGTCCGCGGCCGCGGGAGAGCTCCTCCAGGGGCGGGCCGCGGTGTACCTCGATACCGGAGGCGACTCGCTCGTGCTCGCCGGTGGCGGTGAGCGCGAAGGCATGCAGTCGATCCCGAAGCGCGGCACGACGACGGAGGAGGCCCTGCGGACCGGCCGGCCGGTCGAGATCTCGTCGTCCGCGCACCTGCCTGAGACGAGCCGCCAGATGATGGAGTCGGGCGGCCTGCGCGCCGCGCTCGTCCAGCCCCTGCGCGCGGCCGACGAGTCCGTCGGCGTCCTCTACGTCGGATGGACGCAGCCCCACGAATTCACGTCCGAGGAGCGCGAGCTCGTCGGCGTCATCTCCGGCATCGGGGCGACCGCCCTCCGCAGCCTTCGCCTCTACGGCGAGCTCGAGGACGCGTACCTCTCGACGGTGACGACCCTCACCGCGACGATCCAGGCGCGGGAGGGCTATCGCGAGGATCACCTCCGCCGCGTGGCGGCGGACGCGGTCGCGCTCGGCCAGCGGCTCGGCCTGCCCGACGACGCGCTCCGCGTGCTGCGCTACGCGGCCCTGTTCCACTCGATCGGGAAGATCGCCGTGCCGGGCTCGATCCTCGCGAAGAAGGCCGCGCTCACGCCCGAGGAGCGCCGGCTCGTGCAGGAACACCCCGTGCTCGGCGCGCAGATCATCGGATCGATCCGGTTCCTGCAGGACGTCGCTCCGGTCGTGCGGAACGCGACCGAGCGCTGGGACGGCGACGGCTATCCCGACCGTCTCACGGGCGAGGCGATCCCGCGGCTCGCGCGGATCCTCGCCATCGCGATCGCGTACCACGCGATGCGCGTCGACCGGCCGTACCGCACGGCGATGCCCATCGACGCCGCGCTCGCGGAGCTGCGCCGCAACGCGGGCGTCTGCTACGACCCGCTCCTCGTCGACGAGTTCGCGAAGATGGTCGAGGTCCGCGGCGCGATCGCGCAGGCCGAGCAGGAGCTCACCGGCGCGCGCGAGCTCGCGATCCTCTCGGAGATCACGCCCGAGTTCCACACGCTGCTCGACCTGCAGCAGCTCCTGGAGCGGGTGCTCGGGATCCTCGAGAAGCGCATGCCCGGGACGCGGCTCGCGATCATGCTCGAGGACAGCGGCACGGGCGACCTCGTGCTGCGCGCGACGGCGGGCAGCTGGTCGGCGACGGCGCAGCGGCGCCTCCCGATGGGGCGCGGCGTCGCCGGGTGGGTCATGGAGCATGCGCAGGCGCAGATCGTCGAGGACGTGCGGCGCGATCCGCGCTGGATCGGCACGGGCGACGACACGCGCGGCGGGCTCGTCGTCCCGCTGCTCGCGGGCGGACGGCCGATCGGCGTCATCGGCCTCCTGCACCAGAGCGTCGGCGCGTTCTCGCAGCGCGACGTCACGCTCATGCAGGCCGTGGCCGCGCAGCTCGCCGCGGCGATCGAGGTCGCCGGGCTCCACGAGCGCCTGAAGGTCGCGGCGAGCACCGACGGCCTCACCGGCATCCACAACTACCGCTACTTCTGGGACCGCCTCGAGGAGGAGGTCTCGCGCGCCGAGCGCCGCGGGTCGAACCTCTCGATCGCGTATTTCGACATCGACCTCCTGAAGTCGGTGAACGACCGCCACGGGCATCTCGCAGGCGACGCCGTGCTGCGCAAGCTCGGGCAGCTCATCGGCAGCCATGTCCGCCACGAGGACGTCCCGGCGCGCTACGGCGGCGACGAGTTCGCGATCGTCATGCCCGAGACGCCGCGCGACGAGGCCGAGAAGGTCGTCGGGCGGCTCATGGAGCTCATCGACCGCGCGACCGTCGAGCTCGCTCCCGGCGTGACCATCCCGATGCCCTCCCGCTCGTGGGGGCTCGCGACGTATCCCGCGGACGGGCGCACTGCGAAGGAGCTCGTCGAGCGCGCGGATACACGGGCATACGCGCACAAGCGCCGCTAGCGCTACACCATTGGCCGTGCCGACCCTCGCCGAGCTCCGGACCGAGCGCATCCGCCTGTGCCGCCTCACGGCGGAGCGCGCCCTCGCGGACCTCGACGACGCCGAGGCGTTCCTCCGGGACCGCCGCATGCTCACGCTGGTCCCGGACTCGTCGATCCCGAGCCTGTTCGCCGCGACGCACGAGGAGCCGTACGCGCCGGGGAAGGCCGGCTTCGGGTCGTGGCCGAAGACGAAGTGGAAGTGGGGCGGCGAGCTCGCCGGCCGGCAGGGCGTGATGACCCCGAAGGTCCACAAGGGCAAGATCCTGTTCATGTCGCGCGAGGCCGCGTCGATCGCCGATCCGCTCTGTCGCGAGTCGCTCGAGCTCGCCGCGGACGGCCAGCTCGGCCCCGACGCGGCGGCGATCGTGCGACACCTCGCGGCAGCCGGACCGACGACCGTCGACGACCTCAAGGGCGAGCTCGGCCTGCAGCCGAAGACGCTCCGCTCGGCGCGCGAGAAGCTCGAGAGCTCGGGCGCCGTCGTCGCGCGCGAGGCCCTCGTCCCCGTCGGGATCGAACCGGGTCACCGTCATTCGAGCACGCTCGCTCGCTGGGATCAGGTGTGGACGCAACGCCGGAAGGTGTCGGCGTCGCAGGCGCTCGACGACCTCGTCGTGCTCGGCGTGCGCGCCGCGGTCGTCACGCACGCCGAGGAGATCAAGACGTGGTTCTCGTGGCCGGTCATCACGAGCACGATCGATCGGCTCGTCCGCGCGGGCCGCCTCTCGCAGCCCGGCCCGGGGTGGGTCGCGGCGCCGCAGTAGGAGCGCGGTGGACGAGATCCGCGATCACGACCTGCTCGAGAAGATGCACGGCGAAGCGCCGCGCGGTCCGGAGGGCCCGGTCCCGCCCGGGACCTAGGGCCCCCTCATCAGGCCCTTCGGCCCTGCCGACCGATGCCTGCTACGGGCGACGCTGACTCAGGTTCGACACGCATCGGAGGAACAGGAATGACCGGGCTCACAGAACGGCTCCACGCGCCGCGCCAGGCGCGCACCGGCGCGAGCGAGTCGCAGGCGAACACCGCCATCGGCGTCCAGGAGCGGCCGGCGGTGGCCGCACCCGCGGCGCCGGTGGCCGGCGTGCAGCAGGGGACCGCGGCGAAGAAGACGCTCCCCGCGGCCAAGGCCGCCACCGTGAAGGCCATCGCGGGCAGCGCGACCGCGGTCCCGCCGGCCATTACGCGGACGTCGCCGACGACCGTCAAGGTCGAGCTCCAGACCCGCGAGGTCGTCGCGGAGGTCGCCCCCGGCGAGACGTACACGTACTGGACCTTCAACGGCACGGTGCCGGGGCCGATGCTCCGCGCCCGGGTCGGCGATACGGTGGAGATCAAGGTCGCCAACGCGACCGGCAGCACGTGGCCGCACTCGATCGACCTGCACGCCGTGAACGGCCCCGGCGGCGGCGCGACCGCGACGCAGACGGCGCCCGGCAAGGACAGCACGGTCAGTTTCAAGGCCCTGAACCCCGGGCTGTACGTCTATCACTGCGCGACCGGGCCGATCCCGCAGCACGTCGCGAACGGGATGTACGGGATGATCCTCATCGAGCCCGCGGGCGGGCTGCCCGCGGTCGACCGCGAGCTCTACGTCGTCCAGGGCGAGCTGTACACGAACGCCGCGAAGGGCACGCCCGGGCACCACGACTTCGACCCGGCGAAGCTCGACGACGAGCGACCCGACTACGTCACGTTCAATGGCAGCGCCGGCGCGCTGACGGGCGACAACGCGATGACCGCGAAGGTGGGAGAGACCGTCCGCCTCTACTTCGGCGTCGGTGGGTTCCTGCCGTCATCGCTCCACCTCATCGGCGAGATCTTCGACCGCGTCTACGCGGAGGGAGGCGGCGCCGTCAACACGAACGTGCAGACGACGTTCGTCCCTGCGGGTGGCGCGACCATGGTCGAGTTCAAGCTCGACGTCCCCGGGACGTACCTCCTCGTCGACCACGCGCTCGGTCGCGCCATCGACAAGGGTGCCGCGGCGCAGCTGGTCGTCACCGGACCCGAGGACCACTCGATCTACAGCGGTCCCATGAGCGGCGGAGGCCACTGAGCCGGGACGGTCAGCCGTCGGAGGCGACGTCCCGCTTCCGCCACTCGAGCAGCCGTGCGTCGCGCTCCGATGCGAGGGTCCGGAGGGACTCGGCGGGTGGGAGATCCACTCGTGCGAGCCACTCCGGATCCACCTTCTCGTCCAGCTCCTCGAACAGCAGTCTCGCGATCTTCATGAACGTTTCCCGTCCGCCGAGCGCCATCGTCTCGAACGGGCCGACGAGGCTCCACCTGCGGCCCAGGGTGCGGCGCATGGCGAGGTCGACGGCCTCCGGGCTGACGCCGTGCTCGACGACGAGCCGCGCGGCCTCGCGCAGCAGCGCGAACTGCAGCCGGTTCCAGAGGAAGCCCGGCACGTCGGGTGCGAGGACCGGCGTCTTCCCGAGGCCCTCGAGCGTGCGGACGACGTCGTCCACCCGGGCGCGCTCGGTCCGCGCACCGGGGATCACCTCGACGAGCGGCATGAGGATCGCCGGGTTCGCGTAGTGCGTGCCGAGGACGCGCTCGGGCGCGCGCGCGGCCTCGCCGAGCGTCGCGATCGGGATCGAGGACGTGTTCGAGCACAGCGTCGCCTCGGGTGCCGCGCGCGCGGCCGCGTCGAGGACGTCGGCCTTCGCGTTCAGGTCCTCCGCGACGGACTCCACGACGAGGTCGCGACCGGCACAGGCCGCGGCGATGTCGCTCGCCGCCGCGAGGCGGCTCGGGGCGGCGGCCGCGCGCTCCTCCGCGACGAGCCCGTGCGCGGCGAGGGCGCGGAGCGCTGCGTGCGCGCGCTGGAGGGCGGCCTCGCCGGTCGCGGCGGACCGCGTCACCAGGACGACGTCGTGCCCGGCGAGCGCGTACTCGGCGCCGATCTGGGCGCCCATGAGCCCCGCGCCGACGATCGCGACCCGCTTCAGCGCGCGGCGGCTCCCGCGACGAGGTCCTGCACGATCGTGCGCTCCTTCTCGAGCTCCGCGATGGAGGCCGAGACCCTCCCGCGCGCGAAGTCGTCGAGCTGGACGCCGCGCACGATCTCCCAGTAGCCGTCGCCGGCGACGCGGACGGGGAAGCTCGAGACGAGCCCCTCAGGAACGTCGTAGCTGCCGTCGGAGACGACCGCGACGCTCGCCCAGTCGTCCGCCGCGGTCGGGGTCATGAGGCTGCGGACATGGTCGACCGTCGCTTGCGCCGCCGAGAATGCGCTTGAGGCACCGCGCGCAGCGATGATCGCGGCGCCGCGCTGCTGAACGGAGGTGAGGAACTCGGTCTCGAGCCACTTCCGATCGACGACCTCGGTCGCCTTGCGGCCGCCGACCAGCGCGTTCGTGAAGTCGGGGAAGAGCGTCGCGCTGTGGTTGCCCCAGATGACGAGCTTCTTCACGTCGCGCACGCGCGCCCCCGCCTTGCCGGCCAGGAGCGAGCGCGAGCGGTTCTGATCGAGCCGTGTGAGCGCGGTCCAGCGGTCGCTCGGCACGCCCGCCGCGGCGTTGCGCGCGATGAGGCAGTTCGTGTTGCACGGGTTCCCGACGACGACGACGCGCACACCGGGGCTCGCGTGCTGGGCGATCGCGCGGCCCTCGCCGACGAAGATCGGGCCGTTCTCGCGAATGAGGTCGCCGCGCTCCATGCCGGGGCCTCGCGGCTTGCTGCCGACGAGGAGCGCCCAGTCGATGTCCTTGTGGGTCACGGCGCGGTCGGCGTTCGCCGTGACCTGGGAGAGCAATGGGTACGCGCCGTCCTCGAGCTCCATGACGACGCCCTTGGCCTTGTCGATCATCTGCGGGATGTCCGACAGCCGGAGGTCGACCTCGGTGTCGGGCCCGAACATCTCACCCGCGGCGATGCGCGGCAACAGCGCGTATGCGACCTGTCCCGTCGCGCCGGTGACCACGACCTTCGCTGACCTGCCCATGGTGCCCTCCTACTACTGCGCTGGATCGACGATGGCCTCGGCCTCGATCTCCACGAGGATCCGCGCGTCGACGAACTGCGTCTGCACGATCGTCGTCGCCGGCCGGATCTCGCGGAAGGCTTCGCCGTGCACCACGGCGACGGTGTCCGCGTCCTTGATGTCGGCGACGTACACGCGCGTCATCATCACGTCCTCGAGGCGCGATCCGAGCTCGCGGAGCGCGTCGCCCACGATCTCGATGGCGCGGCGGAGCTGGCCCGAGACGTCATCGGCGACGACGGTGCCATCCTCGCCCAGGCCGGCGGTACCGGCGATGCGGATCACGTCCCCGTGTCGAACGGCCCTCGAGTAGCCGAACTGGAACTCGTACTTCGTCCCGGTGCTCACGTAGCGCCGTCCGGCCTTGTTCGCGGGGGCGTCAGTCACGGGCCATCCGCCGGATGACGGCGTCCGCGAACTCCTTGGTGCCGACGGCGGTCGGGTCGTCGCGCACGGCCTTCAGGTCGTACGTGACGTCCTTGCCCTCGGCGACGACGTCGGCGATCGCGCGGTCGAGGCGGTCGCCCGCATCGCGCTCGCCGAGGTACCGGAGCATGAGGACGCCCGCCAGCATGAGCGCCATCGGGTTCACCTTGTTCTGGCCCGCGTACTTCGGCGCCGACCCGTGGATCGCCTCGAACACCGCGACGCCCTCGCCGATGTTCGCGCCGGGCGCCACCCCGAGGCCGCCGACGAGGCCGGCCGCGAGATCGCTGACGATGTCGCCGTAGAGGTTCGGCAGCACGAGCACGTCGTACAGGTCGGGCTTCTGGACGAGCTGCATGCACATGTTGTCGACGATGCGGTCCTCGAACTCGATCGTCGGGTACTCCGCGGCGACCTCGCGCGCGATCCGGAGGAAGAGACCGTCGGCGAACTTCATGATGTTCGCCTTGTGCACCGCCGTGACCTTGCGGCGGCCGTTGTCGCGCGCGTACTCGAACGCGAAGCGCACGATCCGGCGCGACCCCATCTCGCTGATGTACTTGATCGCGATGGCCGCGTCCTCGCGGATGCGCGTGTGCGCCGTCCTCTCGATCACGGCCCGGACCTCCGCGAGCTCGGGCGTGCCGATGTCGAACTCGATCCCCGCGTAGAGATCCTCGATGTTCTCGCGCACGATGACGATGTCGACGTTGCCGAGCGGCGCGCGCACGCCCTTGTACGTCCTCGTGGGGCGGAGGTTGGCGTAGAGGTCGAACTCCTTGCGCAGCGCGACGTTCACCGAGCGGAAGCCCGTACCGAGCTCGGTCGTGAGCGGCCCCTTCAGCGCGACGGTGTTGCGCCGGACCGAATCGAGCGCGACCTGCGGGAACGGGGTCCCGTGCTTCTCGATCGCGGCGACGCCGATGTCCTGCATGTCCCACCGGATATCGACGCCCGTCGCGTCGATCGCGCGCCGCGTCGCCTCGACGATCTCGGGGCCCGTGCCGTCGCCCGGGATCAGCGTGACCACGTGCGTCACACCGGCTCCATCGTGGGCGCGGTCGCGATGATCTGCCGCAGGACCATGGGCAGCACGCCGCCGTGACGCATGTAGTCGAGGTCCGTGGGGTCGTCGACGCGCGCGATCGCGTCGAAGAGCACGACGTCGCCGCTCGGTCGCTTCACCTCCACGCGCACGGCCGCGCGCGGGGCGAGCGCGGCGAGGGCCCTGATGGTGAACGTCTCGTCCCCAGTGAGCCCGAGCGACGCCGCGGACTCGCCGGGCTTGTACTGCAGCGGGAGGATGCCCATGCCGACGAGGTTCGAGCGGTGGATCCGCTCGAACGACTGCGCGATGACCGCGCGCACGCCGAGGAGGAGCGGACCCTTCGCCGCCCAGTCGCGCGAGCTGCCCGAGCCGTACTCCTTGCCGGCGAGGATCACGAGCGGCGTGCCCTCGCGCCGGTACCGCGTCGAGGCGTCGTAGATCGGCATCTCTTCGCCCGAGGGAAGGTGCTTCGTCCACCAGCCCTCGCGCTGGACGAGCGCGTTGCGCAGGCGGATGTTCGCGAACGTCCCGCGGATGAGCACCTCGTGGTTCCCGCGCCGCGTGCCGTACTGGTTGAAGTCGACGGGCTTCACGCCGAGCGAGACGAGGTACTGCCCGGCGGGGCTCGCCTGCGGGATCGGCCCCGCGGGGGAGATGTGATCCGTCGTGACGGAGTCGCCGAGCACCGCGAGGACGCGCGCGTCGGTGATGTCGCCGACGTCGCGCGCCGCGCCGATCTCCTTGAAGAACGGCGGCTCCTGGACGTACGTCGAGGCCGCGTCCCAGTCGTACATCAACCCCGTCGGGGCGGGCATCGTCTTCCAGAAGCGGTCGCCCTCGAGGATGCGGCCGTACTCGGTCTCGAACATGTCGGCGCTGATCGCGGAGCCGATGAGGTCGTTCACCTCGTCGGCGGTCGGCCAGATGTCCTTCAGGTATACGGGCGCGCCGTCCTTCCCGGTGCCGATCGGGTCGCGCGACAGGTCGGTGTTGACCGTGCCGGCGAGGGCGAACGCGACGACGAGCGGCGGTGACGCGAGGTACGACGACTTCACGAGGGGATGGATGCGTCCTTCGAAGTTGCGGTTGCCCGAGAGGACGGAGACGACGTTGAGGTCGTGGTCCTTGACCTCTTGCTCGATCTCGGGTGTCGCGAGCGGCCCCGTGTTGCCGATGCAATTATGCACAACCTTACCGTTCGCGACGAACGCATGAAGACCGTCAATGGAGAGATCGAAGACCTCGTGCATGCCCGCATCGCGGCGGTCGATCAGCTTCAGTGACAGCGACGGAAGCGTGAGCGCGTCCTTCTCGAGGCAGTACCGCTTCTTGTAGTTCGCCTCGGCGCGTGGCTTCAGATCCGAGAACCAGTTGCGTGCGCCGATCTCCGTAAGCACCTGTGCTGGAGACGGGAAATCGGTCCGCTTCCGATGCAGTGGCCTGAAGCCCATGGCCCCGGGTCCCAGCCGATCGAAGCGGTCATGTCCCATGAACGTCGAGTAGTGCTCGTGCACGACGGACTCGCGCGATGCGAGTTCGCTTGCAGCGAGCCTGCGAGCCGTTGCAAATGACAGCTCCGGCTCCGTGGAGTGGATCGCGGTCAAGCGCTCCTGCATCCACGTGCGCTGGCGCTCGATGGATCTGACAGTGCGCCAGTACACGGCTGCCGCGGTCGCCTTCAGCTGCTTGTCAACGCAGTAGCGGTAGCCGACGTTCGAGACGAACGAAAGACCATCGGGGAGGACCAGGCGCACTTCGAATTGCGCAGCCTCGTCCGACTTCTCGTAGGTCGATGCCGAGCGACGAACGGAATAGACGTAGGTGGCGGCACGCTGAGTCTCCACGCCGCAGCGCCGCAGCAACTGAACGATCTGCCACATGACGAAGCGTTGGCGAACGACGTTCTCGATGTGAACGGCCTGCGAGTATTCCGGCCGGGCCAAGACGGCGGCATCCTCCATGGGTCCGTGCCGCCTTAGCGTCGGCGCGTGTCCATCCGCCCCGAATAGCGCGCCCAGGAACTCGCGCACGAGGGCGACGGGACACCGTGGATCGAGCAGGAATTCCGGCAGCGCAGGTGGTTCAAACGTCTTTCGGCCGACCCGAACTCCGTCGAGCTTCATGACCTCTCGCGTGAATTCCATGGGGAGTGCGATCGACCACTTCCGCTCGTCGTACATCGAGCCTCTTGGGCGCTTTCCGGTGACGATCTCGACGTCATTCAGCATCGCCTCGCGATCGAGCGCCTGACCTGGATTCATCCGCCCTTGTCCGTAGACGCTGATCGAACCATCACTCATGAGGTGTCCGAGGATCCGTGCGAATGCGAGCGTGCGGATGCGCTCACCGGGCGAGTCGAACGTGAACGTCAGATCGCCGACTTCGAGCACATAGCCAGCTTCGTCCTCGCCTGGCACATCGAGCGGCGCTTCGGGCCCCGAGACGACGCGGTCAACGCCGATCTCGAGTTCGTCGGCGCGCACCCACGCTCCGCCCGCGCGGAGCAACTGGTGGTCCGGCGTGCACGTAAGGGTGCGAGCGCGCCGCCGTGCATTGGTAGATCCTCGATCCGCCGCGCCGTTCCGTTCGCCTGTAAGACAGACGTCCCCCGGGCTATGCAGACCGTGCAACCGTAGCCGACGAGGTAAAAACCTAGTTTATCGAGATACGGCGTCAGGCCGGCCTTGTCGAGATAGCGCGTCACGACGCGCGAGCCGGGCGCGAGCGTCGTCTTCACGTGCCGCTTCACCGTCAGCCCGCGCTCCACCGCTTTCTTCGCGAGGAGCCCCGCCGCGATCATCACCGACGGGTTCGACGTGTTCGTGCACGACGTGATCGCCGCTACCACGACGGAGCCGTCGGCCACGCCACCTTCCGTCGGCGCGCGTTGCGCGACGACCGCGGTCGCGGCCGTCGCCGGCGCGACCTGCGTCTGCGGCGCGTCGTTCAGCGGCTTCGGGCCTTCTGTGTGGCCGGGGAGCGTGATGCAGCTCGACCCGGTCTTGCGGGCGCTTCGGGCCCGCGACGCTCGGACGGACAGAGCCGAGATCCACCTCGATCGTCTCGTCGAAGCGCGGCGCTGGAGCGCCGTCGATGCGGAAGAGGCCCTGCGCCTTCGTGTATCGCTCCACGAGATCGACGAGATCGCCACGCCCGGTCTGCGTGAGGTATCGCAGCGACTGCGCGTCCACGGGGAAGAACGCCGCGGTCGCGCCGTATTCAGGGCACATGTTCGACACCGTCGCGCGGTCCGCGACGGTGAGCGACGAGAGCCCGTCCCCGCTGAACTCGACGAACTTGTCGACGACGCCGTGCTGGCGCATCTTCTCGGTGAGCGTCAGGACGAGATCCGTCGCCGTCGTGCCGATCGGTAGCGCGCCCGTGAGGCGCACGCCGACGACGACGGGCCACGGCAGGTACGTCGGCTGGCCGAGCATCGCGGCCTCGGCCTCGATCCCGCCGACGCCCCATCCAAGCACGCCGAGGCCATTGACCATCGTCGTGTGCGAGTCCGCGCCGAAGAGCGTGTCCGGCAGCGCGACGCCGTCGCGCACCTGCACGACGCGCGAGAGCCGCTCGAGGTTCACCTGGTGGCAGATCCCGGCGCCCGGCGGCACGACGTTGAACGCCTTGAACGCCTGACCCGCCCAGCGCAGGAGCGCGTACCGCTCTCGGTTGCGCTCGTACTCGCGCACGAGGTTCCGCTCGTACACGTCGCTCGCGCCGAAGAAGTCCGCCTGGACGGAGTGGTCGATGATCAGGTCGACCGGGACGAGCGGCTCGATGCGCGCCGGGTCCCTGCCCGCGCGCTGCATCGCGGCGCGCATCGCGGCGAGGTCGAGCGCCGCGGGGACGCCGGTGTAGTCCTGGAGGAGGATCCGCGCGGGCCGGAACGGCACGGACGTGCCGGGCGGCGGCTTCGCGGGATAGGCCGCGAGCGCGGCGACGTCCTCAGGCGTCGCGCCGCCCTGCGCGGCCGCGCGGACAAGCCCCTCGAGGAGGATCTTCACCGTCATCGGGAGCGCATTCACGCCGTCGATCTCGGTGATGGGGAAGTACGAAACGGAGGCGCCCTCGAGCGGCCGAAGCTGCGGAAGGCGAACGCTCCCCACGGGGTCATCGTACCCGCGCATCACACGGATCGCCGTCGCGCACGCGACGTCCTCGCTCGACCATAGCATCGCCATGCATGGCGCAGCGAGGCGCGATCGTCGCGTTCGAGCAGGTGTCGAAGCGCTACCCCGGCGGGACCACGGCGCTGGACCAGCTGACCCTGACCGTGCCGTCCGGCGAGATCTGCGCGCTGGTCGGCCCGAGCGGTGGGGGCAAGACGACGGCCCTGAAGACGGTGAACCGCCTCATCGAGCCGACGTCGGGGTGCGTGCTCATCGACGGCACCGACGTCATGAGCGTGCAGGCGGTCGCGCTGCGGCGCCGGATCGGCTACGTCATCCAGAACGTCGGGCTGTTCCCGCACCGCACGGTCGCCGAGAACGTCGCGACCGTTCCCGAGCTCATCGGCTGGCGGCGCGATCGCATCCGCGCGCGCGTCGACGAGCTGCTCGACCTCGTCGGCCTGGATCCAGCGAAGTACGCCCGTCGGTACCCCGCGCAGCTCTCGGGCGGCGAGCGCCAGCGCGTCGGTGTCGCGCGCGCCCTCGCGGCGGAGCCGCCGGTCATGCTCATGGACGAGCCGTTCGCCGCGGTCGACCCGATCGTCCGCGAGCGCCTCCAGGACGAGTTCCTTCGCATCCACGAGCGGCTCGGGATGACCGTCCTGTTCGTGACGCACGACATCGACGAGGCCATCAAGATGGGCGACCGCGTCGCCGTGCTGCAGGCTGGGCGCCTGGTGCAATACGCCCCGCCGGCCGAGCTCCTCGAGCGGCCGGCCAACGACTTCGTCGCGAAGTTCGTCGGCGCGGACCGAGGGCTCAAGCGGCTCTCGCTCATCGCGGTCGCGGACCTCGATCTGCGGAAGGTCGCGACGGCGCGCGTCGGCGCGCCCGTCACGCGCGGCGAGGATCCGTACGTGCTCCTGCTCGACGGCGACCGCCGGCCGGCAGGCTGGGTGAACCTCGAGCGCGTTCGCTCCGACGTGCTCGACGCGTCCATGGCGGACCCGTCCTCGCCGCTGTTCACCCGCGAGACGCGCGTGCGCGACGCGCTCTCCGCGCTCATGGCGAAGGGCGTCCGGAACGGCGTCGTCGTCGACGACGCCGGTCGCTACGAGGGGATCGTCGCGCTCGACGACCTCGTTTCGCTCCTCGGGCGGCAGGGATGACGTCGGGCGAGCCGCTCGTCCGCTGGGACTGGATCGCCGGGCACCTCGACGAGATCGCCCTCCGGCTCGGCGAGCACGTCGAGCTCGCGGGGATCGCGATCGTGGTCGGCCTCGCGATCGCGTTCGCGCTGTCGCTCTTCGTGCTGCGCTTCGGATGGCTCGAACAGCCGACCACGTTCGTCACCGGCACGCTGTACACGATCCCGAGCCTCGCGCTGTTCGCGCTGCTCATCCCGTACACGGGCCTCAGCATCCTCACCGCCGAGATCGGCCTGGTCGGCTACACGCTGCTCATCCTCGTGCGCAACATCGTCGGCGGGATCCGCTCCGTTCCTGCCGAGGTGCGCGAGGCCGCGCGCGGCATGGGCTACAGCGGGCCGCGCCTGTTCTGGGAGGTGGAGCTGCCGCTCGCCCTTCCGGTGATCGTCGCGGGCATCCGCATCGCGACGATCACGACCATCGGACTCGTCACGGTGACCGCGCTCATCGGCCAGGGCGGGCTGGGGTACCTGATCCTCATCGGGATCCAGCGCTTCTTCTCGACACCGTTGCTGGTCGGTGCGGTCCTCTCCGTCGCGCTGGCGATCGCGGCGGACGGCGCGCTCGTGATCGTCCAGCGTGCGCTGACACCCTGGAGCCGCGAGCCGCAGCGCGTACGAACCCCGGACCGCGCCGAGCCTGGGCTGATCCCCCCACCACCATGACACTCCTCACATCCGTCGCTGCCTGGTTCGCCGATCCGCTGCACTGGCAGGGGAGCGACGCGATCCCGACGCGGATGCTCGAGCACGTGCAGCTCACCGCGCTGTCCGTCGGCGTCGCGGCGGCGATCGCCCTGCCGGTCGGGCTGTACCTGGGCCACACCGGCCGCGGCGGCTTCCTCGCCATCAACGTCGCGAACCTCGGCCGCGCGCTGCCCTCGCTCGCGATGCTCGCGTTCGCGCTGCCGCTCTCGTTCGCCCTCGGGCTCGGCCTCGGGTTCTGGCCCACCTTCATGGCCATGGTCCCGCTGGCGCTGCCGCCGATCCTCACGAATTCGTTCGTGGCGATCCGCGCGGCGGACCGCGACACCGTGGAGGCGGCACGCGGCATGGGGATGCGCGAGCTGCAGGTGCTGCGCATCGTGGAGATCCCGGAGGGCCTGCCCATCGTGCTCGCCGGCCTGCGCACCGCGAGCGTCAACGTCATCGCGACCGCGACGCTCGGCGCGCTGGTCGCCGGCGGCGGACTCGGGCGATACATCATCGACGGGCTGGCGCTCCAGGAGCACGACCGGCTCTTCGCGGGTGCCGTCTTGGTCGCTCTCTTGGCGATCGGAACAGAGCTGGGATTCGGCCTGTTGGAGCGGGTGAGCGGTCATACTGCGACCGTCGGCCGAGAGCCCTGAGAGTGCGCGGCCGTCCCGGACGGAGGAGGACATCGATGCGGCGTTCCATCCCCATCCTGCTCGCGATCTTCGGTCTGCTCACGGCCGCCTGCGGCGGCGGCGCGGCCCCGGGGCCGAAGCCCGACGTCATCGTCGGGTCGACCAACTTCTACGAGCAGGTCACGCTCGGCGAGCTCTACGCGCAGATCCTCGAGGCGAACGGCTACAAGGTCACCCGCAGGTTCAACCTCGGGAACCGCGAGATCGTCCAGCCGGCGCTCCAGTCGGGCCAGATCGACGTCCTCGCCGAGTATCTCGCGACCCTCGTGCGGTTCCTCGACAAGAACGCCGACCCGACGACCGACAAGGCGCAGGCGGCGAAGGTCCTCCAGGGTCTCCTCACGCCGAAGGACCTGACCGTCCTGGACGCCGCCGACGCGACGGACCAGAACGGCATCGTCGTCACGAAGGAGACCGCGGCGAAGTACAACCTCAAGAAGATCAGCGACCTGACTCCGGTCGCGAAGGACCTCATCTTCGGCGGGCCGCCCGAGTGCCCGCAGCGACCGTTCTGCGCCATCGGCCTGAAGGACAAGTACGGGATCACCTTCAAGGACTTCAAGCCGCTCGACTCCGGCGGGCCGCTCACCGTGGCCGCGCTCGACGGCAAGCAGATCGACGTCGCGCTGCTCTTCACAAGCGACCCGACGATCACCGCGAAGGGCTTCGTGCTCCTCGACGACGACAAGAAGCTGCAGCTCGCCGACAACATCGCGCCCGTCGTGCGCAACGCGCTGCTCAGCAAGGACAACGGCGACATCAAGAAGCACCTGAACGCCATCAGCGCGAAGCTCAGCCAGGCGGAGCTCGGCGAGCTGAACAAGGCCGTGTCCATCGACAAGAAGGACTCGAAGGACGTCGCGGCGGCGTGGCTGAAGAAGCAGGGCCTCATCCGTTGATCCCTACTCCCTTCGCCGCCTTCGGCTGCTCCGGTCGTGGGGGCCAGGTACGCGCTCGTCACGGCGGAGCCGCTCCTCGCGATTGACCTGGACGAACTTGGGCGGCGCGCTGGCCACGGGGCCGGCCGCCGCCGGGTGGGGCAGCCACGAGGCCGAGGTGTGGGCGATCCATGACGACGGTCGCCTCTACGACCGCTACTGGGACGGTCGCGAGTGGCATCGCTGGGAGCCGCTCGGCGCGCCCGAGGGCGTGCACCTCGTCGGGCAGCCCGCGGCGGCCGCGCGCGCCGCCGACCGCATCGACGTCTTCGCGCCCGGCGACGACGGTCGCCTGTGGCATCGCTGGTGGGATGGCACGGGCTGGGTCCCGTGGGAGATCGTCGCCGGCGCGCCCGCCGGGGTGACCGCGGTCTCGGCGGACTGGGTCGGGGGACGGCTCGACGTGTATGCCGTCGGCGCGGATCGGTCCCTCTGGTACCTCGCGCTCCAGCCATGACCGAAACGTTCGACGTCGTCGTCATCGGCGCGGGCGCGAGCGGCGAAGCGGCGGCCGATCTCGTCGCGTCGCGCGGCGCGACGGTCGCGCTCGTCGAGAAGGACCTCGTCGGTGGATCGTGCGCGTACTGGGCGTGCATGCCGTCGAAGGCGCTCCTGCACGCGGCCGCGGTGCGCGCGAAAGGCGGCGAGTATCCGTGGCCGAAGGCGTCCGCCTTCCGCGACTACATGATCAACAGGACCGACCGCGCGTATCCGGACGATTCGTCGCACGCCCGCGGCCACGAGCGCGCGGGCGTCACGGTCGTTCGCGGGACCGCGCGGTTGAACGGCCGCGGGCGCGTCGACGTGACGCCGGCCGAGGGGCCGCCGCGCACGCTGCGCGCCGAGCGCGCCGTCATCGTCGCGACCGGCTCGCGCGCGAAGGTGCCGCCGATCCCGGGCCTGGACGAGGCGGGCTACTGGACGAACATCGAGGCGACGTCGCTGCGCGAGCTGCCGGAGAGCGTCCTCATCCTGGGCGCGGGGCCGTCCGGCGTCGAGTTCGCGCAGTATCTCTCGCGCTACGGCGTGCGCACGACGATCGTCCAGTCGAACCAGCGCCTCAACCCGACCGACCACCCGCGCAGCTCCGACCTGCTGGCGGCGGCGTTCCGCGAGCGCGGCATCGACGTGCGGACCGGCGCGCGGGCGCAGCGCGTCCGGCGCGGGGCGGACGGCGAGCGCGTCATCGAGCTGGCCGATGGGTCGACCGCGAGCGGAAAGGTCATCGCGCTCGGGATCGGCCGCACGCCCAACGTAGGCGGCATCGGGTTCGAGACCGTCGGCGTGCCGGTGAAGGAGGGCGAGTTCGTGCGCACGGACGCTCGGATGCGGGTCGCCGAGGGGATCTACGTCGTCGGCGACCTCGTCGGCCGTGAGATCAGCACGCATCTCGGGCACTACGAGGGCGAGATCGCCGCGAAGGCCGCCCTCGGCGGCGACGTGACCGCGGACCTCCGCGCGGTCCCGCGCTGCGTCTACACGGACCCCGAGCTCGCCGCGGTCGGGCTGCGGGTCGATCAGGCGCAGGAGCAGGGGATCGACGCCGTCGAATTCACGCAGGATCTCGCGACGACCGCGAAGGGCTACATCGAGGAGGCGAAGGGCCACGTCACGATCGTCCTCGACCGGAAGGACCGCACGCTCGTCGGCACGTTCATGGCCGGTCCGGGCGCGACCGAGGCGATCCACGAGGCCGTGCTCGCGGTGAAGCTGCGCCTCCGGATCGACGTGCTCGAGGACACCATCCACGCGTTCCCGACGACCGCGCGCGCGTTCGGCTCCCTCTGCGCGCAGGCGGCGCGCTCGCTCTAGACCGGCTTCAGGTCGGCCCAGGTCACGAGGACGGAGAAGGCGCGGCACCACACGACGACGCTCTTGTAGAGGGAGAGGTCGGCGTTCGCGGGGATGTCGTAGTTGAAGGACCCGTTCGTCGCCTTCAGCGGCCCAAGGTAGAGGCTCGTCGCTTCGGCCCACTTGCCGCCCGTCTCGCGCGACAGGTAGATGTGGACGTCTGGCGCGTTGGTGATCGTGACGTTCTCGAACCGCAGGAGCCGCTGGTCGCCGATCCGCAGGATCCGCACCGGACCCTTGCCGTTGTGCAGCTGGTCGACGAACTGCAGCTCGCCCTCCGCGAGGATCACCGGCCCGGTCGTCGCCGTCGCTGCGGCGGTACCGGCCGCGGTCGGTGCGCCGGTGGCCCCCGCAGCGGTCGCGGCCGCGGCTCGCGGGGTCACGGTGGGCAGCGCTTCGTTCAGCGTAGATGTGATGAAGAGCGGCGATCCCAGCCACCAGCCGAGCCCGGCGAGGACGATGACCGCGCCGACCGCGGCCGCGCGCCACGCGCGCGATCGTCCGGTCCACATGAGCCGTGTCATCCCGCGCATTGTCGCAAGGCGACCATGACGTGCCTATGACAGCATCGCCGACGTGTCCGAAGAGGGGAGCTACGTCGCGCTGCTCGACTACCGGCGCCAGATGCACGCCCTGTACGGCACCGTCCGCCGCTTGGGCGCGAAGGACCCCGCGATCGCGCACGAGCACTGGCGACGCGTGCGTGACCGGCTCTTCGGCGGCCACCCCCAGTCGGCGATCGCGCCCGAGGACCGCGCCGCCTTCACGGGGCTTCGCTACCATCCCTATGACCGGCGGTATCGCTTCACCGCGCCGCTGATCGAGGACCCCGGCGAACGCTTCGAGGTGCGGACGAGCACGGGCGAGGCGCTGTGGCTGCGGCCCATCGGCCGCGTCGAGATCCCGCTGGGACGGCTGCCGGTGTTCTGGATCGACGTCTACGGCGGCGGCATCTTCATCCCGTTCAAGGACGCGACGAGCGGGAATACGACGTACGGCGGCGGGCGTTACCTGCTCGACACGGTGAAGGGAGCGGACCTCGGATCGAACGAGCGCGGTGAGCTGATCCTCGACCTCA
>WNFU01010585.1_pt1 | contig 18488 bp, 12 predicted proteins | sample 5400121 | NCBI WGS metagenome assembly WNFU01 (sample SAMN13153360, study PRJNA577476) | soil metagenome | isolation source: 100 cm soil or saprolite under grassland replicate 1 | place: USA:California | collected 2016-06-15 | reverse complement strand
GACAGAACGACGTTGGTCACTTTCGTCGCCGCCGCCACATACGGCCCCACGAACGGCCCGCCGTCGCCCACCGGCGCGGCGCCCGCCGGCTGGATGAAATCCGTCCCCGTGTCAACCAGCGCGCGCGCCATGTTGATGCGGCCGTTGCCGGTCTGGTCCTGGGTGCCGGCGGGATCGGCCATGCGGGCAAGGCGGCCGACGATGATGCCGTTCGTGAGCGTCGGGTCCACCGCCTTCATGAAGGCGGCGGCGCCCGCGACGATCGCCGCTGACGCCGAGGTGCCGCTAATGACGCTGTACGCGTCGCCGATCTCTGTCGTCTGTATGTCCGTGGCCGGCGCGGCAATGAAGACGCTTTGTCCGTAGCTGCTGAAGGGCACCAGGGTATCGCTCGGATCGGTCCCTGAGACGCCCATGACGCCGCGGTCGCCGGCGGGGAACGTCGGCGTGTTGAGGGCGTCGTTGCCCGTGGCGGCCACCAGGACGATGTTCTTCGACCACGCATAGTCGATCGCGTCCTGGAGATTCTGGCTGAAGCCGGGGCTGCTGAAGGCCATCACGATGACGTCGGCGCCATGATCCGCGGCCCAGATGACTCCGGCGATGACATCGCTGTCTTGCCCGAGCCCATTCGCGTCGAGCACCGTCACGGGCATGACCCGCACGCCGGCATAGGCGACGCCGGCAATGCCCTCGAGCGGCGCTACATCAGTGCGCGCCGCAACGATTCCGGCCATCCAGGTGCCGTGGCCGCTCGGATCGGTTGTGCCCGAGGAGCCGTCGAGAATCGACGTGCCGGGAATCACGTTCCCGGCCAGGTCGGGATGCTGAGCGTCAATGCCGGTATCGAGAACCGCCACGATCACCGAGCCCGACGGCGTGACGGTGCCGAAGACAAGGTCCCAGCCGATTTTCGGCAGTGACCACTGATTCGGATAGAGCGGGTCTGCGGGGAACGTCTGAGACTGACGCGTCTTGTTCTCTTCCGCGTTGACGACCTGGGGATCTGCCTGGTAGCTGGCCAGGACTTGGGGGAGATCGGCCGGCGCAACCTGGATGACGTGCAGCCGGAGCGCCGGGATCGAGGAGATCTCGATCCCGCCGTTGCGGGCGATGACCTGGGCTTGCTGATCGGGCGTCAATCCCCCGATCAGCTTGACGAGCAAAGAGGAGGACGAAGAGGTTTGAGCAACGCTCGCGAGCGGAACGCTGACGAGAGCAAGCAGCGTGAGCGCAGTTGCTAGGAGTATGACGCGCGTCGTGCGTGGGCTTCTCACAGAGATCTCCTCCTGGCAAACGACGCGCATGAATCAGGAAACTGCGCCGCCGTGGCCGGAACTCTAGGTGCGTTGCAGAGGGGCAAGACCGATGCCACGAACACCTAGGGAGAGAGATTCGGCGAGCGCCCATCACATGCTTGTCGAGCAATGATCCGAAATTGTTGAGGTGGGCGACTGCTGCGACCGGACAGTCAATCGCGCGCAGCGGGTCAGAGCGTAGCGCTTACCTCAACGCTTGAGAGCTTCGATTCTGAAATCTCTGCGCGGAGATTCTGAAATCTTTGCGCACTTGATGCTGAGAACTACGAGAATGTGCCATCGATGAACTCGACCAGAACCACCCTGATCGTCGCCCTCGCGCTCGCGATCCTCGCCGGCAGTCTCGTGGCCGAGGCGCAGGAGGCGGCTCCGTCCAAGCACGACCCGCTCCAGGGGATGGAGCCCAGCGGCCGGATCCCGAAGGTCCCGCTGCCGGACGATCTGCCCAATCTGGAGCGCTGGCGCTACTTGCCCGAGGGGCGCATCAAGCCGGGGAACATCTTCGAGCGGTTCCTTGTTTCGAGCTTCATCGCCCCACAGTTCTTCTTCGAGCAAGACATCGGTGCCGGTGCGGGAATTGCGCTCACCGATATCGACTTTCGAAGCGAGCGCCGCCGGGAGTTCCTGGGCGCGTTCTTCTCGTACACGACTGAAGGTCAGCAGAAGTACCGGCTGATCTGGCGCCGCTGGCTCCACCATCGGGATCTGCCCGAGGGCGGGGTGCTCGTCGAGGAGCGAAGCCACATCGACGCGTTCGGTGGTTACGAGAAGAGCCTCACCCGGCGGTTCTTCGGGTTGGGGCCGGATACCCGGGCCCGCGACGAGACCAGTTACATCGACGAGGTCACCGACCTCGGCGCCCGTGGCGAGTTCGCCGTGCCCCAGGCCGGGGGCAACTGGATCGGGACCATCGGCGCGCGGGGGGAGTACCACAACCTGGCGCCTGGGCGGGTGTCGGGCCGGCCGACGACGGACGACGTCTTCCCAGAGCTGTTCGGCGCCGGCGATGGTCACGGGAGCTTTATCCTGAGCGCAGGGCTGCGCTACGACACCCGCGACAGCCAGCACCAGCCCTACGCCGGGTGGCAGGTCGGCGTGTTCGTGGATGCGCCGCTGTGGCAGAGCACCGGCGACACAGGAGCCGTGGCCACTGCGTTCGGAAATGGGGCCCTCCGTCTGCCTCCGCTCTTCCATCGAGGCGGCGACGAGCGCGAAGAAAACCCGCCCACCGACACTCTCGCCCTCGGGGTGGCCGTGCAGGCCAGCACCGGAACCCTGCCGCTGTACGAGCGGCCGAGCCTCGGCGGCAGCGATACGCTGCGCGGTTACATCGCGAACCGCTTCACCGACAACTCCACCTGGCACGCGGTGGCCGAATATCGCTTCTGGGTAATTTCCCGGGGCTTCGCGCTCACCGACACCATCCGTATCGAACGGGTCGGGATGGCACTATTCTACGAGGCTGGCACGGTCGCGGACAGCCTGGACAGACTGCCGGCCGCCCGGGTCCACACGAGCTACGGGATCGGGCTGCGGTTCAGCCTGGAGCGTACCGCGGTCTTCCGCGCCGACGTGGGCTTCTCGAGGGAGGGCGTCAACGTCACGGCGGGCTTCGGGCTTTCCTTCTGAACTTGATTGTCCGGCCGCGGCTCACTTCAGCATGAGCACGATGACCACACCCCAGACGATCAGTAACGTGTTGCCGACCGCGTATGTGATCGTGTAGCCGAGGGCGGGGACGTTGCTCTGCGCCACGTCCTGGATGGCCCCCAGCGCCGCCGTCGTGGTGCGCGCTCCCGCGCAGGCGCCGAGCAGGACGCCGGGATGGAACTTGAACACGTACTTCCCCGCGAAGATCCCGACGATGAAGGGCATCACGGTCACGAACATGCCCCACATGAACAGGCTGATTCCGGCCTCCTTCAGGCCCTCGAGGAATCCGGGGCCGGTGCTGATGCCCACCACGGCGATGAAGATCGTGAGCCCCATGTTGTTGAAGGCCCACAGGGTGGGTTCGGGGATGCGGCTGAAGGTGCGCTTGACGGCTCGGAGATAGCCGCCCACCAGACCGGCGACGAGGGCGCCGCCGCTCGTGCTGAGGCTGAGGGGCACGCCGCCGATGAGAATGCTGAACGCCCCGACCACGACGCCCGCCACGATGCCCAGGCCCATGAAGACCACGCCGGTCTTCCCGGCGGACCGATCGGCATAGCCCAGCACCTCGACCGCCCGCTCGACGTCACGCTTGGCGCCCATCACCTGCAGCACGTCGCCGCGGTCCACCGTGGTCCCGGGCGTGAAGGGCATCTCCTGCCCCTGCCGGATCAGCTTGCGGAGGAACACCCCGGGACCCTGGTGATCATGCGCCGCAGCGATCTGCCGAAGAGTCTTCCCGGCCACGGTCTTGTTCGTGATGACGACATCCACGATCTCGAGCGGGGAGGCGAGCAACTCGCGGTCGTCCACCTCGGCACCGAGGTCGGCCTCTCTCCTGAGGAGCGCCTCGCGCGAGGCCACGATCGCCAGCACGTCGCCGCCCTGGAGCGGCCAGTCGGGATCGGCGGTCACGATACGGCCGCCCCGCCGGACGGCGTCGACGAAGGCGGGGACCCCGGGCTCTCCGAGGTTCTCCTCGAGGTCCGAGAAGCGCTGGCCGACGAACTTCGAATTCGATGCGATCTTGTACGCGCGGAACGCCACCTTGGCGTCGGTGCCGCGCCCCTCCTCCTGGGCCTTCAGTCCGCCCAGCCTTCGCTCGTAGTCCTTGCATTCCTCGGCGAGATTGACGCCGAGTAGCCTCGGCCCGATGAACGCCAGGAACCACGCCGAGCCGGCCGTCCCGAAGAGGTAGGTAACCGCGTAGGCGATGGGCATAGCGTCGGTCCACGCTTTCGCGCGGTCGGGCGGGAGACCGAGTCCGTTGATGGTGTCGGTCGCCACCCCGAGCACCCCCGAGCTGGTGGCGGCACCGGAGAGGAGTCCGGCCGCGAGGCCCGCGTGGTATCCGGCCAGGCTGGCGGCGACGTACGTGGACAGGAGCACGGCGACGCACAGGACACACGCGAAGATCACCTGGGGCAGGCCGTCGCTTTTCAGTCCGCGAAAAAACTGGGGTCCCACGCCGTAGCCCACCGCGAAGAGGAACATCAGGAAGAACACCGATTTCACACTCGGCGAGACCGTGATGTTCAGCTGCCCGATGAGCACCCCCGCCAGCAGAACCGCAGGCACGTTCCCGAGACTGAACTTTCGAAACTTCAGCGGCCCCACGAACAACCCGATCGCGAGCGCGGCAAGGATGGCGATCTCCGGATAGTGCCGGAGCGTCTGGGCGACCCAGTCCACGCGTCCCCCGTCAGCCGGCGGTAGGCGGACGCGCTCGTGGCCGAGCTCGCCCATCGCCTCGCGTCGCCGCCGGCAGCGTCAGCGTGAAGACGGCGCCGGTCACCTCGCCCGCCGTGACCGTCAGCTCGCCGCCGCTCAGCGTCGCCAGCGACCGCGCGAGGGCGAGCCGGACGCGTGTGGCGCCGTCCTCGCCGTTGGCGGCGAGCGGATCGAAGAGACGCGCGCCGTCCGCGACGGTGAGGTCGGGGTGGGCGACGCCGAGAGCGACGAACTTGCCGGCCGGACGGGCCGACAGCACCGTCTCGGCGGCGCCCCCGCATTGGACGAGGGCGGCCAGAATCTGCGCGAGGCGAGCCCGGTCGGCGCGCACGAGGGGAAGGCCCGGCTCGGCCGCGACCAGGAAGTCGCTGAGCTTGCGTTGCGGACGCTCGGCCCCCTCTCGCGCCGCCTGGCGAAGGGCGCTTTCCACATCCACTGCCTCCGGCTCCAGCACGAGCGCCTTCGCCTCCGCACGAGAGAGGTCGTCGAGATCGTCGACGAAGACGCGAAGGCGCTCGCCGGCCACCTCGCTCGCCCGCCCGTCGTCCTGCTGATGGCGACCCTCGGCGTCGCGCAGCGGCAGGCGCGAGTAACCGGGGACAGCGTTGAGTGCTCGGCGAACTTCGAAGCAAAGCGACGCGAGCGCCGCGCCGTACAGCCGCCTGGCCTCCTGCTCGATCAACTCCTGGGGCGCGGGCAAGGCGGTCGCCGCCGAGCGGGCCCGCTCCAGCTCTGCGCGCAGTCTCGCCGCCTCTGCCTGGAGCGCCTCGGTCTCGCGGGTGCGCCGCGCCAGCTCGCGCATCGCGTCGATCAGCTCTTGCGCGCGCTGGCTTGCCTCCAGCGTGCCACGCATCAGCTCGCCGGACAGCCGCATCTGCTCGTCCGCGAACCGGGCACGCTCGGCCTGCAGCTCGGTGGCGACCCGCTCGTGCTCATCGCGCCAGCGGTCGGCAGCGACTTGGGCTTTGTCGAGGCGGGAGGCCACGGCGGTTCGCTCGTCCGTGAGGCGGTCCATGTCCACGGTCCGTGCCAGCAGGAGCTCCCTCACGAAGACCAGCTGCTGGCTCTGCGCCACCAGCTGGCGGTGCGCCTCGTCTAGGCGGGTCTCCAGCGAAGGGCCTGGGGATGGACCCGGGCTCGGACGAGCCGGGGGCGCAGCGGAGGGGCGCCGGGCCCTCTTGACGAGCGCCCAAGCGGCCACGCACAGGACCGCGACCCCGAGACCCGCGGCGGCGACTAGGGCGTCGACGGTGAATGTGGTCATGTCTGGAACCGCTGGTAGATCGAGCAGGCGGCCAACGACCAGCCGCGTGGCGAGGGTGCCCAGGATCAGCCCCCAGAGGAACGGCCGTCGATTCATTCTCGCTTCGGCACCGCGAGCAGAGCCGGCATAACCGGTGTCTGGGGAAGCCTCGACCGGGGCGGCGGCCGCCGGTTCGCGGGCACCTTGACCGAAGCTGCTATTTTCCGACGTGTTCCGCCTCCCCAGGAGCCGATGGCACGGCGCAACCCCTAGGCGAGACGCAATCCTAACCGGGCACAGCAGCACCGTCAAGCGGCAGACGGACCCCAGCGGCGAGGCGAAGTAGCCTTCCCTCCCACACGTCCAGACGCGACGGACCTATACCGTCTGGAGGATCTCGGCCGTCGCCATCTCAGGAGTCAGGACTTCCCGCCAATCGGCGTTTCGCGGCAGCACGCCTTCCGACGCTCGGAGCGGATAGTAAGTCGGGTTGATGCCCCGCGGCGTGCCGCCCTCCTGGACCGCCTTGATGGCCCCGAGGAGCAAGCGGCGGGCCTGGATGATGGCCTTGTCGGCCGGCCCGAGGTGCTCCTTGCTGCGATCGACGACGCGCCCCATGCTTTCCTGGATTCCCCGGTCCTGGGTGTTGATCCCGTCGATCCCGGTGAACGATTCAGTCTTCTGTACCCGCCGGTCCAGGAGGTAGTTGTTCTGTCGATTGGCCTTCGAGCGGAAGGTCGTCTGGTCCACGTGGTCCGGGCCGTTCCCCGAACGACGCTCGGCGCGATCGTCGTCGTTGAGCGGCTCCTCGGTGAGGCTGTGATGCCAGTTGTAGACCATCGTGTTCCCGTCATCCATCGGCACCCAGATGTGGCCGGCCACCGCCGGGATGCCCTTGCTCGTCTGGTACGGGCGGATCTGATGGAACGGCATGACGAAGTGGTAGGTGCGAATGTGCATGTCGGTCTTGTCGAGCGGCCGGATGCCGGCGTACTGGTAGCCCCAGTCCGTCAGGTCGACGACGAGCGCGGGCGCTTTCCCACGAACGAACGGGTTCGCGGGGCTGATGCCCGCCCGCTTGGAGTTGGTCGTGATGAGCCGGTGCAGGATGGGGGCATGCGAGGTGTCGATGCCGCCTTCCAGCGCCTGTAGCCAGTTGCACTCCTCGATCACCTTCGACACATGCCGGTGCGTCGCCGGCGATTGCGTCCAGGCGAACTTGGGCAGAGGCGGCTCGAGCTCCGGCGGCCCCATGTAGGCCCAGATGAGGCCGCCCAGCTCGACCGTGGGGTAGGACTGCTGGCGGATCTTGTTCTTGAAGGTGAGCTCTTCTGGCTCGTTCATCATGTCCACACAGCGACCGCTGACGTCGAACTTCCAGCCGTGGTAGACACACCGCAGCCCACACTCCTCGTTGCGGCCGAAGAACAGCGAGGCGCGCCGATGCGGGCAGAGCTCGTCGAGGAGTCCGACGCGGCCCTCCGTGTCGCGAAAGGCCACCAGGTCTTCACCCAGGAGCTTGACACGCACGGGCGGACAATCGGGTTCCGGCAGCTCCGACGCGAGCAGCGCCGGGACCCAGTATCGGCGCACGGTGTTGCCCATCGGCGTGCCGGCACCAATGCGTGTGATGAGTTCGTTTTCCTCGTGTGTCAGCATGTACGTCACCCTCCCCCCGCTGAACGCTTCGCGGCACGGCCGCCGCCAGAACTCCGGCCGATTATACTGCGGACGGTCGTGCTGCGTGCACCGTGCCCCCCGTTCCGGCTTGACCCGCCTCTGCGAATCCGGCCGAGACGCGACTATAGACTATGATCCGGACGTGACCGAGCCCGCCGATGTCCCCGTGTCGCTCGTGCGCCTGAAGACTCGCGATGGCGTCTGGCTCGACGGCCTCGTCGCCGAGCCACGGCGCCGCCGGCGCACGGCGCTCGTCTGGGTGCACGGTCTCGGATCGGTGTTCTCCTCGGCGCAGCCGTTGATCCGGGAGATGTCGACGCGGCTCAACGCTGCCGGCATCGGGTACTTCAAGTTCAACAACCGCGGCCACGATGTCGTCGCCCGCCGGGGCAAGCATCTCACGGGCGCGGCCTTCGAGCGCTTCGGGCAGAGCGTCGAGGACATCCGGGCGATGGTCGCGTTTGCCCGCAAGCGTGGATACCGACGCGTCATCCTTGCCGGGCACTCCACCGGCGCCAACAAGGTGCTGTACTACGGGGCCCGCGCCCGTGACCGTCGCATCAGCGGGCTCATCCTGCTCGGTCCAGTCTCCGACGTGGCGGCCGAGGCCAAGCGTCTCGGCCGGCGCGAGCTTCGTCGTCGCGTGGCCGCCGTCGAGCGGATCGCCCGGCAAGATCCCCAGGCGCTCGTGCCGCGGGCCTGGGGCTTCTGGAGCGCCCGGCGCTACCTCAGCCTGTACCGGCCCGGTGGAGACGAGGACGTGTTCCCCTACTATCGACCGGGCGCCCGGTGGACGGCGCTCCGGTCGGTGCGATTGCCGATTGCCGCGATCGTCGGGAGTCGGGACGAGTTTCTCGACCGCCGGGCGCAGGAGGTGATCGACGCCTTCGAGCGTAACGCGTCGGGCGCCCGCTCGTTCACTGGCGTCGTCGTCTCGGGCGCTCGCCATGGCTTCCAGAACCGCGAGCGCGAGCTGGCGGATCTCATCGTCCGCTGGGTCCACTCATCCAGCCGCGATGAGTGAACGCCGAGAGAGCGATCAGACGGTCGTCGGCTGGAACTCCAGTGTGTTGCCGTCGGGGTCGTTACACAGCATCTGGATGCGCCCGCCCGGCTGGGTGTTCTCGATGTACTTGATCCCCTCGCGCTCCAGCGTGGCCTTCATCGCGTCGTAGTCGGCCACCTCGAAGCAGGTGTGACGGGCGCGAGGGCTGATCGGCGCGCCCGGCCCCGGCGGCACCAGCTCCGACTGGATGATGTGGATCTGCGGAAAGATGCCCGGTGTGCCAAGCCAGTAGCCGCCGGCCGAGAGCGCCGGGCGCGGCAGCACCTGGAATCCCAGCACGCGGCAGTAGAAATCCTTCGACCGCTCCGCGTCCGCGGTCACGATGCCCTCGTGCTGCACGCGGACCACGTGCGTCCCGGTCACCGGTCGAATCCTCTCCTGCGACGACGTCCCCAGCGCCATGGTGTGCCTCCTGCGCGCCATCTGCACGCGTCGGCGATTATACTCGGGGACGGCCGCGTCGCCGACAGGGACGCAAGGAAGGGAGAAAACCCGCCATGACGACACGATCGAAGAATCACGACTGGCTCGCGTTGACGGTCGAAGATCCGCTGGACCCCGACCTGCCCATCTGCGACCCGCACCATCACCTCTGGGACCTGCAGCCCGGCCGCGTCGCCCCACGGTACCTGCTCGATGAGATCGTGGCCGACGTCGGCGCCGGCCATAACGTCGTGTCCACGGTGTTCATCGAGTGCGGGGCGATGTTCAAGAACGACGGTCCGGAGGCCCTGCGACCCGTCGGCGAAACCGAGTTCGTGAACGGGGTCGCGGCGATGAGCGCGTCCGGTCTCTACGGCAAGACGCGCGTCGCCGCCGGGATCGTGGGCACGGCCAGTCTACGTCTCGGCGATGCCGTGGCCGCCGTGCTCGACGCGCAGATGGCCGCGGGCGGCGGCCGGTTCCGCGGCATTCGATTGGGAGCGGCCTGGGACGCGAACGAGTCCGTGCCCAGTCACCGCACCAAGCCCGGGGCCGGCCTGTTGCTACGCGACGACTTCCGGGCGGGGTTCGCCCATCTGGCGCCGCGGAAGCTGACGTTCGAGGCGTGGCTATACCACCACCAGATCCCGGACGTCACCTCGCTGGCGCGCGCGTTTCCTGGTACCACGATCATCCTCAACCATTTCGGCGGGCCGATCGGCATCGGCCCCTACGCCGGCCGAGCCAAGGACATCTTCGCGGAGTGGCGGAAGTCCATCAGCGAGCTCGCCACCTGTCCGAACGTCGTCGCCAAGCTCGGCGGGATCAACATGGAGATCAACGGCTTCGGCTGGCACGAGCGGCCGCGCCCGCTACGACTTCACCATCGAGAAGTTCGGCGTCGATCGGTGCATGTTCGAGTCGAACTTCCCGGTGGACAAGGCGAGCTGCAGCTACACGGTGCTGTGGAACTCGTTCAAGCGCCTGACGTCGGGCTTTTCGGCGGCGGAGAGAGCCAAGCTGTTCCACGACACCGCTGCCCGCGTCTATCGTCTTTAGGACCGCGCCAAAGCTTGGTAGCGAATCACCCTATTGCGGCGCGGGCGGCGCGACCGAGACGCCCTGGACGGCGTTCCTCGCGATCGCCTCGGCCACCAGGCCCGAGGCCTTCACGTCCTCGACGAACGCGCGGAGGAACTTCGCGCCGGCGTCACGCGCCTTCGGGGTGCCGATCGCCTGCTGGACGGCGGTGAACTGACCGTCCAGCACCCGCGCACCCGGAAGCTTCTTGACGTCGGTGAGAAGCCCCGGCCTGAGCCCGGCCAACGCTTCGAGCTTCTCGGCGACGAACACCTCGAGCGCAGGGCCTTTGGTGAGCACCAGACGTGCATGCTGCACGCTGCGGCTCAGAAATAGGCCGTAGGCGCTCTGCTCCGTCACCGCGATGCGAACGCCCTCCCGGTCCACGTCGGCGACCGAGCGGATCGGCGATCCCTCGGGCACGATGTACGTCGCCGGGATCTCCAGGTAGGCGGCGGTGAAGGCGATGTCAGCCGCGCGCTGCGGCTCGGCCCCGAGAAAGGCAACGTCCCAGGCGCCGGTCCGCACCGCATCGCCCAGCTTGCCGGCAGTGTCGAAGCGGATGAACTCCACCGACACGCCCAGCCGCCGGCCGAGCTCCCGTCCGAGATCCGATGCGACGCCGCGAGGATCCGGCCCCGACGAGCCCGGCGTGACGAGCAGGAAGTTTCCATGGTTCAGTCCGATCCGGAGCTTGCCCGTCGGAGCCAGCTCGGATCGCACGGCAGGAGTGATTTCAGTGGCCATGGCGCCGGACGTTAGCACGAACAGGCCCACGCAGGCTATGCCCAGTCGCCGCATCCGAGTATCCTCCCTGATGAGGAGCCGCCATGACTGCCATGCCGCCGTCGCGCCCGCCCCGGCCGACCACCCTCGAGATCGACCTCGATGCCGCCGCCGCGAACGTCCGTGCGGTGCGCCAGATGGTGGGCCCGGGCCGGAAAATCTTCGCCGTGGTCAAGGCCGACGGCTACGGCCATGGCGCCGCCGAGCTGGGGGCCGCCTTCGTCGCGAATGGCGCCGACGCCCTGGCGGTTGCGGATCTCGCGGAGGGTATCCGCCTCCGCCGGCGCGGGATCGCCACGCCCATCCTCGTATACCCTAACTCGCTGCCCGAGGCCGCGCCGGACGCCATCGCCCACTCCCTCATCCCGACGCTCGTCGATCTCGACGCAGCGCGGGCGTATGCCGAGGCGGCCGCGGGGCCGTGCGACGTGTTCGTCAAGGTCGACGTCGGGCTCGAGCGGCTGGGAGTGCCGGCCGAGCAGGCGGTGAAGACTGTCGCCGCCATGCTGGAGCTGCCGCACCTGCGCCTCGCCGGGCTCTGCGCCCACCCGCACGCGCCCTCCGGTGCCGACCCCGCCTACGCCGAGTGGCAGCTCGGACGGTTCACCGCAGTGGTTGACGAGCTGGAGGCGCGCGGTTTACATGTACCGATTCGGTTGCTCGCCGCCTCGCCCTTCGTGCTGAGGTTCCCCCAGACGTACCTCAACGCCGTCGATCCCGGACGGATGCTCTACGGCATCACGTTCCCGGGCGAGACGTCCCCGATCCCACTGCGGCCCACGCTTCGGGCCCTCACCACTCGCGTCATCGCACTCAAGGAGCTGACACCGCGCGAGCACTTCGCCGAGCTGGCGCCGTTCCCGGTGACGGCGCCCATGCGACTCGGCGTGATCCCGATCGGCTCGGCCGACGGCCTCTCCTGGCTCCACGCCGGGCGGGTGCTCGTGCGCGGGCGCGCCGTCCCCATCGTCGCTGACCCCTCGCTCGAGCACACGCGGATCGACCTGTCCGAGGTGCCAGAGTCGCGCGTCGGCGACGAAGTCGTGATCATCGGCCGCCAGGGCGACGCCGAGATCACCGCCGCCGAGGTGGCCCAGTCGCATGGCCTCGGGCTCCACCACATCGCCACCACAGTCGGACCGCGAGTGGCCCGCGTGTACCTGGCGGGCGGCGCTCCCGTGAAGACGGTGACACCCGCCGGCGACGGCTGAGCCGCTCCATCAGCTCCGCGCCAGCGCCGCCTTCACCCGCTCCGCCCGGAACGGGACGGTCCGCAGCCGCACACCGGTAGCGTCGAAGACGGCGTTGGCGAGCGCCGCGGGGACCGGCGTCGACGCCGCCTCGCCCACGCCGAGCGGCGGCTGGTCCAGCCGCTGGATCAACTCGAACTCGAGTGCCGGCACCTCGGGAAAGGTGAGAATCGGGTACGAGCCCCAGTCGACGGTGGTCACGCCGTCACGGTCGTAGACGATCTCCTCATGCAGAGTGCGGGAAAGCGTCTGGATGATGTTTCCCTCGAGCTGGCTCTGCACGCACGCCGGGTTGATCATGAGCCCGCAATCCTGAGCGCACACCACCCGCGTCACGCGGATGCGTCCGGTCGCTCGCTCCACCGCCACCTCCATGCCCATGGCCACCAGCGTCTCCTCGTGCTTGTAGTGGACGTAGGCGATGCCGCGGCCCGTGAGCACGGCCGCGCGCGCATCGACGGGGCGCGGTGACGGCCGGGGCTGCCAGCCCATGCGCGCCGCCGTCCGGCGCAGCACTTCGACGCCGCGTGGGTTGGTGAGACGGCGCAGGCGGAACTCGACAGGATCGACGCGGGCCAGCGCCGCGATCTCGTCCACGAACGACTCGACCGCGAAGGTGTTGGCAATCTTCCCGGGCGCGCGGATGGCCGACGTGCGGAGCGGTGCGTCGGGAATCCAGTGGACGACGGCGTTGACATTCGCCATCGTGTAAGGCGGATCGATGTTCTGGTAGATCAGCCCCGTCGATCTCCCCGGCGCCTGCTGGATGCCCGCGGCATCCACGGAGAGGAGCGGGATATTAGGCAAGTTGGCGGTGGCGAGCGGCAGCCACGCCTGCGTCTCCCACGCCGCGACCTGGCCATCTGGATCGACGGCGGCGCGCAGCTCGAGGAGCTGGGCGGGGCCCTTCGGGTCCAGGCCGTGCTCCTCCTGACGACTCCACTGCACGCGGACCGGACGGCCCACCGCCCGCGAGAGCAGCGCCGCCTCGATGGCCGCGTCATCGGCGCCGTTGGGGCCGTACGAGCCCGCGCCGTCCATGTAGATCACGCGCACGCGCTCGCGCTCGAGTCCCAGCACGCGGGCGCACGTGGCCTGAAACCCGTGCGTGTTCTGAGACGAGCTCCAGACCGTGACGTGATCGGCGCGCACGTCGGCCACGCCGCACGAGGGCCCAATGGAGCCGTGCGTCTGGATGGGCCAGCGGTAGGAGGCGGCGAGCGGCCGCGTCCCCGCCGGCGGCGCGCTCAACGCCGAGAGATCGCCTCGCTTCGCGATCTCCTGGTCGCGGACGATGCGGCTGGCCCGCATCGAGTCGAACTCCTTGCCGTGGTCGGGCAGCCCGGTGCCCGCGGTCCACTTCGTCTGAAGCGCGCGGGCGGCCCGCACCGCGTCCCACTCGCGCTCGACCACGACGGCCAGGAAGCTCTGGATCCGCACGACGCGCGCACCGCCGATTCCGGCGATGGACGACTCGTCCACGGATACGAGAGTGGCGCCGAGCGCAGGTGGACGGATCACGCGGGCGTGGAGCATGCCGGGCAGCGTGAGGTCGTGCAGATAGCGATGGTGGCCCGTCACCTTCGCCGGCATGTCGGGGCGCGGCAGCGATTTGCCGATGAAGCGGAAGCGCTCGTGCGATTTCAGCGGCGCCTTGATATCGATCTTCACATTGAACGCGCGATCGCCGAGGAGGTCGCCGTAGCTGACCGAGGCGCTGCCATCCTTCGCGCTCACGAGGCCGTCGGCAATCTGGAGATCTCCCGCCGGCCGATTGAGGCGCTGGGCCGCCTGGGCGAGAAGCGCCTGACGCGCGGTGGCCGCGGCCTGGCGGAGCTGAGCACCACCGCGGGCGATGCCGTAGCTGCCGGCGGTCGCGCCCTGATTGGGCGTGAGCGCGGTGTCGCCCTCGATCATCGCGATGCGCTCGAGCGGGACGTCGAGCTCCTCGCCGACGATCTGGCGCATGGCGATGCGCCCGCCCGTACCGATGTCCACCTTGCCGACGAACACCGTCACCGAGCCGTCGGCGTGCACGGCCAGGAACGAGTCGACCACGTCCGGGACCAGCGGCTTGCCGAGGAACCGATCGGCGTTCGGCACGGTCTGGGCCTGCGCCCGCCCGGGGCCGTCGAGTCCGAGGCCCACGATGAGCACGCCGCCTGCGGCGAGAAAGCTCCTCCGGGAGATCTGCATGCACTCCTCCCTGGGCCAGCGACGGGATTCGGACTCCGGGCCGTCGCACGCGATCGGGCTGACGCTACCACAGATTCACGAAGCGGTTGAGACGTCGCCACCCGTGCGGTAGTGCGTCGCGTAGGCTCGCCGGCATCGCTCGCGCAGCTCGATCTCATCGGGGAGGTACCCGGCGAAGCGCGCGGTGGAGATCTCGGAGAGATCGAGCGCCGGCGCTCCGTCGAGGATCCACTCGGCCATCGCCTCGCCGAGCGCGGGCGAGACGCTGAGGCCGCCGACGCAGCAGCCGCTCATCACCCAGGCTCCGGCCACGCCGGGCAGCGGCCCCGCGAGGTAGCGGTCGTCCATCGTGAGCGTCGGCAGCCCGCCGCGGTGCTCAGCGACGCGGATCGTCGGATCCTGGAAGATCGGGAACTGCTCGCTCGCGCTGCGCGCGAGCCGCCACAGCACCTCGATGTCCAGAGGCAGCTCGGCGACATCGAACGACGGCGGCAGTGTCGCGGCGTCGAGCTGCACGGGGTCGGGCTCGTACCCGCCCAGCATGAGCCCGCCGCGCTCATGCCGCACGTAGACGTTGGCGTCGATCACGCGAGCGATCGGGAACTCGGGCCCGACCCCTGGAATCGGCTCGGTGATCAGGAGCTGATGGCGCGTCGGCACGACCGGCAGCGCCGCGCCGAGCCCTACGGCGACGAGTCGCGCCCACGCGCCGGCGGCGTCCACCACGGCGCGCGTGGCGATCGTGCCGCGTGGCGTCCGGACACCCTCAATACCCTGCGGGCCGATATCGAAGCCCGTGGCCGGCGTGTGCGGCAGCAGCACGGCCCCGAGCTTCTCCGCCGCCCGGCAATAGCCGATCGGCAACTCGGACGGCTCGACGTTGCAGTCCGTCGGGCTCCACGTGACGGCGAGGATGCCGCGCTCACCCAGGATCGGCAGCCGCCGCCGCGCCTCGGCGACGGACACGAAGTCGATCTCGACGCCGGCGGCGTCGCCCCGCGCGACCTCGCGCGAGAGCTGCTCGGCATCACGCTCGGTGCGCGCGATCTTCAGCGCGCCGCTCTGGGTGAAGCGGAGCGGCTGACCGGTCTCGTCGGTGAACGCCGCGAGCTTCACCACCGCGCGCTGCGCGAGCCGCGTGAGCGCCGGGGTCGCGCGGACCTGGCTCGACAGCCCGGCGGCGCGCGGCGAGGTCTGCGAGGCGAGCCCGGAGCGCTCGAGCACCGCCACGCGGGCGCCGCGGCGCGCCAGGTGATACGCCACGCTCGCGCCGAAGGCGCCGGAGCCGACGACGACGACGTCCGCCGAGGCGATCACCGTGCGTCCCGGATCGCCCGCCACACTCGCTCGGGCGTGGCGGGCATGTCGATGTGCGTCACCCCCACCGGCGCCAGCGCATCCAGGATCGCGTGGATGACGGCGCCCGGCGCGCCGACCGTGCCCCCTTCGCCGGCGCCCTTGACGCCGAGCGGATTCGTCGGGCTCGGCACGTCGCGGCTGGTGACGGATATCGCGGGCAGGTCGTCGGCACGCGGGATGGCGTAGTCCAGGAACGAGCCGGACAGCAACTGTCCGCTCTCCGGGTCGTAGACGCACCGCTCGGTCAGCGCCTGACCGATGCCTTGAGCCACCGCGCCGTGCATCTGGCCGTGCACGATCATCGGGTTCACCGAGCGGCCCGAGTCGTCGACTATGGTCAATGCGACGATCTCGACCGCGCCGGTCTCCGGGTCGACCTCGAGCTCGCATACCTCGCAGCCGTTGGCGAACGCGAACGCCGGGTTCTCGTGCATCCGGGCGGCGCCGAGCGTGGTGCCGAGCGCCGGCGGCAGCTTGCCCGCCGCGGCGGCGCGCGCGGTCTCGAAAATGGAGATCGACCGGTCGGTGCCGACGACACCGAACGCGCCGCCGCGATATTCGATGTCGGCCACGGCGGCCTCGAGGAGATGCGCCGCCATCGCCTTGCCGGCGGCGATGACGGATTCCGAGGCTTCGACCGCCGCGCTGCCCGCCCTGAGCATCGAGCGCGAAGCGAACGTGCCGACGCCCTTCGCGACACGGTCAGTGTCGCCCATGACGATGCGCACCGTCTCGAACGGGACACCGAGCCGCTCAGCGACCACCTGGGCAAAGACGGTCTCGTGGCCCTGGCCCTGCGAGATGCTGCCGATCGGCACCTCGACGATCCCCGTCGGTAGCACGCGCACCTCGGCGAACTCCTGCGGCACGCCGCCGGTGCCTTCGATGTAGGGCCCGAGGCCGATGCCTCGAAGCTTGCCTCGCCGCGCTGCCTCGGCGCGCCGGGCCGGGAGGCCGGCGGCATCGCCAAGCGCGATCGCCTCGTCGAGCCGGGCGACATAATCGCCCGAATCGTAGACCGCGCCCGTCGCCGTTCGATACGGGAACGTCCGCACCATGTTGGCGCGCCGGAACGCGGCCGGGTCGCGCCCGGTCTCGCGCGCGGCGCGATCGATCAGCCGCTCCACCGTGTAGACGCACTCGATGCGCCCGACGCCGCGATAGACGTTGATCGGCACGGTGTTGGTGAGCGCGCCCTCGACCCGGAGATGGATCGCGGGAATGGCGTAGAGCCCCGAAATCATCCGCTCCATGTTGGAGAGGGTCGATATCGGGATGCTCGGAGCGACATAGGCGCCGAGGTTCGACGTCGATCGCACGCGCAGCGCGGTGATGCGTCCCGTCGCATCGAGCGCCAGCTCGCCAGTGAGCGCGTGGTCGCGCGACTGGACGTCGCTGACAAAGCCTTCGGACCGGCTCGAGACCCACTTCACGGGGCGGCCGATCCGGCGCGCCGCCCACGCGAGGGCGACATACTCGGGGTAGACCTGAATCTTGGAGCCGAAGCCGCCGCCGACGTCGCCGGTCACGCACCGCACGTGCTCGGCCGCGACACCGAGGACGCGCGCGAGATTCATGGCCAGCTGATGCACGCTCTGAAGGCCGGCGTGAAGCGTGTAGCGCCGGGCGCCGGCGTCCCACTCGGCGAGCGCCGCGCGGGGCTCGATGAAGCAGGTGACGAGCCGGTTGTCGACGAGAGCGAGCCGTGTCACGTGCGCGGCCGTGGCGATGGCGCGCGCGGTCGCCTCGGCGTCGCCGCACTCCCAGTCGTAGGCGCGGTTACGCGCGACGCCGGCGTGCAGCGATGGCGCGCCCTCGGCGAGGGCCGCGACGGTGTCGACGACCGCGAGCCGCCCGAGGTACCGCACCGCGACGGCCTGGGCCCCGTCCTGCGTCGCCGCTGGCGTTGCTCCGATCACGATCGCGACCGGCTCACCGACGTGGCGCACGCGGTCGGGCGCCAGCGGATACCACACCGGCTCCGCGAAGAGCGAGCCGTCGCGGTTCCGGATCCCGCCGCCGCGCTCGGCGATCAGCGTCGGGATCGCCCCGACACCGCCCGCGATGAGGTCGCGTCCGGTGAACACGTCGAACACGCCGGCGACCGCCCGCGCGGGGGCGGCGTCGATCGCGACCACGTCAGCGTGGGCATGCTGTGAGCGCACGAACGCGGCGTAAACCTGGCCCGCCGCATTGCAGTCTTCGGCGTAGCGTCCCCGGCCGGTCAGCAGCCGCGGATCCTCGCGCCGCTTGACCGACGCGCCGATGCCAAAACCTGTCATGGGTTGCCCCACCCACGTTTCTCGTCGTCGCCGGGAATCATGAGCTCGAGGACACCCCGCCGATCGTAGCATCGCCGCCTGATGTATCGTACTTGACGATCGGCCGCTCGCCTGGAGGGCGAGCCTCGCGGGAAGGAGCAGCGCTGAAAGCCATCGTCATCAGGGAGTTCGGGGGCCCCGACGTCCTGAGCTGGGAGGAGGTTCCCACTCCGGTGCCCGGCCCCGGCGAGGTTCTCGTCAGGGTTCACGCGGTATCCGTCAACCGCACGCTTGACTTGCAGGTCCGGCAGGACGGCGGCAACTACGGTGTGACCTTGCCCCTCGTCCTGGGCAATGATCCGTCAGGAATTGTCATTGACGTGGGCCCCGGCGTCGGCGCGGCGAATGTCAACGACCGCGTCGCCATCTTCGGCGGTGTCG
>WNFU01013609.1_pt1 | contig 18490 bp, 16 predicted proteins | sample 5400121 | NCBI WGS metagenome assembly WNFU01 (sample SAMN13153360, study PRJNA577476) | soil metagenome | isolation source: 100 cm soil or saprolite under grassland replicate 1 | place: USA:California | collected 2016-06-15 | reverse complement strand
CGGTCTGGACCATCAATGCCGACGGAACGTTTCACGTTGCAGCTACAAAGCCAAAGGCGCAGATCTGGGGCACCTATACGGTTTCGGGCGACTCCATGACAGTTCAGGAGACTCGCCGGAAAGGGGCGGTGCCCAAAAATTGCAAAGGCCCTGGCGTGTATAAGTTCAGCCGGCCAGACGCAAACACTTTGGCCTTCGTGTTGGTGAATGACGTCTGCAAGCCGCGGATTCAGAACGTCACGCAGCCGTGGCATCGCCAGTAGGTTGTAGCAGGCGACGCAGCGATTTTCTGGGGAGCGCACGCGCCCTCGCGTGCTAGTTTCGGCGCCCTCGCCGAAGCTCACCGGCTCGGCGTCTGGGATCAAAAGTTCGCGATCGCGAGGACTCGATCGCCAGCACACAAGGCGCTGGCGTCTGCCAGCTTTAAGTTTTGTCTTGCAAAACTGGCGAACCTTTTTGCAACCTGAGGCGTTCGGCAACGGCCGGACTCGATCCGGAGTAGGCGGAGGATACTTCCCGTCAGTTCATTCGTCTTCTCCGGGCCTACGATCGCCATCTAAGTGTGACGGGCCAAAGAAAGGAATCGCTATGAATCAGTTGACCGAACGAAAAACAAAGACTCTGCGACACGTTATGCTGGTGCCCCTGGTCTGGCTTGGGCTTTCGATAAACGCGAATGCTGTCAGTCCACCGCCGGATGGCGGCTATCCCGGGTTCAACACGGCGGAAGGGCAGAACGCCCTTTTTAATCTCACCAGCGGCGTCGCCAACGCAGCAGTTGGTTGGTATTCACTCTGGGGCAGCATCGATGGCAGCTACAACACCGGTGTCGGCGCGGGGGCGCTTCTCTTCAACAACAGCGGAAACGCCAACACCGCCGTCGGTACCGCTGCGCTTTTATTCAATACCGGTAACGAGAACACGGCGGTCGGAGTGGCCGCTCTTTTAAACAACAGCACCGGCCTTGGCAATACCGCCAATGGCTATCAAGCGCTCTACAGTAACACCACCGGCCAGCAAAACACGGCCATCGGTTATCAGGCGCTTTATCTCAACACCACCGGCGGCGCCAACACGGCTTTGGGGCGACAAGCGCTTTATTTGAACACCACCGGCGGCGGCAACACGGTTTTGGGGCGACAAGCGCTTATTAACAACAATGCCGGCAACTTCAACACGGCGATAGGTTATAGCGCCGGCCTCCAGGTCACCGGCGACAACAATATTTGTCTCGGCCGCGACGCCGGCGCAAACATGACTTTCGCCGATAACGTTATTTCCATCGGCTCCCCAGGCGATGGTACTGGCTTCACACTAAGTAACAGATGCTATATCGGCAACATTCGCGGGGTTGAAGTAGGGAACGCCGATGGCATAAATGTCATCATAAGACTCCGACGGCCAGCTTGGCACAGTGCAATCCTCACGCCGGTTTAAGAAAGATGTTAAACCGATGGATCACAAAATCAGCGAATCCATTCTGGCGCTCAAGCCAGTTACGTTTCGATACAAGAACGAAGACACTGGCGGCGGGACGCCACAATTTGGTCTGATTGCGGAAGACGTGGCGGAAGTAAATCCTGAACTGGTAGTATGCGACCGTCACGGTCAGCTTTTGTCGGTGCGGTATGATGCCGTGAACGTTCTGTTGCTCAATGAGTTCCTCAAAGAACATCGCAAGGTTGAGGAACAAGCCCGCACGATTAAAGAACAAGAAAGTGCACTCGCAGAGTTAAGGAAGGAAATGGAAAGGCGATTCAGAGAACAGGATTCAAAAATTGAAGAGTCAGTCGTCAGGTTGCAGTACATGAAGCTGCGCCAATAGTAGCAAACGAGCGGTAGAAGAATTCGATCAGGCGTTTGAGATAAACGCGCTATAATAAACTGAAATAAATCTCTTCGAGTCGCTGCGCCTGCGTGCGTAGGTCAAAATTTTTCCGCACTGCCTCGGCCCCCGCGCGCGCGATTCGTGAAAGAAAAGCGGGATCTTGTGCGGCACTGAGCAGCGCTTGCGCTAATGCTTCGTCATCGCGCTCTGGCACAAGCACCCCGCTCACGCCATTCTCGATTGCTTCGGGAATGCCGCCGTGCTCCGTGGCAAACACCGGCAGACCGGTGGCCATTGCTTCGAGCATCGAATTTGGAATGCCTTCTTGATTTCCATCGCGGCCAGTCTGGCTCGGGTGCAGAAAGATGTGCGAGCGATAATAAATCTCACGCAATTGCTCCTGCGAAATGAAACCTGTGAACGCGACGCGGTCAGCGATACCTAATTCACGGGCACATTTCTGAAGTTCGGGAAGTAAAGGTCCTTCGCCGGCGATCGTTAGCGTGGCGCTGGGGTGTTGCTTCAAAAAGATTGAGAAAGCGCGAAGGGTTACCGGCAGACCTTTTTTCTCGATTAATCGGCCGGCCTGCACGAACTGCCATCCGCCGCTTTTCGGGAAAGCGCGGTCGCGAAATGGAAATTCCTCCAGCGGAATTCCGGTGCGCTGGATTTCAATCTTCTCCGGGTCGCAGCCGAGATCGACGATAGCGCGCCGCAGCGATTCTGACCTAACGAGAACAAGCGTTACTGCATCGAGCATCTGTAAAGTCGCATCTCGATAGGCCGGTTTGTTCATGTCGACCATGACATCAGCGCCGTGAAAGGAAACAATTGACGGATTTTTCCACACCCGAATGAGCGGCAGAAGATGTACACCAATGTGGCCAAAGTAAATGTGCAAGAGACGCGCGCGCGTTTCACTTAGAACGCTGAGCAACTCGCTCAGTTCCGCGTCCGAAATCTGCCACGGCTTATCGCGCAATTGTCGAAACCAAAACCGCCGAAGAACATGCGTTCGCGGCTTGGGAAGGATGTGAAGAGGCTCAAACGGATAGCGCGCGGCGTTTTCGCGTTTCTGCGCAATCACCACCGGAGCGCATCGTTTCAGACCGGTGATTTGCCGGTAGATATGCAACATCTCTGGTTTGAGAAACGTCGCGCAATAACAAGCGATAACCGGGGGTGACTCGGGTGTTGTGCTCAACGCCGAAGGTTAAACGTTTAGCGTTGAAGCGTCCAACCGCGAAGGGCGTGCAGCACCGGAACACTCCGGTCGCCTCTCCCTTTCTAAGGGAGAGGGGGAGGGTGAGGGTTCATTCAGTCGGAATGGCGTCCGCGTGCGAAAACCCCTCACCTCATTCCTCTCCCCTTTGGAAGGGGAGAGGCGGATCGAGTTCGTCCTTCCGCAATTCAAATCGAAAACTGCTCGCGCACCTCGGCGGGTACGCGGACTGGCCGGCCGGTTTGCGCGTTTATGGGGCACCAGAGTGTCCGCGCGGTTGACAATAGCTGGCCATCGCTCCTCCGTCGGATTTCAGTGAACCGTTCGAACGTAAGCCGGGTGGCTGTGCCGACCCACGTGCGCAACACGACGTCATCGCCCAGACAGGCCGGGGCTTTGTAATCGATTTCGTGCCGCAATACCACCCATCCGATGCCCTCCTGTGCTTCGCTACTGGCGATCGCTTGCCAATGGGCAGTAGCAACTTCCTGGACCCACCGCAGGTAAACGGTGTTGTTTACATGATTCTGATCGTCGATGTCTCCGGACAAAACTGAGACGGTCATTTCAAACGGCGCCGAGGACATAAGGCGTTAAGGGGAGCAGAATTCGGGCAGACGTTCAACATTCAACGACACGTGAATGTTGTAGCCACCGACCTGCGGCCGGTCCCGCTTCCGCGCTGCTCCGTTTCGTGTTACAGAGACGGCCCACAGGGTTCGTGGCTACAGCGCCGCGGGCCTATGATCGCGCGGAAGCTCCGTGTTCGCCGGAAAACTCAGAAAATGTTAAATCGTCTCATCAATTCCTGGCGCGCCTCCATCGCCTGCGCTGGATTCATCCGGCTGAGCACTTTTTCCCGCCGCTCACGATCCATTGCTGCGAGTTGGCGCACGAGCTGGTTGCGCGCTTTCCATTTTGCGTATTTGCCGAAGCCAATGCCGAGGGCGAGAAGTCCGGAGATGATCCAAACGGTAATGTCGGTCGTGGTGACGAGGAGCATGAGCGTCGAAAACCGTTCGAGTAACGTTCCCCCTTCATAACAAAGTTCAAGCGGCTCGCGGGGGAGCGCGGGCGCCCACGCCCGCCCTTTTCGGTGCCCCCGCCGAAAAGCTTCCCAAAAGTGTCCCGCGAGGCGCGTGACACGGCGGGCGAGGCGCCCGCGCTCCCCAGCAATCCATCGCGAAGCCGTGAGTTGACGTTGCTGACATGGAGAGGACATTTTCGCCATGCCTGCCAGCACCGTGAGCGTCTTCGCTGTGTGCACCGGTGTTTGCTTCGCCGGTGCGTACCCGGCGCAAGCCCAGGAGGCGACTTCGGCGAATCTTCCGGATCAATTTCAGACCGGCGAGATGATTCAAATTCACAAGCCGAAAAAGAAAAAGGTCGAAACAACCTCACAAACTGTCGCGACGGCACCGAAGCAAGACACTGCACCTGTACCCGACCAGACGCCGGCTGCGGAAGAAGTGCCAGCACCAATCGCCCCGCCGGAAGAAAAAAAGGCCGAGCCCAACCACAGCAATCCTTCGATGCCACCAAGTCAAAAACCGACGACTCCGACCGAACAGGCGCCTCCTGCGGAAGAGCCGGCAGTAGTCGCTGTGCCTTCGGAAAAGAAAGCTCGACCGAGAAAACGGCGCGCATCTGCTGTGCAACCGGAGGCGGCGAGCATTTCGGCGCCTGTTCCGGTGTCGCTTTCGCTTTCGGTGGCACAATCCATGGCAATCACCGCGCCGTTGCCTGAGTACACGTACGAAATGAAACGCCGCAACCTCACCGGAAGCGGTATTTGCGTCGTGACCGTTGATCCCGCGACAGGAACAGTGACTAACGCAACCATGTTCCAAAGCACCGGCAGTCCGCTGCTCGACAAAATCACCATCCAGACATTTAAAAGCTGGCGGTTTAAGCCGGGCACCGTTTCCCAGGTCCGGGTCCCGATCAGCTACGAATGAGGTGAGTTTAGGACGAGACGAATTCGTCCAGGTCTGTTACGCATCCCATTCCTCGACGATTTGCCCGTCGATCTCATAGTCAACCGTCGTGGATTTACTGGTATGAAGTCTGATGGTCGCCTCTAAAGCGCCTTTCACTAATTCTTGAATGGCAGCTGTGCTGTTGAGGTAACGATTGGCATCACCGGTGAAACGAAGAACCACCTTCCGGCCATCCCGCCGCAAGCCGCGATAGTAAATGTACAGAGGCTGTGCGCCTTCACGGCCCGATGTGGAGCTTATGGTTTCGGGAAAAAAAGGTGCCGAGAAATCTTTATTCGGGCACTGCGACGACAATGTGAGCAACCCCCACACAATCCCTTCCAGCGTTTTGAAATCGCCCGGTATTGTCGTCTCGAGCAGGAAGTCTCTACCAGTATCGGCGAAACGCTGAGAGTGCGGTAAAACGACCTTTGTGTCGGCCAGCGCCGTGGCGAATGGACAAATGGCGAGCAATATCGCCGTGACTATGCGAATGTTCATCGCCCTAACGAGACACAAGATGATGCTCCGCACTTCCGCTCTGTAAAGGAACCGAAGATTTCGCGATAGAACCTTTGGATGACCACGCCCGTTCAGGGCTTCTTGATCGTTGTCCCCTGAGAGTGCACGAGCTGCCAGCGCCCGTCCTTTCGAACGAAGATGCGGGTCCAGCGGCGCTGCTCGTCAATCGCTCCATCCTGGTCTTTTCCTTTGGCGGTGAACGATAGTCACGATGGCGGTATCCCCGTAGACGCGGACTTTGATCTCATCCGCGACGGGCGAGTCGAAATCCACACTGCCGGTCTTGCGGTCCTCCAGGTACTGCGCGCGGGTCTCGACGTTCCCGTGCGGGCGATAATGGACGTAGTCCTTGGCCAGGACCCGCTCCAGGAAAGCGATGTCCGGCTTGACGATCGCCGCATTGAGATCGTTGACGAGTTGCGTTAACTCGCGTTCGTCACTGGCGGTATCGGCAACGGCCCAGCCGGAGGCTGCCAGCACGAGAACCGCGATCGCGAATAGATGTTTCATGATCGCCACTCCTGCTCAGTTACTACTTCGAAGCTGCTCTCCCGGGTGGGACGGAATCTTTCCACTACGAATTTTTCCGTCCGAACCGACCGCTCGATAAGGAGCAGTCCGGAAAAAGTGGAATCACCTGGGTGGCGGAGTTGGGCGCGGTCGTGGCGTCACACACGAGCGGCCTAGCGGTTGCCTCTCAAATGAACCTATATCGATGCGACCATTGATGACGCGAGGGCAGCCTCGCTGGTCGTTGAAAGGCGGCGGACTGAAGTTCGGATCGCCAGCGTCAATCGCTGGGCTGCCCAGCAACAACGCGTGCGTAAGGGTAGGGCCGCCGTTATCCTGCAAAGGACCGAGCAACGGATCGGTATTGATCTGATCGCCTGGCCCATTCAAATAACCGGCGCCGTCATCGCTGCTGAGGTTGTATCCATCCGAGGTGACGGTGCCGCCGCTGTTGAAGATGTTTGCACCCAGTGCGCCGGCATTCAGGATTGTGTTGGAGATCACAATGATATTTGGCCCCCCGCCGTTATAAATGCCCCCGCCAGAAGGTGCCGAGTTGGGCACGTAGGCGGCGCTAAATGACGATATTGTTGTCGAGATACGCCTCTCCATTGAGATCGGCGGCACCAATCAATTCAAGCCGGCCGGCATTGTGGGACGATGGGCGACGACATATTGTTGAACAGTTAGGTAAATACTGTCTGGCGCGCGTGGGCGTAACCGTACGAGTTATGGTGTTGTCCTGAAGGTTCTGTCGCCGCCATACCTGGTGCCTGCAGTGTTCGTCGTCACAATACGGAAATGGTACGTGGTGCTGGCGGTCAACCCGCTGATGTTAGCAGCCACATTCTGGTACGTGTTTCCGGTCTTAGTCTGGTTCGCCGTGGTGTGCCCATAGCTGGTCGTCGTGCCATACTGGAAATGGACAGTCGTGGTTAATCCATGAGGATCGACTGAGCCGTTGAGCGTCGCTGAAGGACTTGCCACGTTTGTCGCGGGCTTCGTGATAGCCACAGGCGGCCCGGTCGCGCTTAGAGTGGTGAAGGTCCTATCGCTGCCGTACCTGGTGCCGCTGCTGTTGGTGGCCACAATCCGGAAATGATACGTGGTGCTCGCAGTTAAGCCGCCGATGGTGGCAGCCACATTCTGATACGTGTTGCCGGTCTTACTCTGGATCGCGGTGGTGAGCCCGTAGCTGGTCGTTGTTCCATACTGAAAATAAACAGTCGTGGTCAGTCCGTGCGGATCGACTGAGCCATTGAGCCTGGCTGAAAAGCTGGCGATATAGCTTGCCGGATTGGTTATGACAACCGGAGGCCCAGTGGCGCTAACAGTGGTAAAGATCCTATCGCTGCCGTACCTGGTGCCGCTGCTGTTGGTCGCCACAATCCGGAAATGATACGTGGTGTTCGCAGTTAAACCGCCGATGTTAGCACTAACATTTTGGTATGTGTTTCCAGTCTTACTCTGGATCGCGCTGGTGAGCCCGTAGCTGGTCGTTGTTCCATACTGAAAATAAACAGTCGTGGTCAGTCCATGCGGATCGACTGAGCCATTGAGCCTGGCTGAAAAGCTGGCGATATAACTTGCCAGATTGGTTATGACAACCGGAGGTCCAGTGGCGCTAAGAGTGGTAAAGGTCCTGTCGCTGCCATAGGCGATGCCGCCGGCATTGTGGGCTACGATCCGAAAATGATACGTTGTGCTCGCACTTAACCCACTGATGTTGGCATTGATAGCGTGCACCGTGTTCCCAGTGCGAGTCTGCATGGGGGTGTTGGACCCGTAACTGGTTGTTAGGCCGTACTGGAAATAGACGGTCGTGGTGGACTCGCGTGGATTAAGCGAGCCATTGAGTGTAGCAGAGAAACTTGCGACGTTCGTCGCATTATTGGTTGTGACGACCGGTGCCGGGGGTATTCCATTAAACTCAAATGCGCCAACGTCCGGAACTCCCAAACGGCTATATCCGCGTTGGTCCCGGGGTGGCGCAGCCGGATCACCGCGGTTGATAGCCGGGCTGCCAGGTTGAAGAGCGTGAGTTAAAGTTGGCCCCCCGTAATCGGCCAGAGGCCGCAGGAGTGGATTAATTGGAGCGCCGGGCGTGCCAATTTGATCTGTAGGTTGCGAATTAATGCCAGCGTCAGCATTGTTACCAATGATGTTGTAGCCCGTCGACTGGAGTCCGCCCGCGCCTGTTAGGTCCGGTCCAACCGCAGCACTGTTAAGCGCTATGATACTGCTGCCTGTTCTCGTAGCTCCATAAATCCCACCGCCGAATGCCCTATCACCTGATGCAGAATTATGTGCGATGGTACTGCTCCTAATTTGAAGATCGCCACCATTCGAAATTCCGCCGCCATACCCCGTATCAAAATTCGAGACGCCCCCCGCCACCGCTGAATTGCCGCTAATCGTGCAGTTGGTGAGAGTCATGGAACCCGAGGTGTCAACGCCACCACCAAGTGCGGTGGTTGCAGCGGGAAAGAGGGGGTCACCGTTGTAGGCAGAACAGGTATTACCGCTGATGGTAGAGTTAGTGATAATTAATGAGCCCGAGTCGTTCCATATCCCGCCGCCGTGGGATGTAAAAGAGTCAAGGCCGCTTCGACGCGCGGAATTGTTACTAATCGTACAACCCGTGATGGTCATGGTGCCATTGTCGTTCAGCACACCTCCTCCTCCCTGACCCTCACTCTCTTGATTGTTACTAATCGTAGAATCCGTGATAATCATGGTGCCATTATCATTCATCACACCTCCTCCTCCCAGAATGCCGCCGAAGTCATTGCCTGTGAAATTATGTGAGATGGTACAGTCGGTAAGTGTCAACACGCCAGCGTTCAGAATACCTCCGCCCCCAGGGCCATCCTGCGCAAAGCCATTTGAGATCGTGATCCCGGAGATAGAAACAGTTACCCCCGGGCTGATGTTGAAAATTCGAGCGGCGTAGGTGCTTCGTTGTACGGTCAAGCGGTTGGCTCCCGGGCCGGTGATGGTCAGGTTCTTATCAATCACCAGCTCCTCGCCACTAGTTAGATTAACGGTAGTAACGCTTGGGGCAAAATTGATTGTATCGCCTGGCGAGGCATTAAGGATTGCCTGCCGCAACGACCCAGGGCCGCTGTCGTTTGTGTTGCAAACTGCATATCCGCCCGGACATGGCGTCGGTGCCGGAGTAGGACTAGGAATACCGGATGGCACGCAGTATCTCCCGCCGGTATTCAAGCCGCCGCCGCCACCCCACACGATCATTTCACTGCCAGTCCAGACTGCCGTGTGAGAGAATCGACTAGAGGGCGCATTGGTGATGCTGGTAGCTACCCAAAGATCGATATCGGCATAGTATCTCCCGCCGGTGTTCAGACCGTTGGCGCCAAAGCCACCCCAGACGATCATGTTGCTTCCGGTCCAGACTGCCGTGTGAGACGATCGGGCATCGGGCGCGTTGCCAGTGCTCGTGGCTGTCCACGAGTTCGTGCTGGGGTTGTACCGGCCACCAGTATTCAACGGTACAGTATTTGCACGTTCTCCACCCCAGATGAGCATTTCGCTTCCGGTCCAAACTGCGGTGAAAAACTCTCGGCCTTCAGGCGCGTTGGCAGTGCTGGTGGCTGTCCAAGAGTTCGTGCTGGGATTGTATCTTCCGCCCGTGTTTGAAGCCCCATTCGGGTCCGAGCCACCCCAGACGATCATTTGGCTGCCAGTCCAAACTGCGGTGTGAGCAGATCGAGCGGAGGGCGCGTTGGCGATGCTGGTGGCAGTCCAGGAGTTCGTGCTGGTGTTATATCGCCCACCGGTGTTCAGAGCGACGCCGTTCCCCCCACCCCAGACAATCATTTCGCTGCCAGTCCAGACTGCCGTGTGGAAAAATCGGCCACTGGGTGCACCAGTCGTGCTGGTCGCCGTCCAGCTGTCCGTAACGGGATTGTATTTGCCGCCACTGCCGGGGAATCCAGAGACATCTTCTCCATAGTACTGGTGGCTGTCCAGCTATCCGTGCTGGGATTATATCTTCCGCCGGTGTTTAAGAAGCAGTTCCCGTCACATCCGTAGCCACCCCACACGATCATCTCGCTGCCAGTCCACACTGCAGTGTGAGAAACTCGGGCGTCTGGGGCGCCGGTGAGGTTGGTTGGAGTCCACGTATCGCCAATGCATGCGCCAGAGGGATCCGATATTCTGGGAAGGGTGTAGTTAGCGCTGGCAGCGACGGTCGGATCAAACGTTCGGCTCTGTTGTTTCACTCGCTCGACCGCCGGGTGCGCGAGCAGACGCTCAGCTAGCATGGGCCTTGCGAGACACTCCGCAATGACAAACGGATCGTTCCCGAGCGCTTCAAAGAGCTCCTGTAGCACTTCTGGCTGCCTGGTGTTTTGCGCCATGCGATCCATCTCAGCTTGTAACTGCTCAGCTGTAATTGGTCGTTGCCAGTAATCCTCCAGCGCTTCTGCGTTGCGAAGATAGCTTTTAACTTTCTTTTCAAGTTGCGCCTGGGAGATCACGGCATCGAGTAACGGCTTGGGATCAAGACGCTCTTCTGGCCAGATGCGGTGACGCCAGTAAACTTCTTCGATAGCGCGTTGATACGACACACGCTCTTGAAGAGTCAGCGTTCTTTGAGCTCTCCTGGGCAGTTCGTGCTGAGACAATGCCAGCAGCCTGCCGCTCGCCGTCAGCCCGGCGGTGGCTGCAAGTAGCAGCACGGCAAGGGCAAATATTGTGGTTCGCCTCATTAAACGGTTTGTATCACTTTGCTGCAGGCTTGGGGAGAATAAACAGCACTGACACTAATTCTTTCTATGGCCGACCATTTCGCCTTGCATTGAACGGCGATCGAGGCGGGTCAGATTTTTTTCCATTGCTGGCGTCAGTAATGAAATGTGCGGGATGTGGCAGAGGTGCTCGGCGATAAACCAGATCGGTTTTTCTGTGGTCATCCAGTTGTGATCGTCAAATCGCGCGAGATTCACCGGACGCGAGTAGCGTCGCAACGTGCGTTCGCCGCGCAGGTTGAAGTAGATGTTGAAATAACTCATCGCGAGCTCGCGCAGAGTGCGATACACAGGCTCGCGATAACGGCAGCCGGTGAAATTGGACTTTGCCACCGCGCCCCAATGCCCGCGCACTTTGAAAATTGCGATGACATGGTCGGTGTCCTGCTCCGCTTCCAAATCGAAGATCAACGGTGGAAAACCGATTACGCGCAGCGCAGCAGCTGCAAAAATCCCGCCTTCGAGACATGAGGCGATGCGATCGTCCAAAACTTTTTTAGGCGATCTCGCGGTGTAACTGAGGTTGTAAGGCAGGTCGTCGAGAAATTTCTGTATGCCGGCTGGCGTTTTTATGGCGCGCAACGTACGCAGCTCCGACGTTGTGAAACCGGAACTTGGCGTATTCCCTTTCGGTTTTGAAGCTTTATGCCGAGTCATCATTAATTTGCGCTGTCGGCTCTGCCGCCTGATCAACGCGCGGTCGTCCACGTGGCGGGATTGCGGACTGCTTCCACAACCTGCTTGATTGCGTCAATCACCAATTGTGGTTCCTGGGCTTGAATGTAGTGCGAGCTTTTGCTCGCGATTTTGTGTTTGGCGTTTGGTGCAAGTGTCGCCAGCGCATCCTGCGCCGCATGCCACGCTTTGTTCAGTGCTCCGGGAAAATCGGATGGCAAAGGCTGCCACGGGCTGAGATCGAACGGTTGGCCTTGCGTCAGAACAAAGAGAGGCATGGGACGCAGCGGTTTCGCGCTGGCAGCTTTTTCCATCTGATCCAGGCTGGCGTTTACGTCGAGCGTCTCGATGTCTTTATAGTTTTCAAGGCCGGGCGTTGGTTTCGTAAATCCAAAATTGACATACAACTTCCACTGTTCGGGTGTGAGAGAGGTCCTCACCTTCTCGGACAGCGCATCAACCAGAACCATTCCGACAATCTCACTCGGGTAGGTACTGGCGTATAACCGGGCAAAGATGCCGCCAAAGGAATGCGCAGCGAAGACGTACGGTCCGGCGACGTGCGCTGCCTGGAGCAAGGCATGAAGATCGGAAACGAGGTCGCGTGCCATGCGCGGCATGGGGACGGGCGTGCTCCGGCCTAAATGATCCGCATCAAGAAATGTTCCCGGGCGGTCATAGGCGCAAACCCGCGTGAACTTTGCAACCTGCGAAAAAACGGTGCTCATTCCAGGCTCAAGTTCGGTGCTCCAAATGTCGGCATCATTTCTGTAACCCGACTCGAGAATCACCGTCGGGCTGCCGGAGCCACTGCACTCGAGATACATTTTGCGCCCAGCGCCGATGTCGATGAGACCGGCAAAATTATCCGAGGCTGGTGCTGGCGCGGTACTTTGTGATGTGCGTTCCGGTGTTGCAACGCGCTTGAAAGTGCCTTCCCCACGCACATTGAGATTTTCTACGACAACCTGTGTGGCTTGGCCGTCAGGACCGATCGTAAAAGTGACGCCGCTTCGGCCGACAGCATTTTCACCGGCGGTCTCATAGGTGAATGTGTCGCGGTCATAGTGTTTCAGCGGGAAGGTGAGTTTCTTCGGACCTTCCACAATCGCTAATCCGCCGTCCTTCTCGACAATCCCAATTTCGCCAAAGAAATCGTTCGCGTATTTTCCAAGATACGCGCCGTTCTTTAGTGCCGGTGCGGGCGCGGCGGGAGGTTTGGAATAATCAAAGCCGGCCACCGTTCCCGTTGTGGCTGGGTCCGAAAACCGCTGCTTATAAAGCGGGAACCAGTCCTGCGTCGGCTTCCCATACAATGCAATGTCGGCAAATATTGTCCCAAGAGCTTCTGCTATGCCCACGGGGCGCCCGTTCGTGAGCACGACAATGCCCAATTGCTCAGCAGGCACGAGGTTTACGAAGGTCGCTGCGCCGAGGTCAAACCCGCCGGAGTGGTTCAGCCGCAACCGACCCTGCTGGTCATAGCTCACGTTCCATCCCAGGCCGTAGAAGGTGGGCATGCTCGTGAACGGATTATATCCGGTGAGCATGTGCGGATGATGAGTTTCAGCCATCGGCTTTTCGCTGATGATCTGCTTGCCATCAAATTTTCCATCGGCGAGCTGCAACCGGATCCATTTCGCCACATCGTTAACCGAAGAACTCACGCCGCCGGTGGGTGATTGCGCGTCCGGATCGCGCTTGAATTTTTGCTCCCATTTCTCATTCACCAGCACATGTCCGAGCGCTTTGTTCTGGCGCGCGATGAAGTCAGCGTAACGCGAACTGGTCGAAGTCATGCCGAGCGGTTTGTATAGTTTTTGGGCGCACACATCTTCCCATTCGAGCCGGTATGGTTTAACCGCCGCCACAGCGGCTTCGGTCATGCCAAAATTCGTGTAAGCGTAATGCGAACGAAAACTGCTACCGGGGTGTTGATAACGCAGACGAAACAGAATTTCCGCGCGCGTAAAGCCGAGATCCTCGAGCAGATCGCCAGCGTGATCGGGCAACCCACTCCGATGCGCGTACATGTCGCGAACAGTGATTTCGCGTGTGACCCAGGGATCGAACATCTCGAATGTGGGATCGAGCGCGTGGAGTTTTGAGTCCCAGCTAATTTTTCCCTCGCCGACCAGTTCGGCAACCACTGTCGAGCCAATCGGTTTGGAGACCGACGCTAGCTGGAACACCGTACCCGCATCCACCGGTGCTTTTGTATTTACATCGCGCACGCCAAATCCTTTCGCGTACACGACTTTGTCCTGAAACACGACTGCGATCGCAAGACCGGGTACGGCGTTTTCCTGAATTTTCTGTTGTGCGAGCTTTTCAAGTTCTTGAACCGCGCGAGTTACTTGCTCGGAGGTGACATGGGCTTGTGGCGCTGCGGCAGCGCAAAGCGGTGCCGCCAGCAGAAATAGCAATAATATTGAAGCCAGAACGGCGGAACGAATGATTTGCATTTTGATTTTGTTTTTGGCTCCCGTGAACCGCGAAAGATTCCTTAACAAGACTTAAACACAACTTCGGACATCGTGAGCTGTAGTGTGCGCTGTCCTCAGCGCATCTCACCCGGCTATCAGGAAAAATCCGCTGAGGACATCCACCTTCGCCAAGGCTCCGGCGGACGGGTCGGACACTACAGTGGTCTCACAACCCGATCGGATGTCTGGTGTCGAAGCCGCGGGGTGGGCGGTAAGCCCCGTACCAACGAGGGGCCCATTTGCCGGTGTAATGATCGAACGGCGTGGTGTCGAGTCGCAGCCCGGCAATAACTGCGAACGTGTGACCCTCGCGCGCATAGATGGTGATCCATTTGCCAGGACCGCTCTCGCCGTAGCTGCGAAACTCGGTTGAGCTCATCGGGGTGCTGATCAAACCAGCCGCAGCCAGAACATAGGAGATTGTGCCGGAACAATCGTAACCGTGGTCCTTAAATGATTTGTGACCGCCGCCGTAACGATAAGGTTTTGATCGAAGTTGATTCGCCGCCCATATCGCGCGTTTCACCGAGAGCGGTGCATTCTTCGGTGCGGCGGCTTTCCCGAATCGAAGACGCGCACCTTTACCCGACACGACAGGTCCGGAACTCGGAAAAAGATCGGCCGATGCCGATGGAAGGATCAATCCTGAGATGATGACAGTTAGCAGGATTTGACGATTAACCGGATAGATAAATTCCTCCGGGTCCGTCTTCTACAAAAAGAAAGTGGCGGATGAAAGAAAAAAATGCGAGCGCATCACGGGTTTTCACACCTGTAGTGTCCGTTGTCCTTAAGTAGGGCGATTGACCTCAATCGCCCGGGGCGGTTCGGGTGAACCGCCGCTACCTACCTCACCCGACGGTTATAACGGAGGCAAGATGCCTGCCTGCCCGCAAGCAAGATGCATGTGCTACGAAAATTTTTGTGATAAACTGCCAGCATGATCCGCGCGATCGCGTTGCCGGTGATGTTTCTCACCAGCGCGATGATCGCATTAGCTGCGGATCCACCGTACAATTCTGACGAGCCCGGCGAGTTCGACATCGAGCCGCCGATATTGAAGCAAAATCTTTCGGACGAACTCGCCGAGGCGGGAACGCCCGACGGCGATGTTGCCCGGTGCGAAAAAAAACTGGAGCGTGCGAAACGAAACACGGCCGGCGCGGAACGCCTGTGGAAGATTGGCGTACTCGCGAAAGTCGAGGTCGAGCAGCGAGCGTTGAAGGTGATCAAATGCGAAGCTGAACTGGCAAGCGCGCGAGTCGCCCAGGCCAAGGAAGCAGTCTCCCAGCAGGAATCACGCGTTACATCCGGTGAAGGTACCAAACAAGAGTTGCAAGTGGCGAAAACAGCGCTCGCGCAATTGATCGAAGCCGAAGAAAAAGCAGTAGCAAAACGTGAGAGTGCGGAGCTTGAATTTGCCGAAGCGAATCTGCGGCGTCAGCAAAGACTGCTTAAGCTCGGAAGTGCGCACAAATCCGACGTAACAAATGCGGAAGAAAAACTCGCCGAGCTCAAAGCGCAGAGAAATTAGCTCTGCCGAAGTTTTGCTCGCAAGAAATACAAGACTGACGCGACAACGAGGACGGCCCCATTCACGGCGAATTCGCGCAAGGTGGCGTGGGCGAGGATCCACAGAATGGCGGCGATTGCGATCGCGGGCACGATTTTCACGCCGGGGAAAGTGAAGGGCGGACCGTTGGCGCGCACGTCGCGTTGCACCAAGAGCCAGCAGGCAGCGCAGCAGAGCAAATACATTAACAAGCCCGCGACGTTGGCCAGCACGGCGAGGGCTTCAAACGTCGATGTTACAGAAAAGGCAAAGGCGATCGCCGCGTAGATGATGATCGCGACATCGGGCGAGTGATAGCGTCGGTGCACGTGGGCAAAATTCGCGGGGAGCAGGCCGTCGCGACCAAATGCGAACAAAATTCGTGGCGAGCTCAGTATCTCGCTGGCGACGTTACCGAATGCCGAGACGGTTGCGCCCGCGAGCAAAATCGTGCGGCCGATGTTCCCGAGAAAATGCGCGGCCGCTTCGGCCAGCGGTGTGCCTGGGTAGTTTGCCAGATCGGCACCCAAGGTTCCCTGCGCGACGATTTGGATCGTGATGTAAAGCAGCGTCGTGATCGCCAATGCTATATAAATCGATTTCGGCACCGTTCGCGCCGGATTCTTTACTTCGCCACTTGGAACTAGCGCGACTTCGATTCCGAAAAAAGCGAAGAGCAAAAGCAAGACACTGTCGCCCAACGCCTGGCTAGTGGGCCAGCCAGACCACGCAATGGCGCTCGGTCGGATGAAGAAAATCCCCGCGCAAACGAACAGCAAAAGTGGCAAAAGTTTGGCGACTGTTATCCCGGCCACCGCCCCCGCTCCCGCGCGCACACCGCGGACGTTAATGGCCACGAGTGGGCCGTAAACCAGCAGCATAACGGCGACACGCCCGATCGGGCTGCCGAAAAAAGGAACGAGTCCCGCGACCGAGGTCGCAAAGATGTTTATGACGCCGGCGACGCTTGACACAGCGATGATAAGAAAGAGCACGCCCGCGAGAAATCCGATGTAACGCCCAAACGCGACTTCGACGTAAGCGTAAAGTCCGCCGGTGAGCGAAACGCGACTGCCCGCGACCGCGAAACAAGTCACGAAAAGAGCCATCGCGATTGCGCAAACTAGGAACGCCAGCGGCGCGGCTGCGCCGAGATCTTTGGCAACCAGCGCCGGTAGAACAAAAATTCCCGCGCCGATGGTCATGTTGACGATGTTTGCTGTCAGCGCGGGCACGCCGATGGCGCGGACGAGTTGATGATCGACGCGCTCGGCTTGTTGGATCGACATCGTTTCGTCAGGCATGCGAGGACTCGAACTGAGTTTAGACAGGATTAACAGGATTCTCAGGATTTGAGAACAGCGGACCTGCTTTCTCCGGAATCGAGTTAATCCTGTAAATCCTGTCTAGTTCAATATCCGGCCGCCATTCCGTCTTTGCGTGATTCGCTGCCTCCGACGTAAACGCGCCGGCCATCATGCATTTCGACTTTGATCCCCTGATAACCACCGTAGTCGCCGACGGCGAAACGCACGTCGTGCCCTTTCTTGTGCAGCTCGCGGGCCGTCTCGTGCGGAATACCGCTTTCCACTTTAACGTATCCACCTGAAGCGTTCATTTTTTCGCCGGTAGGTTCGTTGTCGTCTTCATGTAGCCAGCGGGACGCGTCCCCGGCTTCCTGGACGTTCAAACCAAAATCAATTTGGTTTGTGAGCACCTGTACATGACCCTGCGGCTGCATGCCGCCGCCCATGACACCGAAAGCTTCCCACGGTTTACCGTCTTTCATCACGAATCCGGGAATAATGGTGTGAAAAGGGCGTTTGCCCGGCGCGTAAACGTTCGCGTGATTCGGGTCCATGGAAAAAAGTTCGCCACGATCCTGAAACATGAATCCAAGATCCGGCACGACGATCCCGCTGCCCATCCCGCGATAATTGCTTTGTATCAGCGACACCATGTTGCCTTCATCATCGGCTGTGCACATGTAAATCGTATCGCCTTGATCGAGCGCCGGGTTGCCTGCTTCGACCTGTTTAGCCGCGCGATCCGGGTCGATCAATTTCCGGCGCTCCGCCGCGTAGCCTTTCGAAAGCAGTCCGGCGAGCGGAACCTTTTCGAACGCAGGATCTGCATAAAACTTCGCTCGATCGGCCCAGGCGATCTTCTTTGCCTCGATCATCGTGTGCAGCGTCTCGGGTGAGTTGCGTCCCGTGGCGCGCAGATCGAATCCTTCGAGAATGTTCAAGATCTGCAGCGTGGCGATGCCCTGACCGTTTGGCGGAAGCTCGAATATATCGTAGCCGCGATAATTCACCGAGGCGGGTTCGACCCACGTTGAGGTATGCTTCTCGAAATCGGTTTTCCGCAGGAAACCGCCATTGGCACGCATAAACGCGTCGATCTTGTCCGCGATCTCGCCTTTGTAGAAAGCGTCGCGCCCTTTCTCGCCAATCAATCGCAGCGTTCTCGCCAAATCCGGGTTCTTGAAGATGTCGCCTTTGCCGGGAGTGCGACGCTCAGCATCGGGAGACGGCGCGCCCTCATTCCGATTGGGCGACTGACCGGCCCGCGGGCGGGCCGGCTCCATTGGCAGTGTGTAAGTTTCGATAAATGCTCCGGGCAATCCTTTGTAGAGGCGCGGACCAAACGACCAGTAATACGCGATCAACTCAGTGACCGGAAAACCTTCCTCGGCATAACGAATCGCCGGGGCGAGATCATCGCTCAATTTCAGTTTGCCGAATTTTTTGTGTAGCTCCGACCACGCATCGACGCATCCTGGAACACTAATCGGCAGCATGCCGAATGGCGGGATCTTTAATGCTCGACCCTCACCAGGCGCTTCGCGTCTTCCTCTCAGCGCTCCGCCCGGTCGCGATCCCGGGGAGGATTGAGGTGAGGGTGGCTTTTGCAATTTCTCGAGCTCTGATTTCATCTG